>Ga0310345_10000046_pt1 | contig 303475 bp, 267 predicted proteins | sample HC15DNA20500_MG_FD_204667 | JGI IMG/M metagenome (GOLD analysis project Ga0310345, IMG submission 204667) | Marine microbial communities from station ALOHA, North Pacific Subtropical Gyre - HC15-DNA-20-500_MG | ecosystem: Environmental > Aquatic > Marine > Oceanic | place: Pacific Ocean... | reverse complement strand
TAGGAATCGAGACGCCAACCAACTGCATATTGTTCTCGCTAGCGGACGTTATTGTCCGAGCGGCCCGGTTAGCAGCTTAGCGCCCTACGTGTGACGCTTGATGCACATAACGTCTATTATGTTAAATAATTGATGGGCAGGTATTTGATCGAGGAAACTACGCAAATGGCTGCCTCTTCGGCAAGCCTAGCGATGGGCTTAGATTGAGGCCCCACTCACAATTACCGCGTTTTGTTGGGCACGGGTATCACCCGCAGACTGAGATCGGCCATGCTCACCCGATCCCGCAAATCGCCCGATTTGCCACAGAGCCACAGAGCCACAGAGCCGCAGAGCCGCAGAGCCACAGAGCCGCAGAGCCACAGAGCCACAGAGCCACAGAGCCACAGAGCCACAGAGCCACGTAGCGCGTCCGCGCACGTGAACTGCGCCGCCTCCATTGCACCTGCCCAGCGTGCGGCAGGTTTGGCATTGACTCGGCCACACTGACGCAGCGGGCCATGCCGGTGACAGTACGAAAGGATCTGCAGCGGCTTAGCTCCTTCGGCCACCTGCCACATGTGCGGCTTGGCCGCACGGGAGTTCGCATCGTCCCCGGCCGCGCGTGATGCCACGACTGACAGCAATTCCGAGACCGCTTCGGTCTGCGAGCGGCCCCCACCCTGCCCGACCGATCCGCACCACATCGGTGCTTGCTCGTTGGTATGAAGTTTGCGCACCTCCTCATTACCAATTCACAAAATAAAAATGACCCAGAGCAATTTTTCTCGTCGGGCGCCTTTGCGGCGCCCGACCACGCCAAAACTTGGCCTTCGCGCGGCGACACTTGGCGCCATTCCAGTGAGCGCCCTTGCAGGTGGCCTTCAGCAAGCCCAACAAGAGCTTCCGGCGATCACCGTCCAGGCGGCACGTTTCGATGTCGCGACTGCGGATACCGCCGTCTCCGCCAACCAGGGCTACGTCAGCCGCGAGCAACTCGCCAATCGCCCATTGTTACGTCCCGGCGAACTGCTGGAAACCGTCCCGGGACTGATCGTCACACAGCACAGCGGCGACGGAAAAGCGAACCAGTACTTCTTGCGTGGCTTTAACCTTGACCACGGCACTGACTTGTCCACGACCGTGGCAGGCATGCCGGTCAACATGCGTACCAACGCCCATGGCCAGGGGTACACCGATCTCAATTTCGTGATTCCCGAGTTAGTCAGCGGCATCGCCTACAAGAAGGGCACGTACTTTGCCGAAGAGGGAGACTTCTCGGCAGCGGGTGCCGTGAGCATGGACTATGTGTCGCAACTGCCGACCGGTCTCGCGCAGATCGAACTGGGCCAGCACGACTATCGTCGGGCGGTATTGGCCAACTCCCACCAGGTCGGCCCCGGCACCGCGCTCTATGGGCTGGAATGGCTGCAGGAGAATGGTCCGTGGGTGTTGCCGGAAGGCGTGCGCAAGCTCAATGGCATGTTCCGTTACACGCTGCCGCTCAGTGCCGGTGAGCGCGTCAGCATCACCGCCATGGGCTATCGCAATAGCTGGGACTCGACCGACCAAGTGCCGCAGCGCGCGATCAACGAAGGGCTGATCTCCCGCTTCGGGAATATCGATCCCACGGACGGTGGCTATGCGTCGCGCTACAGCCTGTCCGCCGACTGGTTCAGGCCCGTGCAATCGGGCTTGTTCAGGGCGAATGCCTATGTCATCAAGAGCCGGCTGCAACTGTTCTCGAATTTCACCTACGCGCTGAACAACCCGGAACGTGGCGACCAATTCCAGCAGTTCGAGAATCGCGTCACCGCAGGCGTCAACGCGTCGCGCCTCTGGTTCGGCAAGCTGGGCCCGCGCGACACCGAGACCGAGGTCGGCGCGCAGGTCCGATTCGACCGGCTGGGCCCTATCGCACTGGCCAATTCGGAAGAGCGGCAGATCTACGAAACGATTCGGACCGATACCGTCAACGAATCCAGTGCGGCGCTATATGTACGCAACACGACCGAATGGCTGCCTTGGCTGCGCACGATCGCGGGACTGCGGGCGGATCAGTTCTGGTACGGTGTTTCGAGCGACAATCCCGCCAACTCCGGAAACGGCACCGACCACATCGTCAGTCCCAAGTTCGGCGTCGTGATGTCTCCGGCCGACCAGACCGAAGTGTTCCTGAACTGGGGACGCGGTTATCACAGCAACGACGTACGCGGCGCCACCACCACGATTGACCCGTCCACGGGCGTACCGGTACAGAAGGTCAGCGTGCTCGTGCCGGCAACCGGCTACGAGATCGGCATCCGCACCCGGCGGCTCGCCCCTGCCCTGCAGTTGTCGGCCTCGCTCTGGCAACTCGACATCGGATCGGAACTGGTCTTCTCGGGCGACAGCGGCACGACAGAACCGAGCCGACCAAGCCGCCGCCGTGGGATTGAGCTGGCAGGCTACTATGCACCGCCCGACGGCCCGCTCGCCGGCTTGATCCTCGATGCGGACGCGGCTTTCTCGCGGGCACGCTTCCGCGATCACGAGGACATCGGCGATTACATTCCGGAATCGATCCAGACCACGGCGTCGGCCGGCGTGTCGTACAACACGGGACGCTGGTCGGTAGGCGCGCGGGCCCGCTACTTCGGCCCACGTCCGCTCATCGAGAACAACAGCGTGCGTTCCGCTTCCTCGTTTCTCGTCAACCTGAAGGTGGGCTATCGAGTACTGAAGGGCGTGCGGATTTTTGCCGAAGTTCTGAACGTGTTCGGCAAGCGGGTCAACGACATCGACTACTACTATGCTTCGCTGCTGAAGGGCGAGATGTCACCGCTCAACGCAGACGGCTCGCCTGCCGGGATCAACGATCACCATATCCACCCCGCCGAACCGAGGACGTTCCGGGTGGGCGTCTTGTGGAGTTTCTGAACATTGGACCTTTCGAGGCATGACGCAAGCGACGATTGACGGGTTCCGATTCCGTCCCGACTTCACCGCTCGTCATGCCATCAGAATGTGATCGGCAGCCGCACCGTGACTGTCAGGTCAGGGGTGTCGCGTGTCACGCCCGCGCCCACCGACAGGTTCAGCGTGTACCGGTTGTTGAAGCGATACGAGTAGCCCACCAGCAGCGTGCCCTGCGTGATACGCACCGATCCCGCGATGGTTTCTCCGTTCTGCTTGGTCGGCCAGATGATGCTCTGGTCGTAACCGATACTGAATGACGCGTTCTCATTGATCGCCAGACCCATGCCGAAGTTGAACTCGAACATGTCTCCGGGAGCGATCTTGCCAAGGAACTCCTGCTGGCCAGCAAGCACATTGCGGTAGACATTGTCACGCGCGAAGTTGTGCATGTAGCTGAAGCCGCCGAAGAGTACCGCCGGTTCGGTTGGAAACAACCACGTAATGCCGGGCTGGATCGCCTGGAAACCAGTTCCCGTTGGCATGCTCAGGGGTAGACCGGTGCCGGTGGCATTGCCCACGCAACGGGTCACGCAATCGGTGACCACCTGGAACGGATCCCTGCCGGTGTTCGACTTGTAGCGCAGCCAGCCGATGAAGTACGGCATCTTCTCGCTGCCGTAGTTGAGCTGGTAGCGAAGGGTCGCTTCCACATCGCCAAGGCCACTGCCATTGGCGGTGAAGGCGCTGTCGACAGCGGTCCCCGTGAAGACCTCGTGACTGATCGTGTTGCTGCTTGCGCTCACGTACGGCACCTTGGCTTCTATCTCGAGGCGCTTGGTGATGCCGTAGCGGAATGCGAACGCGCTGATGTAAGTGGACGTCCTGATGTCGCGCACATCGATCAAGCCGACCAGTATGGCGGGGATTACCGTGTAGCCTACCAGCGACACCGAGTCGCCGTACGAGTAGCTGTACTGGAAGCTCGGCTCGACGACAATTTTGCCGACTGGCGTGAGCACGCCTGGCTGGTCGAAGATCGGCGCGATCGCCGGCGGGCGCGTGTCGCGCTCTGGCGGATTGCCCACCGGCTGCTCGGCACCTGCTGCAGATTCGCCCTGCTGTTCGCCCAGGGCTGCCTGGCCCTGTTGCGTATCCTGTGGCGCAACGGCCTGTGGCGGCGTTTCGGATGGCGTCTGCTGGGCCTGCGCGGTGCTGTTGATCTGCGTGGCGCTGCTGGCTGCCGCAGCCGCTCGGGCGCCGGTCGCGGAATTGCCTGGCGTCGCGCCGGCGCCAACTTCTGCCTGGCCGCCGCGCTTATGCGCCAGCATCTCGTTGTCCACAGTGTTACGAAGTTCGCGAATGGTATCCGCCCGTTCGGTCAGCACTCGCTTCATGGCTTCGAGCTGCTTCGCCCGCTCGGCGATTTCCTTCTGTAGCGACTCAAGCTGCGCGGGGGTGGGAGCGTCATCAGGCGTCGTCTGCGCATGGGCCATGCCGCCTAGCAGCAACATCGTGGAGCAACTGGCAAAGCGAGTGCCCCACAGCGAGCGCTTCTTCATGACGTCCTTCTCCCAAGGGCCGACGCTCGGCTACCCGGATGCTCGAAATCGGCCCGGTCGATGTTCGCCTGGGCGCACCATGGCTTGGGGCGACTTCATTCCGGACGATATTTGGACAACCCTGCACCGAGGGAAAGTGGTCCATGCTCAATAGGAACGCAAACGTGCTCATGCTTGCGTTGACCGCCTTCGCGCTCTGGATGCTCTGGCTATTGAGATTATGCTGACGTACGTTGGACGGCAAGTTCGATACCGCACCTACGTAGTGACGATCTTGCCCGTGACTTGGCGGATCAAGGTGACAATCTGTCAACTGTTCAATGCCACCAGATCACCTTCCATATGTCTGCGCAAAAGATCATTAGGGAGGCGGAGGTATGCTGCCCAGACATCAGGTGGAGCCATACTCCTGGCAGTTCGGAATGCTACGGAGCCATCGCAAGGCTGCTGTCTCGCAATGTGAGACAGCTGATAGGGTTCGTGTGTGGGACCCACTGAACATGGAATCGCGACCATCGCCTGCAGGCGCGGACAATCAGAAGCTGGCAGTTACTGAGACCAATGCGACCCGTGGATCCGCTTGAGCCAGCCCTCCGTAGGCATCAACGGCGGCCCATCCTCGTCTTCCCAGAACGTTGCGAACGGCAAGACGCACCGTGGCGGGGTAGCGCGTGCCACTCACGCGATATCGCATTCCCAGGTCCCAGCGAGTCCATGATGGCACCTGCTGCGTATTCGCCGCATCCACATACTGCGCACCGTTGCTAGCCACGGCAGTGAGCAGCGTCAGGCCTGGTATCTGGCGGACATCCCATTCCGCGCCAAGATTGAGTTGCCATGATGGCACGCCGACCGGGGTCTTTCCAGACAGCGTTGGACTCCCCGAGATCGTCGCGTCGAGCCACATCGCACCGGCGTTGACGCGCACGCCGCGCAGCAACTCATGTTGTACGCCAAGCTCCAGTCCGCGGTTGCGCTGCTCGCCATCGGCCCCGAAATGCGCCCCGTTCAAGACACCAACAGGCCTGCTGATCAGGAAAGCACTGATGGTCGCCTCAAGGTCTCGCCGCGCGAGCCTGACCCCTGCCTCGTACTGGGTAGAACGGTAAGGTGCCATCACCTCACCTGCGTTTGCCGCGCTCGTCGGCGCGACATCTCCTTTGCTGAGTCCGTCAATGCGGTGCGCGTAGAGTGATACGGCCTGGTTCGGCTTGAACACAATACCGAGCAGAGGGGCTAACGCACCCGCATCGTAGTGCTCGATCACAACGCCTTCCGGGCTGAAGTTGTCGGAACGAATGCGCTGATAGCGAAATCCGGCCGTCAACTGCAAGGACTCATCCCTTGTCGATACCGTGTCGACAAGGGACAACCCAGTCAGGTACGTCGAGGACACCTTGGGGACGCTGACAGGATCGGCAATTGACTGCGGGGGTAGCTGCACGGGATCGTAGAGATTGGTAAGCGACGTGATCGCAGAGTTCACGAGTCCGCGATTGAGCCGGTCCCTGTAGCCGCTGGCCGACAGTGCAATACGATGTTTCGTGGGGCCGATGGCAAGCCGCCATCGCATACCGGCTTCGGCGCTAGTGCGTGCCACGTCGAATCGGTAGTTCGTATCGGATACGGATACGTCTCCCGCCTCGTTGATGATCGTTGGCGTGATGGCGAAAACGCGCGCCACACGTGTCCGGCCACCTCCGACGTGGGCGAACACCTGCGTGTTCTCGTCAACGTCGTAGGCAACCCGCGCCAATGTCGCGCCATCATGGATTTCCGAAGACTCCCATGGCTGGGATATGTTGCGATGGCCGTCCGGCGCCGCTGGCACGTCGATACCCGCAACGATATGCAGCAGCCGGAACGGCGCCGATATCCGCTCATACTGGGCGATGACATCGAGGCTCGCGCGCAACTGGCTGCCGCGATAGTCGAAAGCCAGCGCCCCCGAGCCGGCATCGCGATGCTGGTTGTCCAGAGCGGTATCACCACCGCGGTAGCCACCATTGAAGCGAATGCCGAACGCACGGTCGCCGCCGAGCCGTCTGCCCACATCGATGTTCGCGCCAAACTGGGACAACGAGCCATAGTCCGCAGCGGCCTCGGTCACGTCCGCGTCCCCTGCCCGCTTCGGCACGATGTTGATGGCGCCACCCACGCCGCCGCCAGGTGACATGCCGTAGAGCAGCGTCGCGGGGCCCTTGATCAGTTCCACCCGCTCGACGTACCCCGTCGCAACGCGATAGTTGGATGCGATGCCGTAGACGCCATCGAACGCAATTTCACCGAAGTTGCCGTTGCTGTACGGAAATCCGCGAATCGTGAAGGCGTCGAGAATGCCGCCCGGCTTGCTGACCGAGCGAACCGAAGCATCGTTCTCCACGACATCGGCCACGCTATACGCCTGCTGGTCCCGGATCTCGCGCGCGTCGAAAACCCGGGTACTGACTGGCGAGTCCATGCCGTTTATGCTTCCCAGGGCTCCCAGATTCACCGTGCCGGCGATTCCATGCCCGGCTTGCGCGCCCTGCGACACATCTGCGCGATAGGCCTGGCCGACTACGGTCACCGTGGGCAATGTCTGCGCGGCTTCCGCCTGCGTGTCGGCGGCAGAGGCCTTGCGTATCAGGTACCCTCCATCGCGCAGGTCGACGGCGTGGTAGCCAGTCTCGTGGAGCAGGATCCCGATGCCGTCGGCAATCATATGCTGCCCCGTCAGCCCCGCGCTGTGCAGCTTCCGCAGCGCGTCGGCATCGAAGGCCAGGTCCACCCTCGATGCCGTGGCGAACTGTATGAGCACCGCGTCCAGCGGCCCGGGTGGTATCGAGTAAGTGCGAGCCTCGGCCGCTGCCTCTTGCACGGAACCAGCGGCCGGACAGTCCTGGGCATCCAGGATGATAGCCGTCGCGAGAATGATCCCAACCAGGATCTGGCGGCAGCCTATCTGCATGGACCCTGCATCAGAAGTCCACCGTCACCGAGCCGAGGAACGTGCGCGGCGCGCCCTGCGAAATCGTGCTGTAGGAAGCCACGCCCGACCAGTAATGCTTGTCGAAGGCATTGATGACCGTGGCCCTGAACGTGGTGGTCTTGCCCGACACCTTCGTCCGGTAGCGAGCCCCAACGTCGACGGTGGTCCACGACGGCACCGACTGCGTGTTGGCCTGGTTGACGTAGGTGCGGCCCGTGTAGTTGAGCGCGCCAGTCAACGTCAGGCCCTGCAGCCACGGCAGGTCCCATTCGGCGCCAAGATTGGCCATGAAGTCCGGTACGCCCACCGGCCGGTTGCCCTGCGTCGCAGCGCTATTGGTCTTGGTCAGCTTGCCGTCCAGCCAGGTAATGCCGCCCAGCAGCCGAACCCGCCGCACCACTTCGCCAGAGACAGTCAGTTCCAGCCCTTGATTTCGTTGCTCGCTGTCCACGGCGTAAACCGTGCCGAACAACTGGCCGCTCGGCTTGGTCATGCGGAAGGCTGCCAGCGTGGCCATGATCGATCCGGCATCGACCTTGACGCCGACTTCCTGCTGCTTCGTCTTGTAGGGAGCGAATACCTGACCTGCATTCGAGGCACTGGCCGGCGCAATATCCCCCTTGCTCAGCCCCTCAACATAGTTCGCATAGAAGGAAACATTGCGCCATGGCCTGAAGACGATGCCCGCCAGCGGCGTCACAGCGTTCTCGTCATACGAGGACGACTTTGCGCCGGTTGCGGTGTTGTAGTTGTTCGACTCGACCTGTTGATACCGCAAGCCGAGCGTCAGCGCCACGCGATCATCCATGGTGCTGACCGTGTCGACCAGGGATACGCCGGAGAGCGTGGAATCCGACACCTTGGGAACAAAGCTCGGCGGCGCGATCGACTGCTCGGGGCTCACCACCGGGTTGTAGATATTCGAACGGACCGGCGTTCCCGCGACGTTGGCGTTGGCAATACGATCCGAGTAGAGATTGGCCTGCAATGCAAGTGCATGCTTGACCGGACCGGTGTCGAACTTCGCGCGCACGCCGGTATCGAACGACATCCGGTTGATCTGAAACCTCCAGTTTTGCACTGCGGCGGAAGTGTCGCCCGCCGCGTTGAGGATTGTCGGGGTCTGGTCCGAGAGTCGGGACACGTCAGACCGCGTCCCGCCGGCATCGGCATAGACAGTGACGTTGTCCGCCACGTCATATTCGACGCGCAACAGCGTCGAGACGTCGTTGGACTTCCACCATCCCCAAGGCTGGGTGACGTTACGCCGGCCATCGGGTGCCGCCGGCACTTCGATGCCAGGAGCCACCAGGAACGGGCGCGTCGGCGCATCGATCCACTGGTACTGCTCGATCAGGTCCAGCGATGCCCGCAGACGGTCGCCGTGATAGTCCAGCGATACGGCCGCCACCTCGCTGCGTGACTTCTGGTTGTCCAGCGGCGTGGGCCCCTGACGGTGCAAGCCATTGAAGCGAACGCCCCACTCCTTGTCGTCGCCCCAGCGACGGCTCAAGTCAACGGCCCCGCCCACTTGGGCGTCCGACGCATAGTCGAGTGTGAAGCGTGTCAGGTCCGTGGCGCCCGCCCGCTTGGGAACGAGGTTCACCACGCCCCCCACGCCGCTGTTGGGCGACATCCCGTAGAGCATGGCGGCCGGCCCCTTGAGGACCTCGACGCGCTCCATGTATTCAGGAAAGAGATGGTAGTTCGGCGAAACGCCATACACGCCGTCGAACGCGACTTCCGACAGGTTGCCTTCATTGATCGGGAAGCCGCGAATCATGAACGAGTCGGTGACGCCGCCAGTCTGCCCGGTGAAGCGAACCGAAGGGTCCGCGTTGAGCACATCAGCCAGGGTCACGGCCTGTTGGTCCTCGATGCGCTGGGCCGTGTAGCTGGTGGTGGAGAACGGCGTATCCAGGCTGTCACGGTTGCCGAGCATCCCGAGGCGGCCGCCGCGCGCGGTTTGCCCGCCTGCATAGGCTGCCGGGAGATCGGTGGCATCACTGGCGGCCACGGCGCTCACCGTCACTGCGGGAAGGGTGGTTTCCGGAGCCTTGTCCGTGGAAGTCTGCGCGGTGGCGTTGATCGACACGGCACCCGAGCCGACGGCAAGGCAGAGCATCGCCTGATGGAGTGCGGCAGCAAGTGGCTTGGGCGAAGGGAAGCATGCGGACTGGGTGCTGGTGCGGGATGACAGATGGCGGGATCGGTGTGACGACATGGTTGCGAAGTCCAGAGCGGATTGAAGAGGGTTCCTACAATCCAAGCCGGACAGGTCGCCCAATCCCCTCAATTCACCTCGATTTTTTTCACATCACCCTGTCTCAGGCATGCACCCTGGGCCCGACGCGAACCCAGTAGCGCGTGAAGTACGACACCCGGATTGGCAGCGCCTTCTCCAGGAAACGCAGCGTGCGATCCGTATCGTCGATGCGGTACGCACCCGAGATGACCAGATCCGCGACGGCGGGATCGCAATCGATGCGTCCGTGGCGATAGCGGGCAAGCTCCGCAAGCACGTCGGCCAGACGCATGTTGCTGCCGGAAAGCAGCCCGTTGGCCCAGCTGTCGGGCGACAGCGCGGCGGCATCGCTCAATGCGCTTGCCTCCTGCGTCATCGTCCAGGTCGTGCCGGGCGTGGCAACGGCTTGTGATTGCGCTTTGCCGTCGTGCAGCGCGACCGCGCCCTGCTGCACGCTGACACACGCGCGATCCGCTTCGAGCCGCACCGCGAAACGTGTCCCGAGCGCGCGCATCGCGCCGAACGGCGTTTGCACACGGAATGGCCGCGCTGCGCCGCCGTCGTGCCCGGTCGTGACCAGAATCTCGCCACGCCGAAGCAACACGTCTCGATGCTGGCCATCGAAGCGAACATCAAGGGCGGTCTCGGTATTGAGCACGACGACCGTGCCATCTTCCAGCGCCAGCCTGCGTTGTTCGCCCACGCCAGTACGCACGTCGGCGGCCCAGCTTCTCCATGGCGTTTCGCGATAGGCCATGGACAACCCAAGCATGGATACGCCACCCAGAGCCAGCAACTTGATCGCCTGGCGGCGGCCGCGAATGGTCTCGGCGTTGCGGAGCGTCTCCACAGCCAGCTTCGCCGGCACACGGGGGAATCCATCGCGTAGTGATTGGATGCGTTGCCATGCCAGCCGGTGCCGGGGATCCGCACCCTCCCAGACCAGAAAGCGCTGGCGCATCTCGTCGCTGGGTTCGTTGAACAGCAGGCGGACGGCCCAATCAATGGCCGCATCAATGACTTCTGACGGCAAATCGGCTTGCGAACTGGACATCTGTGCGCCCTGTGCTTGTGCCGGTTGCTAAGCGCCGAACTGCAACGCGTAGCATCGGCGCAGCGCCTGGCTGATGTACCGCTCGACGGTCGCCAGCGACATGCCAATGCGCTCCGCGATCTGCGGGCAAGTCAGGCCGTCAAGCTGCGCCAGCAGAAATGCCGTGCGCGCGTTCGGCTTCAACGTATCGAGCATCTGATCGATCTCGATCAACGTCTGCAGAAAGTGCAGACGGCTTTCGGGCGATGGCGAATGCGCTTCCGGCAACTGAGCCAGCGTCTCCAGCCACGCTTGCTCAAGTTCCCGCCGCCGCCAGAAATCGATGACCAGACCATTGGCAATGGTGCCCAGGTAGGTGCGCGGCTCGCGGATCTCGGCGACTTTCCTGTGAAGCACCCTGACGAATACGTCCTGGGCGATGTCCGCCGCATCGCATGCATTGCCGATCTTCCGCAACAGCCAGCCTTGCAGCCATGCGTGATGCCGGCTGTAAAGGACATCGACCTGCGAACGGGTACCTGGATCCATCGCGACTACCTCATCTCACCACAGCGGGTGTCATCAGGTCTTCCAGGACATACGCCGCCAACTGACGGCGCCCCGCTATGGCCGAGCGGATAAAGATCCCAAGCCTGATAGGCAGGAAAAACGGCAAGTAGAAGAGGCAACCTGGTGAACATAGACACTGCGGCGGGCACCGCCGTGCTGCACGGCGGTTCAGGAATTTCGAATTCGCATCAGATGCAAATGTAACTGATTCTCACTTACGAAGAAAGAACGTTACTAGAAACACCGCCACATGTGCCGCATACGGCATATTAGATGCCTGGGGCGTGACCAAACAAATGCCGCGCCAAGGCGAAACAGCACTGGCCACCGAATCGCACGCACTAGGTCGTCAAGGATTGGACACGGCACCGCATTGGCGTGGTGAAGCCAAGGTTCTACGCGCGCCTGATCGGCAGCGAAAAGACGTTTCCGGGCAAGACCCTGCCCCTCGACATCGTGCCAAGTGGCAAACCCCTGGAGTTTCGCGCGATCTTCAAGGACGCGCCGCTTTCCGGCGCGGATGTGAGGCGTTCGCACGCGAGGTCGTGCACGACCTCTGCGTCTGATAGCTGGAAAAGCCATCACGGGCCACTGGCGGGCAGGGGCTGGGGCCTCTCCTCCAAACATCGGAACCTGTCCGATAACCCGCGTGTGATCCGACGGTGTTCAGTCGAGCTGGATATGGGCGTCCTGCACGATCTTGGCCCACTTGGGCATATCACCCGAGACCACCGCCGCCAGTTCCTGCGGCGCCGACCCGACCGGTTGCAAGCCCATGCCCGCAAGCTTCTGGCTGATTTCAGGCAGCTTGACGATCCGCGCCACCTCGGTGGCCATACGGCTGGTCACGTCTTTCGGCGCATTGGCGGGCAGGAACAGGGCAAACCATCCGCTAGGCTCGAATCCCGGCAAGCCCTGCTCCGCGAACGTCGGCACATTCGGAATCGCCTTGTAGCGCTGGGTACCGGTGATGCCCAGGATCTTGAACTTGCCGCTGGTCAGGTACGGATACGCCGATGTCACATCGACGAAAGCCGAATCCACCTGGCCGCCGAGCAGATCGTTGAGCAAGGGCGCAGCCCCCTTGTACGGAATATGCGTCAGTTCGACGCCGGTCTGCTGTCGTAGGAGTTCGCCATGCAGATGCGACGAAGTCCCGTTGCCGTATGAGCCGTAACTGAGCTTGCCGGCCTTGGCCAGTGCGATGAACTCGCGTAGCGTGCTGGCCGGCACGCGGTTGGGCACGACAAACAGGTCGGACGATTTGGCAATCAGCGAGACCGGCGTGAAATCCTTGTTCACGTCATACGGCATACGCTTGTAAAGGCTGGGCGACTGGATCAGCGCGGTGATGGCCAGCAGCACCGTGTAGCCATCGGGCGCGGCCTTGGCCACGGTGTCGTTGCCCAGCATGCCGCTGGCGCCGGGCTTGTTGTCGACGACCACGGGCTGTCCCCAGGCTTCGGCCAGCCGCTGGCCGATCATGCGGCCCACAGTATCGGTGCCCCCGCCGGCCGGATACGGGACGATCAGCCGGATCGGCTTGTTCGGGTAGCTGGGCTGGGCCAGTGCCTGGCCAACGCCGCCCAGCATGGCGGCGCCCGCCAGGGTGCCGGCTTGCGCCAGCCAGGTTCGTCTGCTCGTTTGCATGAAGCTGTCTCTCTCAAGAACTGGATTCGGTACGCCGGATACGTCGGATGCGTCGGATACGCCGGAAACACCGGCCTCCCCCGCCGCCTATGCCCGCATGGCGTGTTCCTGCAGCGCGCGCCACTGGATCTTGCCGGTGGCCGATTTGGGCAGCGCGTCCACGAACTCGACGATGCGCGGCACCTTGTAGGCCGCCAGACGCTCGCGGCACCAGGCCATGATGCGTTCCGCATCGGCCTCCGGCGTGCCGCGCGATTCGGGGCGCAGCGCCACCACGGCCTTGACCGTTTCGCCGCGATGCTCATCGCGCGCGGCGATCACGCAGGCCTCGTGGATGGCCGGGTGGCCGTAGAGCAGGTTTTCCACCTCGGCCGGCCAGACCTTGAAGCCAGACGCGTTGATCATGCGCTTGAGGCGGTCGCGCATGAAGAAATAGCCCTCTTCATCCATGAAACCGAGGTCGCCGGTGCGTAGAAAGCGCTTGCCGGCGATTTCGATAAAAGATTCCGCATTGGCCTGCGGGTTGTTCCAGTAGCCCTGCATCACCTGACCACCGTGAACGACGATCTCGCCGATCTCGCCCTGCGGCAGCTCGGCGAGCGATTCGGGGTCCACCACGCGGGCATCCACGCCGAAGGTGGCGATGCCCAGGCATTCACGCTTGGGCTTCTGGCGCGGGTTGGACAGCAGGAACGACGCGGTCTCGGTCATGCCATAGGCCTCGACGTACGGCAGGCCGAAGCGCTCCTGCAACATGTTGGCCACCGCGTCGGGCATCGCCGCGCCACCGCCCCCCAGAAAAGCCAGGCTGGACAGGTCACGCCGGGCCACATCGGGCTGCGCGAAGAAGTCCACCAGCATGGCCGGCGGCGCGCCCCAGGCCGAGACGCGGTAGCGCTCGATCAGATCGGCGGCAAGCGCGCGGTCCCAGCGCGGCATCAGCACCACGGTGGCACCCAGGTAGATCGGCGAATGCATGCAGTTCTGCATGCCGAGCAGGTGGAACATCGGCGCCACCGCCAACACCACCGATTCCGGCGAACTGCTGCGCCAGACTTGCGAGCCCACCGCGGAACTCATCATGGTGCCGTGGGTATGCATGCAGCCCTTGGGATTGCCCGTGGTGCCCGACGTGTATGCCAGCATGCAGAGCGTGTCGTAGCCGGCCTCGTGCGCACGCGGACGCTGCCCGGCATTGCGCGCGGAGTCCCAGTCCACTGGCATGGCGCCACCTGGCGCCGCGCGCAGCGCGGGAGCAGGCTCGCGGAGCCAGGCCGGAACCGGCAGGCCACCATCGTCGCGCAGCATCCCCGCGTAGTGGTACGTGATCACGTGACGCAGCGCCTTGCCATGCAGCGGCGCGACGCGCTCATACAGTTCGCTGCCGCAGAACGCGGCCACCGCGCCGCTATCGGTAACCACATGCTCCAGTTCGGCTTCCAGCCACATCGGATTGGCTGGCACGACCACCGCCTCGGCACGCAGGATGGCGTAGTACGCCACGATGAACTGCGGGGCGTTCTGGCTGTAAAGCACTACCCTATCCCCGGGATGAATGCCGCAGCTTTGCTGCAGATAGCCGGCCATCCGTTCGACGTCATCCAGCAGTTCCGCATAGGAGATCGCGGTGCCGAAATACTGGATCGCCGTCTTTCCGGGATAGCGCCGCGCGGCCACTTCCAGGTTGTGGAACAGGCTGGTCTGCGGCACATGCAGCGTGCCAGGCAGGCCGGCAGGCCAGGCAGGAGAACGGTAAGGCTGGGATGTACTGGCGGACTTCATGTCAGGCAAAGGCTCAATCAAGACGAATGTTGTGGGTACGGATCACCTTGCCCCAGCGGGCATAGTCGGTCTGGACGGTCTGCGCAAAGGCATCGGGCGTGCTGCCGGTCAGGATCACGCCCATGTCGTTCATGCGCGAACGCACGGCGGGGTCTGCCAACACCTTGTTGACGTCGGCCGAGAACTTCTCGACGATCGGCCGCGGCGTGGCTGCGGGCAGCAGCAGGCCGAACCAGCCCAGCGAATCCATCCCGGAAACGCCGCTCTCCTTGAAGGTCGGCACATCAGGCAGTTGGGGCGAGCGCGACGCGCCGGTCACAGCAAGCGCGCGCAGACGCCCGGACGCGGCGTGGGGCTTGGCGCCCATCACCGAGATCACAGCGGCTGGCACTTGGCCACCGAGCAAGTCGTTCAACTCGGGCGCCTCGCCCTTGTAGGAGACGTGGATCATGTCGAGGTTGGCGGATTCGTTGAATATCTCGCCATAGAGGTGGCCGCTCGATCCCGTGCCATACGATCCGAAGGAGTAGTGCCTGGGCTTGGCGCGGACCAGCGCGATGAATTCCTTCAGGCTGGTGGCCGGCACCGCACTGCTGTTGATGGCAAACACCAGGTTGGTGGTGCCAAGCTCGGATACCGGCGCAAAGTCCTTGACCGGGTCAAACGGCGCCTTGGTATAGAGGCTCGGTGCCTGCACGAGCGTGGTGATGGTCAGCAGCGCGGTGTAGCCGTCCGGCTCCGCGCGGGCTACGGCCTCGGCGCCGATCATGCCGCTGGCACCGGGGCGGTTTTCCACCACGACCGGGCGCCTCCAGATCTTGCCGAGGCCATCGGCAATTGCCCGCGCCAGCACGTCGGTAGCCCCGCCGGCCGGGTACGGCACCACAAGGCGCACCGATTTCGACGGGAAGGCCCCTTGGGCCATGGCGGTACCGGCGCCGGATAGGCCAGCAACAGCACCCGCCAGCGCCAGCGCTCCGGTGCCAAGACGCAGCAATGCACTCCGGCGATTTGCCAGCATGTGGTTGTCTCCTTTCTTGTTGTCCTTTTTTTCCCGGGTCGCTGCCGAGTCCGGCGTTGCCGGCGGCGATCCGCCCGGCTCCGGACTTCTGCATAGTGAGAGAGTGCGTGATCCGGCACGGTCTGGACAATGACCAGACAACCCAAAATCATTGGCCGAATCGTTCAGACGGAAGGCAGGCTTTGGCAAATCCCGATTGTGTGTCGCGAACCGGGCGCGGTAAGGTCCGCATCAGCCCGGCATGCCGCCATTGCGCGCGGCAGGGTTCCGGAGCTGCCCTACACGACGAGGAGACTCATGCACATCGTTGCCACTCCCGCTCACCGGCACCCCGTGCCGGGCAAGCAGCGCAGCACCGCTGTACCGGGTCCGGCATTGGCTGGCACTACTGGCACCACCATCGCCCCGCTTGCGACAACGGCAACGCCAGCGCCGGCCCGCCATACCATCGCCATCCATCATGTCGACCAGATCCTGCTCGGGGTGCGCCGACTGGGATTCGACATCGATGCCGTGCTGCGGCGTGCTGCGATCTCTCCGGCGCTGCTGGCATCGCCGAACGCGCGCGTGACCCAGGACCAGTACGCCGCGCTGATCCGTACGCTGCGCCGCACCACGCGCGACGAACTGTGGGGCCTGCTTAGCCGCCCCGTACCTCCCGGCGTCTTCGCCCATGCGGCCGGCGCGATGGTCCACAGCGCCACCCTGGAAGAGGCCATCCAGGCCGGGTTGCGCCAGTACCGGCTGCATCTCGACGAATTCACGCCACGGCTGCACCTCAGCCCCGACGGCAAGACGGCTTCACTGATATTGCACGGGCATGCGCCAGCCACGCCGTGCCAGATCTTCGCCAAGTCGACCTTCGCGTTCCATGCTTACGGCCTGATCAACTGGCTGGTGGCGCGGCGCGTGCCCCTGTCGCATGTCGATCTGGGTTCGGGCCCGCCCCAGGCGCTGACGGACACCGAGCGTATCTTCAATACGACGGTCCGATACGGGCAGTCCTGCACGGCCCTGCACTTCGATGCTGCCTGGCTGCGGCTGCCGGTGATGCAGGATCCCGCCGGCCTGCGCGAATTCCTGCTCGAGACCCCGCACAAGCTGCTGGTGCGTTATCGCGACAATAGCTGCCTGGCGGAACGCATCCGGCTGCACCTGCGCTCCCACCTGGATGACGAGCTGCCGTCGCTGGAGCAGATGGCGCAGATGCTGCGCCTGACACCGCAAACCCTGAGCCGTCGCTTGCGCGATGAAGGCCGCGGTTACCAGAACATCAAGGACAACCTGCGCCGCGACGCGGCGATCGGCATGCTCGAGCACTCATGCCTGTCGCTGCAACAGGTGGCGCTGAGGCTGGGCTTTTCCGAGCTGAGCACCTTCCACCGCGCATTCAAGAAATGGACCGGCGTCGCGCCCGGCGAGTACCGGCAGCGCGGCATGCAACCTATCTCGCCCATCCAGGACGATAGCCCTCGGCAAAGTGCCTGATTTCCTTGCTGAACTCGGCACAGACATGCGTCATCAGGTCCATCGAGCGATAGACCAGGTAGACGTTGAAGTCCGGCAGTTCGTCCTCCATCGGTAGCACCTCCAGCGAACCGGGGTCCATGCGCAACGGCCCGCCAGTGCCCCGGAAAACGAAGTCTGACCACATGCTGATGAGGTCAGTCTTGGTAGCCAGTTGCAGCCCCAGCAGATTGGATGCGCTCTGCACGATCCGGCGCGGTATTTCCAGTCGGTGCAACCGCATCAGGCTCGAAATCGGGCTGCCGGGGTCATCGAGCGGGTCCAGCACCAGCCAGTCGGCATCCAGCAGCGGACGCAGCCGGCGGACACGTCGCAGTGGATGGCCCGGCCGCACGGCCAGACGCATCGGCACCGAGAACAAGGACTCCCACTGGAGTCCGCCCGCTCCCGGCCCGCTATTGGTGGAGATCAGCCCGAGATCGAGCCGCCCTTCCCGCAGCCCTTCCTGAATCTGCTGCGGGCGCTGCTCGAAGCCACGCAAGGCGACATTGGGGAAGCGCTTGCGCAGCGCCGCCATGGCATCAGGCAGCGGGCCACTGGAGGCCACGGCGGTAAACCCGATGTTGAGTTCGGCTTCCGCGTGGCCGCGTATGGATTCGATGTCTTCCAGCGCGTGCCGCAGTTCCTGTTCGACCACGGTGGCGCGCTTGACCAGCGCCATCCCATACGCAGTCAGACTCACACCGCGCACGGAGCGGGACAGCAGCGTGACGCCAAGTTCTCGCTCCAGTTCAGCGATGGCCTTCGATAGCGCGGGCTGCGAAATATGCAGCCCGCGTGACGCCTCATGGATGCTGCCGTGCTGCGCCACGGCCAGCAGAATGCGCAGTTGATGTAGCTTCACGTTCGACTGGTCCCCCTCTTCTCCGCGCCCGCCGCGGCGCCCCGACCGGACCATGCCCGCATCAGGTGCGCATCAGGTGCTTCGCGCGCCTGTGCGGTGCACCATGCGTCCGGTCTCTCGCGCCAGCACTTCCGGGCTTTCCCCGATAGCCGGTGAACACTGGTTATGGCGGTGATTCTATTTGGTTATCGGGATGAATATTTGCGATTTTGTAGGTTCGCGACTTCCCCGAATACTTCATCGCCAAGGGTTCCTGAACAGAAGCCCGTCCCCCACCTTCGGAGACCACCGATGAATGACGCCACCCTGCAGCCGGCTCTTGCCCCCGCACCGGCTGCCGCCGAGCCACGACGAACCAGCCAGGCCCGGTTGATCGCCGCCTGCTCCATCGGCAATGCGCTGGAAATGTATGACTTCACCGTCTACAGCTTCTTCGCGCTCATGATCGGCAAGCTGTTCTTCCCCTCCGAGAGTGCCTACGGTTCGCTGCTGCTGGCCGTGGCAACGTTCGGTATCGGCTTTGTGATGCGGCCTCTGGGCGGCTTCGTGATCGGCAACTATGCCGACCGCCACGGACGCAAGGCTGCCATGACGCTGACCATCGGCCTAATGGTGGTTGGAACGCTTTGTCTGGCGGTGGCCCCGACGTACGCCACGGCGGGCCTGCTTGGCCCGCTGATCATTCTGGCGGGGCGTCTGCTTCAGGGCTTCTCGCTGGGCGGCGAGATCGGTGCCTCCACCGCCATGCTGATGGAGGCCGGCGGTATCCGCGGGCGTGGATTTCGTGTGAGCTGGCAGCTTGGCAGCCAGGGCATCGCCGCCCTGTGCGGCGCGCTGACGGCGGCGGTGCTGTACGGCAGCCTGTCGCCGGAAGCGCTGCAGAGCTGGGGATGGCGCGTGCCGTTCTTCCTGGGCTTGCTGATTGCGCCCGTAGGCTTTTACATCCGATCGCATCTGGACGAAACGCACACGGCCGAGACCCATGCGCCAAGCCCGCTCGGCACGCTGTTCCGCGAGCACGGCACCCTGGTGGCCAAAGGCGTCCTCACCATCATCGGCGGCACCGTCGGCACGTATCTGGTGATCTATTTCATGCCGACCTACATGATCCGGGAACTGCATCTCCCGGCCTCGCTATCGCTGCTGGCCGGCTGCGTCACGGGTCTGACCAGCTTTGCCGCGTCGCTCTGCTCCGGCTGGCTGGCCGACCGCCTCCAGCGCCGCAAGCCGCTGGTGGTCGCCGCCATCCTGTTCACCGTGGTGGCCCTTTATCCGGCCTTCTGGCTGATGACGCACTACCCCAGCGTGCCGCTGGTGCTGTCGCTCTCCGCGCTGCTGACCGCGAGCCTGTATCTGGGAACGACGCCACTGCTGCTCATGATGATGGAGATGCTGCCGATCAAGGTACGGGCCAGCGGCCTGTCGGTGATCTACGCCATCGGCGTCACGGTGTTCGGCGGCTCATGCCAGTTCGTCGTCACCTGGCTGCTGGCCCGCACCGGCAATCCGCTGTCCCCAGCGTTCTACATGATGGCCTGCAGCGCCGTGACATTGCTGACCGTGCTGACCCTGCGCGAAGTGCGCGAAACCCACTGACCCGCCAGCATCTGCCAGCACCCGCTAGCCGCCGATTGCCCCCTTTCCCCGCAAGGAACCCTGACATGACCAAAGCGCCCACGCTCCAGCCCTTTCAACTGCTGCCCCATCTGCTGCCTCCGGTCGACATCGACGCCGAGACCTTCGTCAACATCCGTCGTCAGATTCACGCCCAGCCCGAACTCGGCTTCGAAGTCGGCGCCACCAGCACGCTGGTGACGCACCTGCTGCAGAGCTGGGGCTATGACGTCCACACGGGTATCGGCAAGAGCGGAGTGGTTGGCCAGTTGAAACTAGGCAACGGCACGCGCCGGCTGGGCATTCGCGCCGACATGGACGCGCTGCCCATCGTCGAAGCCACCGACCTGCCCTATGCCAGCCGCAACCACGGCAAGATGCACGCCTGCGGGCACGACGGCCATACCGCCATCCTGCTGGCGGCGGCGAAGGCGCTGGCCGACAGCCGCAGCTTCGACGGCACGCTCAACCTGATTTTCCAGCCTGACGAAGAGAACCTCTGCGGCGCGCGCGCGATGATCGACGATGGGCTCTTCGAGCGCTTCCCCTGCGATGCGGTTTTCGCGCTCCACAATATGCCGGGCGTGCCGGCGGGCAGTTTCCGTGTGTTGCCAGGGCCGGTCAGCCTGTCTTCCGACGTGGCCGACATCACCATCAAGGGCGTGGGCGGGCATGGGGCGATGCCGCACCGCGCGCGTGATCCGATTGCAGCATCCGCCGCGATCGTGACGGCGCTGCAAACCGTGGTAGCCCGCAATGTGGCGCCAGACGACACCGCCGTCGTGTCGATCGGTTTCATTCGTGGCGGCGCCACGCACAACGTGATCCCCGAATCGGTAGCCCTGGGCGTCAACGTGCGCGCGGCGCGCGCGGAAACCCGGGCGATGGTGGAGCAGCGCATCCGCGAGATCGTCAGCTTGACCGCGCAGGCCCACGGCGTCGAGGCACACATCGACTACCGCCAGCTCACCCCGCCCATGGTCAATACCGAAGCCGAAACCCGACTGGCGCAGCGGATCTGCACCGATCTCGTGGGGGCGGAGAACGTCGTCACGCAAGCCCCGAAGGGACTCAACGGCAGCGAGGATTTCGCCTGGATGCTCAATAAAGTCCCGGGCTGCTACCTGATCCTCGGCAACGGCGAAGGCGAATTCGGCGGCTGCATGGTGCATAACCCCGGCTACGACTTCAACGATCAGGTGCTGCCGCTTGGTGCGGCCTGCTGGGTACGGCTGGCGCAGACGTACCTGACAGCCTGACTGCCTGAGCCCCGATCCGGTCGCCGCCGCCGGCCCCGTCGGCGGCTAGTCCTTCGCCAGCTTTGCCGGGCGCATGGTCGCGCTTTCCAGCAACTGTTCGTGGACGAAGGAGCGCAGCAGCAGCGCCTCGCGTTCGCCATAGCCGTCAAACGCCACGCCGACGCTGTGGTACGGCGCGGCGGCGCCAGCATTCGGGTCCTGCCGCGTCCAGCCCTCCAATGAGAAAGCCGACTTGATCCCACCGGTGCGCAGCGTGAACGCCAGCCGCACCTGCAAGCCCGGCGCGGTCAGCGCGTCGTTGGCCGTGGAAACCGACACGCCGCCGGTACTCAGGTCCGTGATCAGCACGGTCTGAGGGGCGTCGGCACCATCCACACGGGACATTCGTCCCACCAGCCGGACCGGCACGCGGATGCTGCCACGCATTTCACGGGCATCGACATGGCTGATGTCCGTCAGCATCCAATAAGGGAACGGCGTGCGCGAAGTCGCCCGGACACGTGCCGAAAAGCTGTGGATGCTGGTGCCCGTGAAACCACGGACCAGCACCAGATCGCCGTCGCAGGGCTCCGCAGACGTGCCGGCCAGGCCTGGCCACGCCACGAACACGGCGTCATCGTTGAAGCCGATCAAGCGGCTCACCCAGGCGCGCTCCAGATCGCCCGGTCGCTTGACGTGCAGCAGCGTGCCGACCAGCAGCCCGTAACCGCCGGCCCATGGGGGCGATGGCTCGTCCGGCCTGAGCGGCGCCATGTCGTCCGCCCAGAAACAACGTCCCGCCTGCAGCACGAGCGCAACTTCGTCCCCGGTCTGGAAGACGGTTCCCTCATCCGCCACGGGAAAGCCCAGTTCATCGACCAATGCCGACTTCAGTGGCTGTCCCAGCTCGATCTCATTTGCCAGAATTTCCCTTCGCATTGCAGTCTGCCCTTGATTCTTCCCTGGTCGTGCCTGTTGGCCCTTACTCTACCGCCGTATCTGTTGCAAGCGTTCGAGTGCCTTGTGCGAATTACCAATCAATCACCTTTGGACAAGCGTCAATGTGCGCTGTTATATTGCCTGAGCCGATTTTGTCTCGGTTTCATGCATGTGAGCGACGCTATCCATGACCTCTGAACTGTCCACGTCTACAACCGGTCCCCGGTATTCCGCTCGCCAGTTTCCTGAATTTGCTGATCCATCAGCCCATCGGCTTCCCGAGTGATGCGGATGCCCGGTGCCTTTTCCCCGAAAACCGTTGCCCGGCTTGGACTTCGGGCTCGCATGGCCATTATCGGCACGTTGACTTGTCTACTTGAAGGATGCGCCGGAGCGCCTTCGGTCGGCCTGTTTGGCGCTTATTTTCCATTGTGGCTGTTAAGCGCCGTCATCGGTATTTTCGGCGCCGTGGTTTCCTACCGCGTGTTCGTGAAAACCGGTTGGGCGGAAACCGTTCGTTCCCAATTAATTGTCAATACAGCAATTGGCCTGATCATCGCCGAGATCGTCTGGCTGATCGGTACGGGGCATCTTCTATGAAAATGGCCGGCGTTCAAAAGGGGCCGCTACGCGGCCGGGTCATTACCCTGGCCATCGTGCTGGTGGCCGTGCTGCTTTCCGTCTATGCCTATGAGCGGACCGTGCACCATCCGTCGTCGGACGATGCCACGCTCGACGCCGATGTCGTTCATGTGGCCTCGCCGGTAGGCGGACGCATCGCCCGCATCGCCGTCACCGAGAACCAGCACGTCGCCAAGGGCGACGTGCTATTCGAAATCGACCCTGTGCCTTACAAGCTGGCGGTGGACCAGGCGCGGGCAGATCTCGAACTCGCGCAGGCGGGCCTCGGCACGCGGCGGCGCACGATCGTCAGCGAACGCGCGGCCGCGTCGATCGCCTCCGAGCAGACCACGCGCGCGGCGCAGAACTACGCCTTGACGGCACGCACGGTGGAACGCCTGCGCCCGCTAGCCGCCGATGGCTACGTGCCAAAGCAGCAGCTCGACCAGGCCCAGGTGGCGCAGCATGACGCGGCGGTCTCGCTCAAGCAGGCGAACGTCCAGCACTCGGCATCCACGCAAGCCATCGGCAACGACGACGACGCCATCGCCGCGGTCCACGCCCGGGAAGCCGCGCTGGCAATCGCCCAGCGCGCGTTGCAGGACACCGTGGTCCATGCCCCGCAGGAAGGCCGCGTCACCGGGCTCTCCGTGCTGGCCGGTGAAGTCGTGATTCCGAACCAGTCGCTGTTCCTGCTCGTTCATACCGGCGAATGGTTTGCCGTGGCGAACTTCCGGGAGACCTCGCTGGCCGATATTCACATCGGCGACTGCGCCACGGTCTATTCGTTGATCGACCGGGGCAAGGCGATACGCGGCACCGTGACCGGCATCGGCGCGGGCATCACCGATACAGAACGGCTCAACCTGCCGCGCTCGCTGCCCTACGTGCAGGCCTCGGTGAACTGGGTACGTGTTGCCAAGCGTTTCCCGGTTCGCATCCGGCTCGAAGACCCGCCCGAGACGTTGGCCCGCGCTGGCGCCAGCGCAAACGTCGAGATCCGGCATGGCGCAGCCTGCCGCTGACAAGCTGCGCCTCGGCCTGGGCGACATCGGCGCCCTGCTCGCGCCGACGCCCGGCCGGGCGTCGGCCACCACTCGCATCACCGTGGCGAGCGTGCTGACGGTGCTCGTCACCGCCATCTACGGCACGCCGGAAGCCGCTATCTCTGCCTACGTCATCTTCTTCATCAACCGGGAAGATCGCACCGTCAGCATCGTGATGAGTGTGGCAGCGTTGGTGCTGGTCAGCCTGATCATTGGCCTGGTGATCGTGCTGGCCAACTTCAGTGTCGACGATTCGCTGCGGCGGCTGGCCTTCATGGCCGTCCTGTCGGCCGCGCTGCTGTTTCTCACGTCGGCCAGCAAGCTTCGGCCGATTGGCGCCATCGTGGCAATGATCATCGGCTTCGGGCTCGATGAACTCGGACTGGTCCCGGGCGGAGAAGCCGCCACGCGCGCCCTGCTCTACGCGTGGCTGATGGTAGCGATCCCGATTGGCGTCAATGTGGCGGTCAATCTGGTGATGGGACCTTCACCACGCCGGCTGGCGGGCGACCGCCTCGCCCATTGCCTGCGCATGGCTGCTGCCAGCCTGCGACAGGAGGACGCCGCCCCAGCCATGCTCGTCCCGCTGCTGCGCGACGGCACGCAACCCGTCGGCATGTGGCTGAAGCTGGCGAAGATCGAGGGCCTGTCCCGCGCCGAAGACCTTGCGGCGCTGCGACGGGCCGCCGCGTCGACCACGGCCATTCTGATTGCTGCCGACATGGCGCTCCGGCAGCCGAACGCCCGCTTGCCGGCCGCCTTCCGCGCCCCGATCGCAGACACGCTCGATCAGATGGCGGCGATGCTCCAGGCGGGCGGCTACCCGGCGGAGATCACGCTGGCGCTTCCCGCGCTCGAATCGCTCGCGCCAGTGCAGCAGGCCATCGCCGTGGAACTGCGTGACGCCATCGTCGGCTTCGCCGATGCGGACGCGCCGAGCGCACAGGCCAACGCGGCCCTCGCTGCGGCCCCCAACGCAACGGAAGAGAAAAAAGGCGGATTCCTCAGCGCGGATGCCTTCACGAATCCCGAGCACATCCGCTACGCGCTCAAGACCACCGGCGCGGCAATGTTCTGCTACGTGCTCTACCAGCAACTGAACTGGCCCGGCATCCATACCTGCTTCATCACGGTCTATCTGGTATCGCTGTCGACCGCGGCCGAAACGGTCGAAAAGCTTTCGCTGCGGCTGGCGGGCTGCCTGATCGGCGCGCTGATTGGCACTGCCGCGCTGGTCTATGTCGTACCGTCGATCGACTCCGTCGGTGGGCTCCTGATGCTGGTCTTCGCGGGCACATGGGTGGCCGCCTGGGTCGCGCAGGGGTCGCCCCGTATCTCCTATGCGGGCTTCCAGATCGCGTTCGCGTTCTACCTCTGCGTGATTCAGGGAGCCGGGCCTGGCTACGACCTGACGATTGCGCGGGACCGGACCATCGGCATCGTGATCGGCAATCTGGTGACATTCCTGGTCTTCACGCGCATCTGGCCGGTCAGCATTTCAGGGCGGATCGAAGCCGCGCTCCATGACATGGTGCGGCAATGGCGGCAACTGATTGCCACGCCCCGGCGCGAGGCACAACGGCAAAACGCCGCCGCCGCGTTGGCGCTGCATGGCGCGATCACGCAGGACCTGATCCTGGCCAGATATGAGCCGGCATTGGTCGGACCCGGCACCGACTGGATCGAGGCCCGCCAGCGCCATCTGGCAACGCTGGACGCCGTAGCCGGTCCGCTTTTTCTGCTGGCGGAGCGGTTTCCGGGCGATCCGGAGGTCGATCGACGTCTGCAGGCCGTTCGCATGGATGGTCACGCGCCAGTAACAAGCGCGGCCCCGCTTTCTCCGCAGCATTCCCCGCGCGACGCGCTGCTCGCCCTGGTTGACCGGCATCTCGCCGCTCCGCGCCAGGACGATCCGCCGGCCGCCGCCACCGGATCACCGTTGCATGCCTAGAACAGGATTGCCGATTTTCCCGCTGATGCTGCTCGGCGCCAGCCTTGCCGGTTGCGCGACGGCGTCGCTCGACCTTGCACCGGAGCAGCCCGATCGTCCCTGGCAGCCCGCGACCACGGCATCCGGAGAGCTCGTGCCGGGCAAGCCTTCCGCAACGGCCAACACCAGCAAGCCGGCCGACTACCGGCTGCCCGCCAATTCCGCGCTGGCGTCGATCACACCGCCGGCGGCGCTCGATCCAGCGCATCCCTACACGTTGCCCGAGCTGATCGACATGGCCGAATCGGCGAATCCGATCACGCGCGTGGCCTGGAACGATGCACGCAACGCCGCGCTGGCTGCGGGGATCGCGAAGAGTAGCTATCTGCCGCAGATCTCCGCTTCCGCGCTGGGCGGCTACCAGAACGGGCACGGTTCGGTATCGGGCGCGCTCGGATCGGTCGGCACGAATTCGTCGGGCCATGGCGGCGTGGGCGTGCTGTCACTGCAATGGCTGCTGTTCGATTTCGGCGAGCGCGCGGGCATTGTCGAAGCCGCCGAACAGACTTCGCTCGCGGCAAACATCGCTTTTACGGCCGCGCACCAACGCATCATCCACGATGTCAGCGTGGCGTTCTACCGCTATCAGGCAGCGCGCACCCGCGCAGGCACCGTGCAGCAGGCGATGGAAAACGCGGATGCCGTGCTGGCAGCCGCCAAGTCCCGCTTTCAGCGCGGTATCGGCACCGTGGTGGAAGTGGCCCAGGCCACACAGAACCGCGCGCAGACCAACCTGGCGATGGTGCAGGCGCGGGGCGCCGAGACCGATGCCTACCTGGCGCTGGTCACCGCGATCGGCATCTCGCCATTGTCGAAGCCGAGTATCGCCGAGATGCCAGTCCGTCCGTTGTCGCCGGCCCTGCATAGCTCCGTCGAGCAGATCGTGGAATCAGCCATCGCGCGGCGGCCCGACGTGCTGGGCGCCTACGCAATCGAGCGGGCCAGCCAGGCCAAGGTCAAGGCGGCCGAAGCCGAATTCCTGCCCAAGGTGTTCATGTCGGCGTTCACGTCGTATGCGTCGGGCGGGTCTTCGATCACGGCGATCCCCTCGGTGGCCCAGCAGGCACCGACCGTGAACCTGAATGGCTACCGCTATGGCGCCAGCGTGTTCCTCGGGATTACCGTGCCGATCTACGACGGCGGGCTGCGGTCGGCGGTGCTGACGCAGGCGCGCAACGACGCCGACAGCGCGTCGACCAAACTCACGCGGGCCAAGGAAGAATCGGTGCGACAGGTCGTGGTCAGTCAGAGCGCGCTCGAAACCAGCCTTGCGGCATACGAAGCCGCCAAGGCCCTGGCCGACGCCGCCCAGATCACGTACGACGCCGCGTTCGCGGCTTACCGCAAGGGAGTCGGCACGGTCACGGATGCCAATCTGGCCCAGAACCAGTTACTGCTGGCGCGGAATGCATCGGCCGACGCGTACAGTGGCGCGCTATCGGCGGCTGCCGCGCTGGCCCTGGCCACGGGAGCGGTCGGCGCGACACCAGAGCCGGGCGGCTGGGCACCGCGCTGAGTGCTGGCTATGCGCCTGCCGAGGGCTGCTCCGGCCCGACCATGACCACGAGACTGCCCACGTGGATGACGGACTCCTCGCCGATCCGGATATCACCACCAAAGACCACGGCATTGGACCGCAGGCGTTCGATGCGGACATCCAGCGTCAGTACCGTGTCGTAGGGAATGGTCCGATGCACGGTAACGTCGCGCATCAGTCCGACCAGCACCTGCGCCGGCGAAGCGTTGTCCTGGCTCAGGCAGAACAACGTGACGCCGGCCTGCCCGAACGACTCGATCGCCAGTGAGGCCGGATATGCGGCGGGCGGGTGCGCCCCCAGAATCGGGGATTCACGATTGATGACCTTCGTGGCCAGGATGTGCTCACGCGGGGTGAAGCTGCGGACCGTGTCCAGCAGCAGGAATGGGTAGCGATGCGGCAACAGGCGGGCGATGTCGGGATGCGTCAGCGCCGGTGCCTCGCTGGCCACGTCACATTCAAGCGGTGCCGAAACCGGCTCCGCGTCCGACACGCACACGATCGTGGCCTGGACACGCGCATTGCCGTGAACGTGCGCCACGGCAAGACACGTAATCTGATCGCCTTCGCGCTCGACGATCGACACGTCAAGTTCGACGACATCTCCGGGCACGACCACGCCGAGGTACTGAACCCGTTTCACGCGCCGCGCCCACGCCTCCTGACCGAACGCCTGACCGGCCAGCGCCGCAGCCATGATCAACATGCGATCGAGCATCAACGCGCCGGGGTAAACGGGATTGCCTGGGTAGTGGCCCAGCGCGAACAGATCGGTACCGCTGACAAACAGCCGGTCGCGCAGCGCAGTGGCCGCGCAGGGAATCTCGGAATGCGACATGAGGAGGCTCGATGAGCAGGCGGAATGATCCGTCAGGCTAGAGCACCGAAGCAGCCCGCCGTTTGCGTTGACGCAATCTGATGCAATCTGGGTGATGCCCGGGGGGGCCAGGCTTGGGAATACCCCTGTCCGCATTTGCGCCATCCGTCACGCGGCGGGCACGTGTCTGTCATCCGTCACTGGAATGCGTCGTCCATCTGCCTGGCACGCTTCACATCGTCGCCATGTAGATACAGTGACGTGGTCGAGACCGACGCATGGCGCAGGTTGTCCCGCACCGTGGTCAGTTCCGCGCCGCGCGCCAGCGCATGGGTGGCGTGCGTATGGCGCAGCCAGTGTGGGCTGGCGCGGCGCAGCTTTTCGGCGGTGGCCGGGCGCTCGGCTTCGAGCTGGTCGGCGGCGGTGCCGAAGAATCGCTTGATCACCATCCACAATCGCGCTCCGGTGATGCCGCCGGCTTCGTCGGAACCTAGATTGCCGACGATCGGCGTCGTCGGGTCCCAGAGGGCGCGTGTCACCGGCAAGCCCCGCTCGACCAGATAGCGGTCAAGCGCGTTGCGGGCCATGGTCGGCAGCGCCACCCTGCCCGCCTTCGCGCCCTTGCCCACCAGCCGCAACCAGTGATCGCCGTGCACGTCGGTTTCGACATTGCGCAGCGTGGCGCCGACCAGTTCGCTCGCCCGCAGTCCGGTCGCGTATGTGAAATCGAGGATAAAGCGCAGCCGTTGCGCGGCGGAGGCTTCCCAGCCGTATGACCACTCCAGGCCATCCGCGATGCTGCGCGTCAGCAGCCATTCCCCTTCGGAGAACGCGTGCGATACATCGAGCGCCGCTGTCTTGGCGCCGCCCCGCACCTTGATGCCGGCGAACGGGTTGGCCAGCACGTAGCGTTGCTGCACCAGCCAGCGAAACAGCGCCCCAAGCACTTGCAGGCTGTAGGCTGCCGAGCGTGGCGACAGCCCGTCAGCAAACGGCTTCCAATCCGTGGCCCCACGCGGCCGGGCGGGCCCTACCCAGCGTTCGCGCGGCGCGGGTTGGCGCAGGAAGTTCCGGTAGGCCGTGGCGTCCTCGGTGGTCAGCGACGACAGCGGCCGCCCGCGCTCGATGATCGCCCAGAGGATCAGCCTCTCGGCTTCCTTGCGATAGGCACGCAGCGTGGACGGCGATTCGTGCAACCCCAGCCATGCTTGCACGGCCGCGTAGTCGTTGTCCGCGTTCAGCGTGGAGGTCTCCCGCGGCGCGCGGAACTGGCCGAGCGAGCCGTCCACCTCATGCGGCAGTCGCCCCATCTGCTCCCAGGGCACGATCACGCCGCGCGGCTCGGCTTCGATCAGCGCCCGCGCGCGCGCCGTCAGTTGCGGATGGTCGGCGAAGAACGCCTCGATGCGCCTGGCGCCCGCCACTCCCAGCCCGGAGACGCCGCGCCACCACTGGCGCCGGCGCGGGATTCGCACGGTGAGGTCAGCCAGCGTGTGAATGTCGCAAGCGCGCAGGGCCTCCGCGGCAGCCGGTGCCAGCCACATGCCGATATCGTCGGAAATCGCTGGTGCTGGGGGCGGCAAGGCACGGAGTGTTTCGATTGCGTGGTCTGCTTCCCTACCCTTCGCCGCCCGTTCCGCGGCCGGGAATTCGAACAACTGCGCAAGATCTTCACGCAGCCGGTAGCGCGCATAGGCGGCAAGCTGCCGGCGAATCCTGCTCACCATCCCGCGCGAGGACTGGCCGGTGGCCCGCGCGTCGTCCAGATACCGAGAGACCGCGTCACGCGTGGAAAGTCCCGCATGCCAGGCTCGCAGGGCGGCCAGGGCAGCGGCGTCGGGGAAGTCCGTGGGCGTGGCGGTCGGGCGATTCGTCATGGGCGCAATCTTAACATTTGCCCATGTCATTGCGATAACTTTTCTTATCGCAATAGCATTAACATGGAAGCAAACTCATGGCTGTTGATCGGCGTCCGAGGCACCGCGTAGAGACGCCCCCCGGCAGAGGAACCCATCGAAAACCTGGCGAGGCGGGAAAACTCAGCAAATACACCTCGTCCTGTCAACAAACGAGGCGTAGAACGCCCTCAGGCCGACGGCGCGGAGGCAGCGGCGTCCCAATCCCGCTTGTTGATCCTGGCACCGCCCAACGAGACTTTCGATAACAAGCCCGAATTGGTTTGCACAAATGCAATCAGCGGTCTTGGACAATGCAACGCTATCGCCTTCCACTGTCCAGCCTTGCGACTGCACCAAGTGGTGAATGTGGGCCCTGCGGTATTGCGTGATCACCTCGAGGGGCTATTGGCGACAATATCTCCCACGATAAAAATCCTCCGATATCGTATTAATGGACCGAAATAAGAAATTGAGGTACCAAGGCGCCAATAATCAATCGCCGCGCCAATTTGGCGACAACGGTCTCTACTTAGTCCGAAACTGCATTCCTGCTGCATGCGCATATTCTTGATTCACCCATGGCGTACGCTTGACGCTGCCTGAGCCCGGATTCCGCGTACGCCGGACACGAAACCGGCTTTGCGTTGCCTCGATGGATATTGGGCACATGCGTGGCGCCACTCCCATGTTTCATCGCATAATTACGAATACAGATTCTGGCTGGAGCAGCAAATCGCCCGCTACCGACCACGAATCCAGGACAGGAGTTGGGAATGGGGCCGGAAGCCTTGACGGGCACCGACGACAATGGCGACCGGCGAATCGCCGAAAACGAAGCCCGGCTGGCGGGAATCATCCGCTCGTCGATGGAAGCCATCATCTCGGTGGACGAAGAACAGCGCGTGGTGCTGTTCAACCCGATGGCGGAAACGCTGTTCGGCTTGCCGGCGGAACAGGCCATGGGCCGCCCCCTCGGCGATTTCATCCCTGCCCGTTTCCGCACTGCCCATGCCGCGCACGTCACGCGTTTTGGCGTGACCGGTGTTTCCGACCGGCAGATGGGGCGCCAGCTCACGCTATACGCCCTGCGTCAGGACGGAACCGAATTCCCGATCGAAGCGTCGATCTCGCAGACCTCCGATGGTGCCGGACACAAGCTTTTCACGGTCATGCTGCGCGACGTCACCGCTCGCGTGCGTGCCGAGGCAGCGCTGCAGCGGTCCCGCGAGGAACTCCAGGCGCTGTCGGACAGCATCCTGGCTGCGCGCGAGGACGAAAGCCGGCGCGTCGCGCGCGAGCTTCACGACGATCTGGGCCAGCGTCTGAGCGCGCTGAAAATGGATCTTGTGATGCTGGAGACCGACTTGCGTGCGGACTGCGGCGCCGTGCGCGCGCTCGAACAGGTCAGCGCCATGCACACCGTCATCGACGAAACCATCGCCGCCGTGCGCAGGATTTCGTCCGATCTGCGCCCGGCGTTGCTCGATGAACTGGGCCTCGCCGCCGCGCTGGACTGGCTAGCCAAGGATTTCAGCCGGCGCTACGCGATCTCGGTGAGCACGCGGACGCCGGAGGAAATCGACGTCACCGAGCAAGCCGCCACCGCTGTATTCCGGATCGTCCAGGAGGCGCTCAACAACGTCGTGCATCATGCGGACGCCAGCGAGGCCTGGGTGACGCTGACCCACCAGAACCAGGACCACGACCACGACCAGTACGTGCTGCGCGTGCTCGATAACGGGCGCGGCTGGAACGGCCAGCCGAAGGATGGCGCGCGCCGCTCGTTCGGCCTGCTTGGCATCCGGGAACGGGCACGCCTGCTGGGTGGCACGGTGTCCATCGAACATTCGCCCGGCGACGGCTTCGAACTCGTCGTCACTTTTCCGGGTCATCCGGATTGCAAGGAGACCCAGGCATGATTCGCGTGATCATTGCAGACGATCACACTGTGGTGCGCAACGGATTGCGCCATATCCTCGAACGCACCAGCGACTTCGAGGTGGTTGGCGAAGCAGCCCGCGGTACCGAGGTGCCACAACTCGTGCGCGAGCTGTCCCCGCATGTCATCCTGCTGGACCTGTCGATGCCCGGCCGGAACGGGCTGGAACTGATCCGGCAACTGCGGGCCGATCATCCTGCACTACGAATCCTCGTGCTGACGATGCACGCGGAGGAACAGTATGTGGTCCGCGCCTTCCGTGCCGGCGCGGCCGGCTACCTGACCAAGGAAAGCGCGGCGACGGAACTGGTCGAGGCGCTCAGGAAGGTGGCCGCGGGCGGCACCTACGTCAGCCCCGCCATGGCCGAAAAGCTGGCGCTGGGCCTGCAGGAAAAGCCCGATGCGCCGCACGAAGGCCTGTCGGATCGTGAACTCGAGGTATTCCGGCGCATCGTCGATGGCGAGTCGCTGACGCAGATCGCCGCCGCGCTGTGCGTCAGCGCCAAGACGGTCAGCACCTACAAGATGCGCCTGATGGAAAAGCTCCAGCTTCGCAGCGACGCCGCACTGGTCCGCTATGCGATCGAGGCGAGGCTGTTCGGCGACGAAGACAAGCTATAACGTCGTGGCCCCCGGCCACAGCCCCGTCGTTCAGGCCGACTCGCCGCGAATCAGCAGCACCGGCTTGCTGGTCTTGGCCACCACACCTTCAGAGACGCTACCCATGATCATGCGGCGCACACCGCGTCGGCCGCGTGTACCCATCACGATCACATCGGCTGGCCAGCGGTCGGCATAGCCGACGATCGCGCCAGCGATGTCACCCGGCACCGCTGACTTCTCTGCCAGTTCGGTCTGAAACCGCACGCCAGCGTCCTGGAGACGGTGAGCGGCGGCTGCAAGGGCCTTCCTGCCAAAGTCCGTCAGTCCATTCAGGATGTCCTGCGGATTGACGAAACCTGCCTCAAGGAACACTTCGCCCTCGTCCACTACGAACAGGACCTTCACCTCCGCGCCCAGGCCCTTGGCCAGCCCGGCTGCCTGCGCAATGGCCAGGTCGGAAGACGGGCTGCCATCCACGGCAACCAGGATGCGTTCATACATATCGGTCTCCTCAGTCCGGGCCACGTGCCCTCACTGACCCAGCATAGGACGTGCCAAGGCTCCATGGTTGATGTATCGCAAGATGACCCGAGTCCACCGAATCAGGCGCTCTTGATCTGTCGCAACCATACGCGGCACATCACGCATACATTTGAGACCCAAATGGCGCCGAAGCGCCTTGCTTTTTCAGGAGACCATATGGACATCTCGGCGATCATGGTCCACGTCGATGCCTCGCAATCAGTGGAGGCCCGGCTCTGTCATGCCGTGGCGCTGGCCGGATCGTTCAACGCCACGCTGATCGGCCTGCTTTCGCTGAGCGCGGACGAGCCAGCGTGGGTCTATCGCACCGCGGACGGCCGCCGCGAGCGCCAGGCATACGCGCCGGATCTTGGCGCCGCATGTGAAGCCGCCCGGGAAGCCTTCGACATCGCCACCGAAGCCGCGACGTTTGCCGTCGACTGGCGCGTCGGCGAGGGCGCGCCCACCGACGCCATCCAGTGCGAAGGCCGGCTGGCCGACCTGCTGATCGTCGGCCAGCCCGACCGACTGAACGCCGACAGCGACGTAGCCCGGCACTTCGTCGAGACGGCCATTCTTTCGAGTGGCCGCCCGGTGCTGGTCATTCCTCAAGGGCCGCTGCCGGACGCTTCCACCTTCCCCTATGGCTCGATCGTGGTGGCCTGGAACGGCACCCGCGAATCCGCGCGCGCGCTGCATGACGCGCTGCCGTTGCTCAAGCGCGCCACCCAGGTCGACGTGGTGTCCTGCATTCCTCCGTACGCGCGCCGCAAGGCCGAACTCTCCCCGCCCGCCTACGCGGCAAACTGGCTGGCTCGGCATGGCGTGCACGCGAGCATGGTCGAGATGGTGCTGGAACGATCGGCCGATATCGGCGAGTCACTGCTTGCCATCGCCGGCCAGCGCCGCGCCGACCTGCTGGTTTGTGGCGCGTATGGCCGGGGGCTGCTGCGCGAGGAATTGCTGGGTGGCGTGACGGACACCGTGCTTCGTCACGCCACGATTCCCACCCTCTTTTCCTACTAGCCGCGCCGGCACGCCTTGCTCGGTCGCCCGGTCGAACGCTTAGTCGAACGCTTAGTCGAGCGTATAGATACCCCGGTACTCGGGCATCGTGACATCCCAATGCAGCGAATGCTCGATGCGCTGGCGCAGCGCATCGGCGGCACTGGGCTCGCCGTGCACGATGAACGTCTGCCGTGGCGGCGTCCCGATGGCACTCATCCAGTCCATCAGCCCATCCGCATCGGCATGTGCCGAGAAATGGCGAATCTGTTCGACTGAAGCACGCAGTTCGACTTCGCGCCCGTGCATCCGCAACGTGCGCTGGCCGGACGCCAGCGTCGCACCCCGCGTTCCGGCCGCCTGGAACCCCACCAGCAGGAAAGTGCTGCGTGGGTCCTGCCCGAACGATTCGAGGTGATGCACCACGCGCCCGCCCGTCAGCATTCCGCTACCAGCCAGGATGATCTTCGGCTGATCCACCCGGTTGATGCGGATCGACTCCTCCATGCTTCGGGTTGGAATCGCCACCGAACAGGCAGCCGCGCACGTTTCGGGGTCGATCCGCAGTTCGTCCGAGTGCTCGGAGAGAATCCGCGTGGCTTCGATGGCCATCGGGCTGTTCAGGTAGATGGGCACATCGGGAAAGCGCCGTCGCTGGCGCAGCCGGTAGAGGCAATACAGCAGCAACTGGGCACGCCCAACCGCAAAGACGGGAATGATCACGCTGCCGCCCCGGGCAACGGTCTTGCGAATGATATCGGCCAGCAGCTCGATGGGATCGCCTTCCGGATGCAGGCGGTCACCGTAAGTCGATTCCACTATAAGGTAATCCGCCGCGGTGGGTGGCTCCGGCGGCCGCATCAGCATGTCATCTTGCGGGCCGAGGTCGCCGGAGAACAGGATGCGCCGGCCCTTGGCATGGATCGTCACGCTGGACGAGCCAAGAATATGGCCCGCGCGATGAAACTCCGCTTCCACACCGCGTGCGATTGTCACCCGCTTGCTATAAGGCGCGGGCTTCAGATGCTCCAGCGCATGCATGGCATCCGCCACGGTATAGAGCGGCAGCGCCGGTTGATGACGCGAATACCCCTTGCGATTGGCATAGTTGGCGTCTTCTTCCGCCAGATGGGCGCTGTCCGGCAGCAGCAGGCCGCAAAGCTCCGCGGTTCCCGTCGTGCAGTGCACGCGCCCCTTGTAACCGCGCTTCACCAACAAGGGCAGATAGCCGCTGTGGTCGATATGCGCGTGTGTCAGCACCACGGCATCGAGACTGCCCGGGCTGATCGGAAAGCGATCCCAGTTACGCAGCCGCAGGGCCTTGTAGCCCTGAAACAGTCCGCAGTCGATCAGAACCCGCGCTTCTCCGGTGTCTAGCAGAAAGCGCGAACCGGTCACGGTGTCCGTTGCCCCAAGGAACTGGATGTGCATGGTCTGTGATGTTGGTGTTGGTGTTGGTGTTGGTGTTGGTGTTGGTGTTGGTGTTGGCGTCGTCAGCAGCGGTGTTGTCAGTATTGCCGTAGCCGTTCACTGGCTTTGAAACGATGGCAGAACAGCACGTATCACGCGCTTCAATGCGACATCAGCAGTGGCACCGGTGCGTTGCGCAGCAGCGTGCGCGTGGTTCCGCCCATGACGAGTTCGCCGAGCCGTGAGTGGCCGTAGCCGCCGCTCACCAGCAGATCGGCTGCCTCGTTGCGCGTCACGCGCATCAGGCTGTCGGCTGGCGATGCGCCCTCGTCGATACGCAGCGAAGCGCTGACGCCGTGATCGGCCAGCCAGCGCACGGCCTCGGCCGCGCCATGCTCGTTCGGCCCCGCGCCGCTGAGCACCACCTGCAGGATCACACGCGATGCCAAAGCCAGTAGCGGCAACGCATCCCTCATGGCGCGCGCAGCTTCGCGCCGGCCGTCCCAGGCCACCACGACGGTGCCGCCCGGCACCAGGCTGACGTCGGGGGGTATTACCAGAATCGGGCGGCCAGAGTTCAACAGCACATACTCGGCGGAAGTGGCCATCAGCGCCGGCGTATCGTGCGCCAGCGACGGTGGCGCCGGCAAAATCAGATCGCTGCTGACACCGCGCGAGGTCAACGCCCAGCCCGCCTCCTGCTCGACCACCACGTGTGAAATCTCGATGCCCCGCCCACGTCGCGCCACTGCCGCATCGAGCGCGGCGGCATCGGCCTGTTTCAGGTTGCGCAGCATGTCGGCGCGCATCTGCTGATAACGCGCGGTCTCCTCACCGGCGCTCCGGAATGGATCCAGCAAGGTGCCAGTAGCGGTCAGTCCGATGACGCGGGCGGTGAACAGCGACGCCAACGTCAGCGCGGCATCCAGACGCGCATCGCGCGCCGGATCAGCGGCAAGATCGACGAGAATGGTCTTGAAATCCATGGGGGCTCCAGGCAAGGGGGCGATCGGGCGGCAAGAATGGATACCGTCTTGTGCACTTTAATCGTCAAAGGTGCTCCGCGCTTGCCTCAAGTCAAATACATGACAGCCGGGAAACCAAACATTGTCGGTAGAAGCCGCGGCAATCAACCTCCTGAAGGAGGAGTCAGTCGAAGGCGAGCTACCTTGCCTCGGCTATCGGGAGCACCTGTGCTGCACGTAGGTAATGTCCGGCCCGTCAGGTTAACCTGACAAGCGCACTCCAGACCCTGACACAGGTATCAGCCGACGCTGATTTCAGCCTTTCCGATCACAAGGCATACTTCCGCGCAGATGGGGAGTTATTCAGATCAAAGAACCTTGATTTGGCGGTGAACGCCTGACGACCCCAGGGGAGAGCATCATGTATGAAGTGGTAGAGGGGTCGAGCGTCGAAGCAGGAATGGATGGGGAATGCACCGGACATGCGCACGCGCCGGGCACGGCGCGGCATTTCCAGGCGCGCTGCATGGATTGCGGCCTGCGCCGCCTCTGCATCGCATCGTCTCTCGAACCGGAGGAGCTTCCGCAACTGGAAGCCGTGGTCAGCCACTGGCGCATGGTGCATCGTGGCGAATACCTGTACCGCTCCGGCGACAAGTTCCAGAACCTCTACACCGTCCGCTCGGGATCGCTGAAGACCGTGGCCTCCCACGCCGGCGGCCATGAGCACGTGACCGGTTTCTTCCTGCCGGGAGAAACGGTCGGCCTTGGCGCGATTGGCGAAGGCGAGTATGACTGCGACGCGATCGCGCTCGAAGACAGTGCAGTCTGCGTGCTGCCGTTCTCACCGCTCGAAGGACTGTGCCGCGACGTCAAGAGCGTGCAACAACATTTCCATCGGATGCTGAGCCGCGAGATCCTGCGCGAGTCCAAGCAGATGATCCTGCTGTCGGGCATGACTTCGGAACAGCGTGTCGCGGCATTCCTGATCAACGTGTCGTGCCGCCTGCAGGAACGCGGCTATGCTTCGCGCGACTTCACGCTGCGCATGACCCGCGAGGAAATCGGCAGCTACCTCGGCATCAAGCTCGAAACGGTTAGCCGCACGTTCTCCCGGTTCCAGCGCGAAGGCCTGATCCGCGTGGATGGCAAGCGCATCGAACTGTTCGATATCGAGGCGCTCGCGGCCATCTGAGCCGCTGACACCGGCGCCCGCTACTCACGGGCCTCCCGCCGCACCGCCTGCGGCGGCACGCCGAACCCCCGCAGGAATGCCTCGCGCATATGGCGCCGGTCTCGAAAGCCGGCTTCCCGCGCCACGACTTCCAGCGGGTGGCGACTCTGTTCGATCATGAGTCGCGCCGCTTCCAATCTCAGATTCTCGATCGCCTTGGCCGGCGACTGCCCGGTCTCCGCGGTGAATACGCGGCTGAACTGGCGTGGGCTCAGATGCACCGTCTCCGCCAGTTCCTCCACCGTCAGTGCCTGGCTCAGATTCTTGCGCGCGTAATCCAGCGCATTCTGGATACGGTCGGATTTCGGCGCCATATCCAGTAGCTCCGAGTGCTGCGACTGTCCGCCCGAGCGCCGCTGGTGCATCACCAGCTTGTGGGCGACCGACCGCGCGATATCCGCGCCCAGATCCTTCTCGACCATCGCAAGCGCCAGATCCAGGCCGGCCGTCATGCCCGCCGACGTCCAGATCGCGCCATCGACGATGTAGATGCGATCGTCCTCCACCTTGATGTCCGGATGGAGCCGTTGCATGTCGCGCGCGAAGGCCCAGTGCGTGGTCGCGCGTCGGCCATCGAGCAGACCGGCTTCCGCCAGGATGAACGCCCCCGTGCAGATCGACGCCGTCCGGCGCGCACGCGGCACCGCCTTGCTCACGAACGCCAGTACCGGTGCGGGTGTTGGCTGCGCGACTGGGTCGCCAACGCCGGCCAGCACCCAGGTATCCACCGCCACGCGCGTGCTTGCCGCGTGCGTCTCTACCGTCATCCCCAGCGAAGAGACTACCGGCCCACCGTCGATCGAGAAATTCCTGATGCGGTAAAAGGGCTCGCCGGCCACAAGATTCGCGTACTCGAAGACGCTCTGCGTCGCCAGCGCCATCACCTGAAAACCGTCCGTCAGCAGGAAGCCGATGTTGTGCATGATTGGCCTCGTTGGAGCCATGTCCTAAAACATGACCATAATCGTCATTTCTGCCATGGTCAAGCCGCTTTACGATGCAATGGATGGATTCGACGCATCCCGATTTTCGGATCCCCATCGCAACGACATCGCAAGGAGAACACCATGACGCAAACCCATCTCGGCACGGCCCTGATTACCGGCGCATCCTCGGGCATCGGCGCCATCTACGCGGACCGCCTGGCACGCCGCGGCTATGACCTGATCCTCGTCGCCCGCAATCGCGACAAGCTCGATGCCCTGGCGCGGCGCATCACTGACGAGACGCAGCGCGTGGTCGAAGTCTTCCCGGCCGATCTCAACGACCGCCAATCGCTCGCGCGGGTGGAGGAAAAGCTGCGGCAGGACGCCAGCATCACGCTGCTGGTCAACAACGCAGGCGTCGGCACGCACACGCCGCTGCTCGACAGCGATGTCGATGCCATGAACCGGATGATCGACCTCAACGTCACCGCGCTGACGCGCCTGACCTATGCCGCCGTGCCGGGATTCGTCGCGCGCGGCCGTGGCGCGATCATCAACATTTCGTCGATCGTCGGCATCGCGCCCGAAATCCTGAACGGGGTGTATGGCGGCAGCAAGGCGTTCGTGCTGGCATTCAGCCAGTCGCTGCATCACGAACTCGCGGCCAAGGGGCTGCGCGTGCAGGCGGTACTGCCGGGGGCGACCGCCACGGACTTCTGGGAAACCGGTGGCCTGCCGATCGAACATCTCGACAAGGCGATCGTCATGCCGGCCGAAGCGATGGTCGATGCAGCACTGGTAGGCTTCGACCGCGGCGAGCTGGTGACGATTCCACCGCTGCACGCGATCGAGCAATGGAATGCATATGAAGGCGCGCGCCAGGCGATGGCGGGCCAGCTATCGACCAACACTCCGGCGCCCCGGTACGCGACGGGACGCTGAGAGGCGGAAGGTAAAGGGTGGGAGGCCCGGGAATTACTGGGTCTCGCCCCGCTCCTTGGCATCTGCGCGGGCCAGCATCGCTTCGCCGAGCATCGTGCTGCCCTGCTCGGCCAGCGCCGTGCCGGCGCCACGGATGTCGCGCACTTCCTTGTTCTGGCTCAGCTTCAACTTGCCTTCCAGGCGCGTGATCTCAATTTCGATGCCGACAATCGCCTTGAGCATCGTGTCGACAAAATCCGACGGGGCGTCGGACATCTTCCACGGCCTGGGTTGCGTGGCTTCGTGCGTGCGAGTCAGATGGGCTACCACACCGCGCACGAAGCGCTCATCGTCGCGAATCGTGATGCGACCGTGCGCGTGCACGACCATGTAGTTCCACGTGGGCACCTGCTTATGGGCCTCGTGCTTGCTCGGATACCAGTTCGGCGAGATATACGCATCAGCGGCACGGAAAATCACCAGTACCTCATCACCGTTCGCCACGTCCTGCCAGACCGGGTTGGCGCGGGCAACGTGAGCCTTCAGCATCCCATTCGGCCCTTGCGAGGGCTCGAGATGGAAGGGAATGTGGTTCGCATCCAGACCGTTCCTGCCATGCGTGACCAGCGTGCCAAACGGATACGCGGTCATCAACGCATGGAGAGCCTCGGGGCGCGATTCTTCGAAATGGGCAGGGACGTACATGAGCGTGCGGGGCGTGGGTGTGTTGGGTTCGGAATGCAAGCATTGTCATCGGAAACTGGAGCCGAGTGTAGCCGCAGTTTGCGGTTATCGCCCACACGCTGATGGAGAACTGTAGGCTCAGCGGCATCGAACCCACCGAACCAGAGGGTGATCAAGCGGTTGCTTGATTTTCGGCTGGGGTCCCCGCCAGTTGTGCTACGCGGTCATAAGGGCCAACTGAGAGTGCTTGGACTGCACATCCAGCCCGAAGCTGCGTCCTATGCCTTGCCGCGCCGCGGCGACGCATCGGCTGGATATCCCAGCAGCCGGCGCAGTTGCAGCGCCGTATCCTCGGCTGCCGATATCGGGAGCAGCGGCACGCCAATGCCGTTGTGCCACTCGACCAGCGACGCATTGTGATCGTCCGCGAAGCGGTGAATCGCGCTCCGGAGTGTCTCCCGGCCAAAGCCGAGTTCCACCTGCAGTTCACCGTCGCTGACCACGAGGTGACCGGAATCGGGCAGGTTCAGCAGGAACGGGTCATAGACCAGCACCGACAGCATGTCGTTGCGACGGCGCAGTTCGAGCATCAGGTCGCGGGTCTGCGCATCGTTGCCGCTGAAGTCGCTGATGACGATGACCAGATAGTCGCGACGGGCCAGTTGCAGCGCGTGCTGCAGCGCCGCGTTCAACTGGCTGGCGCCCTGGCTGGCCGGGGCGTCCGCGCGCAGCGCCTGATTGTGGCGCGCCAGTTCGCCAAGCAGGTGGAGCACGCCGTGCTGGCTGCGCTGCGGCGCCAGCGCGGTCACCTCCTTGTCGCCAAAGACGACGCCGCCCACGCGGTCCCCCTCCACCACCATTCGCCACGTGGCCAGCGCCGCCACCTCCGCCGCCGCCACCGATTTCATCGCGCGGCGGCTGCCGAAGAACATGTTGATGCGCTGATCCACCACCACCAGCGCCGGGCGCTCCTTTTCCTCGGCATAGACCCGCACGTGCGGCTTGCCGGTTCGCGCCGTCACGCGCCAGTCCATCGTCCGAACGTCGTCCCCGGGCAGGTAGGGGCGCAATTCCTCGAAGGCCAGCCCACGGCCCCGCACACGTGACCCATGGCGCCCCGACAGCAGGCTGTGCACGGGCTGGCGCGACAGAAAATGGAAGTCCCGCGCAGCAGCTTCGAGCGCGGCCAGCGATGCGGTGTCGACATTGACACCGGGCGTGGCGCTGGACGGGAGCGTCTTGTGCTGGGGCGAGCGGCCGAGTGCGGCGGTATCGGGTTTCATAACGAAGCCGGATGGCCTCAGGCCACCGCGACGCGCTGCACCAGGCGGTCGATGACCGCGTTGGCGCTAACCCCCGCCGCGTGGGCGTCGTACGAGAGGATCAGCCGGTGCCGGAACACGTCGTGCACCACCGCCTGCACGTCCTCGGGAGTGACGTAGTCGCGCCCACGCAGCCAGGCGATCGCCCGCGCTACCTTGTCGAGACCGATCGAACCACGGGGGCTCACGCCCACCTCGATCCAGCGTTTCAGATCGTCGTCGAGACGCGCGGGATCGCGCGTGGCCTGCACAAGCGCGACGATATAGCGCTCCACCGGCTCGCTCACCTTGATCTCGTGAATTTGCCGGCGCGCATCGAACACCGTAGCCGGGGACATGCGGGTTTCGCTGCGACCGGCACCACCCTGATGGGTGTCCGGTTCTTCCTCGGCACGCGCCAGCCGGATGATCTCCGCTTCGGCATCGGCCGCGGGGTAGTCGACGTTCACGTGCATCAGAAAGCGGTCCATCTGCGCTTCGGGCAGCGGATAAGTACCTTCCTGCTCGATCGGGTTCTGCGTGGCCATGACCAGGAACAGCCGTTCCAGCGGGTGCGTATTGCCGCCCACGGTGACCTGCCGCTCCTCCATGGCTTCGAGCAGCGCTGATTGCACCTTGGCCGGGGAACGGTTGACTTCGTCCGCCAGAATCAGGTTCGCGAACAGCGGGCCGGGCTGGAAGCGAAACTCGCCCTTGCCGCCTTCGCTGTAATAGATGTCCGAGCCCGTGATGTCGGCGGGCAGCAGGTCTGGCGTGAACTGCACGCGCGACAGCCGCGCGTCGAGATGCTTTGCCAGACTCTTGATGGCACGGGTCTTGGCCAGCCCCGGCAGGCCTTCCACCAGCAGGTGCCCGTCGGCAAGCAGTCCAAGCAACAACCGCTCGATCATGCGTGCCTGGCCGACGATGGATTCGCCCATACGTGCCTGCAGCGCCAGAAAATCGTCGCGAGCGCTCATTGCGCGCCTCCCGTGAACCAGTTGTAGTACGGATTGCCCGGATCCTCGCGCATGACCTGCGTGATATCGCGCATCCATTGCTGGCGGTCGCCCCGGTATGCATCGAGCCCGGCGCGATAGAACAGATGCAGGTTGGCCCGCTCGCGCCGGATGGCGACTTGCAGCGCGTCGTCCGCGCCTTGCAATTGCGGTTCGGACGAGAGATTCAGCAACTCCTCCAGCACGGGCGGGAACGACTGCTTGCGCACCCAGCCCGAGTATTCGATGCGCGGACGATCGTCCGTAACGGCGGGCGCGTCGCTGGCAAACCAGTCGAGGCCGGTGCGGTCGGTCACGTAGGTAGCCAGCAAGGCGGCGGGCGATGCCACCCCGACGGACTGCAGCGCCGCGCTGACCCCGGCATCGGCGAAACGCGACTGGATACGCGCCACGTCAAGCGTGACCGGCTGCAACGATCCAACCAACAGCATCTCGTGCAGTTCGGTGGTCCAGAGCGTGGCGTGCGGGAACACATCGAGGAAGCTACGCACCAGCGAGCGAGTGTCCTCGGGATTTTGCGTCGGCAGGGGCAACCATTGCGCCACGATACCGCCCGTCTCCAGACGCTGCGCGGCGAGACGATAGAAATCACGCGAGTACAGGTTCACGACACCGCTGGCCGACGGCGGCGGCGGTTCCAGCGTGATCAGGTCGTAACGCTGGGTGCTTTGCAGCAGCTCGCGCCGGCCGTCGCGCAAGCGGATATCAACGCGCTTGTCGCCAGTCACGCCGTAGTTGCCCTGGAAGTTCGGCGCGGCACGCACCACGGCGGGCAGCAACTCGGCCACTACCCGATGCTCGAGCCCCGGATACTGCAGCAGCGCGCCAGCGGTAATGCCGGTCCCAAGGCCGATCACCAGGGTCGAGCGCGGTGCGCCGTTGTGGATCAGCAGGGGCAGCAGCGCCTGCAACCGCATATAGCGCAGCGACGTCATCGTATCGCCGGAATTCGAGACGCCCTGAATATAGAGCCGGCGGAACGGTTGACGGGCCTTGCCCTGCTCCACCACGGCCACCGTGGCGCCACGGCTTTCCTCGTAGAAAACAAGTTCACCGCCGCGCGTCTGCGCCAGCAATGCGGCAAGCCGATCGGCCGGCGTCACCACGGCCACAATCAAGGTCACCACGGCCAGCAACGGCACGGCCACCCGCGCGAAGCGGCGCACGCCGGTGCCGAATGCGGTAGCCAGCAGCGCCACAACGCCGCTCGCCACGGCCAGCACGCCGAGCGTATGGACCACGCCGATCCACGGCACCAGCACGAAGCCAGCCAGCACCGAGCCAGCAATACCGCCCAGCGTATTCACCGCAAGCACGGCGCCGAGCCCCGAACCGGGGCGCGATACATCGACGGAAAGTCGCACGACATACGGAAACGCCGCGCCAAGCAGCACCGTCGGCACGAACACAATACAAAACGCCGCCATGCCAAAGCTCGCGCACATGGCGGCAAGCTGGCTGCCGGTGGCACCGAGCACGCGCTGCGACACCACGGACTGGGCGACCGGGAGCCATTCACCCAGCCATGCGAACTCGACCAGACCCGCCAGCCCCGCGCCGACAACCAGCGCCGCGAACACGCCCCAAGGGTCCCTGGCCCGATCGACCTTGCGTGCCACCAGCGCACTACCAAGCATGAGGCCCGCCAGATACGTGGCAAGCATCACCGCGAACGCGAATGCGCGCGTGCTCAGGAACTGGACAATGGCTTGCGACCAGACCACCTCGTAGCCAAGCGCGATACCGCCGGCCAGGGCATAAAGCGTGAGCGCCAGTGCGCGCTGCCCAGTCCTTGGCGTTGCCTCGGCTTGCGCCTGTGGCACGGTCCGGGTGGTCGCTTCGGGAGCGCGGCGGACCATCCAGTACGCGCCGAGTGCGGCCAGCAGGTTCAGCGCGGCTGCCGCGCAGGCGCTACCCGTGACGCCGAACGCAGGAATCCACACAAACCCCGCGAGCAGCGTGCCCGCAATGGCACCGGCCGTGTTGGCCGCGTAGAACCGGCCGCCGTGGCCGCCGAGTTCGTGCTCGGCAGGCGTCACGGCCCGGAGCAGCGCCGGCAGCGTGCCGCCCATTGCGACCGCTGGCAGGCCGACCACCAGCACCGGAAGCGCCCACGCCACGGCCCCCGCGCGCAACTGCAGCCATGCGAACGGCGCCGCCGCATGAGCCAGCGCCAGCGTCGCGCCAATACCCAGCAGGGCGATGGCGACTTCGAGCCAGAGGTATAGCCGCCAGGCCGAGGTACTGCGATCGGCGTGACGGCCAACCAGCCAGCCGCCAAGCGCCAGGCCTGCGAAGAACGCGCTGACACCGGTGGTCACCGCCTGTACCTCGACGCCGACCACCAGCGAAAGTTGCTTGATCCACAGCACCTGATAAACCAGGCCTGCAGCGCCGGACAGGATCAGCAGCAACGCGGGCCATCGCCACGCGGTCGACCGCGGCAGGACAGCAGGCTCGGATGCTTGGGCTGGCCGCCGTTTCGCACGCATCCCCTGCCCCAGCTTACGGTCGGCTGCCGTCACGTTTCTTGCCGCGCTTGTTGCCTGTGAAGTCTGCCAATCGAGGGCTCCGCTATTGTTGGTGTTGGTGTTGTGGTTTGTACTGTTCCGTCCGCACTGGCAAGGCAACCCCAAGGGTCAACCGAGGGGGCAGCCTGAAGCGGCATTTCACGGCTTCGCGGCGGGATAGATCTGGGCCCAGTCCTTCTGCATGCTGATGACGGTCCAGCCACGCGTCGTCGCTTCGTCAAGCGCCTTGTCGAGCTTGCCGATCTTCGACTGGCGATCGTAGGCGAACTCGCGCTGGGCGTCGTCGTGGTGGACCAGCATGGCCAGGCGCGCGCCGGTGCCGGCCATCGTGTATTGCAGCATCTGCAGGTCGCCGTCGGAGTTGCCCACCGCCAGGATCGGCTGGCGGCCAATCTGGCGATAGATGCCGACCGGCTTGCCCGGGCCATCGTCGATGAAGTCGAGTTTCGGACCACGCATCAGCACCGGCTTGCCGTCGCGGACGTCATAGGTGATGGTCTGGGTCGAGCCAACCACCTGTTCGGGCGGAATCCCGTACACGCGCTCGGTCCAGGGACGCATGAACTCGATCGTGCCGCCGGACACGATATAGGTCTTGAAGCCGTTGGCCCGCAGGTACGACAGCAGTTCCAACTGCGGCTGGTAGACGAGGTCCGTGTAGCGTCGGTTGAACTTGGGATGCCGCGCCGTATCGATCCATGCGCGAATCGTGCGGTCATACTCGTCGACGGTCATGCCGCTGTTCGCCGCCGTGATCAGGGGCAACAACCGCTTTTCCTCGCGCATAAGCCCGGCCATGTCATTGGCCATCAGCGCCTTGAACGCCGGATTGTTCTTCCATTCCGGATGTGAAGGCGCTGCCGCCTTGACCTGATCGAGCAGGAAGAAGAACTGGAAATACAGCGGCTGTTCGCTCCACAGCGTGCCGTCGTTGTCGAACACGGCGATGCGTTCAGCCGGGGGCACGTAGGTCGGCGAGCCCTGCTGCGTCACGTCGGCCACGAACTTGATGATCGTCTTGCGCGTGGCGCCATCGCGCCAGGACGGCAGTGCCGCCTCGGCATTGACGGCGGTCTGCGCCGATTCCTGCGTGCCGCCAGACTGCGGCGCGCTGGATGCGCATCCACCCAGCGTGGTGGCGGTGGCGCCAATGACAAGGGCCGCGACCGCGGTATTGATCCAGCGTCGCAACCACGGTGCGCGGGCATGTTCCATCGGGTTCTCTCCGGTTCGGTGCGTCTCTTGTCTGTCTGCTTTGCGGCTTGCCGCTTCGATGCGCTATTTCTGCACGCTCTGCGGCCCGCCTGCGGCCATTGCCACGGATGGCTGCTTGCGAACTTCCGCCCAACGGGCGTCATCCATCACGAGCCGGAAGCCGAGGTGCGACATGCTGGTGTACGGGTCGGTACCGCGCCGCGCGCTCGGGCGGTAACTGAGGCAGAAGTCCTCGTTGCAGAGGAACGAGCCACCGCGCGTGACCCGCTTGGGCGCCGACACCGGCACGCCCGGTTCGGTCGGGTCCCACGAATCGGTCGGACCGGTCGGGTTCTGCAGCACTGCCGCCACCGTGGCTTCGCGGCGGAACTGGTCCGCGCGATACCAGTCGGCCACCCACTGCCAGGCGTTGCCGGTCATGTCATAGAGCCCGTAGCCATTGGCCGGAAACGTGCCGATGGCGCTGGTGCCAGCCGCGCCGCCCGCCTTGGCGCTGACCACCGGGAACGGCTGCACCTGCTGGCCCTGCCAGACATTGGCCATCTGCCGGCCATCCGGCGCGAACTTGTCGCCCCAGGCATAGGTGGCCTGCTCCAGGCCGCCACGGGCGGCAAACTCCCACTCGGCCTCGGTGGGCAGACGCTTGCCGGCCCACTTGGCATACGCCTGCGCGTCTTCATACGAGACCTGCACGACGGGATGGTTGTCCTTGCCTTCAATGGAGCTGCCCGGGCCGGTCGGGTGACGCCAGTCCGCGCCCGGTACGAAGCGCCACCAGCGCCAGTATTCGCGCAGCGGCACCGGGCTGTTGGTGCCGACGAAGACCATCCCGCCCGCGACCATCGCGCTGTCAGGCGGGCGTGGCGTGCCGGCCGGAAGCTGAACCCTCAGCGTCTCCCAGTCCGGCTTGCGCTCCGCCGTGGTCAGGTAGCCAGTGGCCTCGACGAACTTGCGGAATTCGGCATTGGTGACGTGGTGCTGATCCATCCAAAAGGCCTTGACCTGCACCTTGTGCGCCGGGCGCTCGTTGGCCTGGGACATCTTGTGGTCGCTACCCATCAGGAATTCGCCACCCGGGATATGCACCATGCCGGCCGGGCCGTTGACGCCATCGCCCGCACGAATCGACGCGGGGTCCGCGCCCTGCCCATTGTGCCGGCTATACCAGACCGTGCCGGCGGCGCCTGCCCCGGCCATCCCTACGACCAGCGCGCCCAGCCACATCCGCCGCCGCCACGATGACGGCGCCGCGCTTGCGGCCACCGCCCTTGCCTGCTGTTTACGTGCCATCAGTGTCCCTTGCCCGGTGCAATCCGGAACACGGGCAGTATGCGCATCCTGGCTCGGCGAAGGAATGCAATATTTTATTGACTGATCTGAATGATTTTTTACGAGATTCTTAATGGCGCCCAGACCACTCATGGGTTAAGCGGTGGCAGCGGGCCACGCAGCTCGCGCCAGGCGGCCTTCCAGGCCTTCAATTGTGCGTGCCACCAGACCGGCAACCGCCTGCGCAGCCCGAACGCCGCCAGGGCAATCACTGCCAGTCCCACCAATCCGGCGAAGACCCTGCCGTCGAGCCAGGCCGGCCACCAGTCCTCCGCACCGAACGCGTCGCCGGTCGGCGCAAGGCCCAGGCCCGGCCCAGCTCGGCCCACCTCCACGGTAATGGCCGGGGCCACCGACTCGGAAGGCTTGCCACTGGCGGGGTCATACCATTTCACGGTCACCGCCGGCAGCGTGTGACTGCCGCTGGACTCGAACACATAGGTCACGCGCTCCACGCGCCGCCCGCCCGGGGTCTCGCCGGCACCGGCCGCGCCATCGGATAGCTGCGGATCCGCCTTGAACAGCTTCACCCCACCTGGCGCCTCGAACACGGGCGGCTGGATCATCATGGCCGGCGCATTGGGCGCGACGATCGTAATCGTCCGTACTACGGCATCCCCTGCGCGCAAGTGGGCATCCTTGCCCGTGACCGGGCGATCGAACTGTTGCGTGATCTGGAGCGGTCCGGCCGGAAGCGTGCCGACAATTGCCTGCACGCCGGATGCCGCGCCCGGCGCACCGCTGCCGCCCTGCCCGCCGGCATGAATCACCGTGCGCGGCAACGTGACGCTGCCGGAGTGCGGCTTGCCGTCACCACCCGCGTACGTAAACGGGATCTCCGGCTGCGGCAGCGTGAAATCGCCGGCGCTTTGCGGAGTCAGTACATAGGTCTTGGTGATCGCCGCATAGCTGACGCCGCCCACCGTCTCGGTCGAGTTGACGGCGCGATCGTCCGGCATCGTGATCACAGCGCCAGCCACCTGCAGTGGCGGGAACACCGGCGCCGACATGAAGAAGTTCGGTGCCAGGATCGTCACCGAGATCTGGACGGACTGTCCAACCACGGCGGGACGCTGGGCACCGTTGCCGCCAACGTCGACGCGAACGATCGGCGCCGGCTCGGCCGCATGGGCCAGTGCAGCCATGCAGAACGTGATCAGGGCAAGCAGCCGCGCGATCATGGCTTCCCCTGCTGGCGCTGCAGCGCAAACTTGCGCGCCAGCAATTCCGTCGGAGACGTCTGGATCGCGCGCATCCACATCTCCGCGTTCTGCTGCGCGAGGCCCTGCTGCATCTTGTCACCACCGGGAGGGGGCGGTGGCGCCGAGGCGTCGTACTGGATCTGATCCGGCTTGACGTCTGGCGCCTCCTCATCGTGCTTCTCGTTCTGCTTCTGGCGCTCGATCAACTCCTGCATCAGCGCCAGGTTGCGCTGCGCTGGCGCCCAGCCGGGCCGCTGCTGCAGTACCAGCCGGTACTGCGGGATGGCGTCCTGATACTTGCCCTGCTTCGCCAGCGCGTTACCCAGATTGAAATGCCCGTCCGGACTGCTGATGTGCTCGAACTCGCGCGCGGCCTCGGCAAATTTGCCTGCGCGGTACCACGACACGCCGCGCCACATCGGATCGTCGAATTGCGTCGCGGCCTCCGCGAACTTGCCCTGTTCGAATGCCCTCCGCCCCTGCTGGTCGTGCGTGAGCCAAAGATCGGCCATGCGCCATGCTCGCGGGGCGGCGGTGGATTGCGCCCGCAGATCGGCCTGCGGCGCAGCCAGCACCATGGCCGCGCCGATGCCGACGATCCAGCGGATCGTCCAGCCCTTGCGGAACCAGAGCAGCGCCAGCAGCGCGATCGGAATCGTCAGGGGCCAGCCCACGTCGTGCCAGCGCACCGTGTCGGGCGACGCGGCCTGTTCCACGTGCTGCCGCACATGGCGCTGCACCCACGCCACGTCGGCATCGCCATCGGGGGTCAGCGTCGCAACGTCGATGTCCGCTGCGCGCAGCGCGTGAAGCGTGGCTGAGTCCAGCCCCGGCGCAGTGCCGTCACGACCGCGCAGCGGGCCACCATCCACCGTCCCGATGGCCAGCACCACCACCTGCGTCCGCGCCGAGCGGGCGTAGGCATGAAGCGGCTCGACTGCCGCGGGCTCCACGCCATCGGTCAGCAACAGGATCGTTCCGGGAACGGTCTCCTTCTTCAGCGCTGCGTCGATGGTCCGCACGGCCAGCACGGTGTCCTTGCCTGGCACCGGCATGATGCGGGTCTGCAGCGCATCCGCGAACGTCTGCAGCAGCGTCGGGTCATCGGTCAGCGGCAGCACCAGATGGGTCGAGCCAGCATACGCATAGAGCGCCGTGCGCCCCCCATCGCGTCGGGCCAGCAATGCCTTGATCTTGAGTTTGGCCCGCTCGAGCCGGGTCGGGGTCACGTCGATGGCGTCCATCGTCGGCGACAGGTCGACGGCAATGACCAGCGGTGCCTTGTCTGACGGAAACGGCGGCCGTTCACGCTCCCAGGTCGGCCCCGCCAGCGCGACGGCGCCCAACGCCAGCAGCAAGGCCGACAGATGCACCGGGCGCAGCGCGCGCTTGCGGGTCTCTCCAACCACCAGCGCATTGAGCAGGTGGGGCGCGATGACAGCCCGCCAGCGTCGACGAATATCGCCACGGCGTCGCACGGCCCAGGGCAGCCAGATCGCCGCCAGCAGCACCAGCAGCCACCAGGGCCTCAGAAAATGGAACTCGGCCAGGGCCTCGACGTACGCGCTCATGCGGTCGATTCCAACGCAGCCGCCCGCGCCAGCCAGCGCGCGTAGAGCGCCATCGCCAACTGGTAGAACAGCATCAGCAACACGGCGGCGCCAAGCGGCCACATGAACAACTCGCGGCGCGGCTGCCATGTCAGTGTCTTCTCCCTGTGCGGCGTGACGCGGTCCAGCGTGGCGTAGATAGAGGCCAGGCTGGTTTGGTCAGCGCCAAAGAAGTACCGGCCTCCGGTGGTGCTGGCAATGTGCTTCAGCGCGTCCAGATCGACCTTCTGCTCGCCGGTCGTGGCCGGGTCCCCGATGCCGACGGTATGGACCACCACGCCGCGCGTCTTCGCGATGTCGGCCGCCTGAGCCGGCGGCATCCGGCTGGCGGTGTCATTGCCGTCGGTCAGCAGAATCATCACCTTCTCCTGCGCGTGACTCTGGTCGAACATCTTGATACCGAGGCCGATGGCGTCACCGAGCGACGTGCTAGCCCCGGCCATGCCGGGCACCATGTCGGTCAGCAGTTCACGCACCAGTGCGTGGTCGAGCGTGAAAGGGGCCAGCGGATACGGGGCATCGCCAAAAACGATCAGCCCGATGCGATCACCGGTCCTGCGCGCCACGAAATCGGCCACCACCTGCCGCACGGCATCGACGCGCGGCTCCAGGGCGCCCGACGGGGTCTTGAAGTCGCGCGTGTCCATCGACTGCGACAGGTCGAGCGCCAGCAGCAGATCGCGCACGGGCTGGGTCCGTTGCAGCGGCGGCTCCAGGTACTGCGGACGGGCCAGCGCGACGACTACCAGGCCCCATGCAATCGGCCCCAACAGCAACTGGACAACATTGCGCCGCGGCACGTGCGCCCCGAGCGCAGGCTTCAGGCCAGCGGCACTGGCCACCTCCCCGAAAAACGGCAGGCGCACCGACGCGCTTTCCTCGCGATATGGCGGCAGCCACCACCAGAGCAGCAACGGCAGCGGCAGGAGCGCGAACAGCCAGGGATACTCAAATGTGATCATCGTGCCCATCGTGCCCATCGTGCCCATCGTGCCGATAGCCGGCGATCCAGACCCGGCACGCGCCAAGGGTTGCCCGAAGCTGCGCCTCGGGCCACTGGGCCAGGGTTGCCGCGCCACGATACTCGGCATCGTCAATCAGCGCCGCGAGAGCCGGAACCGCATCGCCCGCGCCACCTGCATGGGTGCGCAGAAAATCGCCCCACGCCGGGCCCGACAGGGCCGCCACGGAGTGCCGGGGCCATTGGGCCAGTGCCAGCCGCTTGAGCAGTTCGGCCAGCGACAAGAGCAGCGTGGCCCGTTCGGCGCTATCCGCCGTCTGCTGCAAGGCAGTCAATTCCCTGAGCGCCGCCCGGCGGAAACGATTGGCGTACCAGCGTCGCACGGCCGTCCAGGCCAGCCAGAGCACCCCGGCAAACAGCACGACGCCAACCACGAGCCAGCCTACCGTCTGCGGCATCCACGACGGCGGCGTTGGCGTGACGATATCGATCAGTTCGTTCACGGCCCCACCCGTGTCATGCGAATGCTCCCTCTCGTGCGGATCGCCCGGAATTCGGGCAGGTTACGCTGAGTCGGGGGCTGACCGAAGTAAGATTTTTCGAGCGCCGGGCTAAAGGAAATCGACGAAGGCCGGGTAGCCGGCCATCACGTGACCATCAGGTGGCCATCACGCGGCCAGCACGTACATTGACGTCGTGTCCAGGCTCGCATGACCAAACTGCTGCTGCACGACCTCGAGCGCAACGCCTCGCGCCACTGCGTGCGCACCCGCCGTGTGCCGCATCCAGTGCGCGCTGGCCTGGGCCAGTTGTGCCGCGTCATCCTCGGCCCCCGCCAAGGTGGCGGCCTGGGCGAAGTACCGCTTCCAGATCGCGCCGATCTGCGCGACCGACAGCGCGCCACCCTCGTCACCAGTCTTGACGCGGCCGATCAGCGGCGTGGCGGCCGGCAGGCTTTCGACTCCGCGCCCCAGCCCACGCGCTGCCAGATGCCCACGCAGGGCATCGATCACCGCCTCGGGAAGTGGAATCAGGCGCGGCTTGGGGCCCGGCACCGCAAGCGTCCAGTGCCCGTTCCACGTCAGATGCCCGACCGTAGCCACTGCCTGCTCCGAGATACGCAGCCCCGAGGCATGTGCCAGGTGCAGCATAAAGGTCAACCGCGCGGCACGCGGGTCGTCGGCGGGCAGACTCGACACATGACGCAGCAGGAAGCGCCACTGCGGCTCAGTGAAGCTGCGGGCAACCTGGATGCGAGGGGTGTCCCCGTCAGTCGGGAGGGACAACACCTCGAACGGATTCGCGCGCGCATGGCCTTGCTCGATCAGCCATCCATACAGCGTGCTGAGGATCTTGCGTGCATGACGGATGCTGGCAGGGGAAAGCGGTCCTTCGAAAGGCCGCCAGTCATGGCGGTCGCGCGGCGTGCCGCGCCGGCCCACCCACTGGGCGGAAGGTTGCGGATCGGCGAGGAACGCGATGTAGGCGGCGCCATCCTCGGCCGTCACCGTCGCCAGGGACTTGCCTCGTGCGTGCAGGGTCCATAGCAGGAACCGCTCGGCCTGCGTCCGGTAGGCGCGCCAGGTGTGCCCGCCTTCCGGCTGATAGCCGCCCAGCCAGCCCTGAATCGCCCTGACTTCGGCGCGTGCGCCCGGCGCACGCAGCGACTCGAGCGGCCCCGGCGCCAATACGGCAGCCATCGCGCCAATATGGGCGCCCTGCTCCTGCAACCAGATCTCCATCTGCCGCGCGGTCCGCGCGCCGATGCCGGGTACGCGCCGGTACCAGCCCTGTCCGCCCGCGCCCACTGCAGCCTGCAATGCGCCCAGCGTCTGCCAGCCGGCGTCCGCCAGCCTTGCGGCGATGGCCGAAGCAAACCAGCCACTCACCGCATCGGCTGCAGTGGGGCGCGTCAGCAGCATCGGCTGGAGCGCGTCGAGCGCCCGCAGCAGCCTGCGCTGGCGGGTCTGCCTGGCTGTGACGGATTCCCCGGCCGGCGCATGAATCAGGGCCAGCCACGCCGACTCGGTCAGCATCCGCTCCTCGCCGCTGCCACCAGATCGGGGACGGGTAGCCAGACGCTTGATGCCCCGCGCAAGCGCTTCCTCGATCCAGAGAAGCTGGGAACGGACCAGGCGCAGATCGAGACCCTTGTCCAGATAGCGGTCGGCCAGACGTCCGAGGTCCAGCCCCTGCAGGTACCCACGGTAGAACGCGAAATCATTGGGGCCAAGCGCGCGGCCGGGGGTGACCGGCGGGCGCTGACGCCGGCGGGCCGCCGGGGCGATACGGGGTACGGCTTGAGGCAAGGCGGTAAGGCGTAAACGACAAAGGGCGCGATGATACCGCGAGTCGCGGTGCCATCACGCACCCAGTACCTTGCCAGGCCGCCCCCTTTATCCAAAGGAACCTGCGAACACGCCGCGCCTCAGAACACCAGCGTCGCGCTCCCCATCACCGTCGCCGTGCTGTCCAGACGGTTCTTGCTGGCGACGGTCGGCACCCAGCGCAGGGAGAGGGACAGCGGCGCCTTGCCACCGAGCTTGGTGTCATAGGTCACGATCGGGCCCATGGCGAAGTCACGGCCACGGAATCCGTTCAGGCGATCCGCAATCGGCCCGCTGTCGTTGCCCAGCTGCTGCACGGTGCCCATCACGATGCCAGCGCCCCATTTGCCGAATTTCTTCACGCCCATCACGTCGAGCGTGAACAGCGGCGCATCCTGATAGTCAGTAGCGGTGTTCCGCGTATAGAACTGGAAAGCCCCTACCGCGTTGAATTCGAGCCCGTATTCCGGCATCAGATGCGTAAATGCAATCTGCGGTACGAAGGTCCAGTTGTTCAGGCTCGGGTTGGCCAACGCATTCTTGTCGTACTGGCCCGTGGGCGCCCACACGTTGAAGCTCAGCGCCATATGGCTGGTCTTCGAGAAGTGATAGCCCGCGATGATCGGGCTGAAGTACATGTCGTACAGATTGGAGGCCCGATCCGATGTCCCACGCGAGAAATTGCCTATACCGGCAGTTGTATGGACCGACATCCAGACGTAGGGCAGCGTAAAGCTCGAGGCAAAGTTCCACGCCCCTCCGCCGGTATCCCAGACCTTCATCAGCGTGGCCAGCGTGAAGGCGACCTTCGCGTCGAGACCGATTGAGGTCTTGCCGGCGATCGGCACTTCCCGGCCGCCACTGACCGATCCGTCCATGTAAAGCTGTTGCAAATTTGCAATCCAGACCGGCTCGGACGGGATGACGGCCACATTGGGCGACACACTCGTGCCGGTCACCGGGCGACCCAGTGCGCCTTCCGTGGCGTGACCGGCCAGCGGAGCCAGTAGCCCTCCCGCGGCCAAAGCGGTCAGGACGGCTGATTGCGCGCGCTTCATTCTTGTTTCCCCTTGACGATGACAATGCACCCCTCCCGGCGCAGAAGCTGCATCGTCTCAGATTCCTCCCGGGTCCGAATTCAGCTTTCTAGTTTCACGAGTTGAATGTTTTCGCTGTTCCGACTCCTCCGGGGTTCCGGAGTCCAGACGGAATCCCGCTGATGCCCTTGCCCACGTCAACAGCACGGGTAAGCGTCGGTGGTAAGGTGTGTCCATGCGCGTCCCGCACATCGCAAATCGCATATGGACGCCCCGTGCCTTCCCAACTCTCCTGCATTCAGTCCGACCATCATGGCCAGCGCCCTGCTTCTCGAGAACATCCACGCCAGCGCCCAGCAACTGCTGAGCCGCCACCAGATCGACCTCGCCACCCAGGGCAAGGCCCTGGCCGGCGACGCGCTGCTTGCCGCCGCGCGCGATTACGAACTGCTGGGCATCCGCTCGGCTACCACGCTGACAGCCGAAGCGTTCGCCAAGGCGCAGCGGCTGCTCACGGTCGGCTGCTTCTGCATCGGCACGTCCCAGGTGGACCTGGGCGCGGCTGCTCATGCCGGCATCCCGGTTTTCAATGCGCCGTTCTCGAACACACGTTCTGTGGCGGAGCTGGTCATCGGGCAGGCCATCATGCTGATGCGGCGCATCCCGGAAAAGAGCCGCGCCGCCCACAACGGCCAATGGCAGAAAACCGCCAAGGGTGCCTTCGAGATCCGGGGCAAGACCATGGCGGTGATCGGCTATGGGAACATCGGCGCGCAGGTTGGCATCCTGGCTGAGGCGATGGGCATGCGCGTGGTGTTCTACGACATCCGCCCCCGCCTGTCGATCGGAGGCGCCATGCCGGTGCACTCGCTCGAAGATGCCCTGTCGCAGGCCGACGTCGTGACGCTGCACGTTCCCGCCACGCCGCAAACGCGCAACCTGATGGATGCCAAGGCACTGGCTGCCATGCGGCCTGGCAGCATCCTGATCAATGCGTCGCGCGGCACCGTGGTGGATATCCCGGCGCTGGCGCAATTGCTGGACAACGGGCAACTGGCTGGCGCAGCCATCGACGTGTTTCCGGAAGAGCCGCGCAGTAACGCCGATCCGTTCGTCTCGCCGCTTCAGGGCAAGCCGAATGTCATCCTGACGCCCCATGTCGGCGGCAGCACCGAAGAGGCGCAGGAGAATATTGGCGTGGAAGTGGCAACCAAGCTGGTCAATTTTCTCGAAACCGGCGCAACCCTGGGCGCAGTGAACCTGCCCCAGATTCAGCCGGCGCCGCAACAGGCTCCGGCCCGCGTGCTCAACATCCACTACAACCGGCCGGGCACGCTGTCGCACTTCAACCAGGCGCTGGCCGAGATCGGCGCGAATATCGTGGCCCAGCAACTGCAGACCGAGGGCGATATCGGCTACGCGATTACCGACATCAGCCTGGTGCCACCTGCCGGCTGGGCGGAGGCGCTGATGAAGGATGACGCCTTCATTCGCACCCGGATGATCGTGGCGCCCTGACCGGCGGCTCTACCGCCGCCCCGGTCATCGCGCCTTGCCCGATTTCCGGTGCTCACAGGGCCCGGCCCCGAAATGCGGGCCGGGCCCTTCTTCTGCCAGCGCATCCTGCGGATTGCGCAACGGACATTCCTTCAGGGACAGACACCCGCATCCGATACAGCCGTCGAGCTGATCGCGGAGTTGCGTCAACGTGCGGATACGCGCGTCCAGATCCGCGCGCCATATGGCTGAGAGCCGTCGCCAGTCCGCAACCGTCGGCGCCTTGTCATCCGGCAGGCGGCTGAACGCATCGGCAATCACGGACAGCGGCAAGCCCATGCGCTGGGCCACCCGTATGACCGCAAGGCGCCGCAGTATCCCGCGCGGATACCGGCGCTGGTTGCCGGCACTTCGTGTGCTGCAGATCAATCCCTTCGATTCATAAAAATGCAGCGCGGACACCGCGACGCCGCTACGCGCGGCAACTTCGCCAACGGTGAGCGGATCACCGGATCGCAACGGGTGGTCTTCCTGATCTTCGAGGGCGCGTTTCATGGTGGTGGAAAGCTGGTCACGGACGATGCGCCATCGTAGCGTGAAAATTCGCCTACAAACAGCTTGACCTCAAGCCCACTTGAGGTTTGATACTGGCGCGACTTTCCACTGAGGACCTTGCCATGCTGCTCGAATCGCCCCGCGCTCCCTATCTCCAGTTCATGAATCCCCCCGATCTTTACGACCCCAAGCTCAACGGCTATTCGCATGTGGCTGTAGCGACGCGCCCGGCAAGGATCATTTTCGCGGCCGGGCAAGGCGGGGAAGACATGATCGGCGGCTTGCGTGCCGGCTTCCAGGAGCAGGTGAAACAGGCGCTTGCCAACCTGCGCGTCGCGCTGCAGGCCGGCGGCGCCGACATTCCTGATATCGCAAAGATCACCGTGCTCATCGTCGACCATTCGATGGACCGTCTGGCGATCTTCAGCCGTGCGTGGCAAGCCATGCTCGGTGACTGGCCAGCCCCCGCCTGCACGCTGATCCCGGTGCCGCGACTGGCGCTGGATGGCATGTTGTTCGAGATCGAGGCCATCGCTGTATTGCCCGAGTAAAAGGACTGCCACAAAGAAGACTGCCGGACGCAAGATTCGTACCGCGAGCGAACCGGGCGTGCGTCACCTACAGTAGGTGGAGATGCAACGGAGACGTACGTCATGGAAGCACTGACCACTGCACTGGCGCGGCTCAGCCTCCATGCCAGGCGGTGCGCGGAATCGTTGGCAGCCGTGGCCGCCGTGGCTACGGAACCTCAATGGCGTGCCGAGCTGGCCTATCGCGCCAACCTGCAGCATTGCGCAGCCGCGGAACTGGCGGCGCGTGCCGGCATCCCTGGCGAGGATGCCAATGACGCTCCGGCCGGTCTTCGGGAGATTCCGCCTTTCCTTGCCGGTAAACAGGGTCTGATCGATTTCGCAGCGCAGCAGGCGGCGCGCGCCGCCGCCGCATATGGCGACTTGCTACGCGAACCACTCGATGACGTCGAGTTGCGCCTGTTACTAGCGCACTACTACCGTGGCGCAACGGAACTGCAGCGCCTGCTCGAACAACGCGCGATGGATCTCGATCACTCGCATAGCGATGAGCGCGCGGCCCACGCAACGCCTCCGCTACATCGCTAACGCGCCGGGTGGCGGCAAGGCCGCTGGTTGCAGCGCCGCCTGGGTCTTCGCGGTCAGCTCCTGCTGCGGCAAATAGGGACGAATAACCAGCGCCACGTAGTCCTGGTCGTCCGGCGAGACCACCAGATACACCAGCCCCGAGATCACCAGTGCCACCTCGCCGATCTGCTCGGCGATGCGCGCGGCCACGAAGTACTGCAGCAATGTCTGGTCGATGGTCGAGTCGATGGCCTGGGCCGCCGTGGAAATCGTCTGCAGGCATTGCTCGCCGGTCTGGCACACCACGATCACTTCGTCGATCGCATAGCCAGTCGGCGCCCCCCGCACCATCACCGAAATTCCCTCGCTGGTCTTGGCCCGATGCCAGCCCGGCTTGGCGTGGAAATCCGGCAGCACCATCTTTGCCCCGGAATCATGGGCAACGGCGTTGAATTGCTGGGCAAAATCGTGGGGACTGATGGCAAGCAACTGCCGTTCGACAGGCGTGGAGGACACGGCCACGGACGCGGCCACGCTCGCGCTGACCAGAATGGCGGCTAGATTCATCGCTACCTCCCTCGCACGCGCGCCAACAGGAGGCACGGCGCCGCCAGCCGGTCACGATGCACGCCGTGTCTGTGCAACAGGCGTTCCAGCCTCTGGCGGGCGGTTGGACGTCCCAGGCGGGACATTGTCCCGATACGTGGTCCCCTTCAGGACCACTATAGGCGGCAGAGACGTCCGGCGATATGCCTCGACTACTTTCTGGCGGTTTGCATCGCGGCGCTATCGGCACTCTGCGGCGTCACCAGCCGCAGCCCACTGGCAACCGCTGCCGCACCCGCGAATCCTGCGCCGAGTGCCAGCGCAAGCGTCGGGCCGTGGCTGTCGGCAATGCTGTAAGACAACGCCACCAGCGCAGCGCCCGTGGCCTGACCAAGCAGCCGTGCCGTGGCCACCACTCCGCTGGCGCCGCCGGCACGCTCGCGCGGCGCGCTGGCCATCAGCGCCTTGAGGTTGGGTGACTGGAAGAATCCAAAACCAGCGCCACAGATCGCCATGCGGATACCGATATTGAGGACGCTGGCGTCAGCCGGCATCAGCGCCAGCGACGCCATGCCCACGGCCATGATCGCCAGGCCAATACCGCCGAGCAGCCCCGGCGGATAGCGATCCGAAAGGCGGCCCGCGATCGGCGCCATCAGCGCCACCACGGCGGACCACGGCGTGAGCAGGAACCCGGTTTCCACCGGACTGCGACCCAGGACATGCTCGAAATAGAACGGCAACGACACAAAGGCCAGCCCTTGCGCCGCGAACGAGCAGATTGCCGTCAGCGTCGAGAGCGCGAACATCGGCCGCTTGAACAGGTCCACCGGCAACATCGGGGCCGGGTGACCGCGCTCGCGGCGCAGCAGCAATACGAACGCAATGACGAACACGATGGCAGCAGCCACCACGTATTTGGCCGGCGCGCGCTGGACGCCCTCGCCCAATGCAAAGATCAGCGAGGCAAACGTGATGACGTTAAGAATGGCCGCCACGGGGTCGAAACCATGGTCGCTACGCTTGGTCTTCGGTAGAGACGGAATGGCGATCGCCAGCGCAAGCAAACCGATCGGCAGGTTCACCGCGAACAGCCACGGCCACGATCCGAACGACAGGATGACCGATGCCACGGTGGGCCCGACCGCGAAGGACACCCCCACCACCAGTGCATTGAGCCCGACACCGCGGCCAAGGCGGTGAATCGGAAAGATGGCGCTGATCAGGGCGGTGTTCACGCTCATGATCGCGGAGGCGCCGATGCCCTGAAGCGCGCGCGCGGCGGCCAGCGATGGCAGCGACCACGCCATCGCGCAGATCACCGACGAGACGATAAACACCACCACGCCGGCGAGATAGATCCGCCGATGGCCAAGAATGCCGCCCAGCGCCGCGAACGGCAGCAGCGTCGCCACCATGGCCAGCTGGTAAGCGTTGATGATCCACACGGAAGCAGCCGGCGTGCTGTTCAGGTCGGCCGCGATATTGGGCAGCGCTGTGTTCGCGATTGCCGTGTCGAGCGTGGCCAGCGAGACCGCGATCATGATGGCGGCCATGCCGCGCTTCTCACGCGCAGTCATCGGGGTGTCGAGGGGCGCGGCGGCGGAGGCTGGCTGGCTGGCGTTGTTCTGCACGGTGTCGAACGGGAGCGAGTGTCGGAAACGGCGATTTCGTTGCAACGTCAACTATCGCCAAGTCGCAACAATACGGGAAAACGCCAAGGTCTGCTGGACTCGCTTCAACGCCCGGTTGACTGATGTCTGGCAAGTATCGCGCGTTCAGTCGACTTCTACGCCGTTCGTGCCACGATGTTTTGCGAACTCCGCCGAAACCCAGTCGAGAAACACTCTCACTCGCTGCGACAACTGACGACTCCGGGGGTACAGCAGCGATACCGACATCGCTGGTGGGGGAGTTTCCGGCAGCACGCTGACCAACGTGCCGCGGAGCAAATCCTCCTCGATGTGGTAGCGCGGCACCTGGATCAATCCGAGGCCGAGCCGACATGCCGCCACCAGGCTTTCCGCGCCGCTCACCGACACGGGCGCCGGCAACATGACCTCACTGCGTACCCCTCCGGCCATGAATTCGAGCGGCAGCAGGCCACCGGTTAGCGTGGAGCGAAACCCGACCATGCTGTGGTCGCCAAGCGACTCGATCGACACTGGATTGCCATGTCGCGCAAGGTATGGGGGAGCAGCGAGCGTGAGTTGCGCCAGTCGGGCCACGCGTCTGGCCACCATCTCGCTGTCCTGCGGTTCACCAACCCGGAGCACGCAGTCGATGCCCTCCCGAACCAGATCGACCAGACGATCGCCCTCACTGATTTGCAGCGTGATGCCCGGGTGCCGTGCCAGGAATGCCGGCAAGGCCGGAAACAGGAAGCGGCGCGCGAGTTGCCCTTGCACGTCGACCCGCAGCACGCCCTTAGGTGAGGTGCCCGCGAATGCCGCCTCGGCCTCCTCGAAATCCGCCAGCAGCCGCAGACAGCGCTGGAAATAGGCTTCGCCGTCGAGCGTCGGGCTCACGTGGCGTGTGGTCCGCTGCAGTAATCGCACGCCAAGCCGCGATTCCAGTTGCTTGACCGCGTCGGTCACCGACGAGCGTGGCAAGTCCAGGTCCTTGGCCGCAGCGGTGAAACTGCGCCGCTCCACGATTCGTGCGAACACGCGCATGGCGTCGATACGGTCCATATTGTTCGGATTTTCGAATACTGATGCCCAATTCTGCCTGTTTATCTAGCATTGCGTAAGGTCTATCGTTCCCTCACCGATTCAGTTCATTCGAGGAAATGCCATGACTACAGACCACTCGCAGCCGTCGCAGGGGGAATCACAAAAGGTCGCCATCGTTACCGGCGCATCACGCGGCATCGGCGCCGCCATTTCGGCGCGGCTGGCCCGCGACGGCTTCGCGGTCGTCATCAACTATGCGAACGGCGCGGACACCGCCGGGGATCTGCGTCGCAAGCTCGAAGCAAGTGGCGGCCGGGCCATGACCTTCCAGGCCGATGTCAGCGATGCCAGCGCGGTCGCCCGCATGTTCGATGCAGCCGAGGCCAAGTTTGACGGCGTCGACGTCGTTGTCAACAACGCGGGCGTGATGGTGCTCGACACGATTGCAGCGTCTGACGACGCAGCATTCGAGCGCGTGATGAACATCAATCTGAAAGGGGCTTACCACACCATGCGCGAGGCTGCCCGCCGCCTGCGCCATGGCGGCCGGATCATCAATCTCTCGACCAGCGTCATTGGCTTGCGCATGGAGCGCTACGGCATCTACGCGGCCTCGAAGGCGGCCGTGGAAGCGATGACCGCCGTATTGAGCAAGGAGATGCGCGGCCGCGCCATTACCGTCAATGCGGTGGCACCGGGGCCAACCGCTACCGACCTGTTCCTCAACGGCAAATCACCTGAAACGATCGAACGGCTCGCGCAGCTCAATCCGCTCGAACGACTGGGTACACCTGAAGATATAGCGGCAGCGGTGGCATTCCTGGCCAGCCCCGATGGGGCCTGGATCAACGGCCAGGTGTTACGCGCGAATGGGGGAATGGTCTAACGGCCGCGCAGGTGCGCAGGTGCGTGGTGCCCATTCAATAGTACGGGCCGTAGCGCATCTGCACGTCATCGACGTGGTTGGTCCGCAAGTTGAAGAGGCACGTATAGCGGAACGACATGCTCTCCTCGGTGCCATCGGGCTCGAACGTGCCCTCGCCGCTCACGCCCGCTTGCGAGGCGGATTGTTGATAGATCCGCTCGCGGTCCGGCATCATCATCACGCTGCCGGGCTGCGGATATCGATTCTTGACGGCGTTTGCGACCATCTTCTCGCAGGCGTTGCCGGCGGCTTCCATCTGCGCCCGGCTGACGCCGCCGTAGTTTCCGGCAGGAGGTGCCACGCTAGTGGGAGGCGTGCGTTGTGGCGGGGTGGGAGGAGGCATTGGTGTGCTGGTGCAGGCTGCGAGCAACGCGGCCAGGGCCAGGCACGGATAGGAAAGACGTGGCATCAGGTCGTATCCGGAGTCGGCGGAAAAAACCGTCGGAAGACGGGTGCTATGCCTTGGACTCTATGTCAGAAATGCTCTCGGAGCAACCTGGAAGGCGCTGGCGCGTCACGCAACCTTGCCGGCTTCCCGCGTCAGAGGGGCTGCCGGGGCCGCCGGAGCCGCCGTTGTCATGTGAGATGTCGCGGAAGAAAGCCGCGCGCGCGTGGACTCATCGGCCGCCGGCCCTGCCCTGAGCACATGGCGCCTGCCCATCTGCAGCGGCTCGCCGTTCTCGGTATCCACCAGCATCGGTTCCACCACCTTGCCGGTTTCACGATCGACGATCTGGACACTGGGCCCTTCCGGCGCGAAGTTGCGATTGCCCCAGGCCAGCAGCGCCAGCAATACCGGGCGGAAATCCCTCCCGCAATCGGTCAGCACGTACTCGTAGCGCGGCGGGCGCTCCGAATACTGGCGCTTTTCCAGCAGGCCTTCCTCGACCAGCCCGTTGAGCCGGCGCGTCAGCATATTCGGCGCGATATCGAGGTTTCTCTGGAACTCGTCGAAGCGCTTCGTGCCATAGAACGCATCGCGCAGAATCAGAATGCTCCACCATTCGCCCACACGCTCGAGGCTGCGGGCGATCGGGCATTGCATATTGCGGAAAGTCTTGCGTTGCATATCGTCCGGACCGTTTGGCGAAAACATGATGATGATACCTACGTTCGGCAACGTCGGACGATCTGGAATGGTGGCGGCCGCCCCGACCCCGCCCCCATGACGGCGCCAAGGGCAGCGACAGAAGCAACGCGACCAACAAAAACGGCGCCGCAATATCCATTGCGGCGCCAGAATACCTGCGCGGAGTGGAGTGCCGCGCAGGCCCTCGCTTTCAGTTGGATCAGAAGATGTGGCGCAGACCCAGCGAAACGCCCATCTGACCGCTGGCATCAGGCGTCTTGTAATAGACCTGCGAGGTCGACGGCAGATAGCCCACCGACTGACCGTTCGGCAAATACGAGATGTTGTCCCAGTTCAGCGACGCATTGCGTGCGTACATCACCGCGAAGAAGACATCCGTGCGCTTGGAAAGGTTGTAGTCGGCCAGCGCCAGGTACTGCTGAGGATTCTTCGGGTTGACGTGCTGCCCAGCGATCGTCGCGTCCTTGATGTCGTCGTAGTAGTACGCCGCGGTCAGGCGCAGCGCGGCCGTGGCATCCCAGGACACGCCGGCCCAGTACATGTTGTCGCGATGCGGCAACAGCGTCGGCGTGCCGGTCGACGGTGCCACCGAGTTGCCCCAGCGATAGCCGGCGACCATCTTCACCAGTCCGAGACGGTAGCTGCCCGCGACCATCGCGCGCATGTCGCGGCCGTAGTCGTTCGAACCCGACGCGCCGGTTGCCTGGGCGGTATTCAGCGTCTTGACTTCGTCATAGGCCGCCGCGACACCGAACGGCCCAGACTGGTAGGACGCGCCGATACCGTACGCCGAACCGGCCGCGAACGTACCGGTGCGCTCGCCGAACGACCAGTGCGTCATCAGAGAAACCGGGCCAAACGTGCCCTGGTACTGGACCATGTTGTTTTCGCGGAAGTTCGCCCCGGCAATGCCGACCACGGGCTCGAACTCGGGCGCGTACGCTGCTGGCGTGAAGCTACCCATGATCAGGAACGCTGAGGTGTACTGGCGGCCGAACGTCAGCTTCCCCCACTGGTTTTGCAGGCCCAGGTAAGCCTGGCGGCCGAACAGCAGGCCGCCGTTACCCATCTGTCCATTGTCGGTATTGAACTGGTTCTCCAGCACGAACAAGCTCTGGAGCCCGCCACCAAGATCCTCGATACCGCGCAAGCCGAAACGCGACTGCGCGATGCCCGACGAGTTCATGAACACGTCCGACCCGCTACCCGGCGCCAGCACGCCGTTGTTGGTGTTCTGTACGTGATTGACGTACTGGATGCTCGTCGTCACAACGCCATAGAGCGTCACGGACGATTGTGCCTGCGCCCCTTGCGCAAGCAGGCCGCCGGCAATGGCGGCGAACAGCGTCTTCTTCATGTTTTGGAATCCCCGTCCTCTGGTGTGGTGGCCCATGACTCCGGTTCCTCCGACCCGGTGCCCTGAGGCGCAATCTTGCGATTACGTCATGTCATTTAATCTCTCGTATTAAATTGACAAGGACGAAGGCTAAGGCCATCCGAAGGTTCAGATAGCTAGGACTTTCCCCAACTGGACGGGTATTTGGACGGATTCGAAGCCTCGACAGATGTCGGACATCAGATTTTTCCGTATCCTTGCCGGGCTTTCATTCATCCACCGAGAAGCTCAGGGAACGGCAGGACATTTCTGATGAAGCTCAAGCAAGCGCGCACCATCATCGTCGACGAGCACAAGCCGCCTGCGCAAGGCAAGGCTGCCAGGCGTGGCAGCCCCGGCGTGGAAGCGACCGACGACAATGGCGACGACCTGACCGACACCGCAAGAAGGATCCTCGAGATCGCCGAACGGCTTTTTGCCGAGCAGGGCGTGGAGCAGGTGGCACTACGGCAGATCGTGGTGGAAAGCGGCCAGAAGAACCGCTCCGCCCTGCACTATCACTTCGGGTCACGCGAGGCCCTGGTGAGCCATCTCCTCAACCGCCGCCTGCACGAGATCAACCGGATCCGGAACGGCTATCTCGACGCGCTGGAGCAACGCGGGACGCCCGTCGACATTCACGGCGTGGTGGATGCCACGATTCGCCCATTGGTCGACGTGGTGCTCCAGACGGACTGGGGCACCAACTACCTGCAGGTGCTGGCACAGACCACGTTCAGCCCGGGTCTGCTGAGCAAGGGCCTCGTGGATCGGACCGCGATGAGCGCGCTGTACCGCGTGCGGGAGCATATCTACCAGCTGTTTCCGAACGTGCCTCGCGACGTGATGAAACTGCGCATGGTCTGGTTCATCGACACCGTGGTCTACGCGCTGGCCCATTGGGTGCGCGAGCGCGGGAAACGCTCGCGCTCGGAACCTCCGATGGAGGAACTGATTGATTTCTGCGCGGCGGCGATCCAGGGGCCGACGCCCCGCAGTTCCGCCCGAAAGCACTAGCCGGCCCGCAGGGCCAGCCAGCCTCGCCCTCCCGCCGACTTCAGCCCGCCGCCCTTTCGCTATCCTGCGCAGCGCGCGCCAGCACGGGCACCAGCGCCGCGCCGGTGTGGCTGGCCCGAATGCGGGACAAGGCCTCGGGGTCCACCGCGCCAACGATCGTGCCGCCATTCGCGCCACCTTCCGGCCCTAGGTCGATAATCCAGTCGGCCTCGGCGATCACGTCAAGATCGTGCTCGATCACCACCACGCTGTGCCCGCCATCGGTCAGGCGATGCAGCACCTTGATCAGGCGCGCCACGTCCGCCATATGCAGGCCCACCGTCGGCTCGTCTAGCACATACAGCGTGTGTGGCGCTTTCTGGCCGCGGCGCGTGATGTCGTCACGGACCTTCGACAGTTCGGTGACTAGCTTGATGCGCTGCGCCTCACCGCCCGATAACGTGGGCGACGGCTGGCCCAGCGTGAGGTAGCCCAGGCCGACATCCTTCATCAGTTGCAGCGGATGCGCGATCTGCGTGATGGCCGAGAAGAACTCCACCGCCTCGTCGATCTCCATCGTCAGCACTTCGCCGATGTTCTTGCCGCGCCAGGTCACCGCCAGCGTTTCCGGGTTGAAGCGCTGCCCATGGCAGACATCGCATGGCACCTTCACGTCCGGCAGGAAACTCATGCCGATCGTCCGGACGCCCTGGCCCTCGCACGCCGGGCAGCGGCCCTCGCCGGTATTGAACGAAAACCGCGACGCGCTATAACCGCGCGCCTTGGCTTCGAGCGTTTCCGCGAACATCTTGCGGATGGCGTCCCACACGCCGATATAGGTCGCCGGACAGGAGCGCGGCGTCTTGCCGATCGGGGTCTGATCGACTTCGAGCACACGGTCGATCGACTCCCAGCCACTGATCGACTCGCAGCCATGCCACGCGTGCTCCACGCTGAGCGACTTGGTCGCCGTCGGCTTGCCAGCCTTTTCGGCCACAGCCCGAGCGCGGCGCGTGGCCGGCGAGGACATCACCGATCGCCCGACCGCGTCGAGCAGGTTCGTCATCAGCACATCGCGCGCCAGCGTCGACTTGCCGGATCCGGACACCCCGGTAATCGTCACCAACCGCGTCAGCGGAATCCGTGCGGTGACATCACGCAGGTTGTGCAGGTTGGCACCGTGGACGGTCAGCCATTGCTGCGGATCGGCGGGCTTGCCCGCGCGCCCGGGCGTGACCGGACGGCGCGCCTGCAGCGGATGGATCATCGGATGGGCCAGGAACTGCCCGGTGGTCGAATCCTTGGCCGCCGCCAGCGCTTCCACGCCACCCTGCGCCACAAGGCTGCCACCGCGCTTGCCTGCGCCCGGGCCGATGTCGATGATGTGATCGGCGCGACGGATCGTGTCCTCATCGTGCTCCACCACCACCAGCGTATTGCCCTTGTCGCCAAGCTTGCGCAAGGCATCGAGCAGAATCTGGTTGTCGCGCGGATGCAGGCCGATCGTCGGCTCATCGAGCACATAGCAAACACCCTGCAGATTGCTGCCAAGCTGCGCGGCCAGGCGGATACGCTGGGCCTCGCCGCCAGACAGGCTCGGCGCGGCACGGTCCAGACTCAGGTAACCGAGCCCCACCTCCTCCAGGAACTGCAAGCGGCTGGCGATCTCCGTCACCACGTCGCGCGCGATCTCGGCATCGCGCCCCTTCAGGCGCAAACCGTCTACCCAGCGGCGGGTATCGGACACCGTCCATTGCGCTACATCGGTAATCGCATTGGCATCGAACGTTACCGCACGCGCCACGGGATTGAGACGCGTCCCGCTGCAATCGGGACACGCCGCGTCACCCACGCCCTCCGGCTCTTGCTCTTCCGATGGCAGGCTCTGCTCACGGCCACGGTCATCGCCACCGAGCACGGTATCGTCAAACGCGGCGCGCTGCTCGCGTGTCAGCGCCAGACCCGTGCCCACGCACGTGTTGCACCAGCCATGCTTGCTGTTGTACGAGAACATGCGGGGATCCAGTTCCGGATAGCTCGTGCCGCAGACCGGACAGGCACGCTTGGTCGAAAACACCTTCGTTTCGCCCACGTGCCCGGTGTTCTTGCCTCCCTGCATCGCGTCGTGCAATCCATCGAGCGGGGCCAGCAGATGCATGACCCCCTTGCCGAGTTCGAGTGTCTGCTCCAGCAACGCGCGCAGTTCCGCCTCATTGTCCGGCGACACGACGATATCGCCCACCGGTAACTCAATCGTGTGCTCGCGGAAGCGGTCCAGGCGTGGCCACGGATCGACCGGCAGGAACTCGCCGTCAACGCGCAGATGCGTGTTGCCACGCGCCTTGGCCCACTTGGCCAGATCGGTATAGACACCCTTGCGGTTGACTACCAGCGGCGCCAGCAAACCCACGTGCTGGCCGCGATGATCGCGCATCAGCTGGGCGACGATCGATGCCGGACTCTGTGAAGTCACGGGCGCGCCATCGTGCACGCAATGCTGGATGCCGAGCTTGACGTAGAGCAGCCGCAGGAAGTGCCAGACCTCCGACGTGGTGGCCACTGTGCTCTTGCGCCCGCCACGCGACAGCCGCTGCTCGATCGCCACCGTGGGTGGAATGCCATAGACCGCATCCACTTCGGGCCGCCCGGCCGGCTGCACGATCGAACGCGCATAGGCGTTGAGGGACTCCAGATAGCGGCGTTGTCCTTCGTGGAACAGGATGTCGAACGCGAGCGTCGACTTGCCCGAACCCGATACCCCGGTGATGACATTGAATTTGCCGTGTGGGATATCGACGTTGAGCGACTTGAGGTTGTGCTCGTGGGCATTCACGATACGCACGACGTTTTCGCCCTCGATGGCGCGGCGCGCCCGCGCGGCCTGCACCGCCGCCTGCAGTGGCAGGCCATGTTCCGCAGTCTCGGCGCGCTCCGCCGCCAGCGTGCCGGCCTCGCCCAATGCCCCGTCATAGTGGATCAGCGCGCGGCCGGTATGCGATTCGGCACACGCCCGGACGTCATCCGGAGTCCCCACGCAGACCACCTCGCCGCCGGCGTCGCCACCTTCCGGACCCAGATCGACGATCCAGTCCGAAGCACGGATCACGTCCAGGTTGTGCTCGATGACGATCAGCGAATGGCCGCCGTCGAGCAGCTTGCCGAAAGCCCGCATCAGCTTGGCGATATCGTCGAAGTGCAGCCCGGTGGTTGGCTCGTCGAACATGAACAGGCGCTTCGGCAACACCACCGCCTTGCGGTTCTTGACCGGCTGGGCCTGCGCCGCCTCCGCCAGAAAGCCGGCCAGCTTGAGGCGCTGCGCCTCGCCGCCAGACAGTGTCGGCACGGGCTGCCCCAGCTTGACGTATTCCAGGCCGACGTCCGCAATCGGCGCCAGCACCCGCAACACGGCAGGATCGCTCTCGAACAGGGCCGTCGCCTCGCTGACCGTCAGCTCCAGCACGTCGGCCACGCTCAGGGCGCGTGGCGCCTGGCCGCGCGCGGCACGCTCGATCTTGACTTCCAGCACCTCCGGGCGATAGCGCGTGCCATCGCAATCGGGGCAACGCAGGTAAACATCCGAGAGAAACTGCATCTCGACGTGCTCGAACCCCGAACCACCACAGGTCGGGCAACGGCCATCGCCAGAGTTGAAACTGAAGGTGCCAGCCGTATAGCCGCGCTGCAGTGCCAGCGGCGCCTTGGAAAATAACTTCCGGATCTCGTCGAACGCGCCAACGTAACTGGCCGGGTTCGAGCGAGCCGTCTTGCCGATCGGCGACTGGTCGACGAAGACCACGTCATCGACCTGGTCCGCCCCAACCAGTTCGCGAAACACGCCCGGCGACTCGGTAGCCTTGCCGAAATGGCGTGCCATGGCCGGATACAGGACGTCTTGCAGCAGCGTCGATTTGCCCGAGCCCGACACACCGGTCACACAGACCAGGCGATTGAGCGGGATCTCGACCGTGACGTCCTTGAGGTTATGCTCGCGCGCCCCTTCCAGCCGCAGACGCGGCGTGGCGGCGTCGATCGGGCGCAATTGCCAGTCCGACGTGTCCGTCACGCGGCGGCGTCCGCCGAGGTAGTCCCCGGTGAGGGTCCGCTCCTTGCGGATGGCCTCTGGCGTTCCGTCGAAGATGATCATGCCGCCACGTTCGCCCGGCCCCGGCCCCATGTCGATCAGGCGATCCGCGGCCAGCATCACGGACGGGTCATGCTCCACCACCACCAGCGTATTGCCAGCGTCGCGCAGGCGATGCATGGCTTCCACGATGCGGTTCAGATCACGCGGATGCAAGCCGATACTGGGCTCGTCGAGCACAAACAGCGTATTGACGAGCGAGGTGCCTAGCGCCGTGGTCAGGTTGATCCGCTGCACTTCCCCGCCCGAAAGCGTGCGGCTCTGGCGGTCCAGCGTCAGATAACCCAGACCCACATCGCACAGGTATTTGAGCCGTGTGCGGACCTCCGCCAGCAGCAGCTTGAGCGCATCGTCGAGCAGCGCCGACGGCAGCGTCAGGTCGTCAAAGAAACGCCGGATGCGCGCGATCGGCATCAGCATCAGGTCGTGCACGGTCAGGCCGGGTAGCGCTTCCAGTTGGGAGCGGCTCCAGTCCACGCCGCGCGGCAGGAAACGCTCGGCCGGCGGCAGCACGGCGTTAGCGTTCCCGGTGCTCCCCAGGCGCCACTGCAGCGCCTCGGTTTTCAGGCGGGCACCGCCACAGGTCTCGCACGGCGTGTAGCTGCGGTACTTCGACAGCAGCACGCGGATATGCATCTTGTAGGCCTTCGACTCGAGGTAGTTGAAGAACCGCATCACGCCGTACCACTGCTTGTTCCACTGCCCGTTCCAGTCGGGGGACCCGTGGATCACCCAGTGCTGTTCGGCTTCGCTGAGCTGGTTCCACGGCAGATCTCGCGGGATGCCGGCCTTGGCCGCGTAGCGCATCAGATCGTCCTGGCACTCCTTCCACGCGGGGGTCTGCATCGGCTTGATCGCCCCATCGCGCAGCGACTTGCGGACGTCAGGAATCACCAGCCCCAGATCGACACCGATCACGCGCCCAAATCCACGGCAGGCATCGCACGCGCCATAGGCGGAATTGAACGAGAACAGCGCTGGCTGGGGGTCCGCATAGCGGATATCGCTTTCCGGACAATGCAGCCCGGTCGAGAACTTCCAGACCGGCCCTTCACCCTCGTCCGTCACCACATGCACGCTGACGCGGCCGCTGCCACGCTTGAGCGAGGCCTCGATGGCCTCTAGCGCCCGCGCCTTCTCCACGTTGCCAATGCGGAAACGGTCCGCCACCACGTCGAGCACCTTGCGATTTCCGGTCGCCGACTCGACCACGCGCTGGCCGTGCACCCGGGTGTATCCGCTGACCGAGAGCCATTGGGCGACTTCTTCCTCGGTGGCCGATTCCGGCAGCTCGACCGGGAACGTCAGCACCAGCCGGGCATCGGCAAACGGCTGCCCCGTGCTCGTCCGGGCCACCAGTTCCGCATAAATCGTCTCTGGCGAGTCATGCCGGACCGGCAACGCGGTCTGCCGGTCGAACAGTTCCGCCGCGCGCGCGAACAGCAGCTTCAGGTGATCGTTGAGCTCGGTCATCGTGCCGACCGTGGACCGCGAGCTTCGCACCGGATTCGTCTGGTCGATCGCGATGGCCGGCGGGACACCATCCACCTTGTCGACCTGGGGCCGATCCATGCGATCCAGGAACTGGCGCGCATAGGCACTGAACGTCTCGACGTAGCGACGCTGGCCTTCGGCGTAGAGCGTGTCGAACACCAAGCTCGACTTTCCCGAACCGGACGGCCCAGTCACCACGGTCATCTGACCCGTGTGCAAGTCGAGATCAACGTCCTTGAGATTGTGCTGACGGGCGCCGCGAATGCGAATGGTGCCGGAATCTGACAATTTATCCTCTCTAATCAGATAGTTGGAGGCGATAACTGAAGGGATACCTTACCTTCGTTGTGCCTCACTGACCGCGTGGTCGGCATAACTATACTGTATAAACGTACAGTCATCCTGACAGGATACAGACAAGATTGTCGAGAACCTCGGCGGGTCGCAGGCAGACCTCCGGCCCTACCTCAGCCTCCCTTCGGCAGCTTCCAGCCCGGCCGGATGAAGTGGCAGGTATAGCCGTTCGGGTACCGCTCCAGGTAGTCCTGATGTTCCGGCTCGGCATCCCAGAACGGTCCGGCCGGTGCGATTTCGGTCACGACCTTGCCAGGCCATAGTCCGGACGCATTCACGTCGGCCACGGTATCTTCCGCTGTCTGCTTCTGTTCGTCATTCAGGTAATAGATCGCCGAGCGATAGCTCGTCCCCACATCGTTGCCCTGGCGATTCTTCGTGGTGGGGTCGTGGATCTGGAAGAAGAACTCCAGGATCTGGCGATAGCTGATCTGGCTCGGATCGAAGGCGATCTCGATGCCCTCGGCGTGTGTGCCGTGATTGCGATAGGTTGCATTCGGCACGTCGCCGCCGGTGTAGCCCACCCGGGTGGACAGCACGCCGGGGTACCGCCGCAGCAGGTCCTGCATCCCCCAGAAGCAGCCGCCGGCGAGGATTGCGGTTTCGATTTGCGTCGTCATACTCGGGTCCTTTGCATCGCGTGGCGTAGAGGCCAGTAATATACGCACACCGCGTCGAATCCGCTCATGGTCACAAAGTCCCCACAGCGCGCGCAGGCTATCGTCACGAGCCTGCGGCGTGACATCGCATCCTGCACCCAATGTGCTGCCGATCTGCCTGCCGGCCCGCGGCCCGTCGTGCAGTTCAGCGCCACGTCTCGCATCCTGATCATCGGTCAGGCACCGGGCTCGCGGGTACATGCCAGCGGCATTCCGTTCGATGACCCCAGCGGCGACCGCCTGCGCGAATGGACGGGGCTGAGCCACGATGCGTTCTATGATGCATCGCGCGTGGCGATCATGCCGATGGGCTTCTGCTACCCCGGCAAGGGTCCGAGCGGGGACCTCCCGCCACGCCACGAGTGCGCACCGCTCTGGCACGACGCCATCCTGCAGCTCCTGCCGGAAGATCGTCTGACCCTGCTCGTTGGCAGCTACGCCCAGGCTTATTACCTGCAAGGCGAAGTCGGCGCCACGATGACGGAGATCGTGCGCGACTTCCGCCGCTTCGGCCCCAATCTGTTTCCGCTGCCTCACCCTTCGTGGCGCGTTGTCGGCTGGATGCGCAAGCAGCCCTGGTTCGAAGCCGAATTGCTGCCAGCGCTGCAGGCGGCCGTGCGCGCCAGGCTATGAATTAGCGGGATTCGACCTAGCCGAGCGGCAGCGCCGTGCTATACAGCACCTGCTTCAGCGCGAAGCTCGAACGAATGCTCGCCACACCGGGGATGCGGGTGATCTGGTCGATGATCAACCGCTCAAGCGCTTCCACGTCGGGCACCACTACACGCAGCAGGTAGTCAGCGTCTCCGGACATCAGGTAGCACTCCATCACCTGTGGCAACGCGGCGATTCGCCGCTCGAACGTATCGAGCGTTTCCCGTCGCTGCTTGTCGAGCGACACGGAGATGAACACCACTACTTTCAGGCCCAGCCGACGCGCGTCCAGCAGCGTGACGCGCCGCGAGATCACGCCGATCTTCTCCAGACGCTTCACACGCGCCAGGCATGGAGACGGCGAGAGACTGACCCGGCTGGCCAGCTCCACATTGGTCAGGCTGCCATCACGCTGCAGTTCGCCGAGAATCCGGATGTCAGTGGCATCGAGTTCGATGTCCAGCATGTCATGCTTCCATGGTTTTACATTGCAGCATTCTATGCCGTATTGAACGACTGCAGCAGTGCGATCCGGTTACTGATGCCGGGCGATGAATCGTAGACTTTTCGCAAACGATCTCTCTCGCTTCGCATGTCCGCTACCGCCCCGTCCAGCGCCACTTCCCGGGCCCCGGCCACCGCCGGATTCCGCTCTTTTCTGCCATTGATTGGTGCCGTCGTCATCTGGGGCGGTAATTGGCCAGTCATGAAGATGGGACTGGCCCACATCAGCCCGCTCTGGTTCGCTGCCTGCCGATTCGGCTCGGCCGCGCTGATCAGCTTCCTCGTGCTCGGCGCCCTGCGCAGGCTCCGCCTGCCCTCGCGGCAGGAATGGCCGTTGGTGATCGGCGTCGGCCTGCTGCAGATGGGCGCATTCACGGCGCTGGCGTTGTGGGCGCTGCAGTACGTGCCGCCGGGCCGCGCATCGGTAATTGCGTATGCGACCGCCATCTGGGTGATCCCGCTGTCCTCGCTGGTGCTCGGCGAGCGGCCATCGCGCCTGCAATGGCTGGCGACCGCATTCAGTTACGCCGGCATCGCCGTGATCGTCGCTCCGGCGCTCGGCGGCTGGGAACTGCACACGGTGATGGGCCTGACGATGCTGCTCGGGGCATCACTGGCGTGGTCGGTCAGCATCATTCAGTTGCGCGCAAATCGTGCAATCCGGCTCGGCGCGGACATGATCCCCTGGGAATGCGCCGTGGCAACCGTCCCGCTGATTGCCCTTGCCTGGTTGCGAGATGGCGCGCCCGACCTGGGCGCGATGGTCGACATCTGGCCCGTGATCGCCTATACGGGGCCGCTCGCCACCGCGCTGACCTTTATCGTCGTGCTGAACGTGACGCAGTCATTGCCGCCGGCCGCCACCTCGATTGCCATGCTTGGTGTTCCGGTGATCGGGCTGGTGCTGTCGACCGTGGCATGGCACGAACAGATCTCGCTCGATCTGTCGATCGGCCTCGCGCTGATCGGAATGGGCGTGGTGACTACCGCGCTCGCGCCCCGGCTCGGCAGGCTGGCTGCCCGCTAGAGCCCAGTCAGGATCAGGGTTCGACTGACGGCTCGCGCTTCAGCGTGCGCAGCACGAAGGTCGAGTGGCTGTGCCGCAGGCCGGGAAGCTTGTAGAGCTTGTGGCGCAGGAATTCCTCATAGCCTTCCGTGCCTGCCACCGCCACCTTGATCAGGTAGTCGTACTCGCCCGTCAGCAGATGGGCCTCCAGCACTTCGGGCAACTGCGCCAGCGCCTCGCCGAATCGATTGAACATCTCGTCGTCGTGGCGATCGAGTGTGACTTCGATCAGCACCGTATCTGGCAAGCCCAGCGCCTTCTGGTTCAGCAGCGCGGCATAGCCACTGATCACGCCAGCGTCTTCCAGGGCCTTGACCCGGTTCCAGCAAGGCGTGGCGGACAGGCCGACACGTTCGGCCAGCTTCGCATTGGAGATGCGGCCGTCGCGACGCAATTCGCGCAGGATGCGACGATCGATCTCATCGAGTTTGAGCGGGTTGTTCACGGAAAATCGTACGCAGAAGATGTAATAACCTCCAATCTACATGATTGGAGATATTCATTCTGAAAATTGGCAGCCTGTGCAGAAAAATCAGAAGCCAATTTTGCGGACGCGCTGGTAAATTTACCGAACCGCTTACGCATCACTTACGCCTTGCTTCCGGACCCTGCCATGCCCCTGCCCACCCTCCAGCTCGCCCTCCGCCTCGATCGCGCCGACGTCTTCGGCAGCCTGGAATGGGTGCTTGCCAGCGCCCGTCGCACGGGGCTCTCACTGCGTCAGCTTCAGGTCGACAGCGAACGCGGCCACATGGCCAACCTGTGCTGCGAAGCGCCGGCGGCTGATCTGCTGCATCTGTTCGTGCGCCGAGTCGGCTATGGCGTTGAAGTCGAGGTTGTCGACGCCGAGTTCTCCGACGACGTCGACATGCTTCTGGCGGAAGATGGCGTTGAGGTCGAAGCCGAGGCCGCCCACGCCTGAGCCGCCAGGCCGGCGTCCCCGGCAGCTCCTGCGCCGCGACGTCTGGACCGCGTACTTCGAGTGGACCGTCAATGCCTTCGGGCTGTTGGCCGCCGGTGACTTGGAAGCGTGTATCCGCAAGCGCGCGCAGCGCGGCAACAGCGCACGCTCGCGGTGCAGCATGCGACCCCAACTGCGCGGGACAACTTTCGATATAAGTCAAGAAGGTCCGTTGCGTCGCTGTGTCGCATGGCGCACGGATACCCCTCTCCGTATCCTTGCGGTCGAGCCAAAAATTAAGCATCTCTGGCCCACGTTGAATCCTCGGCATGGGCCTATCGACCGCAAGCAATGCAACGACAAAAAAAATGGCGCCGCGCAGCGGCGCTTCCTGCCGCCGCACTGTCAGGTGTGGCCTTCGCCCAAGCCGTTCCGGCAAGCGTTCCTGCCGAGATTCCCACCCTTCCTCCTGTTACCGCCACGGCCGCCGCGGCGGGTTCGTTGACCGCTCCGGGCATCGCGCAGCAGCGCCAGTCATTGTTCCAGTCGGCCGGATCCGTGGGCTTTGTCGATGCCAACGCCTATAGCAACACGTACGCCAGCGATCTACGCGATGTGCTAAAGGATGCACCCGGCGTTTACGTGCAGGAACGGTACGGACAGGAGCTGCGGCTGTCGATCCGCGGCTCGGGGATTGCGCGCGGCTACCATACGCGCGGGCTGGAAATCCTGCAGGACGGCGTGCCGACCAACTTTGCCGATGGCAGCGGCGATTTCTATCAGATTGATCCGCTCGGCCTTTCGGCCGCCGAAGTCTATAAGGGCGGCAACGGGCTGGCGTATGGCAGCACCACCCTGGGCGGCGCCATCAACTTCACCACACCCACCGCGCTGACCGTCGACGCGCCGAACATGGTCCGACTGGATGGGGGCAGTTTCGGCACCGTGCGCGGCAGTGGCCAGGTGTCACGGCAGATCGGCAACTGGGACTTTCTGGTCAACGCCACGGTCAGCCATTCCGACGGCTATCGCAATCACGAACGCGGCCAGTACGAGCAGCTCAACGCCAATCTCGGCTACCGGTTCAGCCCGGCGGTGGAGACGCGCTTCTACTTTGGCGCCTATGTCGTCGATCAATTGCTGCCCGGCACACTCTCTCTGAACGATGCGCTGAACAATCCGCGCATGGCATCGCCGAGCGCGCTGGCGGGCGACCAGGCGCGCAACACGCGCACCGAGCGCCTGGCCAATGTCACCACCATCAAGCTCGACAGCGGCCAGATCGATTTCACTACCTGGGCGATCCACAAGAGCCTGTATCACCCGATCTTCCAGGTGATCGACCAGGACTACTGGACCTATGGCTTCGCGCCCCGCTACACGGGCGAATTCGCGCTTGGCGGCATGCGTAACCAGTTGATCGCCGGGATGCGATTCTTCGGCGGCAACAACGACGCGCGCCAGTACGTCAACGTCAATGGCAATCGTGGCGCGCAGACGCTGAATTCGGCGCAGGATGCCTACAACTACGAGCTCTATCTCGAAGACCGCCTCTATGTGCTGCCCACCGTGGCGCTGATGGCTGGCGCCAAGGCGTACCGCAACCGCCGCGAGTACAAGGACTACGGTGGCTTGCCCACCAACCCAACGCCGAAGTCGGACGCCACGACCTACAGCGGCGTGAATCCGAAGTTTGGCGTGCTGTGGGAACCGAAGAAGAACGTCCAGGCGTTCATCGATATCACCCGTAGCGCCGATGTGCCCGATTTCACGGACCTGAACCAGACGATCGGCATGACACAGCAGTTCGTGCCACTGGCCGCCCAGCATGGCTGGACGCTGGAACTCGGCACGCGCGGCCAGCAGGACCGTTTCGGATGGGACCTGACGCTGTACCGTTCTCTGGTGCGCGACCAACTGCTTCAGTACACGGTCAGCCCCGATATCCCCGCGTCAACGTTCAACGCGAACAAGACGACCCTGCAAGGCGTGGAGCTTGGCGCGAATGTAGACGTGCTACGCAACGTGTTCGGCAGCGGCGACAAGGTCAATGTGTCCCAGCTCTGGAACTACAGTGACTTCCGCTTCGACAACGATCCTGTCTATGGCAACAACCGGATCGCCGGGGTGCCGCAGCACGTGCTGCGCACGACGCTGTCCTATAGCCGAAACTCGCGCCTGCGCGTGGCGGGCACGATCGACTGGGTGCCGACCGGTGCATGGGTGGATTACGCCAACACGCTCAAGGTACCAAGCTACGTGCTATTCGGTATTGAGGCGAGCTACGAGTTCGAGCGTGGCGTGACGCTGTTCCTCGATGCCCGCAACCTGACGGACAAACGCTATATCAGCGATTTCAGCACCGTCACGGATGCGCGGACGGCCAATACCTCGGTGTTCTATCCGGGCAGCGGCCGTGCGTTCTACGCGGGGATCAAGTACAAGTTCTGAGTGCGGGCATTGTGCCTATTGCGCTCGGATGCACTGCACTCGGATGAGGGCTTCGCCACGCCCTTGCCGGGCGTGGCGCGGGAAATCAGTTCACGCGCTGGACGGCGGGCGGCATCCACTTGCCATCGAGCACCACCTGGTCCGGCCAGTAGGCTCGCAGCATCAGGTTGAAGGCGTCGGGCGGCGCCGGCAGCCAGTTGGATACCTTGCGCTCGTCGGGCCGTTCGTACTGAATATAGATGTCCAGAGAGCCATCGCGGTTGTAGCGGAGGCGATCACGGCTGCCAATCGCGTAGCGCTGCATCGAATTGCTGACGAATGCCTGCTTGTCGTTGTACATCGTCAGCGACCAGAACGCCTTCACCGGCGGCAACTGTGACTTGTCGAAGTGCAGGACGTAGCGGCTGCCACCATCGAACGGGCGGCCCATCGCATCGGCGCGCGCGGTCGGGTAGATCGCATCCTCGGGCAGATTCGCGCCCAGACCGAACATCGCCACCACAGCGCGGCGGCCATAATCCGTGCCATACACCCCGATATCACGCTGGACGCGCCAGCCCATATTGCCGGCAGCGCTCTTGCGCCCATTGGCCTTGATCATCGTCAGCGCGGCGGACGCACCCTCCTGCACGGCGCGCGCCGTCGAAGGCTCGAGCACGGTGGTCTTGAACGGCTGACCGGCCTTGATGCCCATGCGTTGCATCTTCTCCACCATCGCGGCGTCATCGGCTGCGGGCGGGTTGGCAGGCAGCAGCGCGGCCAGACGGGTAAAGAATGCCTGGGCGTCCATCGCCGCCACCTGCTCGGCCGGCGGCGTCTCCGTATCGATCATCGCTGCGCGCGGCACGGGCTGCACTGCGGTACGGCTGCCCTTGCGCCACGCCGACAGCGGCACCAGGCGGAACTGATCCTGCAGCCGGTGCACGTTCGCATAGTCCTGCTTGCCATTGGTCTGAATCCGACCAATCAGCCAGGCCATATCGGTGGGCGATTTGATCTCCTTCACACCCTTGGGCAACTGCCCCTGCCAGTTCGGGCCGACGATCGCGAAGACACCACGCTTCGTGCCAGTCGTACGCTTGCCCGGCGACGCGAAGACATTGGTCCAGGCGTCGAGCATCGGCATCAGGTAATAGCGGCCGCCGGTATCGGGCACGGACAGCACCATCGGCTCCTTCGACAGGTCCAGCCACGCCGACGAATACAAGGTGTCGGCATTCGGGCTGACAACATCGGTAAAGGCCGCATCCGGGAAGGCGCGCTTGTGACCGAATGTATTGACCGGCACCTTGGCCGTCGCCACCTCACGCGTAACGTCCATTAGAACGAGCGGATAGGCGTAGGTGAACACCTCGGCCGAGAGGGTTTTCATCGCTTGATCGGATGGCGGCTGTTCGACGGCCGAATCAGCTGCCGGACGCTCCGACGTGGACGAGCAAGCGGAAAGGAAAACGGCAAGCGCAACTGCGCCCGCCAATCTGCGGATGGATGAATTCATGACCCCGTTTCCCATGGGAATGGCGGCCTTCCGGGCATCAGCAGGGGCGCGAGTTGCTCCGGAGGCGCATCTGATAGGGACGAATAATGTGCTTCCGGGTTGGCGGCTGTCAATGGCCCCGGCGAGTGGTTGCGCGGGGAAACGTACATTGGGGTTGGCTTCGGCAGGGACTGTGCAAGGCCGCAGGATGCTGTGGGTACTTGCCGGTTCGTGCCCTGTGGACCGAATGCACCCACAGATATTCAGGCGAAAGCGATGTCTACATGAGGCGCACAAACCCAAGTGCCGATCCAAGCGTTCTCAAATTGAACGACGCGGCCTTTAGGGCACATGTTCTCAGGCGAGCGAAATGCCATTTGGCATCGAAGGGCCGGCGACTAATCTCAGGGCTTATAAGCCCTGACAGAACGACTTGAGGGCAACTGCGCTATCCAGCGTCGCCGCGCTCTCGCAGTTGTTCGAATCAGGATGCCCGCCAGCCAAACATCGTTTCACCGCCTCTGCTTTGCGCCATGGATTGCCGCAGCGGCCACCGCATACGAGTCGGTCATCGTCTTCAGTTGCGTCAACCGAGCACAATCGAGTCGGACATACCTTCGCGCGCAACCCAAAATGAAAAAGGGCTTCCATTTCTGGAAGCCCTTTTAATAGGTGGCGCGGCTGGCAGGATTCGAACCCACGACCCCTTGGTTCGTAGCCAAGTACTCTATCCAACTGAGCTACAGCCGCACGCGAGGCCCGAATTGTATCGCAATTCGCATCGCGCGCAAGTACTTCGTGAAAATTATTTCTCGAAGACCAGATACTCCCTCGTCAGACACTGCCTCGACACTGCCACCGCCATCCCTTACCAGCGGTACCTGGCACCCAGTGTCCCGCCCGCGTTGCGTCCTGCGCGCGCCTTGACCCAGAGCTTCAGGCCGGTGGTCGAATTGCTGTGCGCGCCGACGTTGAAGGACAGCAGACCACGCAACAGATCGGTGTCGATGCGCGTGCCGTTGATGTTGATGGTGCGTGCGCGATTGTCCTGCCACCAGTCCGCTTCGACGAAGGGGTAGACACCATTCAGGCGCGTGGGCGCGGAGCTATACAGCCGCACGGCCAGCCCGGTGGCATTGGCCTCGCCCGGTGGCGCGTCCCAGTTGCCGGGTACCGGCGCCATGCCAGGACGGTATGCCATCTCGACACGGGACTGCAGGGTCGGACCGGATCCGTTACGCGACAGCGGCGTATCCATCGCCAGTGCCATGGTGCGCGTGCTGCCATCGACGAACCCGGTTGCCGTTGTCATGTCATCGAGATGCAGCATCGCCGGGCGCGCTCCGGCCCGGTACGTTTCGACCTGCCGATCGATCGGTCCCGCACTGCCCACGACCTCATGCTCGCCGCCGGGCACCGCCATCTGCTCCGAAGCCAGCACGTCAACAGGCGCAGGCTGATCAGGATCGTCGTCCGCGGCCACCATACGAGGTGGCTCAAGCGATGGGGATTCCGGTGTGGTGGCTTTCGCAGGCGACGTGCCCGCGTCGCGTTTGTCCTGGACAATCGATGGCGGCGTATCCGCGCCCGGCGGCCCGCTCGCAAGTTCCTCGGCGCAGGCCGCGGCGCTCGCAAGCAGCACGATCAGGAAGCCCAGATGGAGACAGGAATGGTGCCCTGGGTGCGTGCCGACACAGCGCTCCCAGCCGGGACAATGCCCGGCGCCCTCCCCTCTCCCGCACGTGAACAGTACGGACATGGCAACCACCTTGCCGGGCGTTATTGAATCGTGCCCGATCAAACTGGAGCATAGGTCAAAGCCAGCCTGTCAGTTAGACCGTAATGCGGGTTGCCGGACGGGGGCGGCACGGTGTGGCGCGCCGTGAGAATTTCTCCTGACAGTGTCAGCCATTCTTCCTGGAGCCGGCCCTCTTAGGCCTCGGGCGGAGAAACGAAAAAAGCCCCGCTTGCGCGGGGCTTTTCTGAATTTGGTGCCCAGAAGAGGACTCGGTCACCCATGCGCGACCCCGGGTTGCGCTTGCAAGCGCAACCTTTTCTCGTCCTCGCGAAAGGCCCTCAAGGGCCTTTCTTTCCGGGCGGAGAAACGAAAAAAGCCCCGCTTGCGCGGGGCTTTTCTGAATTTGGTGCCCAGAAGAGGACTCGAACCTCCACAGTGTTGCCACCGCTAGGACCTGAACCTAGTGCGTCTACCAATTCCGCCATCTGGGCTTCGTTTCGCTGCATTGCTGCTGCGATGCGAAGAAAGAGATTATGCTGAGCAAGACGATCTCTGTCAACACAAAATTCATCGATTCTTCAAAAAAACTCTCCATACCGTCATGCCCGGTGTAGCTGGAAGTCGACTTTGGCCGGTCGCCCCTCGAGCGCCAGCATTGCGGTGGCCGGCGTCGTGCGGGCAACGACTTTCCCTGCCCGCATCACCACCAGCCGGGTCGCGCGCAGGCGGAGCGCCTCCACCGGGTCCCGCGCCTGCAGCAGCACCAGATCGGCGCGGCAGCCCGGCGAAATCCCATAGCCTTCGAGACCCAGGATACGTGCCGGCGTTTCTGTCACAGCGGTGAAACACGCGCGCATGGCGTCCAGCCCCGTCATCTGCGCGACATGCAGACCCATGTGGGCCACCTCGAGCATGTCGCCCGAGCCAAGGCTGTACCAGGGGTCCATCACACAGTCGTGACCGAAGGCCACAGGAATGCCGGCGGCAAGCATCTCGGGCACGCGCGTCATGCCGCGCCGCTTGGGATAGGTATCGTGCCGCCCCTGCAGCGTGATGTTGATCAGCGGATTGGCGATGGCCGATACGCCGGCCTCTCGCATCAGCGGCAGCAGCTTGGAGACGTAGTAGTTGTCCATCGAATGCATCGACGTCAGATGCGAACCCGTGACGCGTCCCTGCAACCCCAGCCGTACCGATTCGCTCGCCAGCGTCTCGATATGGCGCGACATCGGGTCGTCGCTTTCGTCGCAATGCATGTCCACGCGCAACCCGCGCTCGGCGGCTTCCTCGCAGAGCATCTTCACCGACGCCGCCCCGTCGGCCATCGTGCGCTCGAAATGCGGAATGCCGCCCACCACATCGACACCAAGGTCCAGCGCGCGGCGAAGGTTGTTGAGCGCATCTGGCGCGCGCAACAGACCGTCCTGCGGAAATGCCACGAGTTGCAGATCCAGGTAGGGCCTGACGCGCTCGCGCACGTGCAGCAGCGCCTCCGTGGCCAGCAGGCGCGGATCGCACACATCCACGTGGGAACGGATCGCCAGCAGCCCTTTGGAGACGGCCCAGTCGCAATACGCCAGCGCGCGCTCGACGATGGCATCCTGCGTAAGCAGCGGCTTCAGTTCCCCCCACAGCGCGATGCCCTCGAGCAGCGTGCCGGACTGGTTCACGCGCGGCAGACCATATGACAGCGTGGAGTCCATATGGAAGTGCGCGTCGACGAACGGCGGCGAGACAAGCTGCCCAGCGGCGTCGATCTCCTCTCCCGCCGTTGCCGCGATCCGTGGCTCCACCGCCGCGATCCGGCCGTTGGCAATGCCGATATCGATATCGGTACGTCCGTCAGGCATATTGCAGCGGCGCAGGATGGTGTCGAACATGAGGTGTCCCTTGTGATCCCGATGGCGGTGACGTGGCAATGGTAGACGAAGACTGCATGGCAACTGCCACGCATGATGCTGGATCAGGCCAGCGAGGCTTTCTGATCCAGCCCGCAGCCACGCAGCAGCAACGCCACCAGGTGCTCGGTGGCGCGTTCGAAGTCCTCGGTGTCGAGCTGGCTGACGCCCAGTACGGCGCAGACCTGGGCATCGAAGTCCGCGTAGGTCTGCGTGGCGGCCCAGATCGTGAAGAAGAGGTGATAGGGGTCGACCCGGGCCATCTGACCGTCTTCGATCCACGAGCGAATCACCATGGCCTTGCGCGTCACCAGTTCGCGCAACGCTTCACGCAGCACGCCGCCGATCTCAGGGGCGCCGTGCAGCAACTCGTTGGCGAACACGCGCGACGCGTCCGGATGGCTGGCCGACAGCCGCATCTTGGCGCGGATGTACTGCTCCAGCGCCACGCGCGGCGCATGGTCGGCGCTGATGATATCGGTCTCGGATAGCCAGAGCTGCAACGTGTGCGCCAGCACGGCACGGTACAGCGCCTGCTTCGTCCGGAAGTAGTAGTGCAGGTTCGACTTCGGCATGCCGGCCTGCAGCGCGATGTCGGCCATCGTGGCCCCGGCGAACCCCGCGCGCGCGAACACGTGTTCCGCGGCGCGCAGGATCTGCGCCTCGTTCTCCTGCCGGATACGGCCTCCCGATTCGCGCACGGGTGGCGCAAGCGCCGGCGCGCCCATCATTTTGTGCCGTAGAGCCGGTCGCCGGCGTCACCGAGACCGGGCACGATATAGCCGTGCTCGTTAAGTTGCTCGTCGATGGCCGCCGTGACGATGCACACATCGGGATGCGCCGCCTGCAGCGCGCGCAATCCAGGCCGCGACGCAATCAGGCAGACATACTTCATGGTGGTCACCCCCGCTTCCTTGAGACGGTTCAAGGCGGCGATGGCCGAGTTGCCCGTGGCCAGCATCGGGTCGACGACGATCACCATCCGCTCGCCGATGTCCTCGGGCATCTTGAAGTAGTACTCGATCGGCTCCAGCGTCTCGGGGTCGCGGTACAGGCCGATATGACCCACGCGAGCAGCCGGCAGCAGTTCCAGCATCCCGTCGAGAAAGCCGTTGCCGGCACGGAGGATCGATACCAGACAGAGCTTCTTGCCGGACAGCACCGGCGACTGCATGGGCGCGATCGGCGTGCGGATCGAGATGATCTCCATCGCCAGGTCGCGCGTGGCCTCGTAGGTCAGGAGCTGGCTGATCTCCCGCACCAGGCGCCGGAAGTTGTCGGTGGTGGTGTCCTCGTTGCGCACGAGTGTGACCTTGTGCTGCACCAGTGGATGATTCACGACCATGACCGAAGGCGACGTGGCCTTATCGGGGTTGACATAGGTCTCCGCGGCCGCAGCCGCGGCTGGCAGATCGTTCATGGTGCGCTCCTTGAGTGACAAACTCTCGTGAAGTTCGGGCAAGGCGGCCCTTGGGCCCGCCACGCCTGGGGCTGCCAGCGAATCGTTTCCGTTGTCTGCTGTCTGTTAGCTGCTGCCTGCTTCCGTGCGTTCGATCCATGCGCGACGCGCTAGAACACGGTGCCGTCGCTCTGTATCGCGAACGGTGGCGGCCCGCCCGGTGGACGCCGCTGCGCCGCGACGCGCCGCCCCGCCGCCCACGTGCCGCCCTCGAGCACACGTGCCAGCGGGAAGTCCGCCTCGCTCAAACCGAGCGCCTGCCGCACGCCATCGGCGATCAGGTCCAGCCCCGTCACGGTCAGCGCGCGCCATTCGACGATCTCCGGCTCATCCACCGCGTGCGCGCGGCTGGCGAACGTGGCATCGCGCGGCACCATCAGTTCGAAGTCGTACAGCAAGCCACCATTGCGGTACTCGGGCAGACCCGTCAGCGCATCGAGCCCGGTCACGGTCAGCCCCGCATCCTCCAGCGGCTCCAGCAACGAATAGGTCAGCCATTGCGTGAGTTTGTGGAACGGCACCATGCCCTCGGGCGCCGCCGGATGCCGCCAGCAATCCCCGAGCGAGATCCCCTGGATCTGCAGCCGGCCTGGCCACACAGGGCCCAGCGCCACCAGCAGCGTGCGCAGCACGAAGCTCGCTTCGATCCGCCCTTCGCGCGCATGCGAGGCCAGATAGTCATACAGGTTGCCGAGCCGTGCCGGACTGCCAAATACCGCCGGTGTGTCCTGCATCACCTCGCCGAGCCGGCGCAGAAGTCCCGCGCGCCCTTCCAGGCCGACCAGCGGATTGTGCTGCGCTACCTGGAACGCCGAGGCAATGGTCGAGGCGTCGATGCGGCAGAGGCGGTCGGCGTCGGAACGTAACGGATCACCTTGCCCGGCGGAGAAGCCGCCACGCGCGAACAGGTCGAAGCTGGCCACGCCAAGTCCCTCCGAACGCGTCAGCATCATGTCGCTGGCCGCATCGCGGTAGCGCCAGTCGGGCCCGGCGCCCGCATCGAGCAGCACACTCGGGATCACCAGGTCTATACCGATCCGCGCGCGCTCCTCGCGATGCTCAGGGCCCGACATGCCCGCGCGCTCGCACAGGATCTGCCAGCGGTTGATCGTGGCCTGCCCCGGCCCGCCACTTTCGAAGTGGCGCCAACGGCTGTGATACGGCACCTGCAGCGTCGGATAGCGGCGGCGAATCGTCGCGGCCACATAGTCGGCGATCGCGTGAACGCGGTCCGGGTGCCACGTGAACAGCTCGGATTCCCCCGACGCCACGAAGTCCGTCACCACCGCGCAACGCGTTCGCACGGCTTCCGCACTGAGCAGCGCGGCCGCGGGATGATCGGGTGGAACGGGGCTATGCCAGCCGCTGCCCAAGCCATCGTCGCGTCCTGCCCTGCCTCCTTCCGGAAATTCAGTCATTCCTTCAACCCCCTGCCCTTTGCCTGGGCGAGTTCCTTGGCGTCAGGCGGCGTGTACCTGGAGAAATAACCCGCCGCCACCTTCGCATCGATTTCCACGCGCGCATCGGCCGGAATCAGGGACTCGGGAATCGCCACCTGCTCCACCACCTCGATACCCTGCGCCGTCAGCGCGCCATGCTTCATATTGCTCATCGAGGCCCAGCGATCGATCCTCCTGATCCCGAGCCAGTGAAATACATCCGGCATCAATTCCTGGAACCGCATATCCTGCACGCCGGCCACGCATTCGGTACGTTCGAAGTAGGTTTCGGCGCGGTCGCCGCCCACCTGGCGCTTGCGCGCGTTATAGACCAGGAACTTCGTCACCTCGCCAAGCGCGCGGCCTTCCTTCCGGTTATAGACCACCAGGCCCACACCACCCTGCTGCGCCATCTCGATACAAACCTCGATACCGTGCGCCAGATACGGGCGGCATGTGCAGATGTCCGACCCGAACACGTCGGAGCCATTGCATTCGTCATGCACGCGGCAGGCCACACGGGTGTCAGGCTGGCCCAGCTTCGTGACATCGCCGAAAAAGTAGAGCGTCATGCCGCCGATCGGAGGCAGGAACACCTTCAGATCGGGTCGCGTCACGAGCTCGGGAAACATGCCGCCGGTCTGCTCGAACAGGCTGCGGCGCAGCACGCTCTCCTTGATATTGAAGCGGCGCGCGATGCCGGGCAGGTACCAGACCGGGTCCACCGCCGCCTTGGTCACGCGCACGTCGCCATTGGCCTCGAGGATGTCGCCGTCGGGCTTCAGCCGGCCGGCCGAGATCGCGGCCATGAGTTCGGGCATGTTGATATGGGCACGCGTGATGGCGATGGTCGGACGGATGTCCACCCCGGCGGCGATGCGATCGGCGAAGACGGTGGAGACCAGGTGGCCCCAGGGATCCAGCGACACGATCCTGTCCGGATCGCCCCACTGCGGGTGCGGGCCGATGGCTTCGGCCGGGGATGTATCGGTCAGGTCAGGACGATGCGCGCGCTGCAGGCTGCCCGCCGCCACCGCCAACGCGCGATAGATCGCATAGGCGCCGGCGTGGGTACCGATAACGTTGCGCTGCGCGGGGTCCGTCAGGCTGGCAATGACTGGCCCCCGCTCGGCCGCCGTGGGTGCGCCCCAGTGAATCGGCTCGGCCGGCTTGTCGCGGCGTGTGTGCGAGGTCAGAACGATATGATCGGACATGGCAGCCTCGTCTCCCCGGATCGAAACCTGACCAGTTGGTCAGGTTTATATATCCATACTAGGCAATGGCCATGCCAACCCTCAACTGGGGTTGTTACCGTGGGTGACATTCCGCACGCACCGGACGGGTGCGAAATGCATGACGAGGGCGGTACATGCTGGTGCGCCCGCACCGGCATTGATTTGAGTACGTTGGCGCCGGCTGCTCAGGCCTGGGGCTTCTCGCCCCGCGTCCACTTGCGGCCGTGAATGCCTTCCTTGACGAACTCGATCACCGCGCGCAGCGGGCTGGCGGCTTCCACATAGCGATGGAACACGGCGCCAGCTACGTTGCTGGCGACCCACGCCAGCAACATCCCCAGCGCGTTGAGCATCGGCTGGCCCGGAGCGAAATGGAACACCAAGGCGTTCACTACCAGGCAGACCGGAAAGTGCACGAGGAAGACCGAGTAAGAGATCTTGCCGAAATATGCGGTGACGCGGCCACCCGGCCAATGCTCGAGCCAGCCCCCACGGCGGGAGATGGCCAGCACCAGCGCCGTGACCAGCGCGACGGCGATACGCAGGCGGAAGTCCATCGTCAGGGCCACCACGCCAACCGCGCCAAGCGCGATCAGGGCCACCGGAGAACGATCGGGGTTCGACGCCCAGTACGCCAGCGTGCCCATGCCGTAGGCGCCAAAGAAGTAGATCGCCCAGATATCCCAGGTGGCATCACGGTTGAACCAGAACAGCGAGGCCACCGCTAGCGCGGCCACGGTCGGCACGCCCAGCGGCAACGTATCGCGTGACACCGCGCGCGCCAACCAGAGCGCGAATACCAGCAGCGCGAACAGTTGCAGATCGATTGCGATATACCAGACGCCCGCGGACAGCGCGTCAACATCGAGGATGTTGTGCAGCAGCAGGATGTGCGCGATGACCTGCGTCAGGTGCGGCGCGGCGGGTATCGAGTCGTGATGCATCCACGTCCGCGCGATGGCGGCGCCGATGATCGCGACGAGCATCGCCACGGTGTAGGGCACGACGAGTTTCTGATAGCGGCGCCATACCGTGGAAAGCGGGCTCTGGGCGGTCAGGCGTCCGGCAGGAGCCAGGCTGCGCGCGGCAAGGAATCCACTGATGACCAGGAACACCTGCACCGCGATGCGCGCGTAGTCAGACAGCCATCCGATCAGGCCGGGGGCCAGAGATTGGGCGGCGTCGGACATCGGCCCATAGAAGGCCAGATGATGCAACACGATCAGCTGCGAGCTGACCGCCTTCAGCGCGTCTACACACGCCAAACGAGAAGGCCGGGGGCTCATTTGTTATATGTGAGATACAAAGTGGGGCGCATTGTACCTCCATTGTTGCGTTTCAAAATGTGGAGAGTGGGTAACGCATGTAAGCAGGTGTACTGCCCTCCTGCGTCGCATCGCTTTCGACTGAACTTCCGCCACTGGCACTAGCTTATGAAAAGAAAACACAAATTGCCGGTGGCATTTGGCCAAACCGCCCTTGTTTCTCGCGTGCAGACATACAGGTAGGGGCATGGTTGTTACTCCCCCGCGAGCAATAGCCTCATCGTTTGGGCAAGCTTTCTCGTCTCCATAAAAAATTCGTATGAATGGTATGGAAAAGAAGAATGCCCGGACTGTCACCAATATTCTCTCGGCAAGAGACTTGAATCGAGCCTGAGTACCCGTTGCGAGCGGCGCCCGCCATCAGGTCGAATGAGGCAACGAAACCTCCGGGATTTCGAAGCGCGATGAGCGCTTCGATCAATTTTCGCAGACGTTAAGCTATTTTCTACTGCGCTCGCTTGCATGATTCGCGCTTCGCGTCGCGCCACCCTGGAGCGACGGATCGCATCCGAATTGCACGTCTTCGCGCTCGGCGAGCCTCCCGGGTTAGGTTTTGGAGTATTGACGCCCTTTGGGTCGGCTTGTATAAAAGTTGCCGTACCCGCCACCTTCTGCAAGTGTTTTAGAAAAATAAGACTGTGGCATGGAACAACCTTGATCCGATTTTCCGGCAGACCGATGCCCGCGTGGCACGGCTTCCCAGGGACGCAACAAGGAGACAATTGTGGACGGACTGGAGACATTTCGGCAGGAGGCGCTTGCCTGGCTGGAAGCGAACTGCCCGGCGGAGATGCGCCAACCGGTGCGCAACGAGGACGACATCTGCTGGGGCGGGCGCAAGTTCCGCTATCAGTCCGATGCGCAGCGCCTGTGGCTGCAACGCATGGCCGAAAAGGGCTGGACCGTTCCGGAGTGGCCGACCCAATATGGCGGCGGCGGGCTCAGTCCGGCACAGGCCCGGGTGCTGCGTGCCGAGATGGCCCGATTGAACTGCCGGACGCCGCTGCAGAGCTTCGGCATCTCGATGCTGGGCCCGGCGCTGCTGAAGTACGGCACAGAGGCGCAAAAGCAGGAGCACCTGCCCAAGATCGCACGCGGAGAGATCCGCTGGTGCCAGGGCTACTCGGAGCCCAATGCCGGCTCCGACCTGGCGGCGCTGCAAACGCGCGCTGAGGAGCGCGACGGCCACTTTATCGTCAACGGCCAGAAGATCTGGACCTCGTACGCCGACAGGGCCGACTGGATCTTCTGCCTGGTGCGCACCGACTTCCAGGCGCAGAAGCACACGGGTATCAGCTTCCTGCTGTTCGACATGGAAACCCCCGGGGTCTCCACCCGGCCCATCGTGCTGATCTCAGGCAAATCTCCCTTCTGCGAGACCTTCTTCGACGATGTGAAGGTACCGTGCCACCAGTTGGTCGGCGAGCCGAACCGTGGCTGGGAAATCGCCAAGTATCTGCTGACGCACGAGCGCGAGATGATCAGCGCCATTGGCAGCCGCGGCTTCCGCGAGCCCATGGGTCGCCACGCAGCGAAAGTCATCGGCATGGACGCGCAGCGCCGCCTCGATGATCCGATGCTGCGCGCCCAGATCGCCCAGTTCGAGATTGACGAAGCCGCCTTTGCGGCCGCCGGCGAGCGGGCACGCGACCTGGCCAAGCAAGGCGAAGGAATGGCAGCGTTCTCTTCGGTGCTGAAGTACTACGGCGCGGAGCTGAACAAGCGGCGCTATGAGCTGTTGATGTCCGTCGGCGGCACTGACGCCCTGGAGTGGGAAGGCGAACGCAGCCAGGACGGCGCCCTGGCGCGGGGCTGGCTGCGCACCAAGGCCAATTCGATCGAGGGCGGGACCAGCGAGGTGCAGCTCAATATCGTCGCCAAGCGCCTGCTCGGGCTCCCGGGCGCCTGACGTACCGGCTCGCCCGTACCGCCACGCCTACCGCAGCCCAAAGACATCGAAGCCCTCGAAGCCCAAGGACCGTCAAAGCCGCCATGCCCATCGTATTCGACGACACGCAGGAAATGCTGCGCGACAGCGCCCTCGCCTTCCTGAAGGACAACGCCCCGATTTCCGCGCTGCGCACGCTGCGCGACACGCATGACCCCGTTGGATTCTCCCGGGATCTCTGGCGCCAGGCCGCCGAATTGGGATTCACCGGCGTGCTGATCGACGAAGCCTATGGAGGCAGTGGCCTCGGCGCGGTCGAGGCTGGCGTCATCGCCGAAGCTATCGGGGCCACGCTTGCGCCGGTGCCGTTCCTTTCCACCTCGGTGCTTGGCGCCTCACTGCTGGGGCTGTTCGGCAGCGACACGCAGCGAAGCGCGCTGCTGCCGGAGATGGCGTCGGGCCGCCACCTGACGGCGCTCGCGCTGGACGAGGGGAGCAAACACCGGCCAGAGCGCATCACCCTGCTGGCGCGACGCCATGGCGACGGGTACATGCTCGACGGCAGCAAGGTGTTCGTCGTCGACGGCCATGTGGCCGACACGTTGATCGTCGCGGCGAAAGACGCGCAGGCAGGGCCCGATGGCGACATCTCGCTGTTCCTGGTGCCGCGCGACAGCGCCGGCGTCCGCGTCGAACGCTGCGTGATCGCCGATGCCACCAATGCGGCACGCGTCAGCTTCGAAGGCGCCCGAGTTCCGGCCTATGCGCTGCTGGGCCGCGCCGGCAACGGCGCCGCGATGCTCGACAAGGTGCTCGACATCGCCCGCGCGGTGCTGTCGTCCGAACTGGTCGGTATTGCAGACGCCACGTTCGCGCGCACGCTCGCCTACCTGAAGGAGCGCAGCCAGTTCGGCAAGCAGATCGGCGAGTTCCAAGCCTTGCAGCATCGTGCCGCGCATCTGTTCGCGGAGATCGAACTCGCGCGTGCCGCGGTGCTGCAATGTCAGCAGCGGCTGGACACCGGCCGTTCGGATGGGCCGGAGCCGCTGGTTTGCGTGGCCAAGGCCAAGGCCGGCACCACCGCCACCCTGGCAGTGCAGGAGGGCGTGCAGATGCACGGCGGTATCGGCATGACCGACGAACTGGACATCGGGTTCTACATGAAGCGCGCACGCACAGCCCAGGAGTGGTTGGGCGACGCCAACTGGCAGCTCAACCGCTGGGCAGGGATGCGCGGCTACTGATCTGGCCAGCCCCCCCGCCACGACGCTGGCGGGGCACGACGCAACACCGAGGCGAAAGCGATCGCGCGGATGTCGGCATACGCCCATGCCGGTCGATCGCTCACAAGGAGGCAACATGTCTGCGGTATCGACTGTACGCGCCACCCCGGGAACGACATCGGCAGCAACATCGCCGCCCGGAATCCAGCCAGCATCGCTCAGGGGTCTGCCATGAGCGCCTACTTCGTGCGTCGCCTGCTGGCACTGATACCGACGCTACTCTTCGCCAGCATCATCGTGTTCACCATCGTGCGCCTGGTGCCCGGCGACGTGGTCGATCTCATGCTGAGTCAGAACGACATCAGCGCCGATGCCCTCACCCGCGAGCAACTGGTCCACGCGCTCGGGCTCGACCGTCCGATCTGGGATCAATACCTGCGCTGGGTCACCAATATCGTGCTGCACGGCGATCTGGGGCAGTCCCTGTGGCAAAGCGAGCCGGTCCTGAAAATGGTGATGGCCCGAATCCCGGCTACCTTCTCGCTAGGTGTGCTGGCCCTGTTCGTGGCACTGACGGTGGCACTGCCCATCGGCATCGTGTCGGCCACCCGCCAGGACAGCGCCGTCGACTACGTGGCACGGTCGTTCTCCATCCTGATGCTGGCCGTCCCCAGCTTCTGGCTCGGCACGATGGTGATCGTGTTCCCGTCAGTGTGGTGGGGATGGTCTCCCGACGTGCGCTACATCCCCTTTCTCGAAGACCCGGTGCAGCACGTGAAACAGATGCTGGTGCCAGCCATCGTGCTGGGCATGGCGCTGTCCGCCATCACGATGCGGATGACACGCACCATGATGCTGGAGGTACTGCGGCAGGACTATATCCGCACAGCCTGGGCCAAGGGACTGAATGAACGACAGGTCATCTTCCGCCATGCGCTGCGCAACGCACTGATTCCGGTGGTGACGCTCATCGGGTTGCAGGCACCGCTGCTGATCGGTGGCGCTGTTGTCATCGAACAGATCTTCGCGGTACCGGGCATGGGCCTGTTGCTGCTCGATGCCGTGCACCAGCGGGACTATCCGGTCATCACTGGCGTCTTTCTCGTGGTCGGCGTGGCGGTGATGCTGATCAACCTGCTCGTAGACCTGAGCTACGGCCTGTTCGACCCCAAAGTGAGGCACCACTGATGGCACACCCCTCCGTCGATCCACGCGCCGTGTCCCCTTCGCTCGTTACCGCCCAGGCGCCTCCCGCCTCGCGCAGGCGCTCCCGGTTTCCGATGATGCGCCGACTGTTCCGCGACAAGCCGCTCGGCGCGGCTGGTGCCGTGATCTGCGCGATCTTCTTGTTCTGCGGCATCTTTGCCGGCTGGCTGGCGCCATACGGTGTCAACGAAATCAACATGATGGCGCGGCTGCAACCGCCGTCATGGGCGCATCTCTTCGGCACTGACAACCTTGGCCGTGACATCTTCTCCCGCTGCCTGTATGGCGCGCAGCTGTCGGTGGTGATCGGCCTGTCGGCGGCCACGCTGGCCACGCTGGTTTCCCTCGTGCTTGGCATCCTGTGCGGCTATCTGGGCGGCAAGCTGGACCTGGTGGTGCAGCGGATGGTCGACGCCTGGATGAGTTTTCCGGACCTCATCATCCTGATCGTCGTGGTCTCGGTGCTGGGCCCGGGCAGTTGGCAGATCGTCTGCACGCTGGGTCTGCTGCTTGGTATCGGCGGCTCCAGAATCGTGCGCGGGGCCGTGGTATCGGTGCGCGAGAACATGTACGTGCACGCGGCGCAATCAATCGGCGCCTCCACCAGCCGCATCCTGTGGCGACACATCCTGCCCAACGTGCTGCCGCCGGTGATCGTCCTGTTCACGACCCGTGTCGGCACCGCGATCCTGGCGGAGTCTGGACTGTCATTCCTGGGCCTCGGCGTGCCGCCGCCCGCTCCCACCTGGGGCGGCATGCTGTCGGGCGACGGGCGCACCTTCATGTTCCAGGGGCCGTGGCTCGCGCTTGCGCCAGGCATCTGCCTGACGGTGGTGGTCTACGCCATCAATGTCTATGGCGATGCCATGCGTGACCTGCTCGACCCACGGCTACGCGGCGGCCGCTGAAACGCGCCCGCCAACACCGGCCGGCAATGTGGCCCGGCGAATCACGACTCTTCAGACCCTGTAAGGAGCAAGAGATGGTGCCCATGATCAAGGCGAATGTCGGGAGGACGAACTGGCCACTGATGGCGGCAAAGGCCGTGGCGGCCGCAGCGGCGGCATTGGCCTGCGGCATCGCGGCCGCGCAGGCGGATGCGCCAAAATACGGCGGCACGCTTGAGGTCGGATCGGTCTACCCCACCATCTCGGCGTTGTCCTGGGATCTGGCGGACTGGAACTGGAAGCAGAACTACGACACCGGTCAGGTCTATGAACAACTGTTTGCAGCGGATCTCTCCAAGTCGCGTCGCAACGGCGGAAAGTACGCCTTCCAGGCCGATGCCTGGCTGCCGCCGGATGCGATCCGGGGCGAACTGGCCGAAAGCTGGAAGTGGACCGACCCGCTGACGCTCGAGGTCAAGCTGCGCAAGAACGTCCGCTTCCCCGCGAAGCCGGGCGTGATGGAAGAACGGGAGCTGACGTCGGAAGATGTGCTGTTCAGCTACGGCCGCATGAACGCAAGCGCCAAGAAGATCCCCAGCTACTACGACTACCTGACCAAGGTCGAAGCGCCGGACAAGTACACCGTCATCTTCCGCTTCAAGGAATTCAATGCCGAGTGGGACTATCGCTTCGGCTGGGGCTACTACTCCGGCATCATGCCCAAGGAGGTGGCCACCGCCGGGGCAGCGAACTGGAAGAACGTCACCGGCACCGGCCCGTTCACGCTGAACCAGTTCACGCAGGGCAACTCCACCACCTATGTAAAGAACGCGCAGTACTGGGACACGGACAAAATCGGCGGCAAGGACTACAAGCTGCCGTTCGTCGACAAGATGGTGCTGCGCACCGTCAAGGATGAGGCCACGCGCAATACCATGCTGCGCACCGGCAAGCTCGATGTGCTGGAACTGGTGCGCTGGACTGCCGTGGACGAGCTCAAGAAGAGCGCGCCGCAGCTTAAATGGTCGAAGTGGCTCTCGTACACCGGCCAGTACCTGGCGCTGCGCGTCGATACCAAGCCGTTCAACGACATCCGCGTGCGCCGCGCTCTCAATATGGCGGTCAACAAGCAGGAGATCGTCAAGCAGTACTACGGCGGCAACGCGGAGCTTTTCGCCTACCCGCAGCATCCCGACTACGGTGGCTACTTCGAGCCGCTGAGCACAATGCCGGATTCGGTGAAAGAGCTGTTCACCTACAACCCCGAGAAGGCGAAGAAACTGCTGGCGGAGGCCGGCTACCCGAAGGGCTTCAAGTTCAAGGTTCAGGTGTGCGCCTGCAACCAGGATCACATGGAGATGCTGCCGCTGATCGGCGCTTACCTGGAACAGGTGGGCGTGAAGATCGAGATCCAGCCGATGGAGTACGGCGCGTACCTGTCCGCGATGACCACGAAGACCAATGCGCCGGGCTACATGATGGCGAATGGCCATACGAATCCGACCACCACGTTGCGCAAGAGCTTCGTGGCCGGACAGGTGTGGAACGCCTCGCAATGGAATGATCCGGCCTTCACAGCCCGCGTCGACCAGGCCTTCCAGATCCGCGACGAAGGCAAGCGCCAGGAGGCGATCCGCGCCATGACGCGCGACATCGTCGCGCAAGCGCCCTACATCTGGCTGCCGACGCCCTACGTATTCACCGCCTGGTGGCCGTGGGTCAAGAACTACGACGGCGAACTGCGCGCCGGCGCCGTGCGTAGCGGCCCGATCTACGCGCGCGCATGGATCGATCAGGAGATGAAGAAGAAGCTTGGCTTCTGATCCGCCGCAAACCCGCCCCTCCAACCACCTGAGCGTAACCATGACAGAGCCCATTCTGCAGGTGAGAGACCTGACCACGCGCTTTCGTACCGACCGAGGCGTGGTCACCGCCGTGGACCGGGTCTCCTTCGACGTGAACGCGGGGGAGACCCTCGCGATCGTCGGAGAATCGGGATCGGGAAAGAGCGTGACCGCGTTGTCGATTCTCGGCCTGATTCCGCAACCGCCGGGCGAGATTGCGTCCGGCGAGATCCGGTTCGAAGGCAAGGATCTGCTCCGTCTCAAGCCCGCCGAGATGCGCGCCATCCGGGGGAACCGGATTGCGATGATCTTTCAGGAGCCGATGTCGTCGATGAACCCGGCGCTTACGGTTGGCAAGCAGATCGCGGAGCCCATTCGCATCCACGAGCACCGCCCCTGGCGCGATGCCTATGATGAGGCCGTCGCGCTACTGGCCCAGGTGCAGATCCCCGAGCCGCGCAGCCGCGTGCAGGCATATCCGCATCAATTCTCGGGCGGGATGCGGCAGCGCGCGATGATCGCGATGGCATTGGCCTGCAAGCCGAAGCTGATCATCGCCGACGAGCCGACCACCGCACTAGACGTCACCGTGCAGGCGCAGATCCTGGACCTGCTGAAGACGCTCGCGCAAAAGTCCGGTACGGCGCTGATCCTGATCACGCATGACCTGGGTGTGGTGGCGCGATACGCGGACCGTGTCGCGGTGATGTACGGCGGCCGCCTGGTGGAGATGGCCTCGGCGGAAGCGCTTTACCGCCACCCTGCCCACCCGTACACGCGCGGGTTGATCGCCTGTGTGCCCCGTCTGGATGGCGACACCAGCCAGCCGCTGGTGCCGATCGACGGCCAGCCACCAGATCTGACCGCGCTCGGGCAGGGCTGCGCGTTCCGCCCGCGCTGCAAGCTGGCCAATGAGACATGCGATCAGGCGCCGCCCCCACTGCGCGAGATCTCCCATCAACACCTCAACGCCTGCTTCCTCCATGACGCATACTGAAACGCCACTTGCGGCGTGCCCCTCGCAGAGCGTCGCGCCCCCAAGCCGCCCCGGCAGCGCACGTCCAGACCTTGCGGGTCCCGCGGCTTCGCAGTCCCCGGTCGCTCCGGCCGTGGATCCGATTCTTCGCGTCGAAAACCTGAAGGTGCACTTTCCGGTCACGCAAGGCGTGCTGTTCAAACGCCAGGTTGGCACCGTGAAGGCTGTCGACGGCGTCTCGTTCACGCTCAATCGCGGCGAGACGCTAGGGCTGGTCGGCGAAAGCGGCTGCGGCAAATCCACTACCGGTCTGGCCATCATGAAGATGCTGCCCGCCAGTGACGGCCGCATCCTGTTCGATGGCGAGGACCTGGCTGGCTTCAAGGGTCAGCGGCAGAAGCAGTTCCGGCGCACCGTGCAGATGGTCTATCAGGACCCGTTCGCATCGCTGAATCCGCGCATGAAGGTCCGTGACCTGATTGCGGAACCGCTCGAGGTACACGGCATGGCCGGCGACCGGCAAGCCGTGCAGACGCGCGTAAGCGAGTTGCTGGACATGGTGGGCCTGCTGCCCTATATGGCGGACCGCTACCCGCACGAGTTCTCCGGCGGCCAGCGTCAGCGCATCGGCATCGCGCGCGCGTTGGCGCTGGAGCCGAGCCTGATTGTCTGCGATGAACCCGTGTCGGCCCTGGACGTCTCGATCCAGGCGCAGGTGGTCAACGTGTTCATGGAACTGCAGCGCACGCTCGGTCTGTCCTACCTGTTTATCGCGCACGATCTGGCGGTGGTACGGCATATCAGCGATCGCGTAGCCGTGATGTACCTCGGCCGCATCGTGGAGATCGCCACGCGCCGCCAGCTCTACGCCTCTCCGCTGCATCCGTACACCCGGGCGCTGTTGTCGGCCGTGCCAGTCGCCGATGTGGAGACCGAGCGACGGCGCCAGCGAATCGTACTGAAAGGCGAAGTGCCGAGCCCGATGAATCCGCCCTCAGGCTGCCGCTTCCACACACGCTGCCCGATGGCGATGCCGCAATGCCACAGCGACGACCCGCCGTTGCGCGACCGAGGCGACGGGCAGATGGTTGCCTGTCACCTGGCCGAGTAAGTGGGAGGTGGGTGGGGTGGTGGGTGGGCTGTCGGGTGATTGGCCCGCATGGCCGGGCTTCAGCGTAACAACCCCACCATCATCGGGCGCACGAACAGGTCAGCGGCATTGTCGGCGTCGGCATCGCGCACCCAGCGGCGGAGTTCCACGGCCGCATTGATCATGCCATGCACTTGCAGCGCGGCAATCGCCTGGTCCAGTGGGCGCACCGAGCCGTCCTGCATCCCTTGCACCAGGAGGCGGACGAAACGGGTGGACAGTCGCGCCATGTCACGCATCTTCGCGATCCGCATCTCCTCTGGCAAGGCGCCATAGATCGTCAGCCGCAGCAGAGGTCCCTGGCTGGAGAACTGGTAATGCACCAGCGCGCGCGATACCGCGCAGAGCTTGTCCCATCCCGTGCCGGGCAGGTCGTCGACCAGCGTCTGGGTGTTCCGGATCACCGTGGACATGCGGTCGAAGCACGCCGAAATCAGGTCGTCCTTGTTCTCGTTATGGTGATAGAACGCGCCCTTGGTCAGGTTCAGCCTTGCGGAGATCCGGTCCGCAGACGCCCCACGGTATCCCTGCTCGTTCAGCAGTTCCGTGGCGGCTCGCAGGAAGGCCTGCTGCGTCGTCTCCGGCTGCGCAAGCGCCGGGAGCAGCGCCGTCACGTCGCACTCTGTCTGCCACGCCGACTTTGGCCCCGCGATGCCATTGAGGACGATGTCCGCCAGCGTCTGCGCGACCTTTGGGTAGTCATCGGTTTCATATCGGTCGATCCAGCCGGCAGCTCCGCTGGTCAGCGACCACAGCAGGTGCGCGCGCGCACCCAGCGCGCTGCGCTGGGAGGGATCGCTGGGCAAGGCGTCGCACAGCAACCCACGGACGCGCCGGAACATGTCGTTGAAGGCGGCGAAGGCAACCTCCACATGGCTCTCGGGCAACGCGCGAATCTCGCGCAGGCTCATCAGTTCGGGCTTCTCGCCGACTGCCGTCCGCGCCAGTCGTGCCACGAACAGCGTGATGAAGGCCCGGGCGCGCTCGCTGGGGCTACCCGCTTGCGCCGCCTCATCGACGAGACCGCACGTCTCCGCGATGGCGCGCATCAGGCAGGCCAGGACCAGATCCTCTTTTTTTCGGTAGTAGTACGTGATGCTGTTGGTGCTGAGCCCCACCTGTTGCCCGACGTCGGCCAGGGTCGTGCCGCGCACCCCCTTGCGATTGAACAGTGCCGCAGCAGTATCGAGAATGACTTCGCGCTTTTCGACGTAACGGCGGGTCTGCCGAGCTTCCGATTGGTCCGTGAGCATGAGCGGTTGGGCACGCAGGTTGGGTGCTGCGGATTATATGTGAGCGACTCGTAGGCGAAGCGCGGTTCCGCGCTGCTCGAAGATCGGCATATTTCTCCTGGCTATCGAACACACGGTATGTGCGCTCTTGATTGATAGCATTAAGTTTTCTGATATGCGATGAATTTTTAGAAACTGTGGTTTGCAGGAAGCCAGTGGTACTGCTACGCTTGCCGAGGCGCATCCGACCCCGGCGTCAAGGCGTCGCGCGCATCGCGCGACGCCTTGCCCCACACCCATCACGACCTCCCGTGCAGAGAGACTTCCCATGAGCGACATTGTCAACTACGAACTTCGCGGCCCGGTTGCCGTGCTTTCGATGAACAAGGGGCCGGTCAACGGTCTTGGCGCGGCACTGCGCACGGCCATCGCCGATGCGATGGATCGGGCCAACGCAGACCCGGCCGTGCAGGCCATCGTGCTGACCGGCACACCCCGCGCGTTCTCGGCCGGTGCCGACATCACCGAATTCGGAACGCCCAACGCCTCGCGCGAGCCCAATCTGCGTGTCGTGATCGACCAGATCGAGGGCGGCGCCAAGCCGGTGGTCGCCGCAATCGCCGGGCAGTGCTTGGGCGGTGGGCTGGAACTGGCCCTGGGTTGCCACTTTCGCGTCGCGCTGCCGGACGCCCAACTGGGCCTTCCGGAGGTCAAGATTGGCCTGCTGCCCGGTGGCGGCGGCACGCAGCGCATGCCGCGCCTGATTGGCCTGGAGCAGGCCGTCAACATGGTGACGCTCGGCAACCCGGCTCCGGCCAAGAATTTCGCGGGCACGCCGCTGATCGACCGTGTGGCCGATGGTGACGTGGTGGCCGCCGCGGTGGCATTCGCCCAGGAGCTCATCGCAGCGAAGACGCCGCCGCGCCGCACCCGCGCACTGAGCGTCAGCCACCCGCAAGGCGAGTCCTTCCTGCAGTTCGCCCGCAACAGCGTGGCGCAGCAAGCCAAGGGACAGATCGCACCAATGAAGGCGCTGGAAGCCGTAGCCGCATCGTTGACCAAGTCCTTCGACGAAGGAATGCGCGTGGAGCGCGAAGGCTTCATGAGCCTGATGGCCTCGCCGGAGTCGCGCGCGCTGCGCCATATTTTCAAGGCCGAGCATGCTGCGTCGAAGATCGCCGATCTGCCGGCCGGCACGCCGCTGCGCGAGATCAGGAAGGTTGGCGTGATCGGCGCCGGCACCATGGGCGGCGGCATCACGATGAACTTCCTCAACGCCGGGATTCCCGTCGTACTGCTGGAGATGAAGCAGGAAGCGCTGGACAAGGGTCTGGCAACCATCCGCCGCAACTACGAAAACTCGATGAAGAAGGGCAAGCTCAAGCCCGAGCAGCTCGAGCAGCGCATGGCGCTGATCACCGGCACGCTGAGCTATTCGGACCTGTCCGATGTGGACCTGGTCATCGAGGCCGTGTTCGAGAACATGGACGTCAAGAAGACCGTGTTCGAAACGCTGGACAAGACATGCAAGGCCGGTGCCATCCTGGCGTCGAACACGTCGTACCTGAATCTCGACCGCATCGCTTCGTTCACCAAGCGGCCGACCGACGTGATCGGCCTGCACTTCTTCAGCCCGGCCAACGTGATGCGCCTGCTGGAAATCGTGCGCGGCGCGCAGACCGCACCCGACGTGCTGGCCACCTGCATGGCGCTGGCAAAGAAGATCAAGAAGATCGCCGTGGTCTCCGGCGTGTGCGACGGCTTTATCGGCAATCGCATGCTGGCGCGCTACGGCGCCGCCGCCGGCGCCTTGATCAACGCCGGCGCGCTACCGCAGCAGATCGATGGGGCGCTGCAAAAGTTTGGCATGGCCATGGGCCCATACCGCATGGGTGACCTGGCGGGCCTGGACATCGGCTATGCCACGCGCAAGCGCAAGGCTGCCGAGGCCGGCGTGCCGCTTCGTCCGTCGGTGGCCGACAAGCTGGCCGAGGCCGGCCGCCTGGGCCAGAAGACCGGCGCCGGCTGGTATCGCTACGAAGCCGGCAATCGTGACCCGATCCCGGACCCAGCCACCGAAACCCTGATCGCCGAATTCCGCAGCGCCCAGGGCATCACGCCGCGCGCCATCAGCGATGAAGAGGTGGTGGAGCGCTGCATCTTCGCCCTCGTCAACGAAGGCGCGCGCATTCTGGAGGAAGGCATTGCCGCACGCGCCTCCGATCTGGACGTGGTCTATCTCAACGGCTACGGCTTCCCCCGACTGCGCGGCGGCCCGATGCTGTACGCCGACATGGTGGGCCTGCCCAACGTCGTGCGGAGCCTGCGCCGCTTCGCCGCCGAACCGGGCGCCGACCCGGCCTGGCAGCCTGCGCCGCTGCTGGTGCGCCTGGCCGAGGCAGGCAAGAGCTTCGATTGATCCGGCCGATTTGGGTCGATCCGGTCAATCCGGTCGATCCGGCGCGCTAGGCAGTGTTGAGCGCCGAGGCGGAAGGCAACGCCCTTCTCGCTTCGGCGCGCGGCATTAGCTTATGAAAAAGAAATTCTTCTAACGGGGACGGCCCGGGTATACCCTCCCATTCTTTCATTGCCTGACCCCGAACATGCCGTCGATTGTGTCTGTTTCGTCTCTTCAACGCCTGCTGGCCGGTCTCGCCCTGGCTGCCGCGCTGGTGCCGGCCGCCCAGGCCCAGAATCCCCAGAGCCCGGTCCTTGATCGCATTCGCGACACTGGAACGATCACGCTTGGCTACCGCGAATCCGCGCTGCCGTTCTCGTTCGGCGACGACAAGGGACAGCCGGCCGGCTATGCCGTCGACCTCTGCCTGCGCGTGGCCGAAGCCGCCAAGGAGAAGCTCGGGCTCAAGACCATCAAGGTACGCTGGCTGCCGCTGACGCCGCAGAACCGGGTCCCGGCCGTGGTTAACGGTCTGGTCGATCTCGACTGCGCTCCGAATACCAATACGCTGGAGCGCCAGAAGCAGGTGGCGTTCAGCGTGTCGCACTATGTGTCGACCGTCCGCATGCTCGTGCGCGCCGACTCGGGTATCAAGTCGTTCGATGACTTGCGTGGCAAGACCGTGGTGACCAGCGCCGGCTCCACCGGTGACCGCCATGTGCGCCGCCTGAAGGCCGAGTACGGCTACCGCGACGTCTACGCGAAGGACCACGGCGAATCGTTCCTGCTGCTGGAAACCGGCCGCGCGCAAGCGTTCGTGATGGATGACGTGCTGCTGGCCGGCCTGCGCGCGAAGTCCAAGGATCCGTCGCAGTATGTGATCGTCGGCCCGGCGCTGTCGGTCGAACAGAACGCGCTGATGCTGTCGAAAGCCGATCCGGAATGGAAGCGCCTGGTCGACCAGACGCTGGCCAAGACCTTCGCCAGCCCGGACGTCGCAGCCATGCAGAAGCGCTGGTTCCAGCAGCCGATCGGTACGCGCGGTACCAACCTGGCGCTGGCCCCGTCGACGGAAGTCCTGCAGGCGTGGAAGCACCCTTCCGACGTTGTGACGGAATAAGCGCTTTCCGGGGGGCTCCCCCCGGAAAACCCCTGAGTTGACGGCCCAACCGGCCTTGGACACACTGGCTTGAGCGCGTCTTTACCTCCCGGTAACCCGTGCATCGAGCGAAATAACGCGAACCGCCGGAAAGCGGCATCACTCAGGAGAATTCCATGAACAAGCTTATCGCCACCGCTATCGCGCTGGGTCTGGCCACTGCCTCCGTGGCTGCCGTCGCGCAAGACAAGAAGCAGTTTGACCCGTACTCGCAAGGCGCGAAGGCCGGGCAGAAGTTCGATACCTATAGCGAGGGCGCCAAGTCAGGGGACAAGTTCGACCCGTATTCGCAGGGCGCGAACAAGAGCACGCGTGCCGACCTGACCGATCAGTCGACCCAGTCGACCGACACGACCAAGAAATCGAGCAAGAGCAGCAAGAAGGCGACCAAGAAGCCGACAGCCTCGAACAACTGAGCACCCCGCGCACGGGCCCGAATCGGGTCCGCGCAAGTAAAAAGCCTCGCAGATGCGAGGCTTTTTTTGTGCCATTCGGCGACCGTTCAGCGACCATTCAGCGGCGCACGGCGAAGCAGGACGAAACGACCTGCTTCGCGCCGCGCGCGCCTTACTTGCGCTTGAGCTGGGAGATATCGCGCACCGCGCCGCGATCCGCCGAAGTAGCGAGCGCAGCGTACGCCTGCAATGCCTGGGACACTACGCGCACACGATCCACCGGCTCCCACGCCTTGTCACCGCGTGCCTCCATGGCTTCGCGACGGCGCGCCAGGATTTCGTCCGACACCGCCAGGTGCATCTTGCGCTGCGGAATGTCGATCTCGATGAGATCGCCGTCCTCCACCAGGCCGATCGTGCCGCCTTCGGCGGCTTCCGGCGAGGCATGTCCGATGACCAGCCCGGACGACCCACCGGAGAACCGACCGTCGGTAAACAGCGCGCAGGTCTTGCCCAGGCCCTTCGACTTCAGGTACGACGTGGGATAGAGCATTTCCTGCATGCCCGGGCCACCCTTGGGACCTTCGTAGCGAATCACGACAACGTCACCAGCCACGACCTTGTCGCCCAGAATGGCGTCGACGGCTTCGTCCTGGCTTTCGAAGACACGGGCGCGCCCGGAGAAGACCCATTGCGATTCGTCCACGCCAGCGGTCTTGACGATGCAGCCCTTCTCCGCGAGGTTCCCGTAGAGCACGGCGAGACCGCCGTCCTTCGAATACGCGTTCTGCTTGTTCCGGATGCAGCCGGTCTTTCGGTCGGTATCCAGTGACTCGAAGGTGGCCGCCTGGCTGAACGCGACGGTCGTCGGAATGCCACCCGGTGCTGCGCGGAAGAACTTCTGCGCGTCCTCGCCCGCACCACCCACAACATCCCACTGGGAAATGGCATTGCCAAGCGTGCCGCTATGCACGTTGCCGCACGACAGATCCAGCAACTCGGCACGCGCCAGTTCGCCGAGAATGCCAAGGATGCCGCCCGCGCGATGCACGTCTTCGATGTGGTACTTGTCGGTGGCCGGTGCGGCCTTGCACAGGCACGGCACCTTGCGCGAGATGCGATCGATGTCGGACATCGTGAAATCGACACCGGCTTCCTGGGCTGCCGCCAGCAGGTGCAGCACGGTATTGGTCGAACCGCCCATGGCCACATCCAGCGCCATGGCATTCTCGAATGCCGACTTGGTGGCGATGTTGCGCGGCAGGACCGATGCGTCCTCTTCCTGGTAGTAGCGGCGGCACAGGTCCACGACCAGGCGGCCCGCCTGTTCGAACAGGCCCTTGCGCCATGCATGGGTGGCAACGATCGTGCCGTTGCCCGGCAACGCCAGACCAATCGCCTCGGTCAGGCAATTCATCGAGTTCGCCGTGAACATCCCCGAGCAGGAACCGCATGTCGGGCAGGCGCTGCGTTCCACTTCGGCCACTTCTGCGTCGCTGACCTTCGGGTCCGCGGCCTTGATCATGGCGTCGATCAGGTCGATCTTGGCGATCACCTGGCCGTCCGTTGGGGACTTGACCTTGCCGGCCTCCATCGGGCCGCCGGAGACGAACACCACGGGAATGTTCAGCCGCATCGCGGCCATCAGCATGCCCGGGGTGATCTTGTCGCAATTGGAAATACAGACCATGGCGTCGGCGCAATGCGCGTTGACCATGTATTCCACCGAGTCGGCGATCAGCTCGCGCGAGGGCAGCGAATAGAGCATGCCGCCGTGGCCCATGGCGATCCCATCGTCCACCGCGATCGTGTTGAATTCCTTGGCCACGCCGCCGGCCGCTTCGATCTCCTTCGCAACCAGCGCGCCGAGGTCGCGCAAATGGACATGGCCCGGCACGAACTGGGTAAACGAGTTCACCACGGCGATGATGGGCTTGCCGAAATCGCCATCCTTCATCCCGGTGGCGCGCCACAAGGCGCGAGCACCCGCCATGTTCCGGCCGTGCGTCGAAGTTCGTGATCGGTACTCAGGCATCTCTTTCCTCGGATCTTGCAGTTGTGGGGTTGTAATTGGACACAGGCCAGCCAGGGCGCCGGTATGCGGCGGCCGGGCAAGCCATGGCCGCCAGCCGCACATTTGCGCATGGCGGAAAGGCGAAATAATGCGGGAGCACCGGTGAGACGTCCAATATATTTTTTCGCCACAACAAGGTCGAAAAAAATATCAATGGACGAGCGTCCAGTCAGGCCGGACTTGGGTGGCAGGCAGATAAGACGTCGCCACCATCAAGGATGGCGAGCATTGCCAGTGCAATCAGTCAGTGGTCACGGAAGCGCCCGCGACCGTTTCAATGACCGTTTCAATGACCGTGTCGATGTCAATGGGAGTCCTCATCCCCGGTCAGCTCCAGCGCCGTGACATTGACCTTCTGCACCTTGTTGTTCTGGCGGATCTCCGTGCGTAGCACGAACGCCTCGGTCGGGCAGTACCAGTCAGTCACGTGCAGGACGCTCGGTTCGAGTTGCAGCAGTTCGTCGCCAATCATCAACGGCCCGAGCGACGTACGCTTCTCATAGGTAATCGGCATGCATTCCTTGCGGCCGAGCACCGTGTCGATCATCTGTTTGCGGCCCACGTGGCGCGAGCCAACGATGATCGAGGCGTGCTGCGCCTGCATGGTGCCGACCATGTCATCGGACCCGAGCGGGTAGATCTTGAGGTCGACGGCGGACTGGAAGGTCTCGCCTTCCAGCGTCGTGTTCTCGCGAATCGTCATGCCGGCGTAGTTGAATACCCCGCTGCCTGTAAACGATGCCCCGCCGAACATCCGGGCGTATCGGGCCTGGGCATTGATCGTGGCGTTCCGGCTGTCGATCCGGGTACGGGTGGAGTTTCGGTCGATATTGATCTCGTGGACCTGATCCATCACCACCGGCGGCCCCATGAGGGCGGAAAGCGCCGACTTCGACCTGACTTCGAGCTGGGCACTACAGCCCCGCGCGGTGCGCATGACGTCACGCAGCGTCATTGTGATGGACATCGGCATGGTGCCATCGCCTTCCATCTGAACGCGGGCGCCGGACCGGAACCAGGGCGCGTCGCAGAGCTGGGGACCGACGGGCGCCGCCTCGGCGGCGGATGCGCCATCGGTCACGGGTGCGGCCACCGGCTCGGCCGAATCCGCCAGTGCATTACCAAGCACTCCTAACAGCAAGATCGATAGCAAGGCCGATTTCATCGAGGTCACCCGGGTTCGAGCGTCGGCATCCTCCCGCACAACCGGCCGACGAGTCATGAGTATTGCGCGAAATGCCCTTGAAAGAAATGGCCGGACTCATGTCTGATACATGGCCGATCCGGCCGAAACCACGACCCCGGTGTGCTGTCGTGCTACCATTGCGCGCCCGTGCCCCTCGCGGCCGGGCCCAGGCGATGCCGGGCGCTCGGGAGCCCGATCGGTATTGCCGGTTCCTGGGGCTTATTCAAAGCCTGTTGTCCACCAAGTCGGGTCTTGTCGCGTTGTGGGGAGTTCGCCACATGCCGGCCGTCGTATCGCGTCCGGCTTCCGGCCATTTCAGGAGATTTATGCGTAGTTCCTCGCCCTCGCGTCACGACGGGCTGCCCCCGGGCATGATCGCCTCAGTGGTGCTGGTCGTCATCGCGGTATTGCTGGTCTGGTTCGGCACGCTCGATGCCCGCCACCTGCTACGCCCGGACGAAGGCCGATACGCAGAAATCTCGCGCGAAATGTTCGCCACGGGCGACTGGGTGACGATTCGCTATAACGCCCTCAAGTACTTCGAGAAGCCCCCCTTCCATATGTGGGTGACGACGATCGGCTACGAGCTGTTCGGCGTCGGAGACTGGCAAGCCAGGCTCGCCGTGGCGCTGTCCGGCCTTGTTGGTCTCGTGGTCACCATGATGGCCGTAATCCGCTGGTATGGCGCGCGTGCCGGGCTGCTGGCCGGGCTGGCGTTGCTGGCCATGCCGATGTGGAGCGTCACCGGCCATTTCAATTCGCTGGACATGACCCTCTCGGGCGCGCTGGCGTGTGTACTGGCCTTCATGCTGCTGGCCCAGCACCCCGATGCGTCCCCGGCTGCCCGTCGTGGCTGGATGCTGGCCTGCTGGGCGGCCATGGGCGTGGCGATCCTGACCAAGGGGCTGGTGGGCATCGCCCTGCCCGGCCTGGTGCTGGTGGTCTACACCCTCGTGACACGCAACCTTGCCCTGTGGGGCCGCCTGCACCTGGTGAGCGGCATCGTCGCCATGCTCGTGGTCACTGTGCCCTGGTTCTGGCTGATTTCCTCGCGCAACCCCGAGTTTCCGCATTTCTTCTTTATCCATGAGCACTGGGACCGCTATACCTCGACCGTGCATTCGCGCAAGGGATCGATCTGGTATTTCGTACCGCTGCTGCTGGCCGGGACGCTGCCCTGGCTGGGCCTGACCCCGCGCATGTGGACCGCGGTGCGCGAACGCGCTGGCGCGGTGCGCGGCGTGGGCGCCAAGCCGTTCCAGCCCGCCCTGCTGGCATTCATCTGGTTCGCGGCGATCTTCGTGTTCTTCAGCCTGTCCGGCTCGAAGCTGCCCGGCTATATCGTGCCGGTGTTCCCGGCGCTGGCCATCCTGGTCGCCGTGGCGCTGGAACAGATCAACGAACGGTCGTGGCTGCGGCAGATCAATGCGGTCACGGTGCTGTCGGTGGCCGGCATCATCGCTTCGCCGTTCGTCGCCACGCTCGGCAACGAGACCAACCCCAATGCCGTGTTCCGCGTCTTCGCCATCTACGTTGGCGTGGCGTTCGCCGTACTTCTGGTCGGAATGGTGCTGGCGCGCCGCCTGCTGCGCGCCTATGGCCTGCTGCCAAGCATCACCGCGTTCTCGCTCGCCTTCTTCCTGACCTGCACCATTGCCCTCATGGGCCATGAAGTGATGGGTCGCCGGGCATCGGGCGTCGACATGGTGCCGGCCATCAAGGCCGTGCTCAAGGACGACATGCCGCTCTACGGGGTGGGTGTTCTGGATCACACGCTGCCGTTCTACCTGGGCCACACGCTGGTCATGGTGGCGGCCCCGGATGAACTCGAATTCGGCACCCAGCAGGAGCCGGACAAGTGGATTCCCACCATGGACGGCTTCATCGCCAAGTGGCGTGACGGCCAGCCGGCCCTCGGCATCATGTCTCCGGACACCTACGATAGTCTGGCGGCCAGCCACCTGCCGATGTATGTGGTGGCCCGCGACGTGCGCCGAGTGGTAGTCAGCAATTTCCCGCCGCCGGCCGCGCCGGCACCGTCGCCCAAGGACTCCAGAACCGCGCCATGACGCTATCGACCTTCGCCTTCATCTTTACCGGCGTGCTGCTCAACGCCTGCGCGCAGCTTCTGCTCAAGGCCGGTGTCAACGCCGTGGGCGCGATCACGATCGATCGCGCCACGCTGTTCACCACGGCTTTCCGCGTGCTGACCCAATGGCCAGTCATCGGCGGCCTGACCCTGTACGTGGTAAGCGTGGCGGTCTGGATCGTCGGCCTGTCCCGCGTGGACGTGTCGATTGCCTACCCGATGCTCTCGCTCGGCTACGTGGTCAACGCCCTGGCGGCGTGGTGGCTGTTTGGTGAGATGATTGGCCCCTTGCGCGTCGCCGGCATCCTGCTGATACTGGCTGGCGTTTTCCTGATTGCCCGCTCCTGACGATCATGACTGCTTCCGCTCCGCAGGATTTCCTGCCGTTCGTCCGCCCAAATATTGACGATGCCACCATTGCCGAAGTCGGCAAGGTGCTTGCATCCGGCTGGATCACGTCCGGACCCAAGGTGCAGGCGTTCGAGGCCACGCTGTCCGATCTGTTCGGCGGCCGCCCCGTGCGAACGTTCTCCAACGGCTCGGCAACGATGGAAATCGCGCTGCGCATCGCCGACATCGGCCCCGGCGACGAAGTCATCACCACGCCGATCACCTGGGTCGCCACGGCGAACGTGGTCCTGACGGTCGGCGCCCGACCGGTCTTCGTCGATATCGATCCGCGCACGCGCAATATCGACCTGGATGCCGTAGAGGCCGCCATCACGCCGCGTACGCGAGCCATCATTCCGGTCTACCTGTCCGGTCTGCCGGTCGACATGGACCGCCTCTACGCCATCGCGAAGCGCCATAACCTGCGTGTGATCGAAGATGCCGCGCAGGCCATCGACTCGCGCTGGCGCGGCCAGCGCATCGGCGCATTTGGCGATCTGGTCAGTTTCAGCTTCCAGGCCAACAAGAACATCACCACGATCGAGGGCGGCTGCCTCGTCATGAACTCGCCGGAGGAAGCGCAGCGCGCGGAGCGCCTGCGGCTGCAAGGCGTGATCCGCACCGGCATGGACGGCATGGACGTCGAGGAGCCGGGCGGCAAGTTCAACCTGACCGACGTCAACGCTGCCATTGGGCTGGCCCAGCTCCAGCATCTGGACGCGATCACCGCACGCCGCGCCGAACTGGCCGAGACCTATTTCCGCTGCGCCGCCAACGCCGGACTGGCCGATCTCGGTATCGAACTGCCGCTGCCGCGCGACCCGGACGTGGCTACCACCAACTGGCACATGTTCCAGGTGGTGCTGCCGACCGACCGCCTGCGTGGCGGCGCCGCTGAAGCGCGCAAGCACGTCATGGAGTCGATGCGCGAGTCAGGCATCGGCACTGGCGTGCATTACCCACCGGTTCACCTGTTTACTTACTTCCGCTCCCTGGGCTGGCGCGAAGGCATGCTGCCGCATGCCGAGCGCATTGGCCGAGGCATCGTCACGCTGCCGATGTTCCCCGCCATGCAGACAGCCGACGTGGAGCGGGTTTGCGCAACTCTAAGCGAAACATGCAAACGCCTCTCTCTCTAAGCTCCGTCGAGGTCTCGGTCGTCATCCCCGTCTACAACGAGGAGGGTGGCCTGCAGGCGCTGTTCGACCGCGTCTATCCGGCGCTGGACAGCCTGGGCGAATCCTACGAGATCATCTTCGTCAATGACGGCAGCGCCGACCGCTCGCCGCAGATGCTGGCGGCGCAGTTCCACAAGCGCCCGGACGTGACCCGGGTCATCTTGTTCAACGGCAATTTCGGTCAGCACATGGCCATCCTGGCCGGCTTCGAGCACACGCGCGGACGCATCGTGATCACGCTCGACGCCGACCTGCAGAACCCGCCCGAGGAAATCCCCCGGCTGGTGGCCGAGATGCGCAAGGGCCATGACTACGTCGGCACGATTCGCCGCCAGCGCAACGACTCCGCGTTCCGCCGCTACGCGTCGCGCGCGATGAACCGCCTGCGCGAGAAGATTACGAAGATCAAGATGACGGACCAGGGCTGCATGTTGCGCGCCTACGATCGCAACGTCATTGACACGATCAACGCGTGCCGCGAAGTCAACACGTTCATTCCCGCGCTGGCCTACACCTTCTCGTCGAACCCGGTGGAAATCGAAGTCGGCCACGAGCAGCGCCACGCTGGCGAATCCAAGTATTCGCTCTACCAACTGATCCGCCTGAACTTCGACCTGGTCACCGGCTTCTCGATCGTGCCGCTGCAATGGTTCTCGGCGATCGGCACGGTGCTGTCGATCTCCTCGGCCGGCCTCTTCGTGATCCTGCTGATTCGCCGCTTCCTGCTCGGCTCTGAAGTCCAGGGTGTGTTCACGCTGTTCGCACTCAACTTCTTCCTGGTCGGCATCATGCTGTTCGGCATCGGCCTGCTGGGTGAGTACGTCGGCCGGATCTATCAGGAAGTGCGCGACCGCCCGCGCTACCGCATCCAGGCGGTGCTCGAGCGTGACCCCCGTGACCCGAAGACCGACAACACAGCGGAGGCCTCGTGCGCGCAGTAGTCTTTGCCTACCATAACGTCGGCGACCGCTGCCTGCGCGTGCTGCACGCGCGCGGTGTGGACGTGGCGCTGGTCATCACGCACCGCGACCGACCCGACGAGAACATCTGGTTCCGCCGCGTGGCCGACACGGCCGCCGAACTGAACCTGTCGTTCATCTATGGCGAGGACCCGACCGATCCGGCATTGGCCGAAGCCGTTCGCGCCGCGAAGCCCGATGTCATCTTCTCGTTCTACTACCGGTCGATGATCCCGGCTGACCTGCTGGCCGTGGCGCCGCAGGGCGCCTTCAACATGCATGGTTCGCTGCTGCCGAAGTATCGCGGTCGCGTGCCGGTGAACTGGGCCGTGCTGCGCGGCGAGGAAGAAACCGGCGCCACGCTGCACGCGATGGAAGCCAAGCCCGACGCCGGCTATATCGTCGACCAGACGTCAGTGCCAATCCTGCCGGACGACACGGCCGGCGAGGTCTTCGAGAAGGTCACCGTCGCCGCCGAGCAAACGCTGTGGCGCGCGCTGCCCGCCATGATGGCCGGGCAGACGCCCAAGCGGCCCAATGTGCTCTCCGAGGGCAGCTATTTCTCGGGACGCAAACCCGAGGACGGCCGTATCGATTTCAGCCAACCGGCAGCAGCGGTCTACAATTTGATCCGCGCGGTCGCGCCGCCCTACCCGGGCGCGTTCACCGACATTGGCGGCCGCCGCTTCATCGTCGCGCAGGCACGCCGCATCGAGCCGTCGAGCGTGCCTGCGGGCCTGAAGCCTGGCCTGCATGTCGTGGATGGACGTATCGTGGCGGTCGGCGGAGACGGCGGAGCCATCCGCGTGACGCAGTTGCTCGAAGGTCCGAACGCCGACAACGCGAGCCCGGTATCTGTACAAGTATTCCAAAACATCATTACTGCGAAGTCCTAAGAGGAAAACCGATGAAAAAGGTCCTGATTCTTGGCGTCAATGGCTTCATCGGCCACCATCTGACGCGCCGCATCCTGGAAACGACGCAATGGGAGGTCTACGGCATGGATATGTCGTCGGACCGCCTGGGCGATCTGGTGAACCACCCGCGCATGCACTTCTTCGAGGGTGACATCACCATCAACAAGGAGTGGATCGAGTACAACATCCGCAAGTGCGATGTGGTGCTGCCGCTGGTGGCCATTGCCACGCCGGCCACGTACGTGCGCGAGCCGCTGCGCGTGTTCGAACTGGACTTCGAGGCCAACCTGCCGATCGTGCGCGCCGCGGTGAAGTACGGCAAGCACCTGGTGTTCCCGTCGACCTCGGAGGTGTACGGCATGTGCGCCGACGAAGAGTTCGACCCGGAAGCCTCGCCGCTGATCTACGGTCCGATCAACAAGCCGCGCTGGATCTACGCCTGCTCCAAGCAGCTGATGGACCGCGTGATCCACGCCTACGGGATGCAGGAAGGGCTGAACTACACGCTGTTCCGTCCGTTCAACTGGATCGGCGCGGGGCTGGACTCGATTTTCGAATCGAAGGAAGGTTCGTCGCGGGTGGTCACGCAGTTCCTGGGCCATATCGTGCGTGGCGAGCCGATCAAGCTGGTGGACGGTGGCGCGCAGCAGCGTGCGTTCGCCGATATTTCGGACGGCATCTCGGCGCTGATGCGCATCATCGAGAACAAGGACGGCGTGGCCAACGGCAAGATCTTCAACATCGGCAACCCGGGCAACATCCACTCGGTGCGCGAGCTGGCGGAGATGATGCTGAAGATGGCGGCCGAGTATCCGGAGTACGCCGAGGAAGCGCGCAAGACGAAGATCGTGGAGACGTCGTCGGGCGACTTCTACGGCAAGGGCTACCAGGACGTGCAGCACCGCGTGCCGAAGATCGACAACACGATCGCGGAACTGGGCTGGAAGCCGGAGGTGTCGATGGAGCAGGCGCTGCGCCGGATCTTCGAGGCGTATCGCGACAAGGTGGTCGAGGCACGCACGCTGGTCGACGCCGACAACTGATCGCCTCATGGCACGCATTGCGCTCAAGGTAGACGTGGACACGCTGCGCGGCACGCGCGAAGGCGTGCCCGCGCTGCTGTCCATGCTGTCCGCCGTCGAGGCGGAAGCCACGTTCCTGTTCAGCCTCGGCCCGGATCACACGGGCTGGGCGCTGCGCCGGGTGTTCCGTCCCGGTTTCCTGAAGAAGGTCTCGCGGACTTCCGTGGTGTCGAACTACGGCCTGCGCACGCTGATGTACGGCGTGCTGCTGCCGGGGCCCGACATCGGCCGCAAGGGCGCCGCCGAAATGCGTGCGGCCGCGGCAGCGGGCCACGAGTGCGGCATCCACACCTGGGACCACGTCTACTGGCAGGACAACGTGCGCCAGCGCGATGCGGCCTGGACGCGCCGACAAATGCAGCAATCGTTCGAGCGCTTCACCGATATCTTCGGCGCCGCCCCGACGACGCATGGTGCGGCCGGCTGGCAGATGAACAACGAGGCGTTTCGCCAGATCGACGACTGGGGCATGGTCTACGCGTCCGATGGACGCGGGACGGCGCCCTACATCCCGACGGTCGATGGCAAGGCCTGCCGCCACGTGCAGATGCCGACCACGCTGCCGACGCTCGACGAGCTGATCGGCTTGGACGACCTGACCGAAGACAATGTGCACGAGGCCGTGCTCAAGCTGACCGAGGGCGACGGCGACCACATTTTCACGCTCCATACGGAGCTGGAAGGTGGCAAGCTGGCGCCGGTATTCAAGCGACTGCTGTCAGGCTGGCGCGCGCAAGGTCACCAGCTCGTGTCGATGGCAACGTATTACCAGCACATCGATCGCAGCGATCTGCCACAGATGCCCGTGACCTGGGGTGAAATCCCGGGCCGAAGCGGCGAACTGATTATTCAGCCCTGATTTTTTGCGCTCCCCATACCGGGGAGTGCAATCCTCGACACTGCCACAGGCCGTCAAACGGCCTTGCGCGTCAGCCTCAGCCCGTTGAACACCACCAGCAGGCTCGCACCCATATCGGCAAACACGGCCATCCACATCGTGCCCATGCCCATCACGGTCAGGACCAGGAACACGGCCTTGATCCCCAGCGCGAGCGTGATGTTCTGCTTGAGGATGGTCGAAGTCTGGCGCGATAGCCGCACGAACGCCGGAATCTTGCGCAGGTCGTCATCCATCAGCGCCACGTCCGCAGTCTCGATGGCCGTATCCGTCCCGGCCGCGCCCATCGCGAAACCAATATCCGCCCGCGCCAGTGCCGGCGCATCGTTGATACCGTCACCGACCATGCCGACGCGGCCAGCGTGGGTGTGCGCCTGATCGGTCAGCGCGGCGATCGCATCGGCCTTGTCCTGCGGCAACTGATTGCCACGTACTTCATCGATGCCGACAAGCTCCCCGATGGTCTGGGCCGTATGCGGATTGTCGCCGGAGAGCATCAACGTCTTCACGCCGAGTTCATGGAGTTGCTCGATGGCCTGGCGGCTGGTTTCGCGCACCGTGTCGGCCACACCGAACAGCATCAGCGCGCGCGGCACTGCAGAATCCATCGCGGCCAGCAGAACGATGGTCTTGCCTTGCCGCTCGATGGCCTCGAGCCGGGCTTCGAGCGCAGGAGAGCAGGCGCCGAGATCATGAATCAGGCGATGGTTGCCAAGGCAGTACGCCACACCGTTGACAGTGCCACGCACGCCCTGCCCCGGCAGCGCCGCGAAATCCTGCACCTCGAAACGCGCCACGCCATCGGTTTCGGCCGCACGGGCCACCGCGAGCGAGACGGGGTGGTCGGAACGCGCCGCGATGCTTGCGGCAATCGCCCGAGCTTCCGGCGCGTCGTCGACGAGTAGCGCCATATCGGTCTGCGCGGGCTTGCCGTGCGTCAGCGTGCCCGTCTTGTCGAGCGCCAGCCAGGACAGTTGGCGCCCCTGCTCCAGGTAGACGCCGCCCTTGATCAGGATGCCGCGCCGCGCGGCAGCGGCCAGTCCGCTGACGATGGTGACCGGGGTCGAGATCACGAGCGCGCAGGGGCAGGCGATCACCAGCAGCACCAGCGCCTTGTAGATCCATGCAAGCCAGGCCTCGCCCATGAACAGCGGCGGGATCACTGCGACTGCGAGCGCAATCGCAAAGACCACCGGCGTGTAGATGCGCGCGAACTGGTCGACAAAGCGCTGCGTGGGCGCACGGCTGCCCTGCGCGGCTTCCACGGCGTGGATGATGCGGGCCAGCGTCGACTCATCGGCGGGCGCGGTCACCTCGTACTCGAGTTCGCCGGATTGGTTGATCGAACCGGCGAAGAGGCTGTCGCCCACGGACTTGTCGACCGGAACGCTCTCGCCCGTGATCGGCGCCTGATCCAGTGCCGACTGTCCCTTCAGGACGCGGCCGTCGAGTGCCACACGTTCACCAGGGCGCAACCGCACCATGGCGCCAAGCGGCACCTGACGCGCGTCCACCGGCTGCCAGCTTCCATCGGCCTGTCGCACGGTGGCCTGCTCCGGCGCCATCGCCATCAGCCCGCGCACAGCATTGCGCGCGCGATCCAGCGAGGCTGCCTCGATCCGCTCGGCCAGCGCGAACAGCACCATCACCATGGCCGCCTCAGGCCATTGGCCGATCAGCATCGCGCCCGTGACGGCGATGCTCATCAATGCGTTGATGTTCAGGTTGCCGTTGCGCACGGCGATCCAGCCCTTGCGATAGACGCCAAGACCGGCGAACAGCACGGTGGCCAGCGCCAGCGCGGCGGGCAGGTACGGCGTGGCAATCTGGAACCATTCGGCCACCTCGGCGCCCACGGCCAGCGCACCGGCAGCCGCCAGCGGCCACCACGGCTTGCCGGGCTCGGCGATGGCGGCCTTCGCGCCCGAGTCGGACAGCGGTTCGGCCTTCATCCCGAGCGAATCGATCGCCTTGACCACCGGGTCCAGCGAATCGAGCGTGTGGTGGACCGTCAGCACGCGCTGCATCAGGTTGAAATCGAGTGCCGCCACGCCGGCCATACCACCGATCTTGTTGCGGATCAGCGTCTCCTCGGTGGGGCAGTCCATCGCCTCGATGCGATAGGCTGCCGAGCGGGTGCCAGCCGGGGCGGCAACCGGTGTACTGACCGAAACCGATGCGCTGCAGGACGAGCCGCAGCACGCATTGGGCTGCGCCGCCTCGGGCGCCGCTTCATGTGCATGATCGTGATCATGCTTGTGGTCATGACCGTGCTCGTGACTGTGGTCGTGACTGTGTTCGCGGGAATGCGGATGATCGTGGTCATGCCCACGACCGTGCGCGGCCGAGGATGACGGCAGGACGTTATCAGGGGTGGTGCGAGCCATGTCAAATTCCATTGATTCTTGTTCCCTGCCATTGAAGACCCTTTAGTCGCTACAGGGTCAAGCGCCCAACGAAAAACTTTGGAGCGGTGCAAACATGACATGAACGTAATGTTTGGCCGCTCGCCAAACGCCTATAATCGCCCCCCATGCGCCGCCTACTGCTTGTATTTCTCGCAATACTGCTGCCGCTCCAGTTCGCCTGGGCCGGCGCGGCGTCCTATTGCGCACACGAGAAGGCGACCTCGGTCGATGCGCGGCAGTGGCACTTTGGCCACCACACGCACGAGCACAACGCCGGCGACAGCGACCCGCAAGCGCAAGACGCGAAGGACAGCAAATCGGCCAAGCTCCCGGACGGTGACTGCAATGCCTGTCATTTCCCGGGCTCGCACGGCCTGTTCTCCGAGTTGGCGATGACCGGGGACTACCCGTTCGTCACCGTGCACTATCAGCCACGCGCCAGCGCGTTCGGCTCAATCCCCTCTCCCGTTCCAGACCGCCCTCAGTGGTCCCGTCTCGCCTAGCCGGTGAGACGCGGAAAGCCCCTTTCCAATCCACGCGCCCCTGAACGGCGCGCCTGTCGTCTCGCCGATTTTCTCCCGTTCGTATTGGTGAAACTCGATGAGAAACTTCCTTTCGCCCCCCGGCCTGGCGGCCGTGCTCCTTTGCCTGTCGCTGAGCCCCATCGTCAGTCCTGTCGCATCGGCGCAGGACGCGGCAGCCCCGGCATCGGCCCCAGTACGGGTCCCAGTACCCGCTCAGGAACCGCCCAGCGCCTTGACGCTGGAAGCCGCGCTGGCACTGGCCACCGCGCAGAACCCGACGCTGTCCGCCGCCCGCATCGAACTCGATTCGACCGAAGGCGGCATCACACAGGCACGCGTGATCCCGAACCCCGAGATCGCCGTGCAGATGGAAGACACGCGCGCCGCCACACGCGCCACTACTGGCCAGGTCAACCTTCCGATCGAACTGGGCGGCAAGCGCAGCGCGCGGATCGGCGCCGCAAACCGCGCGCGCGACGTAGCCCAAGCACAGCTTGGCACCACGCAGGCCGACCTGCGGGCCAGCGTGATCGGCGCGTTCTTCAACGTGCTGGTCGCGCAGGAGCGCGTGCGGCTGGCGGCCGGCTCGGTCGACATCGCCACGCGTGGTGCGAACGCGGCGGCCCGGCGCGTGGCGGCTGGCAAAATCTCGCCAGTCGAGGAAACCAAGGCACAGGTCGAACTGGCCAATGCGCAGATTGAACGCTCCGAGGCCGACGCCGGGCTAGTGGCGGCACGGCAGTCGCTCGCCACGCTATGGGGCAATCCGTCGCCACGCTTCACCGAGGCCAATGGCAACCTCGATGCATTGCCCGCCCGCCCTCTGGCACCAATGCTGCGCCAGTCGCTCGACGGCGCCCCCGCGCTACTGGCCAGCGAGCGGGAACTCGATCGCCGGCAGGCCGAGATCAACGTCCAGCGCAGTCGTCAGTACCCGGACGTGACGGTGAGCGTCGGCGCCAAGCGCGACAACAGTTCGCCGGAGCGCGGCACCTACCCCGTGCTGGGTGTCGCCATTCCGCTGCCGCTGTTCGACCGCAACCAAGGCAATCTGTACACAGCCATCCGTCAGGCCGACAAGGCCGCCGACGAACTCCGCGCAACACGCCTTCGGTTGGATCACGACCTGCAACAGGCCTCCAGCCAGCTCGAAGTCTCCCGCTCCTCGGCGCTGAGCCTGCGCGAAACCGTGCTGCCAGCCGCCGAGCGCGCCTACCAGGCCGCATCGCAAGGCTTTGAAGCCGGCAAATTCAATTACCTCGAAGTCCTGGATGCCCAGCGCACGCTGTTCCAGGCACGCATCCGCTACCTCGGTGTGGTCGCCAATAGCTGGCAAGCCGCCACCACGATCGACCGCATCCTCGGCCGCTGACAGGAACCAACATGACCTTGACTCGAAAACAGGCCATCACCATCGCTGGCATCGTGATCGCCGGCCTGATCGCCGCGCTTGCCCTGCTGCTCTCCGGCCGTGGCGACGACCACGCGCACGAAGAGGGTGAGGCCGCGCACGGCCAGCCCGCGTCGAACGCTTCGGCTGAATCCGCGAAGACGTCGCAACAAGCCGACGAGCCACCCGGACTGATCGAACTGACGCCAGAACAGATCCGCAACGCCAACCTGGACATCCGCGCCGCCGGCCCGGGCCGCATCCGCAGCGCGGTGGAATTCCCCGGCGAGATCAAGTTCAACGAAGACCGCACCGCGCACGTGGTGCCGCGCGTGGCGGGCGTTGTCGAATCGGTGTCCGCCAACCTTGGCCAGCGTGTGAAGAAAGGCGACCTGCTGGCAGTGTTCGCCAGCACGCAGTTATCGGATCAACGCAGTGAGTTGCTCGCCGCGCAGCGCCGCCTGGAACTGGCGCGCACTACCTACACCCGCGAAAAGAAGCTCTGGGAGGACAAGGTTTCCGCCGAGCAGGACTTCCTCGCAGCACGTACCGCGCTGCAGGAAGCCGAAATCGCCGAGCGCAACGCCGCCCAGAAACTGACCGCCATTGGCGCGAAGCCCAGCGCCCGCGCCATCAACCAGTTCGAGCTGCGCGCACCCTTCGATGGCATCGTCGTGGAAAAACACCTGGCACTCGGCGAAGCCGTCGCGGCGGAAACCGCGGTCTTCACGATCTCCGATCTCAACACGGTCTGGGCCGAGTTCGTCATCGCGCCAAAGGACCTCGGACATGTGAAGCTGGGCGAATCGGTACGTATTGCTTCCGCTGCGTTCGATGGCGAAGCGGAAGGCAAGGTCTCCTACGTCGGCGCCCTGCTCGGCCAGCAAACCCGTACCGCCACGGCCCGCGTGACGCTGCCGAACCCCGAGATGGCATGGCGTCCGGGTCTGTTCGTCACCGTCAGCGTGGCCACTGGCGACGCCGAAGCCCCCGTGATCATCGAAGCGGATGCGGTGCAGGTCGAGGACGGCCAGAAGCAGGTGTTCGTTGAGGCGCCGGGAGGCTTCCTCGCCCGGGCGATCAAGACGGGCCGCACCGACGGCAAGCGCATCGAGATCGTCGACGGCCTGGCCGCCGGCGATCGCTATGTGGCGGGCAACAGCTTCGTGCTCAAGGCCGAACAGGGCAAGGGCAACGCCGAGCATTCGCACTGAACGGAGAGCCATTCATGTTCGAACGCATTCTCCGCTTCGCCATCGCGCAGCGATGGCTCGTGATGCTGGCGGTCCTCGGCATGGCCGGGCTCGGCATCTACAACTACAGCCGCCTGCCGATCGACGCCGTCCCGGACATCACCAACGTCCAGGTGCAGATCAACACTTCGGCGCCCGGATACTCGCCGCTTGAAACCGAGCAGCGCGTCACCTATCCGCTGGAGGTCACCATCGCCGGCCTGCCGGGCCTGGAGCAGACCCGTTCGCTGTCGCGCTACGGCTTGTCCCAGATAACGGTGATCTTCAAGGACGGCACCGATATCTACTTCGCGCGCCAGCTCGTCAACCAGCGCATCCAGGAAGCCAAGGACAAGCTCCCGGAAGGCGTGGTGCCTGCCATGGGCCCCATCTCCACTGGCCTCGGCGAGATCTACCTGTGGACCGTCGAAGCCGAGCCGGATGCGCGCAAACCGGATGGCACGCCATACACGCCCACCGACCTGCGGGAGATCCAGGACTGGGTCATCAAGCCACAGTTGCGGAACGTGCCCGGCGTTACCGAAATCAACTCGATCGGCGGCTTCGCCAAGGAATACCTGGTGGCGCCAAGCCCTGAAAAGCTGGCCTCGTACGGCTTCTCGCTGCAGGACGTGGTGCAGGCGCTCGAACGCAACAACACCAATGTCGGCGCCGGCTATATCGAGCGGCGCGGCGAGCAGTACCTGGTGCGCGCGCCCGGGCAGGTCAAGTCGATCGACGACATCGGGGACGTCATCGTGGGCACCGCTCAAGGCCTGCCGATCCGTGTCCGTGATCTTGCCGAAGTGGGCCTTGGCCGCGAACTGCGCACCGGTGCCGCCACCGACAACGGCCGCGAAGTAGTCCTGGGTACCGTCTTCATGCTGATCGGCGAAAACAGCCGCGCGGTATCCCAGGCCGTAGATGCGCGCATGGCCGCGATCAACAAGTCCCTGCCGGCAGGCATCAAGGCGGTGACCGTCTACGATCGGACCAATCTCGTCGACAAAGCCATCGCCACGGTCAAGAAGAACCTCCTCGAAGGCGCGGTGCTGGTGATCGCCATCCTGTTCCTGTTCCTCGGCAATCTGCGCGCGGCGCTGATCACGGCGATGGTGATCCCGCTGTCGATGCTGTTCACGTTCACGGGGATGGTGTCATACAAGATCAGCGCGAACCTGATGAGCCTGGGCGCGCTCGACTTCGGCATCATCGTCGACGGCGCCGTGGTGATCGTCGAGAACTGCGTCCGACGTCTGGCTCATGCGAAAGAACGCCTGGGACGCCCGCTGACACGCGCCGAACGCTTCGAGGAAGTGTTCGCAGCCGCGAGCGAGGCACGCCGGCCACTGGTTTATGGCCAGCTCATCATCATGATCGTCTACATCCCGATCTTTGCGCTGAGCGGCGTGGAAGGCAAGATGTTCCACCCGATGGCGATGACCGTGGTGCTGGCGCTGATTGGCGCGCTGATCCTCTCCGTGACTTTCGTGCCGGCAGCCGTGGCGCTGTTTATTGGCGGCGGCGTCGAGGAAAAGGAAAACCGCATCATGGGCTGGGCTCGCCGCGGGTACGAGCCGGTGCTCAAGCGTGCCCTGGCCAATACGCCGGTGGTGCTCGCCGGCGCGGGCATGGCGGTGCTGCTTAGCGGGCTGGTGGCGCTGCGCCTCGGGAGCGAGTTCATCCCCAACCTGAACGAAGGCGATTTCTCGGTACAGGCGCTGCGCATTCCGGGTACGAGTCTGACGCAGTCGGTGGCGATGCAGCAGCAGATCGAAACGCGCCTCAAGGCAACCTTCCCCGAGATCGAGCGCATTTTCGCGCGCACGGGTACCGCGGAGATCGCATCGGATCCGATGCCACCCAACATCTCGGATGCCTACATCATGCTGAAACCACGCGACAAGTGGCCAGATCCCTCCCGTTCTCGCGAGTCGCTGCGCACCGCGATCGAAGCCGAACTGGAGAAAATTCCGGGCAATCGCTACGAGTTCTCGCAGCCGATCCAGCTACGCTTCAACGAGCTGATTTCAGGCGTGCGCAGTGACGTGGCGGTCAAGCTGTTCGGCGATGATAACGAGGTGCTTGATGCCACGGCGCAGCGTATCGCCAAGGTCCTGCAGACCGTATCCGGCGCCACAGAGGTCAAGGTCGAACAGACCACGGGCCTGCCAGTGCTGACCGTCGACGTCGACCGCGCCCGCGCGGCACGCTACGGGCTGAACATGATCGACGTCCAGGACACCGTCGCCATCGCCGTGGGCGGCCGCGATGCCGGCGTGTTCTACCAGGGCGACCGCCGCTTCAACATTGGCGTGCGCCTGCCGGAAGGCATTCGCACCGACGTGGAAGCGCTGCGGCGTCTGCCTATCCCCCTGCCCAAGGGCACCAACGCGGCAACAAGCTACATTCCGCTCGGCGAAGTCGCCACGCTGACCATCGCGCCAGGTCCGAACCAGATCTCACGGGAAAACGGCAAGCGCCGCATCGTCATCAGCGCCAATGTGCGCGGGCGGGATCTCGGCACCTTCGTGCCCGAGGCCGTGGCTGCCATCGACACGCGCGTGAAGATCCCCACCGGCTACTGGATTGCCTGGGGTGGCACATTCGAGCAGTTGCAGTCGGCGACGAAACGGCTCCAGATTGTCGTGCCCGTGGCGCTGCTGATGGTATTCGTACTGCTGTTCGTCATGTTCGGCAATGTGCGCGACGGCTTGATCGTCTTCACCGGCATTCCGTTTGCATTGACCGGTGGCGTGCTGGCCTTGTGGATGCGCGGCATTCCGTTGTCGATCTCCGCGGCGGTGGGCTTCATCGCGCTCTCGGGTGTGGCGGTACTCAACGGACTGGTCATGCTCTCGTTTATCCGCTCGCTGCGTGAGGAAGGCCGATCGCTCGATGATGCCGTATTCAACGGCGCGTTGACGCGGCTGCGCCCTGTGCTGATGACGGCGCTCGTGGCATCGCTCGGATTCGTGCCGATGGCGATTGCCACGGGCACCGGCGCAGAGGTGCAGCGGCCACTGGCCACTGTCGTGATCGGCGGGATACTGTCATCCACCGCGCTGACGCTGCTGGTGCTGCCTGTGCTGTATCGCTGGGCCCACGGGCGATTGGCGAGCCGCTGACATGACTGCCCCCTCTGCCGCGAACGCGGGAGAGGGGGCAGGAGAAAACCGGGGAAAGAAGAAGGAGGCGGAAAGAGGCGGGCGACGACGGTCTGGCCGCCCACCCGCAATACGTCATTGCGTCAGTGTTCGCAGTTGACCATCCACGTCATGCCGAACCGGTCGACAAGCATCCCGAACCCCTCGGCCCAGAATGTCTTCTGGTAAGGCATGAACACCTGACCGCCTTCGGCCAGCGCATTGAATATCCGCTGACCCTCCGCATTCGGCACATCGCCCACCGACATCATGAAGCCGGAGAACGCGGGGGTCTGCCCCTCCCGGCCGTCCGATGCCATGAACTGGCTGTCACCCACCTGGATATTCGCGTGCATGACTTTCTCGGCCCAGGCGGGCGATGGCTTGGGCTGCCCTTCGGGCGCGTCCTTGTAGCGCATCATAAACGTCACTTTGGCGCCCATCACCTTGCCGTAGAACGCCATTGCCTCGTCAAAACGGCCGCCGAAATCGAGATACGGTTGCACCTGCATGTCGGTCTCCTTACGTGGAGCGGGCATAGCCCGCGAGCCGACTATTATGCGCCTGCCCTACTGACAGCCTTGTCAGGAAAGTCGAGTTCAAACGTGGTCTGTCCGTCCACGCTGCGCACGGACACGCTGCCGCCATGCAGCCGCATGATGGTGTCGACAATGGCAAGGCCGAGACCTGTGGATTTGGCCGAGTCGCGACGTGACGGATCGGCGCGATAGAAGCGTGCAAAAAGGTGTGGCAGCGCCTCCGGAGCGATCCCGGGTCCGCAGTTCACCACCCTGATGACGGTGTGGCCCGGCTGTCCACGTGACACGGCCAATTGCACCGTGCTGCCTGCTGGCGCGTGACGCAGGGCGTTATCCAGCAGATTGATGATGGCGCGCCGCAGCAATGGCTGGTCCGCAGTCACCGTGGCCGCGCCGGCGACGGAGAGCGTCAGGTCGCGGTCGGCGGCCACAGCTTCGAAATACTCCGCCACCTTGTCCAGTTCCGCCCGCGCATCGAGTGGCCGCGCCCCGAGTGCCACCTGTGCGTTGTCGGCGCGCGCCAGGAACAGCATGTTTTCGATCATGCGCGATAGCCGCTCGTACTCCTCGAGATTCGACTCGAGCAACGATTCATACTCCGGCGCCGTGCGTCGCTGAGCCAGCGTGACCTGCGTCTGGCCCACGAGGTTGCTGATCGGTGTGCGGAAGTCGTGCGCCAGATCGGCCGAGAACGTGGAAAGCCGCGTGAAGCTGTCCTGCAGGCGCGCGAGCATACCGTTGAACGCGCCCGCCAGATCGCGCAGTTCCTCCGGTGCGCTGCCTACGTCGAGCCGCGTCGCCAGCCGGCTCGTGGTCACGGCCGCCGCATCGCTCGCCATCCGCCGCAATGGCCGCAAGCCGCGCCGCGCCAGCAGGAAACCAAGGGCCGCCGCCACGATCGCACCGCACAGGACCGCCACGAGCAATCGGCTGTGATACTCGCGCATCAGCGCCACGCGATATCCCGCGTCGCTGAGCACGACGATTTCCACAGTCTGGCCGGAGTCGCCAATCTGGCCCAATGCGACGATGCCGCGTGACGGCACACCGTTGCGCGGATACCAGGTCTGCAATTGAGTCGTATCGGGCGCCGTGGCGAGCGGCAGGACGCGCAGGTCCGGAACCCGCTCATTGCGCGGATTGAGGGTGACCAGCGGATCGCCGTCCAACGTGCGGACCACGAGCACCAGCCCTTCGTGCCCCATCGCGATATCGGCAAATCGGTGTGTGTCCGCGCGAACTTCGGCCTCACTGCCAACTTCACGCAGCAGATGGCGCACCAGCAGCACCTCGCCAACAAGCTCGCCTTCATCGCGCGCCTGCAACTGGTTGCCCAGCGAACTCGACAGATACGTTGCCACGCCAACCAGCACCGCCGCTGTGGTCAGCCCATAGGCCAGCGCCAGCCGCGTAGTCAGCGATGCCGGCATGGCGGCCTGCAGCTTTGACAGCAACCGCATCATGCCTCGTCGAATTCGTCGAGTACGTAGCCCATGCCGCGGCGGGTATGGATCAGCTTGTTCGGGAACGGGTCATCCACCTTCGCACGCAGGCGTCGGATCGACACGTCCACGACGTTGGTGTTGCTGTCGAAGTTCATATCCCAGACCTGCGACGCAATCAGCGAGCGTGACAAAACCTCGCCACGGCGCCGCGCCAGCAATTGCAGCAGCGCGAACTCCTTCGAGGTGAGGTCGATTTTCTGCCCCGCGCGGGTCACGCGGCGGCGGATGGTGTCGATCTGCAGGTCGGCCACCTCGATGAATTCGCTCTCGCGCAGCGGGCCACGCCGCAGGATCGTCCGGATACGCGCCACCAGTTCGGCAAACGCGAACGGCTTGACCATGTAGTCGTCTGCGCCCAGTTCCAGCCCCTTGAGCCGATCGGACAATTCGTCACGCGCGGTCAGGCACAGCACGGGCGTGTCCTTGTCCCGGCGCAGTTCGCGCAATACCTGCCAGCCATCCATGCCGGGCAGCATCACGTCGAGCACGATCAGGTCATAGTGCTGCTCGCGTGCGTGGGCCAGCCCATCCACGCCGTCGCGGGCCAGATCGGCCACGAAGCCCGACTCGGTGAGTCCCTTGAGCAGATAATCACCGGCCTTCGGCTCGTCTTCGACAATCAGGATGCGCATGTTGGTTCACTTCCGAGCCGGTATGGTACCGGCCCATTATTCGAGGTTCTGGATATAGACCGAGACACTAGCGGAGCTTTGCCACGAATTGGCGAACATTGCACGAATGTCATCTTGATATAGCCATTTTGCAACCGTTTGAGGCAGTACAATGCTGCAACTGCTCAACACAGGCAGTTTGATCCCGCGCAAGTTCCCAATTTCCTCGATGAAACGCCCGTTCTCCGGTCTCCTGTTGTGCCTTGCCTCACTCGCGCTGCCTGTCCAGGGCGCGGCTGCGGCTGATATGGCGGCCTGCGAATTGACGGAAGCAATCGGCCTGTCGATGCCCGAGCGGCACGCGGCGATCAAGATCGAAGCGGAAGCGGAGATTGGCCAGTTGAATGGCCTCAATGGAACGCAGGCCCAATGCGAGATAGGCCAGATCGGCCAGATGGGCCCCGGGCGAGGGCTGGAGGATGACCTGCCAGTCTGGCAGGATGCCCGACCAGCCGTTGATGCGCCGAATCACCCCGGCAAGCAACCGGGCGCAGCCGCCAGCAATGCGATGCTGTTGCAGGAATTACCACCCGCGGCGATGCAGTACCAGCGTCATGCGCAGCCGCTGGCCATTACCGCCTTCACAGCCCTACCGATCCTGACTGCCGAGCGTTGCTGACGCATCCGGCCAGCCAATGATGCCGATACACCAGGCGCCCATGCGCCCGGTGGGGTACCGCATCGCTACTCGACGCGATAGAAGTCGATCGACTGCCCGGCATTGACCGCGCGTTGCAGCCAATCAGGGTATTCCCCATTACCGTCCCAGGTTTGCCCCATGGCGTTGCGGTACATCACACGCGGCGGCGCATCTGGCGTCGGCGTTGCGGCTTTCGCAACGGCCTCGGCCTGATCGGCAACTTCGATATGCGCATCGGCAAAACAGCCGGCCTCGACCAGGTCTTCGAACGTCAGGCCGTGACGCTCCATCTGTTCGTGGACCCACACCACCGCGGCTTGTTTGGCTGACTCAGACTCGGACATGACTCATCGTGCGCGCCTGTCGACATGGCTGGACAGGCTGGAGAAAGGAAATTCTTGGGGGACGGCCCGCGCAGCGTGCATTGCGAACCAGATTGAGATTCTACAGGTTGTTTGGCGTGGATTTGTCGCCAAGGCCGAATTCATTGTCCGGTCGGCATCCTGCCCCGCAATCGTATCGCATTGCCCCAAACAAATGACATCAATGTCATCCAAGGGTCATGTTCGCGTCGGGGCCTGCTCTCTAGACTGGGTTCCAAGGTCGCACAACGACCGATCAGACTCTCCAGCAAGCCGTGAACAACCCGTAACCCATATCACGAAGAGGATTCCAAGATGCGAACCATCAAGCAAGCCCTGCTCTACACTGCCCTGACCGCCACCCTCGCCGGCGCCGCCGGATTGGCCAATGCCGCGCCGCGCAGCGCGGATCCGTTCACCGACGGCGCGCGCGTCACCAATCGCGATGGCCTGGTCGAGCGCACTGGCACGCGCGATCCGTACACCGATGGCGGCCGCGCCATCCACGACCCGCGTAGCCCGTACACAGACGGCGGCTTCAGCGCAACGGGCAAGCGCGACGTGTTCACCGACGGGGCCTGATACAGGATGTCGCTCGATGCGTGACGCGTCATGACACGCTCACGCATCGACATCGGCCATCGCCAGTTCAGTGAACTGCGCCGCAGGCATCGGCCTGCCAAGTAGATAGCCCTGTAACGCATCACACCCCAGACCTGCCAGGAACGACCGCTGAGCGGTCGTTTCCACGCCCTCAGCCACTACCTGCAAATTCAGCGTTCGGCCCAGCGCCACGATGGCCGATACGATCGCGGCATCCTCGCTGTCCTCAGCGAGATCGCGCACGAATCCCCGGTCGATCTTCAATTCGCTCGCTGGGATGCGCTTCAGATGCAGCAGGCTTGAATATCCAGTACCGAAATCATCGATCGCAATCCGCACGCCCATCTCGTCGAGCTGGGTCATGATCGCGAGCGTGGTCTCCACATCGCGCATGGCGGTAGTTTCCGTAATCTCGAGCGTCAATCGTCTTGGCTCGACCTTATGCCGCGCTAACGCCTCGGCTACCGACTCGACCATGCCCACATGACAGAACTGCAGCGCGGAAAGGTTGACCGCCATCGACCAATGCTTGTGCCCCATGTCGTGCCATAACGCCAATTGCCGGCACGCCTCGTTGAGTACCCACGTCCCGATCGGCACGATCGCTCCGGTCTTCTCAGCCAGCGTGATGAACTGGTCCGGCATCAGTTGGCCCTGCACGGGATGATTCCAGCGCAGCAACGCCTCGGCGCCTACCAGCACATTGTCGACAGCCGAGAACTTCGGCTGATAGTGCAACTGCAATTGCCCGTTTCTCAGGGCCGCGCGCAAGTCCTGGATCAGCATCTGCTGCGCCCGCGCCTGATGGTTCATCGACCGCTCGAAGAAGTAGCTCGCGTTCCGGCCTGATGCCTTCGCGTGGTACATCGCGGCGTCGGCATTGGTCATCAACGCGTCCTGATCCTGTCCGTCGACCGGGTAGATCGCGATGCCGATGCTGCCTGAAACGTGCAACATGTGGCCCGCCACATTTGCGGGCTCTCGCAGCACGTCGATCAGCTTCCCGGCGACGACACCCGCATCCTCAGGTTCGTCGACGTGGACCAGCAGCACGAATTCATCGCCACCGACACGCGCGATCGTATCTTCCGACGAGACCGATGCCCGCAGCCGACTGGCGATTTCCACCAACAGCCCGTCGCCGACCTGGTGTCCGTAGGTATCGTTGACGCCCTTGAATCCATCCAGATCGACGAAAAGCACGGCAAAACGGCCATGCTGCCGGGCCGCTGCCTGAATCGCCAGCGTGAAACGGTCTTCCAGCAGCACGCGGTTCGGCAGATGGGTGAGCTTGTCGTGTAGCGCCAGAAATTCCAGCTCTTCGTTCGCGACGCCCAACGCGTCGGCCAGCACCGCCGTGCGCATTTCCAGGCGCATGTCGAGCACCGACGTAATCAGCGCCACGGCCAGGACGCAGATCGTGATCACGAGAATGGGCAGCGCCAGCGTATTGCCCTGCAGCCCGCCGCCCGCTGCGCCACACACACTACCGATAGGAAACCTCGCCGCGGCCATGCCGGTGTAGTGCATCGCCGCGACGGCGCCGCCCATCACCAGTGCCGCCCCAAAGCGCAGTTGATGCACGCGCGGCATGTGCCGCCGCAATCGGAAGGCAATCCAGAGCGCCGCCCCGGATGCCCCCACGGCGATCAGGATCGACAATAGAAACAACCACGGGTCGTACTGAATGCCCGGTTGCATGCGCAATGCCGCCATGCCCGTGTAATGCATGCTGGCTACGGCCCCGCCGAGCACCAGCGCGCCAAGCGCCAGTCGCCTGCGCGGCAGATGCTCCAGGCAGACGAGCCGCAGCGCGAATGCCGAGGCAACAATGGCGATCAGCAGTGAGACAGCCGTGATGGCGGGGTCGTAGCCCAGCGGAATCGGCAGGCTGAACGACAACATGCCCAGGAAGTGCATCGACCAGATGCCAAGCCCCATGGCCACTGCCCCGCCGGCCAGCCACAGCCGCGCATAGCGGCCGCTCGCGGTGGAGATGCGCCCTGCCATGTCCAGCGCGGTATAGGAAGCGAGAACGGCAACAATGACCGAAAACAGGACGAGTAACGCGTCGTAACTGGCGGGAAACATGGTGGGGGCGATGACTTCGAACGAGGCGATGACTTCGAGGTGGCGGCATTCTGACATCGACCGCCACTGCCCGCAAACGACCTATACTCTTGCCTCTCTTCGAAGTCACGGAGCAAAGTCATGCGGGTTGCATTCCTCGGGCTCGGCGTCATGGGCTACCCCATGGCCGGCCATCTGGCCGCCAAGGGCCATGACGTCACCGTTTACAACCGTACGGCAGCCAAGGCGGAGCGCTGGGTCCAGGCCTTTGGCAAGCATGGTGGCAAACAGGCAGCGACGCCGGCGCTGGCCGCAGTCGACTGTGACATCGTTTGTGCCTGTGTTGGCAATGACGATGACCTGCGCGCGGTCATGACGGGGCCAGATGGCGCGTTCCAGCACGCGGCGCCAGGCACTATCTTCGTCGACCACACCACTGCTAGCGCCAGCGTAGCCCGCGAACTGCACGCGGCCGCACGCGAGCGCGGCTGCCATTTCGTCGATGCACCAGTTTCGGGCGGACAGGCTGGCGCCGAACAAGGCATCCTGACCATCATGTGCGGGGGCGACCCGGAAGCATTCCAGCGCGCCGAGCCCGTCATCGCCGCCTATGCGCGCGCCGTCACCCGCATCGGAGAGAGCGGGGCCGGCCAGTTGGCCAAGATGGTCAACCAGATCAGCGTCGCCGGGCTGCTGCAGGCGCTTTCCGAAGCCATCGCGTTTGGCGAGCACGCCGGGCTGGACATGCGCGTGGTGCTCGACGTTATCAGCAAGGGCGCGGCGTCATCGTGGCAGATGGAAAACCGTGGCCCGACGATGCTCCAGAACAAATTCGACTTCGGTTTCGCCGTGGACTGGATGCGCAAGGACCTGGGCCTGTGCCTGGACGAAGCCCGCCGCAATGGCGCCACGCTGCCAGTCACATCGCTGGTCGACCAGTTCTATGCAGACCTGCAACAAATGGGAGGCTCGCGAGACGACACCTCGTCGCTAATCAAGCGCCTGCGTCGTTCGTGACCCGTGGCCCGTGACTGGGCGCGCGGTGCCTGCCGTGTCGAGACAGGAATCGACTGACCGTCCGACCGTCTGACCGTCCGACAAACACCTACACCGCTTTCAGCAGGCGCCCGAATGGTGAGCGCCCGGCCCACTCCTATGCTAGATGCGTGATGGAGGTTTCCGCTTCCTGGTCGGCGGGCAGGGTCGGTCAGGACGGCGCGGCATCGTCCGTAGATGGGATGGAGATGCCGCCACGCGCCGCACCATGGCGCCAGTTGCTGTTCTCCGCTTGCGGCAGCCATCGGCGATGGCAATACATCGTCATCGCGGCATGGCACTGCGGGTTGATGCGACGGGCGGCATGATGCGGTACGTGGGAGTCACACCATCGCCAAGCCCTGGTGCGTCGCGCACCAGGGCTTCTTTATTTCTCCGTCCGCCTGATCCTCGGCCTTCGTCTAATGCTCAGTAGGACTTCGGCAATCCCAGCACCCGCTCGGCGATATGGCACATGATCAGCTGCGCGCTGACCGGTGCGATACGCGGGATATAGGATTCGCGCAGATAGCGCTCGACGTGATACTCCCGGGCATAGCCCATGCCACCCAGCGTCAGCACAGCGGTCTGACAAGCCTGGTGCGCGGCCTCGGCGGCCAGGTACTTCGCCGCATTCGCCTCGGCGCCGCACGGCTTTCCATTGTCGTAGAGCCAGGCGGCCTTCCACACCATCATGTCGGCCGCTTCCAGCGCCATCCACGCCTGGGCCAGCGGATGCTGAATCCCCTGGTTCTGGCCGATCGGCCGCCCGAACACCGTGCGCTCGCGTGCATAGCGCGTGGCCGCCTCCAGCGCGGCGCGGCCCAGGCCCACCGATTCCGCGGCGATCAGGATGCGTTCGGGGTTCAGGCCATGCAGGATGTACTCAAAGCCACGGCCCTCCTCGCCGATGCGATCTTCGGCGGGCACCATCAGGCCGTCGATGAACAGCATGTTCGAATCGACCGCGCCCCGCCCCATCTTGTCGATCTCGCGTACCTCGATGTGGTTCCGGTCCAGCGTCGTGTAGAACAGGCTCAAACCCTGCGTCGGCTTGGCCACTGCATCTAGCGGCGTGGTACGCGCCAGCAGCAGCATGCGCGATGCCACCTGCGCCGTCGAAATCCAGATCTTGCGGCCGTCCACGCGATAGGCGCTGCCATCGGCGGTGCGCACGGCCTGCGTCTTCAGGTGCGTGGTATCCAGCCCGGCGTCGGGCTCGGTCACGGCAAAACATGCCTTGTCGCGCCCCGCGATCAGCGGCGGCAACGCGGCGGCCTGCTGGGCCTCGGTGCCGAATACCACCACCGGGTTCAGGCCAAACACGTTCATATGGATCGACGATGCCCCGGAGAAGCCTGCACCTGACGCCGAGACCGTCTGCATGATCAGCGCCGCTTCGGTGATCCCCAGCCCCGCGCCGCCGAACCGTTCGGGCATGGCAATGCCCAGCCAGCCCGCGCCGGCCATCGCCTGATGGAAAGCCTCGGGAAACTTGTGCTCGCGGTCGAGTTCAGCCCAGTACTCGGGCCCAAAATCGCTGCAAAGCTGCGTCACGGCCTCGACGATCGCGTTCTGCTCAGGTGTCCTTTCGAAGTTCATCTTTGTGTCCTCTTATTCCGGCTGGATGCCGGCGTCCTTCACCAGCTTGTTCCACTTCACCAGTTCGCTGCCCACAAAGCCCGCGAACTGCTGCGGCGTCTGCCCGAAGGCTTCAAAACCAAGCGCTTCGAACTTGGGGGCCACTTCCTTGCTCGCGGCGATCTTCGACAACTCGCGGTTCAACCGGTCGACGATCGGCTGCGGCGTCTTTGCCGGGGCGAAAACGCCATTCCACGACGTGATGTCGAACCCCTTCAACTCGGGTGTATCCCCGATCGGAGGCAGGTCCGGCAACAGCCGGCTGCGCTGCGCCGTGGTCACCGCCAGCGCCCGCATCCGGCCCGCCTTGACGTTGGCGATGCCAGCGGCCACGTCGACGAACATCATCGGCACCTGACCCGCGATCACGTCGGTCATGGCCGGCGGGGTGCTCTTGTATGGCACGTGCAGCAGATCGACATGAGCCATACGGGCCAGCGTGGCGCCCGACACGATGCCGGTGCTGTTGCCGCTGGCGTATGACATGCCCGGATGCGACTTCGCATAGGCAATCAGTTCCCCGACGGTCTTGACTGGCAGCTTCGGATTGATAACCAGCATGAACGGCAGGTTGCCCATGCGCGCGACCGGCGTGAAGTCCTTGATCGGGTCGTACGGCAGCTTCTTCATCAGGGAAGGGTTGGCCGAATGCGTCGTGTTCGTCGTCATGAAAAGCGTATAGCCGTCGGGAGCGGCCTGCGCGACGATCTCCGCCGCGATCGCGCCATTCGCCCCCGGACGATTGTCGACGATCACGTTCTGATTCAACGCATCGCCCAACTCCTTTGCCGTGATGCGCGCGACCGCATCGGTACCGCTTCCCGCCGCAAATGGCACGACCAGGCGGATCGGCCGGCTTGGGTAGGCGTCATTGGCGCTCGCCGGCAGCGAAATCGCGGCAGCGGGCAACGCCAGGATGGCAACGGCCAGCGTGCGCCGCATGCGGAAATTGGGCATGGTGTCTCCTCGGTTTTCTTGTCGGCGGCGGGCGCCGCCACGCTTCGATGCGTACTGTGTGCTCACTCGGGCCGGATCACGCGATCGGGCGACTCTTCATACGGCGGGGCATAGACGACGAGCAGCTTGACCGGTTCGTCGCTGATCACCGTGAATACGTGCATCGCGTCCGCCGGAAAGAAGCAGCAGTCGCCAGGACCAAGCTCTTGCGCGTGGCCATTGACCTCGGCACGCGCGCGCCCTTCCAGGACATAACAGACCTGCTCGATGCCGGGATGCGCATGGGGCAACGCGCCCTTCCCCCGTTCGATGGTGCCGTGGATGACTTCAAGCTGCGTGGCGCCGACGTTTTCGCGGCCGATGATGCGGCGATTCAGCGTGCCGACGTGATTGGCGGGGTGATATCCGGCGACGTCCTCGGTGCGAACGAAGTAGACGGGTGATGCGGTCATGGGTGGGCTGTCTCCAACTTCGAGCCCGACCGAGCACAGTCCACGTCGGTCAGACTCTATTTTCATGTTTGTGAAACGGATTTTATCCCCATGAAAAATGCCGTCAACTAGGGATTGCTCCGGATCTGACGTCTCAGCGCCCCACGTGGGCGCGCAAACCTGGGCAGCCACGAGCCCTGATTCGCCAGGATCAAATTCCTCCCTTGGCCTGCCCGCGCGCCGTGCACTAGACTGCTCTCACAAAAAAAGCATGACCGTTCAGTTTTATTCGCTTGGTGCATCCGCGCCATGAGCCATCGTCATGACGCTTGCATCCGGGTCGACCTCGAAGTGCAACCGGAAGGAGACAATGCATGGAATCGAAGAACGTTCCGCACGTGGCCGAACTACTGCGCGACGCGCCGAAGAACTGGGGCAAATGGGGACCCGATGACGAAGTCGGCTCGCTCAACTACCTGACCCAGGCCGAAGTGCTGCGCGGCGTGGCAGCCGTACGCTCGGGCAAGACCTTCACGCTGCAGATCCAGATGGGCAACCCGAAGGGGGATCCGGTCTGGCCCGGCCGCTCGCAGGCACGTCGTCTGAACGTGATGGACAAGGGCCACTACCTGTGCGGCAAGGCGCCGATCTTCCCGGGGCAAGGCGAGTACGCGGACGACATGATGATCATGTACCTGCAAGGCTCCACCCAGTACGATGCCCTCGGCCATGTCTGGTACGGCGACCAGCTCTGGAACGGCTATGACGCCAAGTCGACCATCGGCGGCATGGAAAAAGCCAGCGTGCTGCCCATCGCCGAACGCGGCATCGTCGGCCGTGGCGTGCTGATCGACATGGCGCGCCATCGCGGCAAGGCCGTGCTCGATCCCGGTGAGACCTTCACCCACCTCGACCTGCTGGCCGCAGCCGAAATGCAGGGCGTGCGTATCGAAAAGCATGACATCGTCATCATCCGCACCGGCTGGATCGGCTCCTTCTACGAGCGCGATCAGGCCGAGTTCTACAAGAACTTCATCGAGCCGGGTCTGACCTACAGCCCCGAACTGGTGGAGTGGTTCCACAAGATGGAAATTCCGAACCTGGTCACTGACACCATCGCCAACGAGGTCACGGTGGACCCGGTCTCGGGCGTGGCGCTGCCACTGCACAATGCGCTGATGCGCAACCTCGGCGTGACGCTGACGGAAATCGCGCAGCTTGACCCGCTGGCCACGGATTGCGCTGACGACGGGCAGTGGAGCTTTCTCTATACCGCAGCGCCACTGAAGGTCGTGAACGGTAGTGGAGCACCGGTCAATCCGGTCGTCATCAAGTAGGCGGAGGCAGGGGTTCGTCCACCCATGCGTCCGCCTGCTTGAATACGACGGACGCACCCTGCCACGCGGCGGCACGCATAGCGCGCCGCCGTTCCACCTTCCGGAGACACCATGACGCCCTATGACCGCAAGCCCTGGCTGTCGAGCTACGAGCCGGGCAAGCCCCACGCGATCACGCCCGAGTTCACCGACGCGCTGAGTCTGTTCCGTGCCGCGGTAGCGCGCGCGCCGTCGCAGCCAGCCATTCTCTACTTCGACGGCAGCCTGAGCTACGCCGAGCTTGACGCGCAATCCGACGCGCTCGCCTGCGCGTGGCAAGACCGTGGCATCACGCGCGGAGAACGCGTCGCCATTTACTTGCAGAACGTCCCGCAGTTCGTCATCGCCCTGGTGGCGGCGTGGAAACTGGGCGCCGTTGCCGTGCCCGTCAACCCGATGAATCGCGCGCGCGAACTGCGCGTGATCCTGGCGGACTCGGGCGCTCGCCTGCTGGTTTGCTCCGAGACCCTTTACGTCGATATCGTCCGCCCCCTGCTTGCGGAAGAAGCCAGCGCGGAAAACGGCGTGCTGCCTCTGGTGATGACGACATCCGAACTGGAGTACCAGCAGCGCCACGACCCACGGCTGTTCGCCAATGCGAGCCGACAGGAAACACCGGGCGCGGAATCGCTGTCGGCAGTGATCGCAGCCAACGCCGGCCGCCATCCTCCACCAGTGGCGCTGGGGCCGAACGACATCGCCATGCTGGTGTACACCTCCGGCACCACCGGCGTGCCCAAGGGCGCGATGAACACCCACGGCAACGTAGCCTTCAACGCCCAGGTCTACCGCGACTGGATCACGCTGGGCGAAGGAGAGCCCATCCTCGGCGTCGCGCCCCTGTTTCATATCACCGGGCTGATCGGCCATATCGGCGCCGCCTTCATGTGCGCCGCTCCGCTGGTGCTGGCCTGTCGCTTCGAACCGGGCGTGATGCTCGACACGCTGCGCGAGCATCGCCCCGCCTTCACCATCGGCGCCATCACCGTGTTCATCGCACTGATGAACCACCCAAATGCCACGCGCGATTGCTTCGCGTCGCTGACCAAGATCTACTCCGGCGGCGCGCCGATTCCGCCCAGCGTGGTGGAGGCGTTTCGCGAACGCTTCGGCCACTACATCCACAACGGCTACGGCCTGACCGAGACCAACTCGCCAACGCACGTGGTGCCGCGCGGGGTCGAGGCGCCCGTGGACCCGGCCTCCGGCACCCTTGCCGTGGGCGTGCCGGCCTACAACGTCGAGTCGTATATTGGCGACGACGAGGGCAAACCGATGGCAGTTGGCGAAGTCGGCGAGATCATTTCGCGTGGGCCGATGATCGTGCCGGGATACTGGAACAAGCCGCAGGAGAGCGCCAAGGCCATCGTCGATGGTTACTTCCGCACCGGGGATGTCGGGTTCATGGACGAACGCGGCTGGTTTTACCTCGTGGACCGCAAGAAGGACATGATCAACGCCAGCGGCTACAAGGTCTGGCCACGCGAGGTGGAGGACGTGCTGTACACCCATCCCGCCGTGCGGGAAGCCGCCGTGGTTGGCGTTCCCGATGCCTACCGTGGCGAGACGGTGAAAGCCGTGGTCAGCCTCAAGCCAGGGGCGAGCGTCACGCCAGAAGAACTGGCGGAGTACTGCAAGGCCCGGATGGCGGCGTACAAGTATCCCCGCCTGGTAATGATCATGGACGAGCTTCCCAAGACCGTTACCGGCAAGATCTTGCGACGGGAGCTGCGGGGGTAATCATCGGGTTTTGGTTTTTGTCTTGGTCTTGGTTTTGGTCGTGGACGAGTGCTACTCGATCGCCATCGGGTAGCACGCTTCCTGAATCCATGCATCGGCCACCGTCCCCCCAGGGAAATCCTCCATCCTTGCGTGGTCAGGACCTGCCGCGACGCTTCTGCTCGTGCTCACGCTGGCAGTCCATGCACCGTTTTGCCGTCGGGTATGCCTGCAGTCGCTCGAATGGAATCGGCTCCTCGCACTCGCGGCAAATCGCATAGGAGCCGAGCGTCATCCTGCCGCGCGCGGCCGCGATGTCTTCCAGTTCCACGCGGTAATGCTCGCGCATCACATCGGCCTGCCGCTGACCGATCTCCCGATCCGCGACGTCCGTTTTGTCGCCCGGATCCTGCCGCTCCAGCGGGGCGCGCGGCGAGGCGCCGGTACCCAGTGCGGCACGCGCGCGGGCTTCTTCCGCGTCGAGCATTGCGGCCAAAGTGGCAAATTGTGCGGAAGTCAGTGCATTCACGGAGAAGCTCCTTGTAGGGTGTGAGAAGCAGAATGCCCAGGGGGGCACCTTTTCAAGATATGCCTCGGCGTGCCTACCCATCTGCTCCCAGATCAAGAATGACGGCGGTATCCGGTGATGCTCGTGACATATTGCCAGCGCCGCGACTGCCTCGCAGGCATCGCGGAGGCTTGACGTGTCGCTATCCGCCCGTTACGCACGCCGGCAGCCTGCTCCGTCAGGAAAACCTGACAATCCACGCGACAGGACTGACGCCACTCTCAGTGCACCCTGCTTCCGCGAGCGACCGGCGGGCGCGATACTCGCCCAATGATTTCGCGCACAGACACCGACCGACTAACTGTGTATCTGGTCGAAAGAACGCCGGCCGTCAGGCGCAGGCAGTTGCGCCTGCTGGCGTCCCTGGACGGCCTACGTGTGGCCGGCGCCGGACACGATGCGCAAGCCCATCAAACGGAACTGGTAGACCTCCAGCCGGATGTCGTGCTGATCGGCCTGAACGCCACAGAGAACACACCCCTGCCGCGAATTCGCGCGCTCGCGATCGCCTTGCCGGCCAGCACGCTGATCGTGCTGGCTAACGAGGGCACACCCCAGATGCGCCGCGCGTGCCTGATGGCTGGCGTGGCCCACTGCTTCGACAAGACGCTCGAGATCGTGGAACTACGCAACCTGCTGCTCGCCATGGCGAGCGCGGCGCGGCAACACCGAAAGGTAACCGCATGAATTCCCACTGCCCCACTGCCCCACTGCCCATGAGGACGCCCATCATGCACCAGCATATTCTTGTCGCCGTCGACGATAGCCACTGCGCGCGTCGCGCCCTGAACGAAGCCGTCGGCCTTGCCAGCGCGTTTCACGCCAAGCTCGAGATCCTGCACGTCATCGACTACAGCTTCCTGCAGTACGACTTCGGCTATGGCGATTTCACCGAACTACGCCCACAGCTGACGGCTGCAGGCGAATCGCTTCTCAAGGAAGCTGGCGAGATCGCCGCGGCTGCCGGGCTCGAGCATCACGAAACCCTGATCGACGATCTGGCAACGATGGGCAACATCGCGGACCGCGTCAACGGCTATGCGCGAACGTGCAGCGCCGATATCGTCGTCATCGGCACGCATGGCCGGCACGGCTTGAAGCGCATGCTGCTTGGCAGCGTCGCCGAAAGCCTGGCACGCGATTGCCCGGTCCCCGTTGTCCTGGTGCGTGACGACTCTCCCGCCAGGACCGCTGAACGTCCGGTCGCCCAGAAGTAAGGCTGTGGGAACGCGCGGGACGGGACTCACCGCACCTCCCGCGCTTCTTACGCCTCCTATGCCTCCAGCAAGGCCCTTTCGATGACCTCCCGGATCTGACGGGCCAGACCATCCATCCGCTCCGCCGGCACGCCCCCGTATCCGAGCACCAGGCCGTTGTAGGCCGGCGCCGAGCCCGGCAGACAGAACCTTGACAGCGGCCGCAGCACCAGCCCTTGCGCGCGGCCGATGCGGCTGACTTCGGTATCGGCCACCGGCACGTCCAGTCGGGCGGAAAGGTGCATGCCGCCCGCGCCTCCCGAAACCGTCACCAGCCCTTGCAGATGACGCGTCATCGCATCGTGCAGCGCGGCACGCCGGGCGGCGTAGAGTTGCCGCATCCGCCTGAGGTGGCGCGTGAAATGCCCCGCCTCGATAAACGATGCCAACGCGAGTTGCTCGGCCACCCGTCCGCGCAGCATGAGCGCGCCGGCCGTGCGGTGGACCACCGGCGCCAATGCCGGCGGGACCACCATGAAACCGATCCGCAGCGCCGGGAACAACACCTTGCTGAAGGTGCCAAGGTAGATCACCGGCGCATCCTCGGCCAGGCCTTGCACCGCCGAAAGCGGCGTTCCCTGGTGCCGGAATTCGCTGTCATAGTCGTCCTCGACGATCCACGCGCCAGCGGCACGTGCTTGTGCCACCAGCGCCAGTCGCCGCTCCAGGCTCATCACCGCGCCTAGCGGGTACTGGTGCGAGGGCGTGATGTAGATGAGCCTGGGCGGTGTCTCGGTCCAGTCCTGCGGACGAGGCGCAAGCCCATCGGCATCGACCGGGATCGGCACCAGCCGCAGATTGGCCGCCTGGAACGCACTACGCGCGCCGCTATAGCCAGGGTTTTCGATCCAGGCGATATCGTCGGCGTCCGCCAGCAGCCGCGCGCACAGGTCCAGTCCGTTCTGGGTGCCATCGGTAATGAACACCTGCGACGCATCGCAGCGCACGCCGCGCGAAACGCGCAGGTACTCGGCAATCACCTGTCTCAGCGCCACGTTGCCAGCCACGGGCATATAGCCGAGTTGCGCCGGTGTGATGTTGCGCCAGGCACGTTCGAGATGGCGCCGCCATTGCGCCAGCGGGAACGCGTCCAACGCCGGCGTGCCGGGCAGGAACGGCAGCGGGTCATCCATGCCATCGCCCGGCCGCATAATGCCCGCCACGCGCCGCGACAACACCGGCGGCGCCTCGGGCACGCTCGCCGGGGTGTGCTGAAGCCCGACACGCGCCACCACGGTGCCCTGCCGGCTGCCCGTGACGAAACCTTCGGCGGCAAGACGCTCGTAGGCATACAGCACGGAATTGCGCGCCATGCCGAGTTCATCGGCCAGCGCGCGCGTGGGCAGCAGTCGCGTGCCCTCCTCGATCTTGCCGCTGAGAATGGCCGTCCGCAGGCAGGCATACAGCTGGTATTGCCGTGGCATTCGCCCTGACGCCGACGGCGTGGCTTCACGCTCGAACGCCGACAACAGCACGCCGAAATCCATCGTGGCTCCATGAACATTGATGACTGTGGGTCTACGCATGGTGCCACGATTTGCCTATCGTGGACACATCCCCAACCAAAGGACGTCCCGCAATGACCGCGACCAATACCCAGCCGCCTTCGCCCCGCACCCGCATCCACCGTGTCGCCAGACGCGGCCATTACGATCGCGCGACCCTCCACGCCATCGTCGATGCCGCCTACGTCTGCCACCTGGCGTTTGCGGACGAACATGGCGTCCACTGCATCCCGACCGCGTGCTGGCGCGAGGGCGATCACCTTTACATCCACGGCTCCAACGGCAGTCGCATGTTGAAGCTCGCGGCCACCGGCGCGCAGGTCTGCGTGACGATCACCCATCTGGATGGGCTAGTGCTGGCGCGTTCGGCGTTTCATCACTCGATGAACTACCGGTCGGCCGTCATCTACGGGTGCTTCGAAGCGGTGGAAGGTCCGGCGAAAGCAGCGGCACTGGACGCCTTCGTCGAACGCATCGCACCCGGACGCTCGCACGAGGTACGTCCGGGCGATACCAGCGAACTCGCTGCCACGACCGTCTTGCGCATTCCGCTCGACGAGGCGGCAGCAAAGATCCGGACGGGCGGTCCGGCGGACGACGAAGCCGACATGGACCGGCCGGTCTGGGCAGGCGTGCTGCCCATGGCGCTGCAGCCGCTGGCACCGCTGACCGATGCGGCGCCCACGGGCACGCCTGACTATGTGCGCGCCTGGGCATCGACGGCATCCGCCAGCGCTACGGATGCTGAAGCGGTCTCGCCGTGACCACCGGCACCACCCGCAGCACGATGCCGGCGTCGGATGCGCAGCGGGCCTGGCTGCTACTGGCCGGCATCGCATTGGCGTGGGGCATCAACTGGCCCGTCGGCAAGGCCCTGCTGGCGTACCTGCCGCCGATCTGGGTGGTAGCGCTGCGTTCCGCTGTGGGCGCTGCCGCGCTGCTGGTGATCTGCGTGGTGCGCAAACGCCTCGTGCTGCCCAAGCGAGGCGACATCCCCGTCATCCTGAGCGTGGGCGTGCTGCACATGACGGCGTTCTCCGTGCTTGCCAGCATCGGACTGCAGTACGTTGCGGCGGGACGCTCCGCCGTGCTGGCCTACACCACGCCGCTGTGGGTGGTGCCCGGCGCGTGGCTGATGCTCGGCGAACCCATGACCGTCAGACGCCTTGCCGGCGTCGGCCTCGGCCTGCTGGGCCTGCTGCTGATCTTCAACCCGCTGGCGTTCGACTGGCGCGACCGGAACGCGGTGCTCGGCAATGGCCTGGTGCTGCTTGCCGCGCTTTGCTGGGCGATAAGCATTCTGTATGTCCGCGCCCACAAATGGGTCACGCCACCGTTCGAGCTGGTGTTCTGGCAAGCGCTGCTGGCCACCTGCCTGCTGATACCGCTGGCGCTGCTGCTGGACGGCATGCCGCAGGTCGACTGGCAACCGTCGCTGGCCGGACTGCTGCTCTACGGCGGATTCTTCGGCATCGCCCTGGCCTACTGGGCCATGAACACCGTCAACCGGACCTTGCCCGCGGCCACGACATCGCTCGGCCTGCTCGGGGTGCCGGTGTTCGGCGTGGCGTGTTCGGCCATCGCGCTCGGCGAACCCATCTCGCTGCAGCTCATCATGGCTATGGGGTTGATTCTGGGTGGGATCGGGGTAGGGACGATGGGTGGAGGAAGACAAAGGGGGTGATGTCCCCCTTTATCCCCCTTTGTCCCCGGCGCCGTCAGTCGACCTTCACGTTCAGCTCACCCACGACGCCAGCCCATTTGGCCAGTTCCGCCTGGATAAACCGCCCGAGATCGGCCGGGGAACTGGCGACGGGCGTCGCGCCCTCGCCATTGAAGCGCTGCACCAGCTTTGGCGAGGCCATCGCCTTGCCAACTGCCTTGTTCAGCGAATCAATGATCGGCTGCGGCGTATTGCGCGGCGCCAGCAGCGCGTTCCAGGTATTGATCTCGAAGTTGCCATACCCCGGTACTTCACGCATGGCAGGAACATCCGGCAGTTGCGCGGACCGGTCCCGGGTAGTCACTGCAATGGCCCGCAGCCGGCCCGCCTTGACCTGAGGCAACGCGCCAGGCAACGTCGCGAAGCTCATCTGCGTTTCGCCGGCAATCACCGACGTATTGGCAAGCGCCCCGCCGCGATACGGCACATGCACAAGCTTGGCACCTGCACCCTGGGCGAACATGGCGCCTGCGAGGTGCACCGGCGATCCGTTCCCGCTCGACGCATAGTTCAGTTCACCCGGCTTCTGCCGGGCCAGTGCCACCAGGTCGGGCACCGATTTCACCGGCAGGTTTGGGGTCGTGATCAGCACCAGCGGGATCGATGCCACCATGCTGATGGGCACAAATCCGTTGACAGGATCGTAGCCAAGCGATTTCTTGTACAGGGCCGGGTTGATGCCGTGGCTCGACACCGTCGCCATGAACAGCGTGTAGCCATCGGGCGCGGATTGCTGCACGTACGCGGCGGCGGCATTACCGGCCGCGCCGGGCCTGTTCTCGATGATCACCGATTGCTTCAGTTCGGCGGCCAGTTGCTCGGCCAGGGCCCGTGCCAGGATGTCCGTGGTACCGCCGGCCGCGTAGCCCACGACGATCTTGACGGGCTGCTGCGGATACTGCGCGGCAGCATTCTGCGCCATGCCCAGCCCGCCCACGATCATCGCCGCTGCGAGGGCAAGAATCGGCCTCTTGTTCATACATGTCTCCTGTAGTTTTATATGTTCGCCACGTCCGGCGCGGCGATACTGCCGGGAGCGGTGGGCTCCCGGCCGTCCCGGTCTCCCGGGACGCGCGCTACTTCCCGGTGAAGACCGGACTGCGTTTTTCAGCGAAGGCGCGCTTGCCTTCGCGATAGTCGTCGCTGGCGAAACACTGCATGACCAGTTGCTGCATGGCCGCGATATCGACTTCCGGGCCAAGCTGCTGCAACTGGCGGATCATGCGTTTGCCGGCGCGCAGCGTCAGCGGCGCATTCCCGGCGATCTGGTCGAGGCGGACCTGGAGCGCGGCATCGAGGTCCGCCGTATCCGGTGTATCGGTCACGTGATGGATCAGTCCGAGGGCCTTGGCTTCGGCAGCCGCGTAGCGATTCGCGGTCAGGAAGATCTCGAGCGCATTGGCCGCCCCGACCGTGGTCACCAGGTTGCGGATAGCGGTCAGCCGGTACCCGAGCCCGAGCTTGCCGGCCGGGATCGCGAAGGTGCTGTCGGCCGATGCGATCCGGATATCGCAGCACAGCGCGATGTTCATCCCGCCGCCGATGCAATAACCCTTGATGCGTGCCAGCGTGGGCTTGGCATAGTCGTAGAGCGCGAGCTGCGCGGCCTCTGCAACCTGCTCGTAGGCCGCCACGGCTTCGTCACCCGAGCGCAGCTTGTCGAACTGGGAAATGTTGGCGCCGCTCACGAAAGCACGTTCGCCAGCGCCGGTGAGCACGACCGCGCGGATGTCGTCGTCCTGCTCGAATGCTGCCAGCGCCTTGGGCACCGCCGCCCACATGTCGAAGGAGACGGCGTTGTGGCGCCCGGGATCGTTGAAGGTGATCCAGCCTGTGTTGCCCCGCTTCTCCACGAGCAGGGCATCGGTAACTTCGCCTTCCAGAATGCGTGTGCTGTTCATGTTGCCTTTCTTGGCCGTCTGGCCCGGTGTCGTTCGATTCCGTTGGTCAAATGCCGGCGCATGGCCGTGCGTGCCGCTTCCGCATCGCCAGCCGCGATGGCATCGAAGATGGCGTGGTGTTCGTTCTCGACTTCCGCGATACGCGCCGTCCCCGTCGATCCGGTTCGCAGCGTGCGCACGGCGTCGTGCAATACATGGCTCAGATGCGCCATCAACCGGATGAAGTACGGGTTGTTGGTGGCGTTACCCACGGCAAGGTGGAAATCGAGCGCGCTATCCGTGCCCTTCTCCAGATCCCCGCCCGATTCGTCGACCTTCGCCAGCGCGACGCGCAATGCCTCGAGTTGCGCGTCCGTGCGATACATCGCCGCCAGCGCCGCCGCGCCCGATTCGATCTCGACCCGCAACTGGAAGACATGCTCGAGCGCATCCTTCTCCATCAGTTCATCGGTGACGATCTCGAAATTGCGCTGCCCGATACCGTGGGCCACGAACGAGCCGGTGCCGCGCCGCGTTTCCACGTAGCCCGACAGTTTCAGCCGTGCGATGGCCTCCCGCACGACATTGCGGCTCACGTCGAACGCCGTGGCCAGTTCGTGCTCCGTGGGCAACCGCTGGCCATGCGCCAGCGAGCCGTTGAGAATGCGCTGGCGAATCTGGTGCGCGATCTCGTCGGGCAGGTTGTCTGGCCGGCGCAGGCTCGTGAATCCGCGGGCTTCGGTATCGAATGGGGCCTTCATCTGAATCTCCGTCATGTCTTGCGCCCCGGTGTCGGGGACATTCATGCCGGATATGTTAGCGCCCAATCAGATGACACCCTGCGCGGCGAGCGCCTCGACCTTCGCCGCGTCCAGACCGAGCAGGGCGCGATAGACGTCAAGGTTGTGTTCCCCGCTTTCCGGAGCCGGCGCCAGTTTCCCCATCGGCGTGCGGCTCAGCGTCACCGCCTGGCCTACGACCGAAATCGGCCCGAGCGTCGGATGATCGATGGGCTGGCTCATGCGCAGATGCTCCACCTGCGGATCGGCGAATGCTTCCTTCATATTGAGGATCGGGCCGCACGGCACACCTTCCTCGTTCATGCGCGCGATCCATTCCTGCGTCGTGCGGGTACGGGTGCGTTCGGCAATCTCCGCGCCCAGCGCCGCGCGATGGCGCGCGCGCAGCGGCACGGTCCGGAACCGCTCGTCCTGCACCAGTTCGGGCGCGCCCAGCACATTGCAAAGGCGGGCGAAGATGTCGTTACCCATGGCGGCGATGTTCATGTGACCGTCCGCCGTGGGGAAGACGCCGGTCGGGCTGCTGGTCGGGTGATCGTTGCCGCTCTGACCCGGCACTTCGCCATTCATCAGCCAGCGCATTGCCTGGAAATCCATCATCCACAGCTGCGACTGCAGCAGCGAGGTCTGTACCCATTGCCCCTGCCCTGATACCTCGCGCTCCAGCAATGCCACCATCACGCCGATCGCGCAGAACAGGCCGGCGGTCAGATCGGCAACCGGTATACCCGCGCGCATCGGTCCCCGCCCGGGTTCGCCGGTCACGGACATCATCCCCGAGATGCCCTGCGCGATCTGGTCCAGGCCCGGGCGGTCGTGATACGGCCCATCCTGGCCGAAGCCGGAAACGCTGCCGTAGACAATGCGCGGATTCACCTTGCGCAGCGACTCGTAGTCGATGCCGAGCTTGAATTTCACCGAGGGACGGTAGTTCTCCACCACCACGTCGGCCTTGCGCACGAGGTCAAGGAACAGCGCGCGACCTTCGGGGTGCTTGAGGTTCAGCGTGATGCTCTGCTTGTTGCGATGCGTGTTCTGGTAGTCAGCCACCTGCGCCGAGCCACCGGGCCGATCGTCGGGCGCCAGCCCCGGCTCTTCGATCTTGATGACGTTCGCGCCCCAGTCAGCAAACTGGCGCACGGCAGCCGGGCCCGAACGCACGCGCGTCAGGTCCAGCACGGTGAAACGGGAAAGCGGTCCAGATCCCACAGTTGTCTCCAATGTCTTTGCTCGGCGTTCGCGGATTGCCGATGTTGTTAAGTAGGATGTTGGACATCCTATCTGTAAAACTATAGGGAGCAAACGGGGTTAACCCGCTCATGACTGGTTTGCAGATCGAATCAGGAAAGAGAATGCCGAGATGGCGGAAGCGCGCCCGCCCCACTCTGCGTCAGAACGCCTAAGCCTCGAGCCCCTCGGCCACCAGGCTGGCAAAGACCTCCGTCAGCCGCGAACTGGCGAGGTGGCCCGCATGAGCCAGGCGCACCTCCACGGCGATCGCCGGCACCAGCGGCACCACCGTCAGGGCCTGGCCGAACACGCGCGCGGCGTACGGATTGACGATACCGATGCCGGCCCCCTCGGCCGCAAGCCGGCAGATCGTGCTCGAATAAGTGGTTTGCAGCGTCGCGGCCGGTTCCGCCCCGGCTTCGTGCAGCGCCTGCCAGAGCGCAACACTCAGTTCGTCGTCCGCGTTCAGGGTCAGCAGCCGCTGGCCTGACAGGTCCGCCGCGCGAATCCGCCGCCGCGATGCCATGACGTGCCCGGGATGCATCACGCATACGGCGGGTGACCGGTGCATGACGCGGATATCGAACTGGGGATGGTCGAGCCGCCCCGTGGCCAGCACCAGATCGAATCGTCCGTGCAGCAGCCCTTCGCCAAGCTGGTGGCTGCCGACGGTCTGCAGGTCCACCGATACATCGGGATGCCGCTCGATAAAGCGCGCCACGATACCGGGCATCGGCCCCAGACCGAGCGTTGGCGTGCAGCCGAGCCGAAGCAGGCCCGTGCCGGAACGGCGCAGCAGATGCACCTCCTGGCCGATACGCGCAAGACCCTGGAAATGCCCCTGTACGGTTTCGAACAACCGCTGCGCCTCGGGCGTGGGCCGCAGCCGGCCCTTTTCCATATCAAACAGTTTCAGGTCGGTACCGGTCTGCATCTGCGCCAGCACCCGGCTCACCGACGGCTGCGTGGTGTGCAGCATGGCGGCGGCGGCCGTTGTGGTGCCGCTCAGCATCACGGCGCGAAAGACCTCGATTTCACGAAAAGTTGGCGCGCGCGGCATATGGACGGGCTTCGATGGGGGTCACCGAGTGTATATCAGCAGCGTATAGGGTCCGCGCAAATTTGAATTATCCGGCATGGCTGCCCGCGCCTACACTCCTGCCATCGTAGCCACGCCCACAGAACATCCCGGAGACATCGAATGCCACGCTTTTCCCGTTGCCTGCCCCTCATTGCCGCACTGCTGGGCACGGTCGTGCCGGCCATCGCCCATGCCGCATACCCCGACCACGCACTGCGCCTGATCGTGCCATTCAGTGCGGGCGGCAGCTCGGACCTGCAGGCGCGGATGCTGGCGGACAAGCTTGGCAAGCTGTACGGCCAGCCGGTGGTCGTGGAGAACCGCCCCGGCGCGGGCGGTCATATCGGCGGCAAGGCTGTAGCCGACGCCGCACCCGACGGCTACACGCTGCTGCTCGGCTCCATCGGCCTGCACGCCACCTACGGCACGTATCCGAAGCTGAACTACGACCCGTCGAAGGACCTGAAGGTGGTGACCGTGCTCGCGGAGATGCCGCACGTCGTTCTGGTCAACCCGAGCATCCAGGTAACGAACCTCAAGCAACTCGTCGACGCGGCGGCAAAGCGCCCGGATGGCATGACGTTCGGCTCGGCCGGCGTCGGATCGTCGGTGCACATGATCGGCGAACTGTTCAAGGTCACCACCGGCGCGCATCTGACCCATGTGCCGTACAAGGGAAGCTCCGCGGCCATTGCCGACCTGCTGGGCGGGCAGATCGACATGATGTTCGAGAACCCGCCAACCACGCTCGGGTACATCCGCTCGGGCAAGTTGCGCGCGCTGGCCGTGACCGGCAAGACCCGGCTGCCGGCCTTGCCGCAGGTGCCAACGGCCGCCGAGGCCGGCGTGCCGAACTTCGTTGCCACATCCTGGACCACGGTCGCGGTCGGCGCGAAAGTGCCCGACGCGATCGCCGACAAGCTCAATGCCGACATCCGCTCGATCGTTGCATCGCAGGAATTCCGTTCGGCGCTCGCCGAGCAGGGCATGACGCCGGTTGGTAACACCCGCGACGCCGCCACGACATTCATTGCCGGCGAGAAAGCCCGCTGGGACCAGGTCATCGCCAAAGCCCGGCTGACCGCCCAATAATCGACCGCCCAATAATCACAACGCCAACCTCATACCGATTCCACGCCCATCAAGCCGGCTGACCATGCATCACGACAAGATCGAACACCATCCCCTGCCGTGCCGACGGCTGGGTGACGGCAAGCTCCATCACTTCTTCGGCTACTACAACAAGAGCACTTGGGATCGCACCGACCGCTACGTGCTAGCGCAGCGCGTGCCGATGGCCGACGCGGACCTGCACCCCGGCCTCATCGCCGAGATCGGCTTCTTCGATACCCAGGACGACGACCGCTTCCAGAAGGTCGGCCAGACCACCGCATGGAACTGGCAGATGGGCGCCCAACTGCAGTGGCTCGATGGCGCGCCCGGCAGGCAGTTGATCTACAACTGCCGCACCGACGACGAATCCGCCTTCTATCCGTGCCTCGGCGCGGTCATCCATGACGTCGCCAGCGGTGTTTCGCGCCCGCTGCCGATGCCGGTCTACGTGGTGGCGCCGGACAGCCGCTACGCGCTGTGCATCGATTACCGCAGGCTTTACGTCACGCACCAGACCATCGGCTACAGCGACGAGGCTTCGCTGCGGGCCCTCCCCCAACTGGATCTGGCCCCCGCGCGCGATGGCATCCATGTGATGGACCTTGCGACCGGCATGTCCCGGCTAATCGTCAGCTACGACACGCTGCGCAACTTCCATCCGGTTCCGTCGATGGACAAGGCGATCCACTGGGTCAGCCATATCGAAATCAATCCGTCGTCGTCGCGCGTGCTGTTCCTGCACCGCTGGACGGAGCGGGTCGAGGACGAGACCTGCTTCCTGCATCGGCTGATCACCGTGAACCCCGATGGCACCGACATGCGGCTGCTCGAGTGCTCGGACCACCCGCTACCGCAATTGGCGGCGCATTTCGATCCGAATGCCGTGGGTACCTTCGACTATGAAAAATCGGAGTACCAGATCTCGCATCCGCTGTGGAAGGACGACACCCACATCATCGTCTGGGGTCCGCACGCCGGCAGCATCCACTATCACCTGTACGAGGACCGCGCGGACGGCGAGGTCACGGTGATCGGGGCCGACGTCCTGACCGAGAACGGCCATATGACGTTCTCCCGCACGCATCCCGACTGGCTGCTCAGCGATACCTACCCCGACGCGCAGACCAACGAGCGCATCCTGTTTCTGTATCACGTGCCCAGTGGCGTGCGCCACGACATCGGTTCGTTCTACACGAGCCCGACGCTCAAGAAGGAAAACCGCTGCGACCTGCACCCGCGCTGGAGCCGCGATGGCAAGCGCGTGTGCATTGACTCGATCCACGACGGCAACCGGCAGATGTACGCGCTGGATGTCGCCGCGCTGGTCGATCCCGCGTAAGCATCGGCCGGGAGCATTGCCCAAAACGGGGGTAACGGCGGTAACGGGGGTATTTCGGCCACTTGTCCGCTACACTGCGGCGCAATGCCGTCGATCCAGCCCCCGCGCCATGCGCCTGCGTCACCTTGAAATCTTCCATGCGGTCATGCGTACCGGCTCTCTGAGCCGGGCCGCCGAACTGCTCTTTATCTCCCAGCCCGCCGCCAGCAAGGTGCTGGCCCACGCGGAACGCGACCTCGGCTTCAAGCTGTTCACCCGCGCGCACGGCCGGCTGCTGCCCACGCGCGAGGCGCAATTGCTGCACGCCGAAACGGTGCATCTGTTCGCCAACCTGGAGAACGTGCGCCAGCTCGCGCGCAACCTGCGACGCCATCCCGAGGGCCATCTGCGCATTGGCTGCCTGCCCAGCCTGGGCCTGAGCCTGATCCCGCAGGCGGTGCGAGAGTTTCGCCAGCGCTGCCCCGGCGTCTCACTGGAAATCGAGACACGGCATGGCGACGAACTGCAGGGCCTGGTGATGTCGCGCGAACTCGACATCGCCGTGGTATTCGACCCGGCCCCGCGCCCTGGCGTGACATCGAGCGCGCTGGGGCAGGCGGAGGTCGTCTACCTCGGCCCCGCCTCGAACGCGCCGCCGCATGGGCCGGTGCAACTGGCCGCGCTCGACGATCAGCACTGGATCGGCATCGGCAACAGCGACCCGCTGGGCGGCCTGATCGCCCAGGCCTTCCGCGATCTCGGGCTCGAGGAGCGCACGCCGATGATCGAGGCGCGTACCTATTACGTGGCCGCGGCGCTGGCGGAGTGCGGCGTCGGCTACGCTCTGGTCGACCATTTCACGGCTCAGTTCTCGCAGCGCGCGAGCGGCGAGGAACTGCTGATCCGGCCGCTGGAGCCCGCCCTGTCGGTAGGCGTGGCCGCGATCTACGCGGACGGCGCTGCGTCCTCGCACGCCCACGACACCCTGCTGGCGATCCTCGGATCCCAGTTCGAGGCGGCGCTGCCGGGCCGGTCTGGATAACCTCAGGTTATAGGGTATGCGCTAAAGGTCATTTGAACGCTCCCCCGCTCTCGTCAACACTGTCGCCTTGCCCGCAGTTGCGGGCGGCAGGTCATTTTCAAGGGTGGGGAGAGAAACATGCGGGTATGCGTACTGGGTGGCGGAGTGGTTGGCGTCGCGAGCGCCTACTATCTGGCGCGCGAGGGGCATACCGTTACCCTGCTGGAAGCGCGCGACGAACTGGCCCAGGAAACCAGCCTGGCCAATGGCGCGCAACTCAGCTACAGCTACGTGGCGCCGCTGGCCGACCCGGCCGTGCTGCCCAAGCTGCCGGGATGGCTGCTCGACCGCAACTCGCCCCTGCGTTTCGTTCCTCGCCTTGATTGGCGCCAGTGGACCTGGTGCCTCGAGTTCCTGCGTGCCTGCCGCACCGGCGTGGCCAAGAAAGTCACCGCGCAGTTGCTCGGGCTGGGCCAACTCAGCCGCGATGGCGTGCATGAACTGGTCGAGCGCGAGGCGCTGCACTTCAACTACCAGCGCAATGGCAAGCTGGTGGTGTATCGCGATCCGGTTGCCTTCGACGGCGCCCGGCGGCAACTGGAATATCAGGCCTCGCTCGGCAGTCGCCAGCAGGCGCTGGACGCCGCGGCCTGCGTGGCGCTCGAACCGGCCCTGGCCTCGTTGCAGCACAAGCTGGCCGGCGGCATCCACACCCCTAGCGAGGAAGCTGGTGACTGCCATGCTTTCACCGTTGGCCTGGCCGCGGCCGCCACGCGCCGATTTGGCGCGAGCTTCCGCTGTGGCACGCGGGTGACGGGGCTGCGGCACGCAGGGCGACGCGTGGTGGCCGCGCGCACCGATGCGGGCGACATCGAGGCCGACGCCTTCGTGGTCGCCGCCGGCATGCAGAGCGTGCCGATGCTGGCGCCGCTTGGCGTGACGTTGCCACTGTATCCGCTGACCGGCTACAGCCTGACCGCGCCGACCCAACCGGGCCACCATCATCCCCCTGCCATCAGCGTGACGGACCTGCACTACAAGGTGGTCTACGCCCGTCTGGGCGAGCAGTTGCGCATCGCCGGCATGGTCGACCTGATTGGCCGCCATCCCCGTGCCGATGCACGTCGCGTCGCCCTGCTCGCCAGGCAGGCACGCGAAACCTTCCCGGACGGCGCGAACTTCGATGCAGCGACCTCGTGGTGCGGCGGCCGGCCGGCCACGCCAGACAGCAAGCCGCTGATCGGCGCCACGCCGTACGACAACCTGTGGCTCAACACCGGTCATGGCGCGTTGGGCTTCACGCTGGCCTGCGGCAGCGCCGCGCTGCTCGCCGACGCCATGGCCGGCCGCCCCTCGCCGCTGGATGCTTCTGCGTTCGCGCTGATGCGCTGATGCGCTGGCGCGCCGATACCGGGCCAACATCGTTTCCTCTCACACCGATACCCGCACAAGACACCATGAAACAGATCATCGATACCGGCCTGCCTCGATCCGCTGCTCCCGTCGAATGGGCAGTACTGGGCAACGGCATCCTGTTCACCACGCAGATCCCGACCGGCGCCGACGGCAACGTGGTGGAAGGCGGCATGGAAGCGCAGGCGCGCCAGACGCTGCAGAACCTGAAGCAGACTCTGGATGCTGCCGGTGGTAGCCTTGCCGACCTGACCCAGGTCATCGTCTATGTGACCGACCGTGCCGATCTCGCCGTCTTCAACCGGGTCTATGCGGAGATGATTCCGGCACCCTATCCCAACCGCGCGGCCATCGTGACCGTGGGTTTCGGGCGGCCCGAGATGCTGGTCGAGATCCTCGCCTACGCGGCACTCGGCTGAGTCGCCCCCGCGCCAACGCTTATCACCGAAGGACTGATCCCATGCCATCCTGCGACCTGTTGTTCACCAACGCCACGTTGATCGATGGTACCGGCGCCACACGTCGTACCGGCGCGCTGGCCGTGACGGACGGACGCATCGTCGCGCTCGGTGACTGCTCCGGCTGGCAGGCCGCGCATACGGTCGACGCAACCGGTCGCGTGCTGGCGCCCGGCTTCATCGACGTGCACACGCACGATGACAGCGCCCTGCTCAATACGCCTGCAATGCCGGCCAAGACCAGCCAGGGCGTGACGAGCGTGATTGCCGGTAACTGCGGCATCAGCATCGCGCCGCTAACGCCGACCCACGGCCTGCCGCAGCCGCTGATGCTGCTGGGTGAGGTCTCGGACTACCGGTTTCCCTCCGTCGCCGACTACCGGCGCGCGCTGGAGGCCTCGCCACCCAGCGTCAACGTCGGTCTGCTGGTGGGCCACAGCACGCTGCGCGCGGGTGCCATGACCGATACCACGCGTGCCGCCACCGCCGAGGAAATCGAGGCGATGGCCGCGATGCTCGACCAGGCGCTGAGCGATGGCGGCCTGGGCATGAGCACCGGCCTCAGCTATCCGGCAAGCCGCGCGGCACCAACCGCCGAAGTGGTGGCCCTGGCGCGCGTGACCGCGCGTCACCCGGGCGCGATCTACACCACCCATATGCGCAGCGAGCGCGATCAGGTCGTCGAGGCCGTCGGCGAAACGCTGGAGATCGGCCGCGAAGCCGCGCTGCCCGTCGTGATCTCGCACCACAAATGCATCGGGCGCAAGAACTTCGGCAAGACCACCGTCACCCTGAGCCTGATTGACAAGGCGCTGGCCACCCAGGACGTATCCCTCGACGTCTACCCCTATACGGCCAGCTCCACGGTGCTGCTGCCCGAGTTCGTCGGCGAGGCGGAACGGATCATCGTCACGAGTTCGCAGCCGCATCCCGAGCAGGCACGCCGGGACCTGTCGGCCATCGCCGCCGACTGGCATGTATCGCTGGAGGAAGCGGCGGCACGGCTCGGGCCGGCCACCGCGATCTATTTCCAGATGGATGAGGGGGACCTGCGCCGCGTGCTGTCTCACCCGCGCACGATGATCGGCTCGGATGGCATTCCCGGCCCTTACCCCCACCCACGGCTCTGGGGCAGCTTTCCGCGCGTGCTTGGCCACTACGCCCGCGAACTGGGCCTGCTGACGCTCGAGGACGCGGTGCGCCGCATGACGTCGCTGCCCGCCTCGGTCTTTGGCCTGCCCGGGCGTGGGGTGCTGGAAGTGGGCTACGCCGCCGATCTGGTGCTGTTCGATCCCGAACAGGTGATCGACCGCGCCGACTACACGCAGCCGTGCGAGCCGTCGGCCGGCATCGATGCGGTCTATGTCAACGGTGTGCAGGTCTGGGGCCCGGATGGCGCCACCGGCGCCGCCGCCGGACAGTTCCTGCGCCACTGAGCCGGACGACCGGAGTACCGGCCCGCTGCCCCCGACAACATCCATCCCGACAAGAACCACGAGGAGACCCAACTTGAAACGCAGACACTTCCTTCTGGCGCCTGTCCTCGGCGCCATCGCGCTGGGCACCGCCACGCTGGCGCACGCCGCCTATCCCGACCGGCCGATCACGCTGGTCATCCCCTTTTCCGCCGGGGGTCCGACCGACGTCGTGGGACGTATCGTTGCCAGCAAGGCTTCGGAGATCCTGGGCCAGCAGATCGTGGTCGACAACCGCGTCGGCGCGGCCGGCACCATCGGCATGAATGCCGTGGCACGCGCCAAGGCCGATGGCTACACGCTCGGCCTCGCCACGGTCAGCACGCACGGCACCGCGCCGCATCTGCTGGCCAAGCCGCCCTATGACCCGGTCAAGGATTTCACGCCGGTCGTCAATCTGGTCAGCAGCCCCAACATCCTCAGCGTGCACCCCGGCTTCCCGGCCCGCACGCTGAAGGAGTTCGTGGACTACACGAAGAAGCACCCCGGCAAGGAAAGCTACGCCAACGCCGGTGCCGGAGGCATCAACGACCTTGGCATGGCCTGGTTCCTGCAACTCAACGACGCCAACATGATCAGCGTGCCGTACAAGGGCTCGGCGCCGGCGCTCAACGATGCGATCGGCGGCAACGTCAAGGTTATCTTCGACAACTTCCCGTCGTCCCTGCCATTCATCAAGGCGGGCAAGCTGCGCGCGCTCGCCATCACCGGCACGCAACGCAACGACAAGCTGCCCGACGTCCCGACCTTCGCCGAGCAGGGCTACAAGGACTATGACGTCAGCGCCTGGTATGGCGTGGTAGCGCCGGCAAAGTTGCCGCAGGAGGTTCGCACCCGCCTGGTGGAAGCCTTCCAGGCGGCGCTGGCCGATGCCAACACGCGGCAGCGCCTTGTCGATGCCGGCGCCTTCCCGGTCTCGGTCGGGCCGGATGCCTTTGCCCGCCAGATCCGTCAGGAATACGAGCGTTGGGGCACGGTGATCCGCAAGGCTGGCATCACGCCGCAGTAAGCCTCACGGACATCGCAGGCACAGGGACGGGAGCGGGCAGCGCCGGCAGAGGCCTGCCCGACCAGAAATACAAAACAAGATAAGACGAAAGCAGGCAGGAGTCGTCACATGACATCAGTAGCAAGCAAAGCCCCCACTTCATCAGACTTGCAACCGGGCCGGCGCGTCGCGGCGATCGCGGTGTTCGTGGTGGGTCTGGCAATCGCCCTCTACACGCACCTGGCCATGCCCGGCGAGACGAACCTCTGGGGCCTGACGCCCGTGCTCGTGTTCGCCATCATCGCGCTGCTCGGCGTTGACATCGTGCTGTCGACCATCGCCGCCATCGTGCTCGGCGCGATCATGACCGGCACGACGCCGGTGGGCATGGGCAAACTGCTGGCCGACTCGCTCGGCTCCTTTATCGCGGTTGTCGGCCTGATCATCGTCCTGGGCGCCGGCGTGGGCGAGGTGGCCTCGCGCACGGGCGCCGCCGAGCAACTGGTGCGCGCCATTGTGCGGCGTATCGGCTTGTCCAATCAGGTACGCGTGCGCCTCGGCATCATGGTCACCTCCACGCTGATCTGCGGCGCGCTGGGCACGCTGGCCGGCGGTAACGCCATCATCGCCGCCGTGGTGATCCCGATCGCCGCGGCGGTGCGTCTGTCGCCGCCCGCGGTGGCCGCGCTGTTCCAGACCGCGGGTTCCGCCGGCCTGGTGCTCGGACCGTTCACGCCCAACGTCGTGACCGTGCTGGGGCTGACCGGACTGAGCTACCCGGAATACCTGATGGTGGCCGGCATCCCGATGGCGGCGGCCACACTTGCCAGTGGCTGGTTCATGTCGGGCCGCATCCAGAAGATGACCGAGGCCGAGCACCAGTACGACGAAGCCAAGAACGGCATCGCCGCGTTCGACCTGTCCGCCACGCCACCGCGCACGGCAGTTCGCGCCGCGTGGGCGTTCTGCCTGACCATCATCGGGCTGGCCACGGCTGGCGTGATCGTCAAGGCCGGCTTTGCCTTCGCCATCATCGTCATGGTGTCGCTGGCCGCCACCACCGGCCTGGCCGGCGGCATGGGTCCGCGCGCCATCCTTCAGGCGATGTATGCCGGTGCGGGCAAGCTGATCTGGATCTTCTTCCTGTTCTGGCTGTTCAACCCCGTGCTGGTGCTGGTGGACAAGCTCAACGCCTACCACGCACTGCTCGACATCGCCAGCCCGCACCTGGCAGGCATCGGCGGCGCCATGCTGTGCGTGATCATCCTGTGGTTCAACGTGATTGGACACATCCCTGGCGCGGCAGTCGCGCAGATGACATTCACGGCCAAGATCTTCGGCCCGCTGCTGGCCGCCGCCGGCGTCGGCCCCGCGGCCACCACCGCCGTGATCCTTGGCAGCTCGCAGATCGACTGGTTCGGCCCCTTCCCTACCTCCGACATGTTCGGACAGATGGGCCTGGCCCGTTCGACCCAGCTAAAGTACATGCTCTACAACGGCTGGGCGGTGATCATCGTGAATCTCTGTCTGTTCTCTGGGCTGTTCTTCTTGCTGGTCTGAGGAGGCGATATGGAACTCGTGGCATTTCCGCTAGGTAACCGGATTCCCGATGCGGCCGCGCTTCGCGCGCGGGTAGAAACCGCGCTGGCACCGCTGCTGGCCGGCACGCAGGCACGTGTGGCGATCAGCCTGCGGCTTGCCGATGGCAAGGTGGTGCTGGAGCGCGAGGCCGAGCGCGTGCAGCCATCGGCCAGCATCATCAAGCTGCCGATCCTGTTCACGCTGCTGGAACAGGTGGCGCAGGGTCATCTGCAGCTTGAGCAACGCTTCTCTCTGGACGGACTCGAGCGGGTGGGCGGTACTGGCATCCTCAGCCAATTGCCCAGTGTCCAGAGCCTGACGCTGGCGGAACTGGCGCGGCTGATGATCGTGCTGAGCGACAACCTGGCGACCAATGCGCTGATCGAACTGCTCGGCTTCGAGGGCGTGAACGACTGGTGCGATCGCGCGGGACTCAGGCAGACGCGGCTGCAGCGTCGCATGATGGACGCCGCCGCGCGCGCCGCAGGGCTGGACAACTTCACGAGCGCCAGCGACGCTGCGGCCTCGCTGTGCTGGCTGCTGCGTGATGGATCGTTGCCCGCCCCGCTGCGTGACTTCGCACTGGGGCTGCTGGCCGATCAGCGCGAGCGCGCCCATTTCGGCGCGGCGCTGCCAGCCGGTGCCATGCTGGCCAACAAGACCGGACAGTTGCCCGGCCTTCGTCACGACGCCGGCATTCTGACCGTAGGCGCCTACAGCGTCGTGCTGGCCGTACTGGCCGACGGCTTCACGGACGCGCGCACCGCGCAGACGCTGCACGGTGGCGATGGCGCGCAATGGCTGGCCGAAGCGGCGCGGATCGTGGCGCAGGTGCTTGCCGTGCCGCAAGACGAGAACGGAGCGGAATGATGCGGATAAAAGTCGCTGCCATCCAGATCGACAGCCGGCAGGACCGCGAGGCCAACCTGGCAGCGCTCGAACACTGGATTCTTGCCGCGGCGGCGGACGGCGCGAAACTGATCGTCACGCCGGAGTACAGCGATGTCCGCGGCGATGCCAACGCGCTACAGGCGGCCGCCAGCGCGGTTCCGGGCCCCGTCTCCGAGCACATCGCCACGCTGGCGCAACGCACCGGTTGCTGGATTCATCTGGGCTCGATGCATGAACGCCTGCCAGGCGAGACCCGCCTCGGCAATAGCGGCATCACGTTCGCGCCAGATGGCGGCATTGCCGCACGATATCGCAAGGTGCACCTGTACGACGCCGTGGTGAATGGCAAACCCTATCGCGAGTCAGCCGACTTCGCGCCGGGGGACGGCCTGCATACCGTGGACGCTGCCGGCCTGACCCTGGGTCTGAGCATCTGCTACGACCTGCGCTTTGGCGAGCTGTACCGGACCCTGCGCGCCCGCGGCGCCAACGTGCTGCTGGTGCCCGCCGCTTTCAACGTGCACACCGGACGCGACCACTGGGAGACGCTGCTGCGGGCCCGTGCCATCGAAAACCAGTGCTACGTGATTGCCGCCGCGCAGATCGGCGGCCCGGGACCCGCCCTGCCCTGCCTGGGGCGCAGCATGATCATCGACCCCTGGGGCACCGTGCTGGCCTGTATGCCGGACACCACCGGCTTCATCACCGCCGAACTCGATACAGAGCGCGTGGCCGGCCTGCGCGAGGCGCTGCCGGCATGGGAGCATCGCCGCACGGACCTGTATTTCGGCGGCATTCGGAACGCAGGCTGAGCCCTGGCCTCGCGTCCAAGAGACGCTATCAAGTTGAGGAACTGAAGCAAAGCGGTGCTGGCTTGACGCGCGGTCGCAGACAATACAAGTACGCCAGAATCGCTTGATCGTGTCTCTAGGCTCGCGCGCACTTGATGACGGTGTCCAGCGTGCGCGTGGTGATGTCCTTCCCGAACGAACGCTCAAGCAGCGTCATGAACACCGGTCCTTTCTTCGGGTCCGGCAAATATGCACTGAAGACTTCCGCCGCGCTGGCCTTGATAATGCTGGCGCCGTCGCGCTCGATTGGCAGTGCGATTTCGGGCGCCACCGGACTGCGGAGAAATGTGACGACCCGCTTGGCCCCGGGCGCCAGGTCAAACTCGGCAAACGGATCGGCCTCGATCAGGTCCAGGAGATAGCCAGCGGGCCGAACGAACGTGCCGAAGCTATGACCCAACTCCGCGTGCATGGCCTTCTCGGCGCGTCGCTCCAGCGCTGTGATGGACGCCGAACGCGCGTCGAACACAACGTTCCCGCTGGACAGCAACGTTCGCACCTCGGAGAAGCCCGCCGCTTCGAAGCAATGCTTGAGCTCCGGCATCCTGGCGTTCATCGGACTGACACCGCGAAGAAAGGCGACGTATCGGGGCATGGTGATCTCCTGCTGACTGCCGGGCAGCCGCTCACGATTGGCGTGACACGCAGTCTACGCCCACCAGGCCCCTTCCTGCGGCGTCGCGCCACTGAAGGCGCGGGGCATCGCCCGTTGCCTGCGATGCCCGCCGAGCATCGGATCAGTCGACGAATCAGTCGACTTGCGCGCCCGAGACTTTCACCGCTTCGGCCCAGCGCTTGCTCTCGCTAGCGATGAATGCCGAGAACTCCTTCGGTCCTTCGTTCACCGCGTCGCCGCCTAGGTCCTCGATGCTGGCACGCGTGGCGGGCTCCGCCACGATGCGCGTCACGTCCTCGTTGATCTTCTGACGCAGGCCGGACGGCATGGTTGCCGGGCTGAAGAGACCGAACCACGTGGCCGCCTGGAACGGCAGGCCAGCCTGCGTAAACGTCGGCACATTCGGCAACGTCGGGCTGCGCTTCGAATGGGCCAGCGCAATCGCGCGGAGCTTGCCGGACTTGATATGCGGCAGCGCCGATGACAGCGTGACAAACGCCATCTGCACCTGCCCGCCCATCAGGTCGGACAGCATCGGCGCATCGCCCTTGTAGGGGACATGCGTCAGCTCCAGACCAGCCTTCGACTTGAACAGCGCGCCCGCCAGATGCTGCGGTGAACCGTTGCCGGGCGAGGCATACGTCGCGCCCGGATGGCTGCGCGCGTACGCCAGCAGTTCGGGGAGATCCTTGGCGGGGACGGTCGGTCCGACCACGAGCACCAGCGGGACGATCGCCGACAGGTTGATCGGCGCGAAGTCCTTGACCGGGTCGTAGGGAAGGGACCGATACAGGCTACCGCTGATGGTATGGGCGGCGGTTGTCATGTAGAGGGTGTAGCCATCGCCCGGAGACTTCGCCACGAAGCCCGCGCCGAGCACAGTCCCAGCGCCGGGCTTGTTCACGACGACGACGGGCTGCTTCCACACTTCGCCCAGACGCTTGCCGATCAGCCTCGCAATGATGTCGGTGGCGCCACCGGCGGCGTACGGCACCACGATCGACACCGGCTTGGTCGGAAATGCCGGAGCGTCCGCCGCGTTCGCGGCTCCAGTGCCCGAAACGGAAAGCACGCCAAGACAGGCGAGCAAGCCCGCGACCCGATTGCGAATATTCATCCTAAGTCTCCTAACTGCTTCTTGCGGTGGGCGATGGGTATCGCCTGTTCAAAAACAACTGGAACGCCAATTGGACATGGAGCCCGCGATCCAACTGACTTGTTCCGCCAAACGGAATATTTATTCTTCTACGCAGAATTCTAGCCGAATAATGGATCAGAAGTCGCCCACTACGGGAGCGCGCCAAGCTAAAATTTGCGGCCGCCACGAGGCAACGTGCCTTTGCGGCAGAACCGGTATTCTGTTGAGCCCATGGCAGCCAGTCGGCAGCCAGCGCTGTGTAGCCCGCCGACCCTGTCTTTTCACTTCTTCCACTTCAGACATGTTGCAAACTCCTCCCGACGCGGCTGCAGGTCAAACCGACGGTGTTGCGGCAGTCGACCGCGCATTTGCCATCGCTGTTGCGCTGGCCCAGGCTGGCGCGCCGCAGACCCTTGCCGACCTGGCACGGGCGACCGGCATGTACAAGAGCACGCTGCTACGTCTGCTGGCCTCGCTCGAACGGAGCAGCCTGGTCGTGCAACGGCCCGACAAGCGTTACACGCTTGGCTCGCTGGCCTTTCTGTTCGGGCGCGCCTTCGAGGCAAGTCACGGATTGCAGGAGGCCATCTATCCGGTCATGGAATGGCTGGTGTCGAAAGGGACCGAAAGCCCGTCGTTCCATGTGCCACATGGTCCGGACAACCGCATTTGCCTGCTGCGCATCGACTCCTCCCACTCCACGCTCGACCGTGTGCGCGTCGGAGACGTCCTACCCCTGCGCAAGGGCGCGCCCGGCAAGGTACTGATTGCCTATGGCGCCGGAGCGCCCGCCACCGCGGACACCCCGGTGGTGTTCACCTCGTTCGGCGAGCGCGATCCGCTGTGCGGCGCCATCTCCAGTCCCGTATTCGGGCCTGGCAATACGCTGCTCGGCGCCCTCTCCCTGTCCGGTCCGCTCGAGCGCTTCTCCGAGCTCGCCGTGAACCGCATGACGGACCTGCTGCTCGAAGCGGCCAGCAGGGCAACCCAGGCACTCGGTGGCCGCTGGCCGGACGATGCCGCTCCGGATGCGCCAAAAGCCGCGAAGCGCCGCGCCTGATCGGCACGCTCTGGCCACGCTTTTACGTCGTGGCCAGAGCCCCCACGCCAGCGACTTGCGCCGCTTTCGTCCCCGGGTTACTTGCCTTCGAATACCAGGCTGATGGCCGGTGCGTACTTGTCGCCGTGGCCGGCCTCGATGGCCTGATCGAGACAGTTCATCAGGTTCTTCGCGCCAGTGGCTTCCACACCCAATTGGTCGGCCAGCGCTACGGCGTAGCTGATGTCCTTGCGCGCGTAGGTCACCGGGAATGCGCGCTCCGGAAAGACCTGGGGCGCAATCGCCTTCATGCCGTGATTGCGCAGCGCGAAGCTGTCGGCTGAACCAATGGAAAGCGCCTCGAACAGCCCCTGCGGCGAGAGACCGGCGCGCACGCCGATCGCACGCGCTTCAGATAGTGCGAGCACGGTCTCGTAGAGCACCATGTTGTTGAGGATCTTCACGACCTGCCCCGCGCCCACGCCACCGGCGTGGACGACATCCGAGGCGAACATGCGGATGAACGGGGCAACCAGCGCGAACAGCGCGTCGTCGGCGCCCACCGGCACTGCCAGCGTGCCGGCTTCGGCCGCTGCACGCGTGCGCATGACCGGCGCATCGGCAAACTTCATACCCCGGGCCGCCAAGGCCTCGGCAGCCTTGCGTGCCGTGTTCATCGTGGATGTGCTCAGATCGACGATGATCTGACCGGCGCGACCACCGGCCAGTAGGCCGTTTTCGCCCAGCACCACCGATTCGACCACTTCGCCGGAGGGCAGCGACAGGAAGACGATGTCCGCCTGCGCAGAGACCTCCGCCATCGTCGCGGCGCGCACGCCGCATTCGGCCAGCCGCGCCAGCGGTGCGCCATCGCGGTCGCACGCGAGGACGGCAGCTCCGCTCTTCTGCGCCAGGTGGCGGCACATAGGCTCGCCCATGACGCCAACACCGATAAATCCAATAGTCTTGATTGCCTGCATGATTTGATGCGCTCCTGATCTGGAAACTGGTAGACGTCAGGCCAGGGCCCCGTCGGACGGGAAGTTCTTCTCGTCCATGCTCCAGTAGATGCCTTTGCTTTGCTGGTAGAGGCGCACGCCGTTGACGCCTTTCTCCCGCCCGATGCCGCTGTCCTTGAAGCCGCCGAACGGCGTGGCGATCGACAACTGTTTGTAGGTATTGATCCAGACCAGTCCGGTCTCCAGCGCCCGCGCCACGCGCCAGGCACGCTGGTAGTTGGCTGTCCAGATGCCCGAGGCAAGACCAAAGGCCGAGTCGTTGGCCTGCACGATCAGGTCGTCCTCGCCATCGAAAGGCAGGACGCAGAGCACCGGCCCGAAGATTTCCTGCTGCACGGCAGTCGCGCTATTGGACAACCCACCGATCACGGTCGGCTCGAAGAACGCGCCAGCCTGCAGCGCCGCCTCGGGCGGCCGGCGGCCGCCAGCGAGAATCTGGCCACCTTCCTCGCGCGCGATGCTGACGAAGCGCTCTACGCGATCCCGATGCGCGAAGCCCGCGAGCGGGCCCAGTTGCGAGCCCGCGACGTCTGGCAGGCCAACACGCAACGCGCGGGCGCGCTCGACCAGCAAACCCACGGCCTTGTCGTAGATCGAACGCTGCACGAAGAGCCGTGACCCCGCGACGCACGACTGGCCGCTGCCTTCGAAAATGCCATCGACCACGCCATGGATCGCGGCGTCGATATTCGCGTCCTCGAAAATGATGTGCGGAGACTTGCCACCAAGTTCGAGCGCAACGGGGATCAGCCGCTGCGCCGCAATGCCGGCGATGCTGCGCCCGGTGGCCGTGCCGCCCGTGAACGACACCATGCGGACATCAGGGTGCTCGACCAACGCCGTACCGGTCTCCCTGCCGTCGCCGGTGACGACGTTGAGCAGACCCTTGGGCAAGCCCGCCTCGAACGCCACCTGCGCCAGCAGCAGCGCGCCCGACGGCGTGACTTCCGAGGGTTTCAGAATCACCGCGTTGCCGGCGGCCAGGGCCGGGGCCACCTTCTGCGCTTCCATCGTCAACGGCGAATTCCACGGCGTGATCGCGGCGACGACGCCATAGGGTTCATAGGCCGTCATCGACAGATAGTTGCCGCGCGACGGCGTCACTTCCGACCCGAGGGTTTCGCAGGCACTGGCATAGAAGCGGAAGGTCGAGGCCGCGGAAAGGGCCTGGGCCCGGCACTCCGACCAGACCTTGCCGTTCTCAAGCATCTGCAGCCGCGCGAACTCGTCGGCGCGCGCCGTCATGGCATCGGCAATCCGCATCAGGATGCCGGCCCGCACGTGGGGCAGCATCTTGCGCCACGCCGGATCATTGACCGCCCGCTTGGCGGACGCGACGGCACCCGCCACATGCTCGGCCGTGGCAAAGGCGACCTGCCAGTTCACCTCGCCCGTGGCGGGATTGACGGAATCGAACGTGCGCGCGGGGGTGAAAACACTGACGCCGTCGACCCAAAGAGCGCGGGTCTGGTCTGATTGATCCTGCATTTGCGTGACTCCAATGATTGTGAAATCCAGGAGTACGGCACGCCGGATGACGGTGCTGACGAGAATGCCTCGAAGCCGCTGCTCACAACCGGCGTGACGTTGCGCCGCAATGGACATCTGCGGTCGCGTCTCCTTTTTGCAGATTTCCTTCTGTTCTATCTAGAAGAACGATAATTCTGCTGACGAGAATTATGGGGCAGCGAGGCTGGATGCGTCAACCACACCAGGAAAAGCCGAAGGACAAGGCGCGACAGGCAAAAAGACAACCGGCGCCCGGGCGCGGCCAATCTGGTCGCGCGGGGCGCCGGTACCGCTGCATCAGGCAGTGAAGGCCAGGCAGCGAAAGTCGGATACCGAAAGTCGAGTAGCGAAAGTCAGGCAGCGAAAAACCGGCGTTCCGCCTCCGCGGGCATCGCCATGCCCGTGACCCGGGCTTTCTCCAGCACCTCCCAGAAATAGCGGTAGGTGGCGCGGTCATGCAGTTCGCCCTTGTACTGGATCGGTCCCCAGTCGGCATCCTGCGCGGCGAGAAGGATGCCGGCAGCGTCCTCCACCTCGGCAAAGTCCGGGCGCATTGCGTTGACGATCGGCAGGATCTGCGCGGGATAGATGCTCCACATGCGCAGGAAGCCGAACTGATTGCGCGCGCGGCTGGCGTCGGCGCCAATTACGTCGGCGTCCTTGAGGTTCAGGCAGACGTTGTGCGCAGGCACGATGCCGTTGGTCAGCGCCGCAGCCACCATGTCGGCCTTGGCGCGCGCCAGCAGTGCGTGCTCGAACTGGCCCGGGCTGCGCATCGCCGCAGCGGGAATCGCGCCGTGATGGCCACTGACAAAGTCCATCAGGCCGAAGTCCAGCACCTCGATGTCCGGCAACTCGGCGATCGGGAACACGTCGCGCAGCGCGCCGTGGGTTTCGATCAGCACGTGCACTGGCACCGGCCGCTCCAGCCCGGCACGTTGCCCGGTCTCGCGGATAAACGCGATGACCTCCGCCACCTGCTCGTGACGCGTGGCCTTGGGCACTGTGATATAGGCCAGCCGGCTGCCAGCCTGCCCGACGATAATCTCCACGTCCTGACGCCAGGCCGGGTGCGCCGGATCATGAATCCGCGCGCCGGCGCGCCCGAAGCGGTTGCGGTCGGAGGCGATCATCCTCGCCACCATTTCCGCGTGCTCGCGTTCCTGCCCCGTGGCGGCACCGTCCTCGCAGTCGCAGGTCACGTCGAATACCGGACCGTACTCCACTTGCAGGTCCATGGCCTTGCCGATCAGCTTTTCGCTACCGGCAAAGTGCTCGCAGGCGGCCAGCGCGGGAAAGGCTTTCTCGCCGGCAAACAGGGCATCTCTCGGGTGTGTCGCGGTTGTCATGCTTTGTCTCTCGTGTGTGTCGTGTGTCGTGTTCTCGATGGGTCGGACAGGCCGGGGATCACCCCGCCCCTTGTCGTTACCGCCTCGGCATTGGCGCCCGGGTATTACCGCCTTGGGATGGCGATGGTGTAGTCCAGGTCCAGCACCACGCTGGATGGATGTGCGGTCCGGCCCTCGCCGGGCGCGGGGAACGCGATGGATGCCGCGCTGGCGTTCTTCACGCCGATCATGCGCAGCCGCAGACCACCGAGGTGGCCCTGCCCCAGGTCGAGTGTCTCGATCACCTGCGTCGCGCAGGCGATGGTGTCGCCGGCATAGGTCGGATTCACGTGGCTGCCGCCGTTGATGGCGAGAATCGACAGCGCGTTCTCCAGTCCGTCGTACGACAGCGCGCGGCATACCGAAATGATGTGGCCACCATAGACCAACCGCCGGCCACCGCCGGCCGCCATGGCATGACCGTCGAAGTGCGCGCGGGCCGTGTTCTGGTACAGGCGCGTGGCGATGCTGTGGTCGCTGTCGTTGATCGTCATCGCGCCCGGGTGGTCGATGCGCTCGCCCACTGCGTAGTCGTCCCACAGGTCCGCGAAGCCGGTCATCGCCGTGATCTCGCGAACGCGCGCGGTGTAGTCGTTGCGACGCATCCATGCGCTCGGCACCACCATCTGCGTGGCCGGCACCACCGCTTCCGCGCACGCCGCACCGTGGTCCCGCTTGTGCACCATCACCCAGCGCACCCAGCTCAGCACCTCGCGGCCATGCTGGTTACGCGCCATGGATCGCACGTAGACCACGCCGCTCTTGCGGCTGGTGTTCTCCTTCAGGCCGATAACCTCGGACTCGACCGCCAGCGTGTCACCCGGATACACGTGGGCGAGAAAGCGCACTTCCGCATAGCCCAGGTTAGCCACCGCATTGAGCGAGATATCCGGCACGGTCTTGCCGAACGCCGTGTTGAACACCAGCAGGTCTTCCAGCGGCCGTCGCTCCATCCCCAGATCGCGTGCATTGGTCTCGGCCGTGCACAGCGCCGCCCGGCTGCCGGTCAGCCCGATGTACAGACTCCGGTCGCCTTCGGTCAGCGTGCGCGGCGTGGCATGCCTGATCTTCATGCCGACCCGGAAGTCCTCGAAATAGTTACCGCTGCGGCACTTCTCCATTTCCACTCCGTTTTGTTTGTACGCACATAATTGCAACGAAAATCGCGAGTGTCAACCGGGATCTTTGACGCCGATGCCGCGTATAGGCTGCTATACCGCGCATAAATCGCGCTTAACTTCGTAACAGCCTCGACAGTTTCGCTTGCAAAAGTCCGGGCACCCTGATTATTATGTCCGTACATACAAAACGAACCAATGCGAAAGTGAGGAGTCGTCGATGCAAAAACTGACCGAAGAGCGGCGCATGATTCAGGAGGCAGCGCGCCAGTTCACGATGGAGCGCGTGCTGCCGATCGCCAACAAGCTGGACCCTGAAAAAGGCCAGATCCCGCGTGACCTGATCGACGAGATGGCCGAGCTTGGCTACTTCGGCATCCTGATCCCCGAGGAGTACGGTGGCCTTGGGCTGGGCGCCTACGAGTACTGCCTCGTGGCTGAGCAGCTTTCGCGTGGCTGGATGAGCGTGGGCAGCCTGATCGCCCGCGGCAACGGCCTGATCGGCGCGCTGAAGGGCCTGGCGCCCGAGAAGAAGGCCGAGTACCTGCCGCGCATGGCGCGTGGCGAATTCCTGGGTGCGTTCTCGCTGTCCGAGCCGAATGCCGGATCGGACGTGGCCAACATTTCCTGCCGCGCCGTGCGCGATGGCGACGACTGGCTCATCACCGGCAACAAGTACTGGTGCACGTTCGCCGACCAGTCCGACTTCATCCTGGTGATCTGCCGCACCGATCCCGTAATTGACCCGAAGGCGCGCCACAAGGGCCTGTCCGCATTCCTGGTGGAAAAGCCGCGCGGCGAACTGCCCGAAGGCGTCAAGGGCAGCGTCATCCCGAAGATCGGCTACCACGGCTGGACCACCTGGGAACTGGCGTTCGACAACTGCCGCGTGCCGCACTCGAGCATGGTCGGCGAGGAAGGCAAGGCGTTCTACCTGACCACCGCCGGACTGGAAACGGCGCGCGCCCACACGGCGGCCCGCTCGATCGGGCTGGCCCAGGGCAGCCTCGAGGATTCGATCCAGTACGCCAAGGACCGCGCCCAGTTCGGCGCCTCGATCGGCAACTTCCAGGCCATCCGATTCAAGCTAGCCGACATGGCGACGCAGATCGAAGCATCCCGCGCCCTGCTCTACACCGTGTGCGAAAAAATCGACGAAGGCGTGCGCGCCGACACCGAGGCGTCGATGGTCAAGCTGTTCGCCAGCGAGATGTGCGAGCGCGTGACCAGCGAAGGGCTGCAGATCCATGGCGGCGCCGGTTACACCACGCACTTCGCGGCTGAGCGCTACTGGCGCGATGCGCGTCTGACCAAGATCTTCGAAGGCACCTCCGAGATCCAGATGCGCATCATCTCCGATGCCATGCTGGGCAAGGTTGCAGCCTGATCTCCGGGGCAAGCGATGACTTCGAACATGCCTGCCACCGGCATTACCGCCCTCGCCGCCAGCATCGCGGTTGACCGCGCCCTGCGCTTTCCGGCCGCCGCACTCGACGTGGCGCGGTTGTCCGTCTACGACTGCCTGGCTGTAGCGATCGCGGGTGCCCGCGAACCGGTCAGCGTGGCCGTGCGCGAGCTGGTCAGCGGCGAAGGCGGCACCGCGCAAGCGAGCGCGATCGGCCTGCCGGCGCGCATTCCCGCCCGCGCGGCCGCGATGCTGAACGGCACAGCCGCGCACGCGCTCGACTACGACGATACGCACTTCGACTTCGTCGGCCATCCCACCGTTGCCGTGCTGCCCGCCGCATTGGCCGTGGCCGAACAGCGGCAGGCCAGCGGCAAGGATCTGCTGGAAGCGTTCCTGACCGGGGTGGAAGTCACTTGCCGCGTCGGCGGATGGCTGGGACGCCCGCACTACAACGCCGGGTTCCACCAGACCGCCACGTCAGGCGCTTTCGGCGCCGCCGCAGCTGCCGCGCGGCTGCTGGATCTCGATGCGGAACGCGCGGCCCACGCGCTGGGTCTCGCAGCCACGCGCGCGTCGGGGCTGAAGTGCCAGTTTGGCACGATGGCCAAGCCGTTCCATGCAGGCATGGCGGCGTCCACGGGCGTGGAGTCCGCCACCCTCGCAGCCCTGGGATTCGTCGCCCGCCCTGACGCCATTGAATGCGCCGGCGGTTTCGCCACCACACATGGCGCCGGACAGGGCTGCCTCGACAATCCGTTTGATGGGCTACACGAAGCCTTCCGCTTTGTCGACGTCCAGTACAAGTTCCATGCGTGCTGCCACGGCACGCATCCTGCGCTGGAGGCATTGCACGGCCTGCGCGAACAGCATCGCCTGACGGCCGGTGACGTCGAGCACGTCACGCTGGCCATCGCACCTCAATGGCTGCCGGTCTGCTGCATCGCGCAGCCCGCGACCGGCCTGGAGGCCAAGTTCAGCCTCGCGCTGACCGGGGCGATGGTACTGGCCGGTGTGGACACGGCATCGCTGGCGTCGTTCTCCGATACCTGCTGCCAGGACCCCGCATTGACCGACCTCGCGCGACGCATCGAGATCCGTCCCGACCCGGCGATTACCGACACCGCCTGCCATGCGACGGTGCTGACCCGGAGCGGCGCGACACTGTCCCGCCACGTCGATCTCAGCACCCCGGTGCCCTACGACACCAAGGCCACCAAGCTCAAGGCCAAGGCCGGCGCCCTGCTGGGCCAGGCCCGTGCAGAAGCACTCTGGACCTTCGTCGCCGCGCTGGACACGCTGCCAGCCGCCGCTCTCTACCCGCGCCTGCATGACTGGTTCGCCGATGCCGCCGCCTGATACCCCACACTTCGGAGCCCCACGCATGCAAACCCACGCAGACACCCAGACCCACCCCCCCGGCGCCCTTGTCGGCCTGCGTGTGGTCGACCTCACGCAGATGCTCGCCGGACCATTCTGCACCCAGGTGCTGGCCGATCACGGCGCGGACGTGATCAAGGTGGAAACGATGACCGGTGACGGCACCCGCATCACCGGCCCCTTCTGTGACGACGACACCCTGCGCGACTTCGGCGGCTATTTCCAGAGCGTCAATCGCAACAAGCGCTCGATCGCAGTGGACCTCAAGAGCAGCACCGGGCGCGAGATCCTGCGCAAGCTGATCGACAGCGCCGACGTGGTGGTCGAGAACTTTCGGGCCGGCGTCATGGAGCGCCTTGGCCTGTCGTACGAAATCCTGCGCAAAACCAATCCGCGTCTGGTCTATGGCACGGTACGCGGCTTCGGCGACCCACGCAGCGGCGAAAGCCCCTACGCGCAATGGCCTGCCTACGACGTCGTGTCGCAGGCGATGGGCGGCATGATGGGCATCACCGGCCCCGACCGGGACACCCCCACGAAGATCGGCCCGGGCGTCGGCGATACGATACCTGCGCTGATGCTCTGCATCGGCATTCTCTCCGCCGTGCACCGCGCGCGCGACACCGGACAGGGCCAGTTCGTCGACGTGGCCATGACCGATGCGGTACTGGCCATGTGCGAGCGCATCGTCTACCAGACGTCCTACACCGGCGCGGTGCCAGCGCCCGAAGGCAACCGCCACCCGTTGCTGTGCCCCTTCGGCTTGTTCCGCTCGCGCGACGGCCAGGTCTCGATTGCCTGCGCCACCGACGCATTCTGGGAAAAGCTGGCCATCGCCATCGGCCGCCCGGACATGGCCACCGACGAGGCGTTCGCCACCAATGCAGCCCGCGTGCAGCACCAGCAGCAGGTCATCGACGCGATCGAAGCATTCACCACCGTGCGCACGAAGGAAGAGATCGCTGCCGTTCTCGGCGGCAAGGTGCCGTTCGGCCCGGTCTACACCGCCGCGGAGATCTTTGCTGACCCGCACTACGCGGTGCGCGAGATGCTGGTCGACGTCGAACAGCCCGGCTCGGCCAGACCGGTGAAGATCGCCGGCGTGCCCATCAAGCTGAGCGACACCCCTGGCGCGGTACGTCGGCGCGCGCCGCTGCTGGGCGAGCACACCGAGGAAATCCTGCTGGCCACGGGCTACACCGAACGGGACATCAAGGGGCTGCGGGAGACAAAAGCCGTTCGCTAGAAAACACAAGACAACCAAAAAACAAGCAACAAGGGAGACAGGACATGAACTTCGCGAGAACCGCACTGACGGCCTTGCTATTGACGCTTGCCGCTATGCATCCCGCCGCTGCCGCCGACTACCCGGAGAAACCGGTCAAGGTGCTGGTGGGTTTTCCGGCGGGGCAGACCACTGACGTGATTGCCCGCAAGCTGGCGCAGCAGCTATCGACGTCGCTCAAACAATCGTTCTACGTCGAGAACAAGCCGGGCGTGGGTGCCGGGCTCGCTGCGGAAGAAGTCGCGCGCGCGAAGCCGGACGGCTACACGCTGCTGGCAACCTCGAGCGGGCCAATGGCCGTCAACGGCTGGATCTACAAGAACCAGCGCTACGACAGCGTGCGCGACTTCGAGCCGCTGGCACTGATCGGGGTCTTTCCACTGGTACTGGTCGTCAATCCGAACTCGCAGTTCAAGACCGTGGCGGATCTGGTCGCCTATGCCAGGCTCCATCCGGGCAAGGTGAACTACGCATCCGGCGGGAACGGCGTCACCAATCATCTGGTGATGGAAATGTTCAAGCAGACGGCAGGCATCAATCTCGCCCACGTCCCTTACAAGGGCGGCGTCGCCGCGATGACCGACGTGGTCGGCGGGCAGGTGGAGGTGATGTTCGAAGTGGTGTCAATTGCGGAGCCGCTGATTCGCGGCGGAAAGCTGAGACCGCTTGCCGTGGCCAGCGAACAGCGGGTGTCGACGCTGCCGAACGTGCCCACGATCGCCGAATCAGGCTTTCCGGGCTTCCGTGGCAACCCATGGATCGGGGTCGTGGCGCCGAAGAACTTGCCCAAACCGGTAGCGGACAAGCTGTCCGCGGAGATCATCCGCATCTCGAAGACCCCGGAGTGGACCAAGGCGATGGGTGAACTGGGCGCGATTCCTGAAACGATGGGGCCTGCCGACTTCAACCGTTTCGTGCGCGCCGAAGTCACACGCTGGGGCGACGCGGTCAAAGCCGCCAACGTCAAGGTGGATTGACAGGGCCGCGCCCGCCATCATCCGGGACAGCGGTGGCAGCCGTGGCAGGTCACGCGCCTGCCTGCCTGCCTGCCGCGCCTGAGCTGAAACGACACCGACACCCGGTCGGCCGGATACACCGTATCGGTGATCTCCAGAATCCGGCCCGCCGAATCCTTGTACTGACGCACCAGCCGCATACCCGCCGTGCCAGCCTCCACACCGAGCTGATCGGCCAAAGGGCCCTCGATCAGCGTGGCGGTGATCGTTTGGCGGATCTCCGCAATCGCGATCGCATACTCGCGTTCGATCAACGCGCTGACCAGCACCTGGGGGCTATTCCGAATCGTGTCGACCAGCCCCGCCAGCGTGGCCTCGATATAGATATCCGCGACCGCGACCGGGGTCTGACCCTTGCGCGCATCCACGCGCGTGCCGGACAGCAGCACCCATGCGCTGCCGATCGGCGCTTCCAGCCGCCGCGCCAGCGCGCGGTCCAGCGTGACATCGCGCACCGCTTCGATCGCCCGCACTTCGGTGGCGGCCACGCGCACCAGATCCTCGGCCGTCCCGAACGACTGCGTATACGACGCCCCCGGGTTGGCGGACTCGACGATGGTCCCCACCGCTTTCTTGCGCGAGATATAGCCGAGATCCTGCAGCATCCGCAGCGACGCCCGCACCGTATGGCGGCTGACGCCATGCAACTCGGCCAGTTCATGCTCGGTCGGCAACAGACTGCCCACCACATGGCGGCCTTCGGATATCTCGCGAATCAGCATGCTCGCCAGTTCGGCGTAGCGCGTGGGGGCGGGTGACTCGGTCTTGCTGTCCTTCTGGGCGGTTGCCATTGCGATGGATGTCTGGATCTGGATGCCGCCGCATTGTACGGCCTGGCACGGGTGTTGGCTGCGAATGCCGACCGCGTCCGGTCAACGTCTTGCCGCGTGGCTGGCTTGCCGCGCCTGCCTTCGCGGTGAATCTCATACGCCGTGCAGATGCGAATCCGCCTCCAACCCACCTCCGATCTTGTACGCACATAGTACACGATGATTCACAGCGATCCCCCGGCTTTCCGCTTCCCCTCCCATCTGCGCGGTATCGCCGATTTTCGCGCCACCCATCTCGGGTGGGCAGGCGCGTCAGATCTTGCGCACCCCCCATCAGTAACCGCTACTATGTACGTACATATCAATTTATAAAAACGCTGCCATGGATGCAGCGGATAGCAAGGAGACAAGGATGAAGAGAGGGTTCATAGCCGCCATGCTGTGCGTGGCCGCTGGCGTGGCGGGCGCGTCCGGGATCTACCCGGCCCGCCCGGTCAAACTGATCGTCGGCTACTCGGCAGGTGGCCCGGTCGACAGCGCCGCGCGAATCTACGCGCAGCATCTGGGCACCGTGCTTGGGCAGGCTGTGGTGGTGGAGAACCGTGGCGGCGCGGGCGGTGCCATCGCCGCGACCATGATCACCAAGGCCAGTCCCGACGGCTACACGCTGTTCTTCGTCGGCAGCCCGACCCTGACGATGGCGCCGATGGTGCAGAAGTCCGCCACATACAAGCCGCTCAAGGACTTCACGCTGGTCGGTCTGCTCAACACCTATACCAACGCACTACTGGTGGCGGAAGACTCGCCGCTCAAGAACGTGCAGGACCTGGTCGCCTACGCGAAGACGCACCCTGACGGACTCGCATTCGGCTCCGCGGGCGTGGGCGCCTCCAATCACCTGGCCGCCGAACTGCTCGCGCAGCGTGGCGGCGTCAAGTTTCTCCACGTCCCCTACAAAGGCAACTCTCCGGCCATCGCAGACCTGATCGGCGGAAAGATCGGCTTCATGTTCGATGTCACCGGCAGCGCGGTTGGCTATGTGCAAGGCGGCAAGGTGCGGGCGCTGGCGGTCTCCTCCGCGACGCGCAACCCCGCCCTGCCCGGCGTGCCGACGGTCGCCGAATCGGGCCTGAAAGGCTTTGACGTGAGCGGCTGGTTCGGCCTGATCGGCCCGCCGGGGATGCCACAGCCGGTCATCGACCGCCTGGTCGGGGCCAACCACGAAGTCGGCCGCAATGCGGCGTACCTGGAGAGTCTGGCACGCGGCGGCTATGCCCCCAGCATCAGCGGCCCCACCGAGTTCACCGACCGCCTCAGGCAGGACCTGACGCTTTGGAGCGACGTGATCAGGAAAGCCAACATCGAGCCGCAATAAGCCTGCCGATTCGGCACGCAATCTCACCAACATTCAGGAGCAACACGATGCAAGGAATCATGGAAGGCAAGGTCGCGCTGGTCACGGGCGCGGGTGGTGGTATCGGACGCGGTATCGCGCTGGCCCTCGGGGCCGCTGGCGCCCGGGTAGTCGTCAACGACCTCGGGGTATCGATGAGCGGCGAAGGCGGCGATGCCGGCCCCGCGCAGCGCGTGGCCGAGGAAATCCGCACGGCCGGCGGCCAGGCGGTGGCGAATACCGACAGCGTGTCCACGTGGAACGGCGCTCACAACATCATCCAGTGCGCGCTAGACAACTTCGGCCGCATCGACGCCGTGGTCAACAACGCCGGCAACCTGCGTGACCGCATGTTCTTCAAGATGAACGAGGAAGAATGGCGCTCGGTGATCGACGTGCATCTGCACGGCACGTTCTTCGTCAGCCGCGCCGCCGCCAACCATTTCAAGGACCAGGAGGGCGGCGCGTATGTGCACATGACGTCGACCTCCGGCCTGATCGGCAACTTTGGCCAGGCCAACTACGCCGCAGCCAAGCTCGGCATCGTCGCACTGTCCAAGTCGATCGCGCTGGACATGCAACGCTTCAACGTGCACTCGAACTGCATCGCACCGTTTGCCTGGAGCCGCATGACCAGCTCGATCCCGGCCGAGACGCCCGAGGAGAAAGCCCGCGTGGCCAAGCTGCAAAGGATGGAGGCCGGCAAGATCGCGCCGATGGCCGTATTCCTGGCGAGCGACGCGGCGCGCGATGTCAGCGGCCAGATCTTCGCCGTGCGCGCCAACGAGATCATGCTGATGAGCCATTCGCGCCCGATCCGCTCGGTGCATATGGGCGAAGGCTGGACACCCGAGGCCATCGGCGAAGTCGCCGTGCCGGCCATGCGCAACAGCTTCTACAAGCTCGAACGCTCCGCCGACGTGATCGGCTGGGACCCGATCTGAGGGGCCGCGCATGAGCATCAAGGGCAAGGCCTATATCGTCGGGGCCTACGAGCACCCGACGCGCAAGGCGCCGGACAAATCCGTCGCGCAGCTTCACGCCGAATGCGCCAGAGGGGCACTGGAAGACGCCGGACTCTCCCTGTCCGACGTGGACGGCTACTTCTGCGCGGGCGATGCACCGAGTCTCGGCGCGACCAACATGATCGACTACCTCGGCCTGCGCGTGCGGCACGTGGATTCGACCGACACAGGCGGGTCCGCCTATCTGGTCCACGTATCGCACGCCGCGCAGGCGATTGCCGCTGGCAAATGCAATGTCGCGCTGATCACGCTGGCGGGCCGCCCACGCTCCGAAGGCTCGAGCGGCACGCAGGCACGCAACTGGGGCGCCAACCTGCCTGACGCGCCATTCGAGGCGCCGTTCCACCCGGTCACCGTGAACCTGTACGCGATGGTGGCCATGCGCCATATGCACGAGTACGGCACCACGCCGGAACAGCTCGCGTGGATCAAGGTGGCCGCGTCCCATCACGCGCAGCACAACCCCCACGCGATGCTGCGCGACGTGGTCACGGTGGAAGACGTGCTGAACTCGCCGCTGATCTCCGACCCCTTGCGCAAGCTTGATTGCTGCGTGGTGTCCGACGGTGGTGGCGCCCTGATCGTGGCACGCCCGGAGATCGCCGCGAAACTGAATCGCCCCAAGGTACGCATCCTGGGCGCCGGCGAACACGTGAAGGGTCAGCTTGGCGGTCAGGTGGACCTGAGCTGGTCCGCCGCCCGCGTATCGGGCGCGGCAGCGTTCGCCGAAGCAGGCATCACGCCCGCCGACATCAAGTACGCGTCCATCTACGACAGCTTCACCATCACCGTGCTGATGCAGCTCGAAGACCTGGGCTTCTGCAAGAAAGGCGAAGGCGGCCGCTTCGTGGCCGACGGCAACCTGATTTCGGGCGTGGGCCGGCTGCCGTTCAACACCGACGGCGGCGGGCTCTGCAATAACCATCCGGCCAATCGCGGCGGCATCACCAAGGTCATCGAGGCCGTGCGCCAGTTGCGTGGCGAGGCCCATCCCGCCGTGCAGGTGAAGCACTGCGACCTGGCGCTGGCCCAGGGCACCGGCGGCTACCTCGGCAGCCGCCATGGCAGCGCCACGCTGATTCTCGAACGGGAGCAATGAGATGACCACCCCGTATATCGCCACCCCATTCCCGGCCCCGGAGGAACGCCCTGACAACGCACCTTTCTGGCAGGCAGCCCGCGAGGGACGGCTGCTGGTCAAGGTCTGCGAATCGTGTGGCAAGCCGCACTGGTATCCGCGCGTGCTGTGCCCGTTCTGCATGGGCGACACCGCCTGGAAGGAGGCCAGCGGCCTTGGCACCGTCTATGCGTTCAGCGTGACCCGCCGCGCGGGCCCGAACCCGTTCTGCATCGCCTACGTAACGCTGGAGGAAGGCGTGACGATGATGACCCATATCGTCGACTGCGACCTCGACACCGTGCGGATCGGCCAGCCGGTGCGCATCAGGTTCTCGCCCAGCGAGGATGGCGCGCCGGTTCCAACCTTCGCGCCCGCGTGAAACGCCCCCCATTTCCGGAGTGAATCGTGAATCCAGTCGCCTCGCCAGTCATATCGCTCAGCACCCTGCTCAACCCGCGCTCCGTCGCGATCATCGGCGCCTCGGATGATCCCGCGCGCATCGGCGGCCGTCCCATCGACGCCATGCGCAAGCTCGGCTATGCCGGACGCATCCTGCCGGTGAACCCGAACCGGCGCGAAGTGCAGGGCCTGCCCGCCTACGCCTCCGTTGCGGACTTGCCAGAGGTGCCTGACGTCGCGGTGGTGGCCGTGCCGGCGGCGCACGTGCTCGATACCGTCATCGCCCTGGGCGAGCGCGGCACCCGCGCCGCCATTCTGTTCAGCGCCGGCTTTGCCGAGATTGGCGGCGACGGCGTCACGCGGCAAGCGGAATTGCTGGCCGCCGCGCGTCGCAGCGGGCTGCGTCTGCTCGGCCCAAACGCGCTCGGGCTGATCAATATGCGCACCGGCTTCGTCGGCAGCTTTGCGTCAAGCATTTCTCTGGGGCCGGTCCAGCCGGGCCATGTCGGCATCGTCAGCCAGTCTGGCGCCTACGGCGGGCATCTGGTGATGGCCGCCAAGTCCGCCGGCATTGGCCTGTCCAGCATCGTGATGACCGGCAATGAGGCCGACATCACGCTGGGCGAGGTCGTCCAGTTGATGGTGGATGACCCGCATACCCGCGTGATCGCGCTCTATTCGGAGGGCATCAACGACGGCAACGGACTGGTGGCGGCGCTACAGGCGGCGCGCCGCGCGCGCAAACCGGTGGTGATGATGAAGGTTGGGCGCAGCGAGGTTGGCGGCGCCGCCGCGCGGTCGCACACGGCATCCATCGCTGGCGATGACGCCGTAGTCGATGCCGTGCTGGCCGAGCTTGGCGTGGTGCGCGCTCGCAGCACAGAGGAAATGCTCGACATCGTGCGGCTGGCCGCGCGTGGCATCTATCCGTCTGACAACACGCTGGGAGTCATCACGGTCAGCGGTGGCGCGGGTGTCATCGCGTCGGATGCCGCCGAGGACCTGGGCCTGCCAATGCCGCAAATGCCGGCGTCCACCCAGGCCCGGCTACTGAAGCTGCTGCCGATCTGCTCGCCGCGTAACCCAGTGGACACCACGGCGCAAATCGTCAACGACCTGTCGTTGATCGAGCCGTTTGCGGAGGCCATGGTGGGCGAAGGCGGCTACCGCTCGGTCCTCGGCTTCTTCACCTATGCCGGTGCCACGCCAGCGGTGGCGCCAAGCCTGCGCGAGCAACTGGCGCGTGTGCGAGAGCGGTATCCGGACCGGCTCTACGTACTGGTGCTGCAGGGGCCGCACGACGTGCTGAAGACCTATGAGGAAGCGGGCTTCACAGTGTTCGAGGACCCTACCCGCGCCGTTGTCGCGCTGGCCGCGATGGGCCGCTTCGGACATGCCTTCGCCCAGCCGCAAACGACGCCCCCGCCGGTTGTGCAGCCGGTCGCGCTGCCCACGCAAACCCCGAGCGAAGCCGAAGCCAAGGCCATGCTCGAGGCCGCCGGCATCCCGGCCGTGCCCGAACGCGCGTGCGCCGTGGCCGAGGCGGCCGTGGTCGCCGCGCGCGAGCTGGGCTTCCCGGTGGTGATGAAGATCCTGTCGCCAGACATCCTGCACAAGTCCGAAATCGGTGGCGTACTGCTCGACGTGCGCGACGAAGCGGCGGTGCGCAGCGGCTTTGCCACGTTGATGCAACGCGCCCGCGACGCGGCACCCGACGCCCGGATCGATGGCGTGCTGGTCGCACGGCAGGTCAGCGGCGGGGTGGAATGCATCATGGGCATCAAGCAGGACGCCGCCTTTGGCCCCATCGCGATGTTCGGCCTCGGTGGCGTGTTCGTTGAAGTGCTGCGCGACGTGGTCTTTCACCGCTGCCCGTTCGGCGAGGACGTAGCCGAACGCATGATTCGCTCGATCCAGAGCGCGCCGCTGCTGCTGGGCGCGCGCGGACGCCCGGTGGCAGATATCCCGGCGCTTGCCCGAGCGCTGTCGCGGCTGTCGATCTTCGCGGCCGCCGCTGGCCCGCGCCTGCAGGCCGTGGACGTCAACCCCGTATTCGCCATGCCGGCAGGACAAGGCGCATTCGCCGCCGACGCCGTTATCGACGTAACCCCACCCCAACCCTCATCAGGAGACCTTGCATCATGACCTTCGACATCCCCAGCGAGTGGGTGGAATTTGGCGACGCGCTGATCCGCTTTGTCGATCGTGAAGTCGTCGCGCTCGAAAAGGAGCATCGCACCCTGCTGGCCAGCGAACGCACGGTCTATACCGCCGACGGGCGCTATGCCCCGGAGGTGCTGGCGCTACGCCGCCAGGTACGCATGCGATCGGCCGAACTGGGCTTCTACACCGCGCTGTCCGCCGAAGCGCTCGGCGGTGGCGGGCTGGGGCCGCAGGCCGCCGTCTACATCCAGGAACGCCTGAACGCCCACTGCGGCCCCGAGCGCCATCTGGTGCAGACCGTGGTGCTGCCCTCCCCATTCACCAATGGGCTGTCGCCGGTACTGAAGCATCTCCATCCGTCGGTCTTCGACACCGTGCAGCCTGAACTGGCCAGCGGCGACAAGACGATGTGCTTCGGGCTTTCCGAACCAGATGCCGGCTCGGACGTCTTTGGCATGCGCACACGCGCTACGCGCGATGGCGACCACTGGGTGCTCAACGGCACCAAGCAATGGATCACCAACGCGCCCTATGCGGACTACGCGATGATCTTCGCCGTCACCGACGAAGAGAAGGCCCGCGCCCACAAGGGCGGCATCACCGGCTTCTTCCTGCCCACTCGCACACCGGGGTTCTCGGTACCGAGTGTGATTCCGACGATGGGCCACCTGGGCGCCGACATCGGCATCATCTCGCTGGAGAACGTGCGCGTGCCGGACACCCATCGGCTGGGGCCGGTCGACCGTGGCCTGTCCGTGGCGCTCGATGGCGTCAACGCCGGTCGCCTGAGCATGGCCGCCAGTTGCCTCGGCCTGGCCGAGTGGGCGCTGGAACAGGCCGTGGCCTACGCGAAGGTCCGCAAGACCTTTGGGCAGCCTATCGGCGACCATCAGGCCGTGCAGATCATGCTGGCCGAATGCGCCATGGACATCTACGCCACCAAATCGATGGTCCGCCACTGCGCCTGGCTGGTGGACAACGATCTGCCCGCCACCAAGGAGGTCTCCATCATCAAGGCATCGTCCACGGAGATGGCCGGGCGTGTCTTCGACCAGGCAATGCAGATTCACGGCGGCATGGGTCTGACCAACGAACTGCGACTCGAGGCCGGCTACCGCTTCGTGCGCACGATGCGCATTCCCGATGGCACCTCCGAGATCCAGCGACGCACCATCGCGCGGCGTCTGCTCGACGGCGACACGGCTTTCTGACCGGCGACGCGCGCGACTGCCCCAATACAAGACATAAGACACCAAGGAGACTGCCATGCGAACCAGCCACACCAAGGACACCAAGGACACTAAGGACGCCAAGAGCGCCGAGGACACCAGAGCCTGGCCCTTCACCCTCCACCGCTGCACGCCGACGATCGGCGCGGAGGTCAGCGGCGTGGACCTGGGCAACCTCGATGACACCACCTGCCGCGCGCTGCGACAGGCGTTGCTCGAGCACAAGGTGCTGTTCTTCCGCGATCAGGACATCACCCCCGCCCAGCATGTCGCCGCCGCGCGGCGCTTCGGCGAACTGGAGGTCCACCCGATGATCGGCCACCATCCCGATCATCCGGAGCTGGTGGTGTTCGGGCGCGGCGGCGACAAGCGCGGTCGGGAGAACCTGTATCACTCCGACGTATCGTGGCGCGAACTCCCGTCGATGGGTTCGATGCTGCGTTGCGTGGAGTGTCCCGAGATCGGGGGCGACACCATCTGGGTCAACATGGCAGCCGCCTACGCAGCCTTGCCGGAGGACGTGAAGACGCGCATCGCCGAACTCCGGGCCGTGCACGACGCCATGCCGACCTTCGGCCAGAGCATGGATGGCGAGCGCTACGATGAAATGCGTGCCAAGTATCCGCCGATGGTTCATCCGGTCGTGCGCACCCACCCGGAAACGGGCGAGAAGATCCTTTACGTCAACGAGGGCTTCACCACTCATTTCGCCAATTACGCGCGGATGCAGCCGTACCGCATCGGCTCGGATTTCCGCATGGCGGAGATGGACCTGATGCAGTACCTGTTCCGGCAGGCCGCCGCGCCCGAGTACCAGGTGCGGTTGCGCTGGCGCGCCAACACGGTGGCGCTCTGGGACAACCGGTCCACCCAGCACTACGCCGTGCAGGACTACTTTCCGGCCGTGCGCCACATGAACCGGGCGACGATCATCGGCGACCGTCCGGCGTAGACCCGGTTACCGACACACACGGCGCCACGGTACTGACCCTGATAGGGCAATCCCGCCCATTCGATTTGGCTGGTTCTCGCATTCCGGATGTCCGCTACCTTGGCGACAAGGGATCCACCGCACATCCGGGACACAGAAAGGAGACACGCAATGTTTATCAAACGACTGCTCGTCGCGGGCATCATGGCCTGGAGCGCGGCCAGCCCGGCGCAGACCTATCCGTCGCGGCCCATCACTTTCGTGGTGCCGGGTCCGCCCGGCGGCGCAACCGACGTCATGGCCCGCGCGCTGGCCGAAGACATGGGCAAGCGCCTGGGACAGACCATCATCGTCGACAACAAGCCCGGTGGCGGTGGCGTGATCGCGGTGCAGGCCGTCACACGCGCCGCGCCCGACGGCTACACCCTGCTGCTCACGCATTCGACGCCGCTGATCAACACGCCTTATCTGTACGCGAATGTCCCGTACAACGTGCGCCGCGACCTGGCCTTCATCTCCGAGTTGTGCGTCGGCAAGCTCGTGCTGGCCGTGGGCCGCGACGTGCCTGTGAAGACCGTGCCCGAGTTTCTGGACTGGGCGGCAAAGAACAAGGGCAAGGTCAGCTTCGGCTCATATGGGGTGGGCAGCTTTCCCCATCTGGTGGGCGCGCACCTGAACCAGACCCGCCATCTGGACATGATCCACGTGGCCTACAAGGGCGAGGCCCCGATGGTGCAGGACATGCTTGCCGGCAATATCGCCTGGGCCATCGGCTCGGTCACCACACTCGGGCCGCAGATCAAGAGCGGCCGCCTGCGCGCGCTGGCCGTCATGGGCGATAACCGCATCAAGGAAATGCCCGACGTGCCGACCATGACCGAGGCCGGCATGAAGGACCAGGAGATGCGTCCGCCGGCATGGATCGGCCTGTTCGCGCGCTCGGGCACGCCGGCCGCCATCCTGTCGCGCGTCGAAGCAGAGGCGCGCGCGTCGATCCAGTCCCCCGCCATGCGGGCGCGGCTCGACTCGCTGGCGCTGGAACCGGTCGGCAACAGCCCCGAGGAATTCCGCCGCTCGTTCGAAACGTCGGAGCCCATCATGGCCCGCCTGATCAAGAGCAGCGGCGCGACAGCGGAGTAATCACGGCCGAGTCATCACGACCGTATCCGGCGGACCCGGAAAACAAAAACGGACGGCGCCAAATATGGCGACCGTCCGTTTCTGCGTGATGCGTTGGTAGGCTCGATTGGACTCGAACCAACGACCCCCACCATGTCAAGGTGGTGCTCTAACCAGCTGAGCTACGAGCCTGTTGAAGGGAGCGCATTGTATAGACACTGCCACCCTTGCGCAAGCATTTCTTTCGACCGATATTGAAATCGGCGATCAGCCCGCGCGATCGGCTGCGGCAACCGCCCCTGCAACGGCTCCTGCAACGGCTCCTGCAACGGCTCAATCCGGCGCCGACAGCGGTCCAACGCTCAAGCCAGCTTCTCCTTCAGGAACGCCACCATATACGGTGTGGCGGCGGCCGCGACAGTCGCCGCCGTACCGGGGTCGAGCCCCATTTTCTCGCCGAGCGATTCGGCCACGCGGCCGGTCAGGATGCCTTCACCCCCCTCGGTCAGCGACTTGAAGAATCCATCGCCATGCACCAGTCCCGCCGCGAACGCCGCGAAGAAACTCTTGCCTGCGTGATCGCCCAGGAGGCCACCACCCTGCTCTTCAACGTGGGCGTGAGCGGTCTCCGCGACCTGCCCGAGCATCTGCTGAGCATCGGCCGGATTGACCCCCTGATCGGCCAGCGCCTGGGCCGCCTGGGTGCCGTGATCGGAAGCCAGGAATTCAGAAACGAGTTGCTGCATATCCATGAAACGCTCTCCTTCGAATAGCCACCACGGCGCCGGGCAGAGGCGCGCGGCGGACCCGCCGACGCAGCCCGTGGTGAATTCAGCATAGTGCGCAACGCGTGTGTCCGGAGAACGTCCGCGCGGACAAATTCGGAGTACAGTCCCCGACAGGCTCCGGCCACGCAGGCAGATACCGAGCCTGAAGGAGGGACGTCATGGATGACAAGGGTAACGACAGGGCCGTCACTGTCACGGTGCAGGACAACGGGCCCTACCGCATCAAGGGGCCGATCACCATCGTGACGCCGGCCGGCGTACCGTTCACGTTCGAGGGGGATCAGGTCTGGCTATGTCGCTGTGGCCATTCCGAGAGCAAGCCGTTCTGCGATGGTTCGCACAAACGCGCGGGATTCTCTAGCGTGCCCCAACCGAAACCGTGAGACACGAAGACCCTGAGACGCGGAGACCCTGAGACCTGGTGTACCGGCGACTTCACATCGGCCCGGGGAGCGTCTTCAGCCCGACCCACAGCACGCAGATGACGACGTTGATCGGCACGCTCAACACGCCCGGCACGTAGAAGAACGCCGACAGCACCGGCGCGCTCAGCATCAGTTCTATCGAACCGCCGAGCAGGCAGAACAGCGCGCCACACCAGACCCAGCGGCGCAGATAGGTCAGCAGCCAGTGCGCGTGCGCCTGGTTGAAGCGCCACGCGGCCGATCGCTCGCGCAGATCGCCTCGACTGGCGTCCTTGAACAGCCAGTCGAAGAAAAAGTACCGGTATAGCAGGGTGCGAAAAGCAAGCTCTTGCATGGTTTGCTCGGGACGTGCCAGCGCCGTGACCATGAGCTTACCCCTGCCAGATCCTCGGTCGCCGGTCTTCCCCGGACTTTTTTCCTGGACGTTCATGGCGATACGCAATCCATGGCAATTCGTCCATGAATTGAAAACAATCCGTCCGGATGGTATCTTCCGGGTCCATGAGTGAAGCCCACCGCCGCCCCAAGCAACCGCTCCTGATACGCGACCGCCTGCTCTCCGCCACCATCGACCTGCTGGTCGAGGAAGGCATCGGCGCCGTCACCCTCAACTCTGTCGCCACACGCGCCGGTGTGTCGAAGGGTGGCCTTCAGCATCACTTCTCAAACAAGGAGGAACTGCTGGAAGCCCTGTCTGCCAAGGTGCTCCAGCATTTCACCGGCCAGGTTGCCACGCTGGCTGAATCCGATACCGATGCCCAGGGACGCAATACACGAGCCTATCTGCGCGCCTCCGCCGATGGTTTCGCCGAATCCGGCGAACGCGAGCTGTGGAAGGCCGCGATGATGCTCATCATGGCGCGTCCCGAGTTCCGCACGCCCTACCAGGAGTGGGAATCCGGCAGCCTGAATACGGACCTCGCGCAATGCGAGGACCCCGTCGGCCTGCTCCTGTGCCGGCTGGCGGCTGACGGGCTCTGGCTGGCCGATCTTCTCGGCCATCGCGCCATCCCCCCGGCTCAACGGGCCGAGCTGGTTCGCCGACTCGAGCAATTGACGCACTGCCGTCCTCAACAAGCATGACCAGAAAAACAATCCCCGCATCGGAACTCGATGCTGCGATCGTCCGCGCACGCGACGCATTGCTGGACCGCCAGCACCCCGACGGCCACTGGTGTTTCGAACTCGAATGCGATGCCACCATCACGGCCGAGTACATCCTGATGATGCACTTCGTCGACGAAATCGACACCGCGCTGCAGGCCCGCATGGCGAAGTATCTGCGCGCGGTGCAACGGCTCGACGGCCATGGCGCATGGGACCTCTACTTCGGCGGCGATCTCGATATCTCCTGCAGCGTCAAGGCCTACTTCGCGTTGAAGGCGGCGGGCGATCCGCCGGATGCGCCGCATATGGTCAGGGCGCGTGAAGCCATCCTGGCGCGCGGCGGCGCGGCGAAGTCGAACGTGTTCACGCGCATCCTGCTGGCGACCTTCGGCGAGATTCCGTGGCGCGGCACGCCGTTCATGCCGGTGGAATTCGTGCTGTTTCCGCGCTGGGCGCCGATCCACATGGACAAGGTGGCCTACTGGGCGCGTACCACGATGGTGCCGTTGCTGGTGCTGTGCTCGATACGCGCCGCCGCGAAGAATCCGCTTGGCGTGCACGTGCAGGAACTGTTCGTCACGCCGCCCGAACTGGAGCGCGAATACTTCCCGCGCAAGCGTGGGCTGCAGCGCGCGTTCCTGATTGCGGACCGCGTGGTTCGCCACCTCGAACCGCTGATTCCGCGTGCATTGCGCCGCCGCGCCATCCAGCGCGCGGTGGAATGGTCCGAAGCCCGCATGAACGGTGAAGACGGCTTCGGCGGCATCTTCCCGCCGATGGTGTACAGCTACGAGATGATGGTGCTGCTCGGCTACCCGGAGGATCATCCGTTGCGAGTGGAGTGCAAGGCCGCGCTGAAGAAGCTCGTGGTCCATCGCGACGATGGTTCGTCTTATTGCCAGCCCTGCCTGTCGCCGGTGTGGGACACGGCCTGGAGCGTGATGGCGCTTGAGCAGGCACCGCCCGACGCACGCACCGAAGCCGCCATCGCCAGCGCCTATGACTGGCTCACTGACCGTCAGGTGCTGGACCTGCGCGGCGACTGGGAAAGCAATGCTGCGCCCAACACGCCGCCTGGCGGCTGGGCATTCCAGTACGAGAACCCGTACTACCCGGACATCGACGATTCGGCCGTCGTGCTGGCGATGCTTCACGCGCGTGGCAAGCGTACGGGCCAGCCCGGGCGCTACGAGATGCCCGTGGCGCGTTGTCTGGACTGGATCATCGGCCTGCAGTCGCGCAACGGCGGCTTTGGCGCGTTCGATGCGAACTGCGATCGCGACTTTCTCAACGCGATCCCGTTCGCCGATCACGGCGCTCTGCTCGATCCGCCAACCGAGGACGTCTCCGGCCGCGTGCTGCTGGCACTCGGCATCACCGAGCGTCCGCAGGACGCAACGGCACGCGAGCGCTGCATCCAGTACCTGCGCGACACGCAGCAGCCTGATGGCAGTTGGTGGGGACGCTGGGGCACCAACTACATCTACGGCACCTGGAGCGTGCTGGCGGGCCTGGGGCTCGCTGGTGTCGATCGCAAGCTGCCGATGGTGCGCAACGGCCTGCAATGGCTGCGCGGCAAGCAGAACGCCGACGGCGGCTGGGGCGAGACGAACGACAGCTATGCCCGCCCGGAACTGGCCGGCAAGCATGAAGACGGCAGCATGGCCGAGCAAACGGCGTGGGCCATGCTCGGACAGATGGCGGTCGGCGAAGGCGACGCGGATTCGGTACATCGTGGCGCCGCGTATCTGCTCGAGGCGCAGAACGAGGATGGCTTCTGGATGCACCCGTATCACAACGCACCGGGCTTCCCGCGCATCTTCCACCTGAAGTATCACGGGTACACAGCGTACTTCCCGCTGTGGGCGCTTGGCCGATACCGGCGGCTGGCGGCCGCGCGCGCATCGGCTATGCAAGCGGCGAAAGCCGAATCCGCCGAATCAGCCGAGTCGATGACGGTGCACTGATCGGGAAAGCACGCTAGGCGGCGCGGGCTGGAAAGTGCTACTGTCGGCCCATCCCCCGCTCCCGCCAGCCAGGCATGTCAGAACGCCCGACGTATGAGGTACCCGCCGCAACGCCGGGCGCCACACCGAACACGCAGTGGCTGCGCGTAGCGCCCGCACTGTTCCTGCTGCTCTGGTCCGGCGGATTCGTCTTTCTGAAGCTCGGCCTGCGCCATGCCGACCCGCTGACCTTTCTGGCCTTGCGCTATGCCTGCGTGGTCGGGCTGCTGATCATCCCCTGCCTCTGGATCCGCCCCGCGTTCCCGTCGGGCATCAAGCCCTGGCTGCATCTAGGCATGGTGGGCCTGCTGATTCAGGCCGGCTATTTCTCGTTCACCTATCTGAGTCTCAAGCACGGCATGTCGGCCGGCGCGGTTGCGCTCGTCACATCACAACAGCCGATCCTGATCGGGCTGCTGGCGCCAGCCATTGCCGGCGAACGCGTGGACCGGGTGCGATGGCTTGGGCTGGCACTGGGCGTAACGGGCGCGGCCATCGTCATCACATCCCGATCGTCCATCGACGTGGCCACCCCTGCCGGGCTGATATTCGCCCTGCTCGCGCTGCTGGCGATGACGGGTGGCACGCTGTGGGAAAAGCGCTTCGGCACGACCGTGCATCCGGTGGCGTCGAATCTCGTGCAGTACGCCGTCGGGCTAGCCATCACCGCGCCGCTGGCCTATGCGCTCGAACCAATGCATGTGGCATGGACGCCGGAGCTGTTCGGCTCGCTGGCCTACCTGGTGATTGGCAATTCGATCATCGCCATTTCGCTGCTGCTGGCGATGATTCGGCACGGCGAGGCCTCGCGAGTATCGGCGCTGTTTTTCCTCGTGCCGCCGATGACGGCGGTGATCGCCTTCGCGGTGCTTGGCGAGTCGATTCCGCTCGCCGCATGGCCGGGGATGGCCATGGCCGCAATCGGGCTCTATCTGGTAATGGGCAGGCGGGGTTGATAGACGCAACGACGCCCGTTAGTGCGGGCCAGCCGCGTATCGTCCGCGCAGTGCCTTGATGACGCGCCGCTCCGCCAGCACCACGACGTAGTCCAGAATCCGCGCATCGGACGATAGTGAGCACCATGCGTCCCAAAATTCCCGCTCGACCAGTTTCCTGGGTGCGCCATAAAGCTCCGCAATCCGGTCGATCGCGTGTTCGCCCGATGCCGGGCGACGCATCGAGCCACCTCCCGACGCAGAGGGAATTGCGGGGCTTGAACGATCTGGCTCGGTTCCAGGTGCGAGATACATGGCAGGGCCTTCACGGTGAGGAGTTTGTCGAGTGTAGACGCTACGGCAGGCATTCCAAGTACAGCCAACGTACTGCATATGGCTTACTACCCGTGATACTCCCCCACGCCGATTGCCCTTTGATTCGACACAAGGAGTTATCGTATTTTGCTTTCCTGCGGCGGGCATCCTGCGTCACCGTTAGTCTTTGGGCCAATAGAGATCGCCCGCATCACACGCTAAGGTGTAAAACGCCAACCACGGGAGACCCGCATGAGATATCTGGCAAGCCTGATCATGATTTCCGCGACACTTTGCACTGCCCCGGCCTGGGCGCAGTCGGCCTCCGGGGCGGCGGCGCAGGGCAGCAATGACGCCATCGTCAAGATGCGCGGAGAGGTTAACGCGGCACGCAAGGAATACAACCGGAAGGTTGCCGAAGCGAAGAAGGTCTACAACGAGGCCAAGGCGGCTGCGGCCAAAGAGCGCGATGCGGCGATCTCGGCTGCTCACGCTGCTGCCGGCCAGAAGTAACGACGTGCGCGCCCAGGCGCGCGAAGTCCCGCCAGACCCGGTTGCCGGTCCACCTTGCCAACCCAAGGTGGACCGGCAATTGCACTTTCATGCCTAGTGGCCGTTCGCGCCACGACGCTTCTCCTCTTGCCTCCAACATTGCGCTGCTGGCGCCGCCAGATCACGCGCGGGCTTCTATCATGCAGTTGTGGATGTGGCCTTGAACGCCGCATTGCTATCGTCGGCGCCGGCGCGGGAGGAATGCGTCCATGGACCTGCTGGAAGTTCATCACCTGTCCAAGTCTTTCGGCGGCCGGCTGGTCCTTGACGATATCGGCTTCAACGTCGGATCGGGGCAATTCTTCACGCTCGTGGGGCCTTCCGGATGCGGCAAGACCACGCTGCTGCGGCTGCTCGGCGGTTTCTCCGAGCCCGATGGCGGCGAGGTACTGTTCGATGGCAAGAGCCTTCAGGGCGTGCCACCCGAGCATCGCCCCATGCACACGGTCTTCCAGAGCTACGCACTTTTCCCGCACATGACCGTGGCCGCCAATATCGCTTTCCCGCTGCGGATGCAGAAATTGCCGCGCCACGAAATCGACGGGCGCCTGGGCGGCCTGATCGAAAACGTCCGCCTGCAAGGCTTCGAACGCTACTACCCGCACGAGCTTTCCGGCGGACAGCGTCAACGCGTGGCCATCGCCAGGGCACTGGCCGCGCGTCCGCGGCTGCTCCTGCTCGACGAACCGCTGTCCGCGCTCGATGCGGCGCTGCAAACCCAGATGCTTCATGAGTTGATAGCGTTGCAGCAGCAACTGGGCGTGGCGTTCATCTACGTCACGCACGATCAGACCCACGCACTGGCGCTCTCGCAACGCATCGCGGTGATGCATGAAGGCCACATCGTCCAGCTCGACACACCCGAAGCGATCTACCGCGCACCGGCCACGACATTCGTGGCCGGATTCATCGGGTCCTGCAATCTGCTGGATGCCACCGTCGCGGAATCGAACGCGGCGCGCCTGCGTGTGCGCATTGCCGGCGTGGGCGAGCGCGACATGCCCGCGGGGCAAGCGCTGGCCATCGGCAGCCGCGGCACCGTCGCCATCCGGCCCGAGGAAATCCGGCTGCGGCCACGTGGTGCGTCGCCGGGCGACGACACCAGTGCGCCGATGCTAGAAGGCGCCGTCGTCGACCGGCTGTACCAGGGCGATGTCACGCTATACACGGTCGAGCTTGCCAGCGGACACCGGCTGCAAACGATGGTCGCCAACGCGGGGCCGGTGACCGACGGGCAGTTCACGCAGGGCGATCGGGTCGAGCTCGACTGGCCCGGCAACGCCGGCGTGTTTCTAAGCCGGTGAGGCGAAGAGACAGCCATGATCACGCGCGCGGATCGGCTGGCCCGCTGGCTTGTCTGTGGCATCCCCATCGCCTTCCTGCTCGCCTTCTTCGGCATTCCTTCGGCCATCATGATCGTGGCGGCATTCCGGACACCGGCGGAGTCCGGCGGATTGCTGCCGCTGATTCCACCTGACCAAGGTCTGACCACCACCGCGGCCCTCACCGTGCTCAGGCACTGGCAGGATCTGTTCACGCTCGACAACATCCGCGAGTTGATCCAGGAACCGCTCTATGCCGGACTGTTTCTCAAGTCAGCCGGCTACGCCGCGCTGACCACCGCGATCTGCCTGGTGGCTGCCTACCCGCTGGCATGGTGGATCGCCCGCAGCGACAAGCGACGGCGCGACCTGCTGCTGATCCTTGTGATCCTGCCGTTCTGGTCGAACTTCCTGATCCGGATCTACGCATGGATGATCATCCTGAGTCCACGCGGATACCTGATGCATGGCGTCAACAGCCTCATCGGCTGGATCGGCTTCGCCCCGGTCGAAGCGCTCTACACACCCGCGGCCGTCATCCTCGTGCTGGTCTACGTACACCTGCCGTTCTTCATCCTGCCGCTCTATGCCAGTCTGGAAAAGCAGGACCCACTGCTGCTTGATGCCGCGCGCGATCTGGGCGCGAATGGCTGGCATTGCTTCTGGCAGGTGATCTGGCCGCTTTCGCTGCCGGGCGTCTACGCGGGCATCGCACTCGTCTTCACGCCGTGTCTGGGGATCTTTGCCGTGCCTGAACTGGTGGGCGGCACGCGATCGATCCTGATCGGCAACCTGATCAAGCAGCAGTTCCTCGATAGCCGCGACTGGCCGCTGGGGTCGGCGCTATCGCTGGCGCTGGTAGGCATCGTGCTGGCGTTGATCGGACTGGCGACGCTGGCGGCACGCGTGAAGGGCACGGCGCGTGCCGCCTCGCAGCGGGGTACGCGCAGGTCCGCCCGTCGTTCAGCGCAACCCGCGCCGGCCGCCGTGGCCACTGGCAGGAGATCGTCATGAATCGCCCCCGATGGCCTGTGTGGGTGGCCTGCCTGGGCTGCGCGGTCTATGCGTTCCTGTACCTGCCGCTGCTGATCGTCGTGGCCTACTCGTTCAATGACTCGCGCCTGAACGCGGAATGGGACGGCTTCACGCTGCACTGGTATGACGTGCTGGCAAACGATCCGGACATGCTGGGTGCGGCGTGGAACTCGTTGATGATCGGCGCGATCGCAGCAGGCACGTCATGCGTGCTCGGCACGCTCGCCGCCATCGCGCTGCACCGCTACCGGCCGCCATTGCTGACTACGCTGGTGCTCGCGCCAATCGCGATGCCCGAGGTATTGATGGGGGTGTCGCTGCTGTTGTTCTTTGTTGCCGTGAATATCGATCTCGGCCTGACAGCCGTGGCGCTGTCGCATATCACGTTCTGCGTGGGCTTCGTTGCCGTGGTGGTCCGTGCCAGGCTCGAAGGGCTCGACGAGAGCCTGATCGACGCCGCCCGCGATCTCGGCGCCTCGCCGCTTCAGGCCGGGTGGCATGTCATGCTGCCGCTGATGCTGCCTGGCGTCCTCGCGGGCGCGTTGCTGGCCTTCACCCTGTCGATGGACGACTTTGTCGTGACCTTCTTCACGGCGGGGCCCGGCCAACCGACACTGCCGCTGCAGATTTACTCGATGATCCGGATCGCGGTCACGCCGGAAGTGAATGCGATCTCGTCCATCCTCATGATGCTGACACTGGCCGTGTCGCTCACGGCCTATCGCGTTTCGCGCGACGTCTGGAGGGCGCAACTATGAGTCATCGTATATGGGCAAAGGTGCGCCATCTGCTGGTGGGCCTGACGCTGACGGGGTGCTTCGGCCTGGCCATGGCCACGGAGGACCTGAACGTATTCACCTGGAACAACGCGCTGTCGCCCGAGACGATCGCCCGGTTCGAGTCCGAATGCGCCTGTCACGTGAACCTGACGTACTTCGGTTCGATGGAGGAAGCGCTGGCCAAGCTCGCGGGCGGCGCGCAAGGGTTCGACGTGATATGTCCGAGCAACTACGGCATTCCGGCGCTGATCCGCCTGGGGCTGCTCCGGCCGCTGGACAAGCACGCCATCCCGAATCTTCGCAATATCGACCCGGCGTTCCTGAACACGCCGCTCGACCCGGGCAACGTCTATTCCCTGCCCTACGATTTCACGATCACGCTGGTCGGCTACAACGCCACACGCCTGCACGCTCTGGGGCTCGATGCGTCGTCATGGTCACTGGTCTTCGACCCGCACATGCTGGAGAAGCTGCGGGGCCGTGTCACCGTGCTGGACGACCCCCGCGAAGTCATCGCGGCCGCGTTGCGCTACAAGGGCCACTCCGGTAACTCGACGGACCCTGCGCAACTGCGCGAAGCCGAGGCGGCCATCCGCGCCGCGCTGCCCTACTGGGCAGCGTTCAACAGCCAGAGCTATATCCGCGAGCTTACGGTCGGCAATATCTGGGTGGTGCTCGGCTATTCGAGCGATGTCTATCAGGCCGGGTTGGACGCGCGCAACACCCATCGGGCTTTCTCGATCACGTCATCGCTGCAGCGCGAGGGCAATGGCATGACCGCCGACAGTTTCGTGGTCACTAAGACGGCGCCGCATCCCGCGCTGGCATACAGGTTCATCAACTTCATGTTGCGCCCTGAAAATGCCGCAGAGATCACTAATGCCATCGGCGCGGGCAATCCGAATGCCGCGGCGCGCGCGTTCATCCGGCCAGACCTGCTGGCCGACCCGGTCATCACGCCGGGCGCCGCGCAGCGGCAGCGGCTCGAACAGTTGAACGACCTCGACAGCGGCACGCGGCGGGCGTGGAATCGCGCGTGGACCGACCTCAAGGTCGGCCACTAGCGATTCCAGCGGGCAAGGATTGGGATAGGGAGTTACGCGGAGGTGGTGCTTTGGCCGGCGGTCACTTCCTCGGCCAGCGGAATGTCCCCACGCACCACCAATACGGGAACGGAAGCGTGGCGCACCAGGGTTTCGGCCACGCTGCCAAGCACGACGCGCTGCAGCCCGCTCTTGCCGTGGGTGCCGATGACCACCAGGTCAGGCTTGCTGTCCTGGATGTCATGGATCAGCCGGTTCGCGACATCGCCGAGCGTGGACTTGTCGTCGAGCAGCCGCTCGGTGAACTTGATGCCGGCGCGCTCGGCGTGGTGCCGGGCCTTGACGAGCAGCGCATTGCCGGCCGCCACGCGATGCTGGTGCTCCTCCTCCAGTTCACCGCCATGCGCGCGCACCCTAAGGAAACCGTAGTCGATGACATGGATGATCTCGAGATTTGAACCGGTGGCGCGGGCCAGCCGGACGGCTTCGTCCAGCGCGCGGGACGAGCAGTGGCTATCGTCGATCGGGACCATGATGTTGCGATACATGTGGGGCTCCTTTTGGAATGGCAGTCCCCGCCGGGATGGCGGAGATTCTCACACGTCACTCTAAGCGGGGAGGTTGTTGTTGCTTTGATGTAGCGCAAACTCGCTCCAGTCTTAAATCTAGCCGACTCCGGGAACCTGCGCTTGCGGCACTGCGAGCACCCGGCCAGCCACATCGACCGGATATTCGGGCCCGTGCTACAGTCCGCCGGGTATCAGACGCCACATTCAGACGCCCCAAGACTCCGCCCGCCATGCCAGAGCGCCCCGCCCCTTCCGCTGCCAAGCCGTCGTCGATGAACGTCAAGACGGCGCTGCGCGTCATCGAAATCATCGAAACGTTCGCACGCGAGCGCCGGCCGTTGTCGCTATCGGAACTGGCCCGCCTGCTGGCCGTGCCGGCGTCGAGCTGTCTGGCGCTGATTCGCACGCTGACCTCGCTGGGCTATCTCTACGAAACGGCGCGCCGCCAAGGCTACTACCCCACCGGCCGCCTGCTGGCGATGGCGCAGCAGATTGCTCGCCACGATCCCGTGCTGGATCGCGTGCATGGCACGATGAGCGAGTTGCGTGACGCCACCGGCGAAACCATCGTCATCGGCAAACTGCATGAAGGGCAGGAGGTGGTGTATCTGGATGTGCTCGAATCACCACATGCAATTCGATACATCGCCACGGCCGGCGAGCGCCGCGAGCTTCATGCCAATTCGATCGGCAAGGCCCTGCTGGCGGCGATGGACGAGGCCGAACGCGCGACGCTGCTCGCGCAACTGCCCTTCCAGGCGTTCACCTCGCGCACGCTGACCACGCCCGCCGCGCTGGAAGCGGATCTGCTGCAGGCGCGCGAACGCGGCGCCTACGTGAACCTGAGCGAGTCGATGCCTGACGTGGGGGCGCTGGCATGGCCGGTGCGGCTGTCCGGCGAGTGCTACGCGATTTCGATTGCGGGTCCGGTCTATCGGATCGAGCCGCACCTCGACCGCTATGCGCCGATGCTGCGAGCCGCCTGCGCGTCGCTGGAAAAGACCTGAGCGGAATCAGTCGGCCGCGTCGCGTTCGCGCAGCCGCCAACCGGTGGCATCCGGCAAACCCAGTCCATCCACGGGCGCGGAAGCCGCCAACGCCAGCACGGCGTCATCGCGCCGCCAGGTCACCGCATTGGCCTGGGATATCGGCGCCGGCAGCGCCTCCACCACGTGTCCCATCATGGTCTGGAACAGGTTGCCACCGTGGCACTTGATCCACGCTTCCTTCAGGGTCCAGAGCTGAAAAAACGCCACGAGACGCGCATCGGCATCGCTCTCGCGCAACAGTTCAGGTAGCGCGGCACGCTCGGCCTCCGTCGTGGTGGCTTCGATCAGCGTGTCCAGATGCTTGCGCGGCTGCAGGTGCTCGATGTCGATGCCAACCGGCACATCGGCCACCGCGCAGGCCAGGTGATCACCGGAATGGGCAATCGACACGAATACCGGCACGCCCACCGCGCCGCTCGTATGTATCGCCAGCGGCGGCGAATCCTCCGCGGCCGACAGCGCCCACTCGGACGCATCGCCGCCGAATGTCACCGCCAGCAGCCGGCGCGCCAGCCACCGGCCGGCGGCGAACTGCTCCGCCCGCGCCTCGGCCCGCATCGTCGCCAGCCGCCCCAGTTCTTCCTGCGACATCCAACGGCTCACGGGCGGCGCCATTGCCGCGAAGGCCATCACAGATCCGGTACGCAGTGCGAGCGGCATGTCAGTGGAAGGGTTCGAATGCGTCGAAAAGGATCAAGAAAGCCGAAAGGGTCAGGAACGATTCAGTCGTTCCAGCGGCGCAAGACCAGCGACGTATTGATGCCGCCGAACGCGAAATTGTTGCTCATCACGTACTCGGTGTCGATAGCACGCCCCTCGCCCACGATGTAGTCGAGCTGCGCGCAGCGGGGATCGGGGTTCTCCAGATTGATCGTCGGCGCGAACCAGCCATCGCGCATCATCTCGATCGTCATCCACGCCTCGAGCGCACCGCACGCGCCCAGCGTATGCCCGACGTAGCTCTTGAGCGAACTGATTGGCATTCGCGCGCCAAACACGGCGTGCGTGGCCTGTGATTCGGCGATGTCACCCTGATCCGTGGCCGTGCCATGCGCATTCACGTAGCCGATTCGATCCGGCGAGACGCCGGCATCGTCCAGCGCCATTCGCATGGCCAGGGCCATCGTGCCGGCATCTGCCTGGGTCACATGCACGCCATCGCTGTTGGTGCCATAGCCGACGATCTCGGCCAGGATCGGGGCGCCACGCTGGCGCGCGTGCTCCAGTTCTTCCAGTACCAGCGTGCAGGCGCCCTCGCCCAGCACCAGGCCATCGCGCGCGGCATCGAACGGTCGTGGCGTCGCCGTGGGCGCCTCGTTGCGCGTGCTGGTGGCGAAAAGCGTATCGAAGACGGCCGCCTCCGTGGCGTCAAGCTCTTCGGCGCCGCCGGCTACCATCGCCACCTGACGGCCCATGCGGATCGTCTCGTATGCGTAGCCAATACCGTGGCTGCCTGACGTGCAGGCGCTCGACGTGGTCAGGATGCGGCCCTTGATGCCGAAGAACACGCCGATGTTCACGGCGGCCGTATGCGACATCATGCGGATGTACGTGGTGGCATTGACGCCCTCGGTGGTACGGTCGCTCATCATCCGCGCGAAGTCCTGCGCGGCGGACGGCGTGCCAGTCGAGGAACCGTACGCGATCCCCATCTGTCCGCCGGTCACCAGCGGATCTCCGGCCAGCCCGGCCCCGGCCAGTGCCGATTCGGTCGCCAGCACGGCCATCTGCGATACGCGGCCCATGGTCCGCATGAGTTTGCGCGTGTAGTGTGGTGGCAGCGTGAACGGCGGCACCGGCGCCGCGATGTGCGTGTTGAGGCCACGGATTTCGCGCCACTCTGGCATGACAACTATCGCATTGCGACCGGCGGCCAGGCGCTCGCGCACCGTCCCCCAGTCGTTGCCGATCGCGCTGACCGCGCCCGCTCCCGTGACCACCACCCGCTTCATCCGAACATGCCTCCGTTCACCGAAATCACCTGGCGCGTAATGTACCCGGCATCGGGCGAAAGCAGGAACGCCACCGTGGCCGCCACCTCGTCCGGGGTGCCCATGCGGCGGGCGGGAATCATCTTCATCGCTTCCTCGCGCACGTGTTCCTCGATCATTTCCGTGTCGATCAGCCCCGGCGCCACGCAGTTGACCGTGATCTGGCGCTTGGCCAGTTCGATCGCCAGTGCCTTGGTGGCGCCGATCACCCCGGCCTTGGCAGCGCTGTAGTTGGTCTGCCCGCGATTGCCGACGATCCCGGACGCCGACGACAGCGTGACGATCCGGCCCGGCCGCCGCCGCTGCACCATCGGCAGCACCACGGGATTGAGCACGTTGAAAAACGCATCGAGGTTGGTGTGAATCACCTCGTCCCACTCCTCGCCGCTCATGGCCGGAAACGCTGCATCGCGGGCCAGCCCGGCGTTGCAGACCACCCCGTAGTAGCAGCCGTGATGATCGATATCGGCCAGCAATGCGCTGGCCGCGGCCTCGCGTTGCCCGACATCGAAACACAGCACGCGCGCATTGCGGCCGAACGCGCGCACGGCATCGGCCACCGATTCGGCTTCGTTGCGACGCGCGCGGCAGTGGATCACCACGTCATAGCCATCACGCGCAAGACGCAGCGCAATGGCGCGGCCGATGCCGCGCGATGATCCCGTGACGAGCACGGTCTGGGTTGTCATGTCTGCTGCCCCTCGAGGAAGGCCTGCGCGTCCGCAGGCCGATATACCGAAACCGTGGCCCGAGCCACCTCCTGGCCGCCCATGTCCAGCGTGCAGGCGAACAGCGACAGGCCGTCATCGCCCGCCATCTCCAGCCCGACACGAATGGTCAGCACGCTGCCCACCGGAAACGCCGGCACGTCGCTGGCATAGCGGCGCGAGCCCAGCAGGAAACCCGGGCCGGGCTTGCATCCCTTGCCGCGAGCCTGCATGCCCGCCCATGCCGCGATCGTCTGCGCCATGTATTCGATGCCGATCCATGCGGGCATCCCGGCGTCATCGACGAACAACTGCGTCGGCCTGATCGTCGCGCGCGCCACGCACTGGGTGTCATCGGCTGCCAGCAGTTCGTCGATCAGACGCATCGCGCCGCCATGCGGCACCACCTCGCCAACGGGTGGCATCGTCGATATCGGTCCGGGTGTGCGCATCTTTAGCCCTCCCCCATCACCAATACGCAATTGCTACCCCCAAACGCAAACGAATTGCTCATCGCATGGCGCACCGGCCGGCCCAGGGATTCGTCGGCGCCCGCCACATGCAGCGGCGGCATCGCCGGGTCAGCGATGCCATCCCACCAGTGCGGCGGCAGGCGACCCCGGGGGTTGTCCGTCAGCGTCAGGTACAGCAGTGCGGCTTCCACCGCGCCAGCGGCCCCAAGTGTGTGCCCGGTCTGCGACTTGGTGGAACTGACCGGCAAATCGGCGCCGAACAGGTCGGACACCGCGCGCGCTTCCATCACGTCGTTCTGCTCGGTGGCGGTGCCGTGAAGGTTCAGATAGTCGATGTCCGCGGGCTTCAGCCCGGCGCGAGCCAGCGCCTGCTGCATGGCCGTCCGCGCGCCGACACCCGATGGGTCGGGTGCGGACATATGGTGGGCATCCGAAGTCTCGCCCCATCCGGTCAGCCGCACGGGCCCAGCCTCGCGGGACATCAGGAACAAGCCCGCGCCCTCGCCCAGATTGATGCCACGCCGGTTCGCCGACAGCGGATTGCACCGCTCCGCGCTCACCGAATCGAGCGAAAGGAAACCGGAAATCGTAAATGTGCACAGCGTGTCGACACCGCCCGCGATGGCCACGTCGACGATGCCATGCTCGATCAGGCGGGCCGCGGCCGACATGGCCTTGGCGCTGGACGAGCACGCCGTGGAAATCGTGTAGGCAGGCCCGCCAACGCCGAGCCGCCAGGCCAGGTAACGGGCCGGCGAGCCAAGCTCCTGCTGGGCGTAGTGGAACTGCTCGGGCCACGTGCCCTCTTTCGCGTGCGTGCGCACGGCAAGCTCGCCCTCGTAGATGCCGGACGTGCTGGTACCGAGCACGATCGCCACCCGCATCGGGCCCACCCGCGCGATGGCCGCATCCACAGCCGGACGCAAGCCGGCAAGCGTGCGCTCCAGCATGGCGTTGTTGCGGCTGGCCAGTTCCAGCGCGGTGCCCGCCGGAAGGTCGGTGGCCGCCATGGGCTCCGCAACGGTGCCCAGATGCAGCGGGCTACCCGGCGTGTAGCGTTCGGTGACCTCGCCACCAAACGGTCCGTCACTGCGCCACAGCGCAGCACGCACGGCGTCGCTGCCGCTACCGAGCGCGCATATCACGTTCATCGCGTTCAGATAGATCGTCATGGCGTCTTTCCTTCCTCCTGCAACGTGCGAATGGTCAGCCGATAGCCGTCACGCAGCTGCGTGAACAGCGTGGTGGTGGCATCCGGATAGCGCACTTCGGCAACGACCTCGTCGCCGTACCGCAGCACGCGCATGGCCGGCGTGGCATCGACGTGCCAGCCATCTGGCAGCGCCGCCTGAATCGCTTCGACAGGCCAGAGCGACAGTTGCAGGTCGCTCAGGATGCGCTCGGGCATCAGTTCCCGCGGAGCCCACGGGGCCCGCGTCACGTGCAGGTCCCGGCCATCCCAGTCGATACGCGCCAGCACCTGGCCGCCTGCCACGGCGGCCAGCCGCGTATGGGCGGCATCGGCTTCCAGCATCGCGATCATGTCACGTGTCTGCTCGCCCTGCGGCGACGGGAACTGCACTGTGATCTGCTGCTGCAGGTTCAGCGTCCTGCCCAGCGAGGCCGGCGGCAGGCGCAGCAGCGGCACCTCGGCCCGCGTCGGGGCGACGGTGGCGCAGCCCGCCAGCACCGCTAACGCGGCCAAGGCGGCCAGCATCGCGAGCGTCGCCAGCGCGGCGGGCAGCCTCAATCGTCGCAAAATTGCTCCAGCACGCTCAGCCGACGGCGCGACTCCGTCACGAATGGATTGTTCAGATCCCAGGCATAGCCCGCCAGGATCGACGAGATCATGTCGCGAATGTCGGTGGGCGCGTTGGGATGGAAGATAAGCTTCTGGAAGCTGCCTTCGTACCATGCCTCGACAAAGGCACGGAAGCAGTCAACGCCTGCTTTCAGCGGCCTGGCGTACTCGGTTTCCCAGTCAACGGTTTCGCCGGCCAACGCGCGCGCCACGCAGGCGGTGGCGAGGCTGGCCGACTTGAACGCGATCGTCACGCCCGACGAAAACACGGGGTCGAGGAATTCGCCGGCATTGCCAAGCAGTGCGTAGCCATTGCCCCAGAGCGACCGGACGTTGGCCGAATAGCCGACGATCTGGCGGGCCGGCGTGTCCCACTCGGCATCCTTCAGCAGCTTCGCGAGGCCCGGCTCCTCGGCCACGAGTTGCCTGAGGCGAGTCATTTCATCGCCTTCGTACCGGTCGAGGAACGACTTCTCGGCCACCACGCCCTGTGAGCAACGCCCGTTGGAGAACGGGATGGTCCAGTACCAGACATCGACGTGTTCCGGATGCACGCTGACGCGGATCTTGTTGCGATCGAAGCTGCCCCCCGGAATCCTGTCGGCCACGTGCGTGAAGATGGCGGCGCGCACCGGAAAGTTCGACGGCGACTCCAGGTCCAGCAGGCGCGGCAAAACCCGGCCAAAGCCGGAGGCGTCCAGCAGGAAGCGTGATTCCACCTGATACACGTTGCCATCCGGATCGCGCACGGTGACAACCGGCGCAGCACCGCTGACGTCCACCGCTTCCACGACATGGCGAAAGCGCACCTCGGCGCCCTGCTTCTGCGCCTCGCGAATCAGCACATCGTCGAAATGGGCGCGCTGCACCTGGTAGGTGGTGCCCCATCCCGGCGAGAATTTCTCGCGAAAATCGAAATCGGTATAGCGGTCGCCACGCGCGAAGGCCGCCCCGTTCTTGTACTGGAAGCCCGCCTCCACCACGGCCTGCAACATGCCGGCCTCCTCGATGTAAGCCATGCTCTGGGGCAGCAGGCTCTCGCCGATCGAGAAACGCGGGAACGTTTCCTTTTCGATCACCAGCACGCCGATGCCGCGCTTGCGCAGCAATCCGGCCGCCACGGAACCCGCCGGGCCCGCGCCGACGATCAGTACGTCCACTGTCTCTTTCTTCATTGAGATCCTTCCTGACTGATTTGATGCGATGACGTTCCGGGCAGCGGCCTGAACCACGGCGACATCACCCAGACCGCACCCACGCCCGACAGCATCGTCGCCCCGAACGCATGAAGCGCGGGTGTCGACGACAACGCAAGCAGCCCGAACGCCAGCAACGTGCTGGCCGCCCCGAGCACGATGGCGGTCCAGGACACGCCATCGCCCGGGTGTTCGAGCAGGAAAATGCCATAGTCGACGCCCACACCCAGCAGCAGCGCCAGCGCGAGCACCGAGAACAATTGCAGTGGCACGCCGGTCCAGCCCAGCACGGCCACACTGAACGCAGCCGCCAGCAGCGTCGGCACGAGCGCGCGCCAGCCCGAGCGGCCATAACGCCACCAGAGCAGCAGTGCCACGCCCACGGCGCCTGCCAGCAGGAACCAGCTCATCAACACCCGGTAGTGATGGAGCAGGAACGAGATATCGGCCACGCGATCGACCCACTCCGCGCCGGGCACCTGCCGCACCGACGCCGCGATACCGGCAATCGCCGACACGTGGTCGAGGCCGCGCAACAGCATCACGCTGGCAAAGCCATTGCCTTCGCGACCAAGCCACAGGTGCCGCAGCGTTTCCGATACCGGATTCGCCAGCCACGCGGGCAGCGTCAGCACGGCGTCACCAGCACGCGCGGACGGAGCGGGCGGCGCGATCGAGCCGCCCACTGCGCTGGCCACGCGTGCGCGGATCGCCGCCTCCTGCCGATCGGCCAGCGCGGCATCGGCTTGCTGACGGCCGGCGGACGGCACCCAGTCCGAGATCGCAATGAAGCCGGCCAGATCGCCGCGCCGGATCGCATCGGCCAACCCGGCCTTGATCGCTTCCTCGCGCGCGAGCACCTCGTCCGGCGTCGCACCGCGCACGAGGATGAACTGCGCCGGGCTGGGCGTGCCCAACAACTGCCCTGCCGTGCGTTGCGCCTCGATCAGCGCGGGCGGCGAACTCTGCAGTTGCCGGATATCGTCGGCAACGCGCACCTGCCAGATGCCGGTCGCGATGAACAGCATCAGCACGCCAAGCGCCAGCCAGGTACGCCGGTCATTGCGTGCGTATGGCCAGCGCGCCAGGCTATCGGCGAGCCAGGTGGAAAGACGTGTCGGACGCAGGTTGCCCCGATCGAGCAAAGGGAACCAGAACAGCACGGTCAGGAATGCCGTGATCAGGCCAACCGCGGAAAACAACGCCATCTGGCGCAGCCCGGGGAACGGTGCGATGCCAAGCGCGAGATAGGCCACTACGCTCGTAGACAACGCCAGCGCCAGTCCGGGCGCCAGGAAGCGCATCACGGCAGGTGGTGTCGCGCGTGGCATGGCCTGGCGCGTCACAAAATAGTGGATGCCGAAATCCTCGGCCACCCCGACCAGACTGGCGCCGAACACCAGCGTGATCAGGTGGACGCGGTCGAAGACGATCGCCGTGGCGGAGATTGCTGCCGCCGTCCCGATCAGCAGTGACAGCCCCACCAGCACGATGGGCCGCAGCGACCGGAAGGCCAGCCACACCAGCAGCAGCACCGCGGCCAGCGAGCCCCATCCGATCACATTCATTTCCCAGTTGGCCTGCGCGGCCGCGGCTTCGGCGTGCAGCGGGATGCCGGCCGTCACCACGCGCACGCCGTCGTCGCCCTGACGCGCCGCCGCTTCTGCCGCGTGGAGCAGGTCGCCGTAGTCGGTGCTGCCATTGGCCGAAAACGCGGGCTTGGTGATCCGATAGGTCAACAGCACCCAATCCTTGCCTTCGCCGGTCACCGTTGCCAGACCATCGCGCTCATGCACGCGGGTCACCGCCGCGCGAGACAGCCACCAGTTCTGCCACAGCCCGAGCGGGTCGGACGCCCAATCGGTCAGGCGCGGTCCGGTGGAAAACTGGTAGAGCCGCGTCAGCGCCTGCTGCGCGAGCGTATCGGCATCGGTCGTCCGCAGCGCCTCGCGCTGCGCGTCGGTCAGAAGCCCGTCGCGCCACGGCCGGTAGAACGCCAGCGCCGCATCGAAATCGAACGCGGCAATCTTGTCGACGGGCTTCAGCAACGCGCTGCCGCCGGACGTGGCCTGCGAGAAGCGCTGCGCCGCCGCGCGCGTGCGGGCCCAGTCCGAGCCCCCCACCAGCACGACGATCTCGCGCGACACACCGTCGGTCAGCTGACGCAGCACGCGATCGGCCGTGGCGGTGCGCTCGCTGGTCGGCAGCAGCGCCATCACGTCGGTATCGAGCCGCGATGCACGCCAGAACTGCACCTGGTGCGCGATCAGCGCAATCACGAGCAGCAGCCAGCCAATCGCCAGCAGGCGCTCGCGGCGGGACAGCCCGCCCTGCATCGCGGCCCCGTGGGCCAGTTCATTCAAAACGTTGTTCCTCCGAAGGACTGAGTTTTTCCGCTCCGGCGGGGTCGATCATCCTGACGACAGTGCTGTCGCCGCTGGCTTCCTCGAGCCTGACGTCGCGGACGTAGCGGTCTCCGGCCAGATCGATCCGCGTGAACGCGCGGCGCACGCCCGCGTCGGTCGGCGTCAGGGTCAGCGTCCAGCCCGACTTGCCAACGAGCTTGCCGGTCACGTTAAAGCGCGTGGACAGACTGCGCAGGTCGCCGCGCAGGATCGCGATCATCGACTCCCCGACCAGCCGCATGGCGGGCTGGGCATCGGCCTGCATTTCCTGCTGCACCTTGCCGTCCGCGCCCCGCATCACCAGCTTCTCGGGCGTGACCAGCAGGCTCGACGCGAACGGCTCACGCGTGGCCCACACTACGCCCCGGCCTCGCGCCATCACGAAGTCGCCCCGGGAGATCAACGGGTTACTGAAGCCGGCCAGCCTCCGCGTCTGCTCGAACTGACCATGGATGACCGGCGCATCGGACAACCGCGCCGACACGGCCGCGGAAAGGTCCTCGGCGTGCGCCGGTACCACGCTCATCACCGCCAGCGTCACCAGCGCAAGCATCGCCTGCAGAGCACGGCGGCGCATCATGGCTCGACTCCAAGCCGCTGCAGCAGCACGGGCGGACTGACGTACTGCATCTCCTGCGTGGCCAGATCCACCGCCACCTGGATGGTGTATCCCTTGGTCAGCCGCGCGCCGGACAGCGCGTCGCGCATCTCGTAGTCGATTCGGAGCCGGTTCTCCCATTCCACGAACGTGGCACGCACGATCACGGGCTGGCCATATCGCAGCGGGCGAATGTACTTGACGCGCACGTCGACGATCGGCCAGGCATAGCCCGATGCCGACATCTGCGGATAGTCGTAGTCGATCTGCTGTAGCAACGCGCAGCGTGCCAGCTCGAAGTAACGGAGATAGTTGCCGTGCCAGACCACGTTCATCGGATCGAGGTCGTGGAACGCCGGCGTCAGCGTGATCTCATGACTCAGGATTCTTGGCATCGCGCTCCTGTGCGGGCTGCTGCATGTCACGGCGGCCGATGCTGATCGGATCGTCCGCCCAGAAATCATAGAAGTTGAACCAGTCGTACGGCGAACGCGCCACGAGGTCCTCCAGCCAGCGGGCGTAGGTCGCCGCCAGCGCCTGCAGACGTGCCTCGCGTGTGGCGCGCGGCAGCGTCACGGCGTGTTCCAGCTCGGTGAAGCGGATCAGGTGCCCGCGCCCTTCCCGCACACAGCCCATCGCGTACAACGGGCATTTCAGCAGGCTCGCCAGCACATAGGGCCCTACCGGGAAGCGTGCGGGCTGACCGAGGAATGGCACCCGCACAGCCCGGCCACCGTGCGCGGGCGCGCGATCGCCAGCAATCGCCACGAATTCGCCTGCCTCCACGCGGGCGGACAGTTCGAGCGCCGTGGCCGGAGAGATATCGTCGATCTGGTAGAGCTGCAGCATCGAGTCCGGGTCCAACCGCGCCAGGATGCGATTGAAGCGCTCGGCATGGGCGCTGTGGACCAGCACGGTCAGCCGCAGCCCGTTCAACCGGTTGGCCATCGCCCGGCAAAGCTCCAGACAGCCAACGTGAGCCGTCATGATGATGCCGCCCCGCCCGCTCGCGATCTGCCGGAGCAGCACGTCGCCGCCTTCCTTGGAAACATGCTCGAAGCGATACCGTCCGCCAATGGCCAGCAGCTTGTCGAGCATCGTGTCGCCGAACGAAAACAGATGCCGCAGCGACTGGCGCCACGTAGGCTGTGTGCCCATGGCGCCTGTTGCCGCCTCGACGCGCGCGAGATATTCCATCGACGACCGGCGCGCCAGCGGATACGCCAGCCAGAAGTAGACGACCACGGGGTACATCACCACGCGGAACAGCAGCCGGCCAAACGCGCGGTAGAGGCCGTAGAGCAACCAGATGCCCCAGACGCAGGTGGCTTCGCCGATGGCGCTCCAGTGCGGCGTGCGGCGGCGCGGCGTAGCGCCCGGAGTTTCGGGGTGCAAGGTGCTCATGCGGGGCGCACCTTGCGCCACAGCAGACGCGGCATTCGCCACAACATGCCAAAGAACAGGCGGGTCAGCATCCCTGTCATCAGCAGGTTGTCCTGGATAAGACGGAAATGCGAGACGCCATCGCTGGGATACGTCACCCGTGTCGGAACGTTGACGACCGACACGCCGCGCCAGTACAGGCGCACGATCACCTCGGTGTCGAACTCCATGTGGTGGCCGAGCCGCACGTCCTGCATGAGCGCTGTCACCGCGTCGAGCGGATAAACCCGCAAGCCGCACATCGAGTCGCGGATCTCGAACGAGAGCGTGTTGATCCACACCAGGATGTGCGTGAGATACCGGAAATAGAAGCGGTGGCGCGGCACCGTCTGGTCATACACCGGGCAGCCCGCGATGACCGCCGTCGGGTTCTCGCGTGCCAGCGTGAAGAAACACGCGATGTCGTCGGCATTGTGCTGCCCGTCGGCATCGATCTGCAGCGCGTGCGTATAGCCGAGCTTCGCTGCCTCCTGGAAGCCGGCCATCATCGCCGCGCCCTTGCCCCGGTTTTGCGGCAGGCGGATCAGGATCACGCGCTCCCCATGGGCATCGGCAAGGTCGCGCAGCACCTGGCTGCACGCCGGGCCGCTGCCGTCATCGACCAGCAGGCAAGGCCACGGATGCCTCAGGATGGCCTCGACCATGGCTCCGATGGCATGTTCGTGGTCAAAGACCGGAACCAGCACGATGGGACGAAAAACGGCGGTCATGAAACAGCGGGGTGAAAAACGATCTTGCCGCTCGCGTGCGAGCCGGCATCGGAGGTTAGTCGAAAGGCCAGCGTGCATGACGCCGGCTGCCAGTCGAGCGCCATGCGCACCGCTGCGCCGGGACGCATCACAGCCTGGAATTTGAGCACATCCAGCCTGGCAAAACGTTGACGTGGCGGGACCGCCAGACGTTGCGGCGCCAGCGCCATGACCCAGTCGACCTGAGCGACGCCGGGCACGATCGGCGCGCCCGGAAAGTGGCCATCGAAGATCGCGAGGTCTTCGGCGATGTCCAGCTCGGCCGTGGCCGACGTATCGTCGGCCTCCACCCAGCGCGCCACCGGAATACTGTGGCGCAGCAGTTCGCGCAGCATCGCCTCGGTGGTCTTGCCCTGCGCGTTGCACGGCAACGCCTGCGGGAACGCCCAGCGCCGCGGCAACGCCAGCCGGTCAACACCGTCGGCCAGCGCACGGCGCAGCGCGGCAATCAGCGCATGACGGCCCTTGCCGTCGAGCATCGACTGGCCGGCCTCCTGCAGCACGATGGCCGCGCCCACGCGCGTGCCGATAGCGGTCTCGATCAGCAACGCGCGGGCTTCGCGCACCAGCGGCGACGCCAGCAACTGCTGCTCGATCGCGCTCAGCGACACCCGTTTTTCCTCGATCTTGACGATGCGGTCCGCCCGACCAGCCAGCGCGAATCCGCCATCTCCAGTCGGCAGCACCCGGTCGGCACATACCTGCCAGTCATCGTCAGCGAGGTGGGCCGAGCGCACCGCGAGGAACCCCTCCTGCAGCCGCCACGCCACACCGGGCAGCGGCGTCCAGTGGTCGTCCCCTGCCGCGCGCTGACGCCACGCGATGCCACCGGTCTCGGAACTTCCAAATACTTCGATCGGCGAGACACCGATATGGCGCAGTACATCCGACGCCCCCTCGGGCGGCAACGGGCCACCAGACGAAAACACCGCCCGCACCACGCCACGCGTGGCGGCCCAGTCCAGCGCTTCCGGCATCCGCTTCAGATGCGCCGGGCTGCTGACCAGGACCACCGGTGTCCGGTCTTCGGCACAGGCCGCGACCAGCTCCTCATGGAACGCCATGCGTGCCACCGGCATCGGCCGGCCCACCGCCAGCGGCCACAGGATCGTGAACAGCAGGCCGTAGATATGTTGATGCGAAACCGTAGTCAGCAGACGGCTTTCTCGCGGCATCGTCGGTCCAAACGCCTGTTCGAGCGCATGGACCTCTGCCTCTAGCTGCGCCAGCCGCTTGGGCGCTGCCTCCGGCGCACCGGTGGAGCCGGACGTGAACAACGTGATCCAGGTTTCGCGCGCGTCCAGGCGGGGCCATTGCAGCGGAGACTCCGTGGCCGACGGTTGCAGGCCCTGCGGAAGATCGCCGGCCATGCCATCGACCTGCTCGCGCAGCGCGGCAAGCGTATCGGGCCTCGCATCGCCGGGCAGCAACACATGCTTGCCCGCGTGCCAGGCACCGAAGAGCGCGGCGGCAAACTCGGCCGGGCTGTCGACGAACAACGCCCAGCGCGTGCCAGGCGCCGCCAGGAACGCGTGTCGCCATGCCGTTGCCCGTGCGACCAAGGCGCGAGCATCGTCTCGGGCAGCCAGCGCCGCCATCGTTGCACTGACGCCGTTCAGACGGTCATCCATGATGGCCCTCCGCATGACGGCGCTTCACGCGCTGACGCACCAGCCACTCCACCGCGAACATCGCGCCGATCAATCCGTAGGCAATGCCGCCGTTGTAGATCGCCCAGGCACGGTCGCTACCGGCCAGGGCCGTGATCGCGGCAATCGTGCCGTTGACGACAAAGAACACGCACCAAGCCTGTGTGACCCGGCGCGTATAGGCCACGCCGCTCGGCGGCAAATCCGGCTCGCGCAGGCGCGCAAGGCGCTCGATCAGCGTGGGAGGATGGCGCAGGCTCCAGCCAAAGACGGCGAGCATGGCCACGTTGACAAGGACGGGGTAGAGCTTCAGCGGCAGTTCATGATCCGAGGCCAGCACCGCAATTGCCAGCGCGGCCGCCAGCAGCGCCGTGACGCGCCAGCCGGTCTGGCGGCTGGTGGCGGCGCGCAGCAGCGCGAGCGCGACCAGCGCCAGCGCCATCACGCGCGGCGAGTAGTGCTGCAAGCCGAAGTAGATCACGAGCGGGTAAGCCATCGTCAGCAGCCCCAGCCCCCATTTGCGCCATGCCATGTGCTTGTCAGGCGGTGGCCGGCGAGTCGATCAGCGATGCCAGGGTCCGCACCACGTCGCCCACCGTCTTCACCGATTTGAACTGCTCCGCCCGGATCGGACGGCTCATCAGCGGCTTCATTTTCACCAGCAGGTCCACGGCGTCGATGCTGTCGATATCGAGATCGTCATACAGGCGCGCATCGAGCGTGATGCGGGCGGGGTCGATCTCGAACATCTGTTCGAGCACCCCGGCCACGCGTGCGAAGATTTCGTCGTGCGTCATGCTTGTGGCTCCGTGTTCCCCGATTCAAACCATCCAGACCATGATCCGCGCGTCAGGCGGTGGCCTGGCCGCGCTGCGACGCAATATAGGCGGCCAGCGTGGCGACGCTGGCAAACCGGGCGCGGACTTCCTCCTTCTCGCCCTTCATGGTGACGCCATAGCGCTTCTGCAGCGCCAGACCGAGCTCCAGCGCGTCGATGGAATCGAGCCCCAGCCCTTCCACGAAGAGCGGCGCGTCGGTCTCGATATCTTCCGCCTTGATATCTTCCAGAGACAGCGAGGTAATAATGAGTTCCTTGATTTCCTGCTCAAGCGACTTCACGGCGGATCTCCCGAGAAAAATAGTCAGATAGTGAATGATTCAACCGGCGTACGGCCTTTACGGGCTCCAGGCCTTGCGGCACCCACTGGGCGACGCTGACATCGGCATGAACGTCGATGACAAAGCGCGGCCGCCGCCGTGGGACGTGGTACCACTTCTCGCCTTTAGTCAGCGTAGGCGGTACGCAGCGGATCACCACCGGTGTCAGCGCAATATCACCGCGCACGGCCACGTTGGCCGCGCCGCGCTGCAATTGCAGCGGCGCGCCGGGCCGCGTGCGGGTGCCTTCCGGAAAGATGATCAGGCTGCTGCCGCCGCGGAGTGATGCGATGCAGTCGTCGACCATCGCCACACCACCGCTGTCGTTGCGTACCCAGCCGGTGGCCTGCACGGCCCCCCGCGTGAACGGATTCCGCGCCAGCGCCCCCTTCACGACGCAGTTCGCGTCGGGTGTCAGCGCCAGCAGGAAGACCGCATCGATCAGCGACGGGTGATTGGCCACGATCAACAGGCCGGGCCGGCGCAGCCGTTCTGCATTGCGAATTTCGTAGTCCAGCACACCCAGGGTGCGCATCAGCCACAGGAATCCCCAAAGCGTGGAATGAATCACGCGGCGACAGGCCCGCTGCGCCCTGGCGCGTGCCCAGAGCATCAGCGATAGCAGCGGGAATACCAGAACGCCCAGCACCAGGCCCCCGATGCCGAAGATCGCGAAGCAGAATGCCGTGGCGATAACGCGCCATGCGCGGCCGAGCCGGTCAACCATGGCGACTCCACTTCCAGATCGCATGATCCGCGCGATGCACCAGTTGCGACTTGCCGGCCCCTGCGTCATTGGACAGGACGAAATGCAATACCTCCAGGCCGTGTGGCAGCAGCGGCTGGCCCTGACCGTCCACGGGGCCGTTCCCCGACTTGTCGGTCACCGCGGTCGCGGGATCGGCCAACTCGAGCCGCCACACTGGCGCGCCGGCACGCGGCAAGCCCACGCGCCACGCCCATCCATACAGGCACTGCGGTTCGTCGGCATACGTCAGGTACGGCTCGGGAAGCGGTGTGTCATAGCAGACCAGCAGGACCTCGTCGGCACCGTCGGCCAGCAAGCTGCAGGCCTCGACGATGGCGGCCTCTACGGTGTCCTTCCCACCGGACAACGCCTGGATATTGGATGCCGCGCTCCGGTCAATGGAAAACATCGCCCCAATCGCGTTGTGCACGGACAGACCGAACGCCGTGGGCGACAGCGGTTCGCCGGCGGCAAGCTCGCTCAGCATCGAAAAAGCGCGGCGCGAATCCCCGTGACGCGAAGCGAAGACGGCCGGCATTACGCCTGCGTCATTGGCGGCGATCTCGTAGGCGGGATGTAGCGCGGCACGTCCTGTGGCATTGACACGGCGACGCAACATCGGCGCCATCGCGGCAAGCGCAGGCAGATCAGCACCTTCCGGCAGCCATGGGGCTCGGCTCCATGCCAGCCAGTCGGCGTGTGTCTGCAACGCCGGCGCACATGCCGCCCATGCGCGGATCTCGAATTCAAGTGTCATGCCTTGCGCGTGGGAGGATTGTGACCCGGTCCGCCACCAGATTCTGATAGGTTGGATATCTGGTCGGCGGCGCATTCTCTCATGCTCCTGCGCGCACTGGCTGTGCCAGAAAAGTAACGGAATCTCGGAAATGTAACAGGGCGGATGCAGCACTTTTTTGCCGCTCCGCCCTGTTGACTTGCCGTGGCCGCCGTAGCGGCCGTCGCGGTACTTAGCGCGCCGGCAGGATTTTACCTGTTACCTCGCCGAAGCCGACGCGATACCCCTCGCCCTGACACCAGCCCGTCATGGTCACGGTATCGCCATCCTCGAGGAAACCGCGCTTCGCGCCATCGGCCAAGGTGACGGGTTCCGCACCATTGCGCGTGGTTTCCAGCAGGCTGCCGCACGAATCCGACGTAGTGCCGCTGATCGTGCCGGAGCCCATCAGGTCGCCAATGCGCACATTGCAGCCCGATACCGTGTGGTGGGCCAGTTGCTGCGCCATGGTCCAGTACATCGCCTTGAAGTTGGTGCGGCACACCGTGCTGGCTGCCGTGGCGCCGGCTGGTTGCAGCGCCACTTCCAGGTCGATGTCGTAGGCGTTTTGCCCTTGCTGCTGCAGATACGGCAACGGCTCCGGCGATTGCGCCGGGTTTTCGCGGCGGAACGGCTCCAGCGCGTCCATCGTCACCACCCACGGCGAAATTGAGGTGCCGAAGGACTTGCTGTTGAACGGACCGAGCGGCACGTACTCCCACTGCTGGATATCGCGGGCGCTCCAGTCGTTGAGGATCACCAGACCGAACATATGGGCCGGGGCATCGCCCGTGCTCACCGGCTCGCCGAGGTTCGAGGGCTTGCCGACGATAAAGGCCATCTCAAGCTCGTAATCGAGCTTGCGGCAGGGGCTGAAGATCGGGCGCGCCTCGTTCGGCAGCTTGATCTGGCCATTGGGACGATGCAGCGCGGTGCCGCTGACGACCACCGAACTCGCACGACCGTTATAGCCGATCGGGATTTCGAGCCAGTTCGGCAGCAGCGCGTTGTCGGGGTCGCGAAACATGCGGCCAACGTTGGTGGCGTGTTCGCGCGACGAATAGAAGTCCGTATAGCCGGGAATATCTACCGGCAAGTGCAGCGTGGCGGCCGACATCGGCACGAGTGCCTTGTCGCGCAGCGCTCCATTGCCAGAGAGCCGCTGGTCATCGGCGGACAGCAACGCGGTCAGGCGCGCGCGCACGTCGGTCCAGACCGGCTTGCCCAGCGCGATAAAGCGATTGAGGCTCGACGCTGCAAACGCGCCCTTGGCCGCCGTCGGCATCAGGCCGGCATCGTCCAGCGCAGCCAGATCGACGATCTGGTTGCCGATCGCCACGCCTACACGCGCCGCGCCGCCCGTGGTCGAAAAGATGCCATACGGCAGGTTCTGCAGCGGGAAATGGGTCTGGCCGTCGTTCGCGGAATCGACCCAGCTAGTCTTGGGGGCAGTCATTATCTTGTTACTCCTATTGGTGCGAGAGTCGCGTCAGATCAACGCACGTTCGGGTTGAAATGCTTCTTCAGGCCTTGCCAGCAGGTGTAGTAATCGTGCTGGAGCAGCGCCGACTCGGCAGCGTGCCGCGTCGGACGGATCACGCCCGGGGTTTCGAACATGAATGCCATCGTGTCCGTGATGTGGTGCGGCTTGCTGGTGTCAGAGGCGGACGCACGCTCGAAGGTCTCCGCATCAGGGCCGTGACCGCTCATGCAGTTGTGCAGGCTCGCTCCGCCCGGCACAAAGCCTTCGGCCTTGGCGTCGTACTCGCCCGCGATCAAACCCATGAATTCGCTGGCGATATTGCGGTGGAACCAGGGCGGACGGAACGTGTCTTCCGCGGCCAGCCAGCGCGGGCCGAAGATCACGAAGTCGATCGTGTCCACGCCTGGTGTATCCGACGGCGATTGCAGCACCAGGAAGATCGACGGGTCCGGATGGTCGTAGCTGATCGAGCCGATCGTGTTGAAGAGACGCAGATCGTACTTGTACGGCACATAGTTGCCGTGCCACGCCACCACATCGAGCGGCGAGTGGCCAATGTCGGCACGCCACAGATTGCCCTGGAAACGGGCGACCAGTTCGAAATCGCCTTCGCGATCCTCGTAGCTGGCGACCGGCGTCAGGAAATCACGCGGATTGGCCAGCCCGTTGGAGCCGATCACGCCGAGGTCGGGCAGCTTGAACATCGCGCCGTAGTTCTCGCAGATATAGCCACGCGCGGCGCCGTCGGGCAGTTCCACACGGAAACGCACGCCGCGCGGGATCACTACGATCTCCTGCGGCTCCACGGCCAAGCGCCCCATCTCGGTGATGATCAGCAGACGGCCCTCTTGCGGCACGATCAGCATCTCGCCATCGGCGTTGTAGAAGAAGCGGTCCCGCATCGACGCGTTGGCCAGATACAGATGGATCCCGCACCCGGACAGCGCTTCCGGACCGCCGTTACCAGCCATCGTGACGATGCCATCGACGAAGTCGGTGGGAACGGTCGGCATGGCCGGCGCACTCCAGCGCATCTGATTGGGCGACGGCGCCACTTCGTCGAACCGGCTCAGCCAACGATCTTGCTCGATCAGCGTGAACGGCTTGTGCATGGCTGCCGGGCGAATGCGATACAGCCACGAACGGCGATTGTGGGCGCGCGGCGCGGTGAACGCGGTGCCCGACAGCTGTTCGGCATACAGGCCATACGGCGCGCGCTGCGGCGAGTTGCGTCCTACCGGCAATGCGCCGGGCAACGCCTCCGTGGCGAACTCGTTGGCAAAACCGGACATGTACTGCGCCACGGCCGTGTCAGCCACATTGAGTTGGGTCTGGGTCATGAAGTCTTCCTCTCACTTTGCTCGTACCTGCGACGCGGCGAGCATCCTGGGCGGCAAGGAGACCGGCTGCTGGCGACCGCCAGGCCCGTCTTATGACGATGTCTCCGCCTTTTCTTCGATTTACGTATTGTGAAATCGATTTACCAAATCGTAATCATCGTCTTGCGCAATGTCAAACCACAATTACGATAGGCGACAGCGCGCGAGCAAACGCGCAGATGCACGGATGTGCTGCGAAAGCAGGACGGACAGGGAGGAAAGTCTTTCGGAAAGGGGCTGCCAGTCACGCCGGAGAATCGGCGAGGCAGAATGCCGGCTGCATGGACGACAGCGGCGATGGCTGCGCCCAGGCCAGCCAGGAGGAAAGGGGCATCGCGCCCGAATGCAGGGGCGACTGGACCTCGGCACGGCGAACGAACATTCGCCGTGCCGAGAAATCCGGAGCCCTACCGGGCTCAGACGGGCTTGTGACCTTCGGGCGTCGAGCCCGAACCGAACCCGCCAGGGGCCGGCGCGGAAGGCGCGGCGGTTGCCGGGCCCGCCATCGATGCGGCTGTTACGCCGCCATTGCGGCTGGCAATGAATGCGTTCACGTCTGCCGCAAGATGCTGCGGAGCAAGTACGACCTCGAGGCCCAGTGCCTCACAGGCCGCGAGGAACGTGGACATACGCGGATCGGCTTGTCCCGATTCCGCCCGTAGATAAGCTTCCCGGGATATCCCGGCCTTACGGGCGACGTCCTCCTGCTTGAGCTTGCGCGCTCGACGCAACGCCCGCAGTTGCCGGAACGGTTCGCTAGCGCCTCTTGGCACGGCTGTACTGTTCATGTCGGTCTCCAGTCACCAGTGAAAAAAAAGTGCGCGGACGTGCATTCGAGTATAGAGCACGTAAAGCGTTCCGTAAGGTCTTCTGGAACACTTTTGCAGATTTCCTATGATGGCTCGCTCCGTTCTTCCAGACTCTCATCCAAAAGACGGATAGAGCACAACTTCCTCCTCCCGCCACACACATAACGGGACCGCCTGTTTTGCGTTGACGTCACATCAGTATCGTCAATGTGTGGCACAAGGCAAGTTGACAAACCGACCGGTCGTGCTATTCTCAAACCCATGCAAAAAGGCCAACTCACTCGCACCGCCATCATCGAGCAGGCATTCCGATCCGCGACGCAGGTCGGGTTCGAACAGTTGTCGCTCGCGGCCCTGGCGGCGGACACGAACATGTCCAAGAGCGGGCTATACGCGCACTTCAAATCAAAGGAGGCGCTGCAGGAAGCCGTGCTCGAACACGCGATGGAGCGATTTGGCGAGATCGTGATCAACCCTGCCATGCGGCAGCGCCGTGGCGCGCCTCGATTGCTGGCGCTGTTCGATGGCTACCTGGCATGGCTGGGCGGCACGGTTGTGGAGGGCCGATGTATTTTCATGGCCCTCTCCCAGGAATACGCAAATCGCCCCGGAGTCATACGCGACAAGGTTGTGCAGGCATTCAAGGATTGGCACAGCACGATCGTGCGCGTGATTGGCGATGCAGTGGATGAAGGTGTATTGCGCGCCGATACCGACGCGCACCAGTTTGCGTTCGAAATGGAAGGCATCGGCATGTCCTTCCAGTCGTCATTCAAGCTGATGGGCCGCGCCAGTGCCGAAACGATGGCACGGCGCGCCTTTGCAAGACTGGTCAATGACCTGAAAGAGAATCGCGCCGAACCGCTCGTTGCGGCACGCTAAGACGGAAATAGCAGCGTTCGAGCATCCGCACGATAAGTATCGGTGACGGCAGCGCGGTGTATCCAACGGCATTTTTGCCACTTTTTCTTGCCCAAAAAATAGCACGACTGGTCGGTCGTGACGTACAAAAAACTTCAGGATTCACTGGGTCTTACTGCCGGCCTGACCGGTTGAAGCATCCGCAGGAGGAGTTTGTCGTGTCGCAAGTGCTGTCATCGTCAACCCAAACCCGCCCCGCCCGTGCATCCGCACCCGGCGAGACGGCCTCCAATCGCCGACGCGCCGGCGCCACACTTTCCCGTTTGGCCGGTGCGATAAGTCATGCCAGCCGACGTCTGAGCTGGCAGGCCGGCAGCCTGCTTTTCCCCGAGGCGACTTCCCGGGCGCTGGAGCACCTGTGGTTCAGCCCGCCGCGTGCGCGATCCACGCCCGACGGTCTGCGCTTGCTCGACACCGCCCGCACAGAATGGGCACTGGTCACCGGCCAGGGCGCCAGCCGGCGCGTGCGCGTCTATCGCTGGGGCAGCAAGGGACCCGTGATTCTGCTTGCGCACGGCTGGGGCGGCGAAGCCGGCCAGTGGCACGCCGTGGTCAGCGGCTTGCTCGCGGCAGGCATGCGGGTGGTGGCATTCGATGCGCTATCGCATGGCGCCTCGGACGCAGGCGCGCGCGGGCAGGATCAAAGCTCGATCATCGAGATGGCCCGATCGCTTCTGGCCGTTGCCTGGCACGTCGGCCCGGTCCATGCGGTGGTGGCCCACTCGATGGGCGGCGCGGCCACGGCCCACGCAATCCGCGAAGGCTTGCCCGTGCGCGGCGTGGTCATGCTCGGTTCTCCCGCCGACATGCACACCGCCTGCTCCACCCTCGCGTGGCAACTTGGCGTGGCGCCACACGTGCAGACCCGCATGGAGCGTCGCAGTGAACAGTGGCTGGGCACGCAGTGGTCCACGTTCAACGTACCCGACGTGGGACGCACGCGCCCGGTACCACCCGCGCTGGTGATTCATGATCGCGAGGACAAGGAAGTCCGCTGGGAAGACGGTGCGGCAATCGCCGGCGCGTGGCCAGCCGCGCGGCTGGTAACAACCCAGGGCCTCGGGCATCGCCGCATCCTGCGTGACGCTACCGTGATTGGCCATATTTCCGGCTTCGTGAACGATCTGCAGGCGATACCGCCCGTGCATCGGATGACAAGCGCGCGGACGTCACCGGTCACCACCATCTAATCTCGTCCCGACTGCAAGCCAAGTAAAAGGGGCGGGCCTCGCGAGAGGCCCGCCCCTTCATATTGGTATCGCGCGCTGCTTGGCAGTTAATTGCACATATACCGCTATCAGAAGCCGGAGAGCACCAGCTTGCCGATCGTTCGCCCGCCTTCCAGCAGCGCATGGGCGCGACGCAGATTGGCTGCATTGATGGTGCCGAGGTTGTCGCCCACCGTAGTCCGCAGTTTGCCGGCATCGATCAACCGCGCCACCTCGTTCAGCAGCCGATGCTGCGCGATCATGTCCGGCGTCTGGAACATCGCCCGCGTGAACATTAATTCCCAGACAAAGCCGGCGCTCTTGTTCTTGAGCGCCGAAATGGCCAGTGGGCCGGTATTCTCCACGATCGTGCAGATCGTTCCCTGCGGGGCGATAGCCTCGGCCATGGCGTTGAAATGGCGATCGGTGTCGTTGAAGCAGAGGACGAAGTCCACATGCGCGAAACCCAGCGCGCGCAGTTGGGCCGGGATGTCGCCGTGATGATCAATCGTATGGTCGGCCCCAAGGCCGCGGCACCAGGCTTCGGATTCCGGCCTGGACGCTGTGGCAATCACCGTCAAGCCAGCCAGAACCTTGGCAAGCTGAATGCCGATCGACCCTACGCCACCCGCACCACCGATAATCAGCACCGACTTGCCGGCATCCTCGCCCTTCGGCGAGATACGCAGGCGATCGAACATCGCTTCCCAGGCCGTGATGGCCGTCAGCGGCAGCGCTGCCGCTTGTGGGAAATCGAGCGAAGCCGGCTTGTGGCCGACGATCCGCTCGTCTACCAGGTGGTACTCGCTATTCGCGCCGGGGCGCGTAATGCTGCCGGCGTAGAACACGGGATCGCCTACCTTGAACAGCGTGACATCCGCGCCGACAGCCACGACGGTGCCAGCGGCGTCCCAGCCCAGCACGCGCGGCGCATCCTCGACCTTGTCTTTCGGCGCCCGGACCTTGGTGTCCACGGGATTCACCGCGATCGCCTCCACCTTGACCAGCAGGTCATGGCCGCTGGCCTCGGGCTGGGCGATCTCGACATCGACGAGCGACTGCGGATCGCTGATGGGCAGGTAACGGGTCAGACCAATGGCTTTCATGGCGGCATCCTTTTAAGGGAGAGATAAGCGGATGCTAGTCGCAAACGATCCCGATGATTAGCCGGAAGATCCCGCAATCACTTTCCTGCATGTCGGGAAAATAGAACGACAAAAAAGCCCGCGCGAGGCGGGCCAAGGTTTTACAGCGCACTCACTCAGGTCAGGTCCTCCGGAACAGGACGGTATCCCATCGGCGTGCCAGCACTATCCTGGACGAATCTCCTTGCATGGGCTTCGCGCATCGGCTTGAGCACGAAGATCGCCATCAGGGCCGATACCGCTGCCATACCGGACGCCAGCATGAACACCGCGTACCAGTCGCCTGTTGCCGCCGTGATAACACTGGAGAACGGCACAAGCAGTGCGGCGGTGCCTTTCGCTGTGTAGAGCATCCCCGCATTGGTCGCCGCGAACTTCGGCCCGAAGGTATCACCGCATGTCGCCGGGAACAGGCTGTAGATCTCGCCCCAGGCGAAGAACACGATGCCGGTCAGGATTACGAATGCCGTTGGGTTCTGCCCGTACTTGGCCAGCAGCAGGATGCCAACGGCTTCGACCGCGAACGCCAGGAACATGGTGTTCTCGCGACCAATGTTGTCGGAAATCCAGCCGAAGAACGGACGTGTCAGACCATTTAGCACGCGGTCGATGGTCAGCGCGAAGGTCAACGCCGGCAGGGTCAGGCCAAGGATGGAGACTGGCGAGTCGTGCAGGCCGAAGTCCTTGGCGATGGGCCCAAGCTGCGCCGTTGCCATCAGTCCGCCTGCCGCCATCATCACGAACATGGCGTACATGACCCAGAAAATCGGCGACGACAGCACCTGGCGTGGCGTGGCGTTGTAGGTGGCCGCTGCCTTCAGCGTGCTCTTCACGTCCGAGAGGATCTTGGCCGACGGCGGATAGAGCAACATGCCGAGCAACACCACGACGATCCCCTGCCCGAGCCCAAACCACAGGAACGTAGCCTCGTAGCCGCTGGACTTGATCATGTTGGCAATTGGCACCACGGTCGCGGCCGAACCTGCACCGAAACCCGCGGCCGTCAGTCCCGCCGCCAGCCCTCGACGATTCGGGAACCACTTGAGGGCATTGCCCACGCAGGTCCCGTAGACCGCCCCGGCCCCGACGCCACCCACCGCTGCCGCGAAGTACAGCATCGGCAACGATGAGGCCACCGAGTTCAACGCCCAGGCCACCGCGCAAAGCAGGCCACCACCAATGACCACCGGGCGTGGCCCGTACTTGTCGACCAGATACCCTTCGATGGGTACCAGCCAGGTCTCCGTGACCACGAAGATCGTGAATGCCACCTGGATCGCGGTGCGACCCCAGTGGTACTTCTCGTCAATCGGATTGACGAACAGCGTCCAGCCGTACTGCATGTTGGCGATCATCGCCATGCAGATCACACCGAATACGAGCTGCGTCCATGGCGATGCAAACCATGACGTCGGCGCGCTTCCGTTCTGCTGAGGTTCCATGGTGTCTCCTTCTGGCAACCGTGGTCGCCGTTGTGGATGGGCATCTGCGGAGATGCCTCTGGTCTATCGCGTCGCTTCACCCTGCTGATCTCGAACAGCTGAGCCGTTCTAGTGCTATACGGTATGTGATATATCAACAGTGTCAAGGCAATTTGGATGCCTGCCTGACCTATCGTGCAGACATTCTTGACGACGGTTTTCGAGGGGCTGGATCAATGGTGCGCAAGGTGCATCAAACGCACTGCCCTGCCCCGGCAAGCCTCATTCCGGATCAAGGACTTAGGTACGGATCCGGCATCAATGCCCAACCGGAAAAAGCCGGCGCGAAATGTTGCGGCGCACGTCGTGAATCGACCGCCCTAGGGAAAGTCCCAAGCGGCGAATCAGACAGGCAACGGATGAGTGGCGGGTGGTTCAGAACACCACCGCATGAACCCGAAAGGGCATCGGGACTATCGGAGACCGCCTCGACAGGCTTGCGTGGAACCGTCTGCGCGAAACGAAGGGAAAAACAAGGAAGGAACGGCCGTGGTGAAACTGCTCGGTACTGCTGGACATCAGGAGTTGCCGGCCGTCACAAGGCTCCTGCTGGTAAAACTCGCCTGGGAGTATCAGGCGTGCGCGAATTGCGGCTGCACCGATGTGGAGGTGCTCGGCGTTGCGCGGCCCGCACCGTCAATTTCCTGCGTGGACCCGAGTCCGGCGAAACGACCATGGTCTTGCGCCGTGGCCAGCAGGCGCATCGGCAGGCGCGTTGCCAGCAGGTAGGTCACGGCGACACCCGTCGCGATCAAACCGAGGGCGATGGCGGAAAGCAGTACGGCGTTCATGAAAACTCCTAAGTGAGATAGATCAAGGAGTCCTCAGTATATGCTGCACTGCGGCGTCTGTAAATATTTTGTATGTGATATATCAATAGACGCGTCGCTCTAAAAGCAACAACGCACCCCATAGGGTGCGTTGCGCATCTCAAATTGAACGTCCGTTGCATCAAAAGTTGATCGGAATACGCCTGCGGCAGTGCCGCACGTGAATTCGATTCAATGCCCTACCCCACTTTCTTCAGCAGCCCCTGATTGGCGTAATCGCCACGCTCATATTCCTGGGCACGCAGGTTGTCCCACACCGCCGCCGCATTTGGCTTGAGCGACCGGGCCTTGCGGCGCACGAGCATGACGTTCGAGGTCACCTGCGGACGCAACGGGCGCAGCACTGCCGAGGGCGCAATGCCAGCGGCCTGCGCCCGCGATGGCACCACACCGATCCCCAGCCCCATCGCCACCATGCCGAAGACCGCGGCAAAGTGGCCCAGTACCTGCAATGAGCCCGGTCGTACGCGATAGGCGGCCAGCGCGCGCTCCACCGCGGGCTGGATGCCGGAACTCTGATCGAGCGTCAGCACCGACGCATCGCCCAGTTCGCCCCACCCCAGTGATTCACGCGCGGCCAGAGGGTGCCCCGCCGGCAGCACGGCCTGGAAAGGATCCACGCACAGGGGTTCACAGTAAAGATCGTCGCAAGGCGCTGGATTGCTGGCGATGCCGAAATCGACCTCTCCGCTACGCACACGCTGCAGCACGCATTCATGCGAGCAGTCGCGCAGCGTGATGCCGATGCCGGGCCATGCCTTGCGGCAGCCAGCCACCCACATCGGCAACGTCATCGATGACAACACCGGATCGGTGGCGATCTGCACCGTGCCTTCACACGGTTTGCCGGTGCCGTGGCTATCGCGCAGTGTCTGTTCGACTTCCTCGACCAGATGGCAGATCCGTTGCGACAGCATCTCGCCCGCATCGGTCAACTCCACCTGGCGCGTGGTGCGATCGAACAGCCGCTGGTCGATCTCCTCTTCCAGTTCGCGCACGCTTCGGCTGATGGCCGACTGTGTCAGCCCAAGCTCGGCCGCAGCACGTGTGAAGCTCTTTTGGCGAGCCACCGCAGCGAAAGCCTTCAACTGGGGAAGCGATACATTCATGCTGCCGCTCCTTTCCGCATTCGCCGGACCGGTTATTCACCCTTGCCGGTCGAGAACCCGGCCATGTATGTCGCGTGATCGCTGACGGGCTGCGCCATCGCGTGGCCGGTGATGAAGCGGCGACGCATCGGCTGCAACACGAACTTGGCAGAAAGCCCCGCTGCCACGGTCATCACGGCCGCCACTGTGAACACCAGGTTCCAGCCACCGTGGTGGGACAGCACGGACGCCAGCGGCACCAGCAGCGCGGCGGTACCCTTCGCCGTGTAGAGCGTGCCGGCGTTGGCCGCGGCGAACTTGCTGCCAAACGTATCGGCGCAGAGGGCGGGGAAGATCGAGAAGATCTCGCCCCAGAACAGGAAGGTCAGCGCGGCGAAGAGCATGAACCAGTAGGGGTCATGGCCCAGTTCGAGCAGCCCGATCAGCGACAGCCCTTCACCAATGAAGATCACGAACATCGTGTTCTCGCGGCCGATGCGGTCGGAGATAAAGCCGCACAGAGGACGCGTGAGCCCGTTGCAAAGGTTGTCGATCGACAGCGTCATCGTCAGCAGCGGCAGTGTCATGCCAAGCATCGTGACCGGCATCGAGGCAAACCCGAAGTCCTTTGCAATCGGCCCAAGCTGCGCGGTAGCCATGATGCCGCCCGCGGCCACCGCCACGAACGAGGCATAGATCACCCAGAAAACCGGCGTGCGCACCATCTGGCCCGGCGTGAACTCAACCGGGTTGGTCAGGATGGCCTTGTTCGCCACCACGCCCTTGGGCGGCTGCGGCTTTACCAGCAGCAGCGCCATCGCGAAGATCAGCACACCCTGCAGGATGCCGAACGTGAAGAAGGCATGCTCATAGCCGGACTTCTGGATCATGTTGGCGATGGGAATCACCGTCAGCGCCGAGCCTGCGCCGAAGCCCGCAGCGGTCAGTCCTGCCGCCAGGCCGCGCTTGTCCGGGAACCACTTCAGCGCATTGCCGACGCACGTGCCATAGACACCGCCCGCGCCAATCCCCGCGATCACGGCAGCCGTGTACAGCATCGGCAGGGTCGTGGCGTAAGAGTTCATCACCCACGCCAGTCCGGCACAGATCGCGCCGCCGGCCACCACGGGGCGGGGCCCGAACTTGTCGACGAGCCAGCCTTCCAGCGGCACGAGCCAGGTTTCGGTGACGATGAAAATGGAAAACGCAACCTGGATCGCCGATTCGCCCCAGTGGTGCCGGGCGTTCATGGGGGTGACGAACAATGTCCAGCCATACTGGAGGTTGGCCACCAGCCCCATGCAGATCACGCCGATGAAGAGCTGGAACCAGCGGTTGCGAAGCAGCCCGCCATTGAAATTGCCCACGGCGGAGCCTGCCGCGTTGGTGTGCGCCATGTCGTGTCTCCTTGCATTAGTGTCTTTCGCGCTCTGGTGGCGCGACTGCTGGGCTGGCCTTGTGGACGCCCGACTTTTTCACTACTGAATGAGCGCGCCTGACATTGCGGCACGTTGCATCTGTGGATTGATGCTACTTCAAACTTAGATCAGCACAGCATAAAGTTTTTTATTATGATCATTGACGATCATTTATAGATTGCAGGATATCGTGCGATGAAGAACGCGACGCTTCGCCAGCTGAAAGTGTTCGAAACGGTGGCCCGCCATCTGAGCTTCTCACGTGCGGCGGAGGAGCTTCATCTCACGCAACCTGCTGTTTCCACACAGGTTCGACAGCTCGAACTCCATGTCGGCCTGCCCCTCTTCGAGCAGCTTGGCAAACGCATCTACCTGACGCCGGCCGGCACCGAGATGCTGCATTACAGCCGATGCATCATCCAGCAGTTCCGCGAGGCCGAAGACGCGATGGCGCAGCTTAAGGGTATATCCGGGGGGCGCCTCAACGTCGCCGTCATCAGTGCCGGTGACTACTTCTTTCCCCGCCTGCTGGCCGAGTTCATGAACCGGCATGAATCGGTCACGCTCAATCTTGCTGTGCACAATCGCGAAGAACTGCTGCATCAGCTAGCCGGCAACCTGACCGATCTGGCGGTAATGGTTCGCCCGCCGGAAGGCATGGATACCATCGCCGAAGCATTCGCCCCCCACCCTTACGTGATCGTCGCCGCGCCGAACCATCCGCTGGTGGGCCAGCGCAATATTCCGCTGTCTGACCTGGCCGAGGAAGCATTCGTCTCGCGCGAGAAAGGCTCGGACACCTGGAACTCGATGCAGGAAGGCTTCGCGGGGCGCTTGTCTAACCTGCGCATCGCGATGGAGATCAAGAGCACCGAGACCATCAAGCAGGCGGTGATCGCGAACATGGGCATCGCCTTCCTGTCAGCCCACACGGTGGGGCTGGAACTTCAGGCCGGCAAGCTGGCTGTGCTCGACATTCAGGGCTTCCCGGTAATGCTCAACTGGTACGTGGTGCACCGCAAGAACAAGCGCCTGCCACCCGTGGCCCTGGCATTCAAGCATTTCCTCATGGAAGAAGGCGCCACGCTGATCCAGCAGATCACTGGCGTGGAGGGGCTGATTCGCCCGCGCGCCATCCATAAATGATTGCTTATGATTTTGCGATGAAACTTTAATTATCGTAAATCGATCGTCCCATCTAAGCTGCAGGCATCAAACCGGCATCAAGCCGCCCCACCAGCCATGCAAGGAGACGATCATGAACCAACTCCAGCCCGCCGCACCGATTACCGCCCCGGCAGCCAGCGAGACGAGCCAGCCTGATCGCGAAATGCAGCTCGCCGCGTACAACGCCGCGTTCGCCGAACTCGGGCTGCGCTTCCGCTGGGACATGCAGATGTTCGACTGGCTCTGCGGCATTGAATGCGAGAAGACCCGCGTCGCGCGCTATATCGAAGACTTCCACGCGCACCTGCTGAAGGCCTACGAAGCATCGTTCCTGAGCGAACTCATCTTCGACAAGAAGAGCGAGTACATGCGGGCGATGGCAGGCGCCGGCGTCAACTGATCACGTCAGCGGACTGCTCACGCATTCCAAGCAGGGAATCCATCCACGCAAAGGGGCGTGGATCGTAGCCCGTCAATGGAGGCAGAATGTCCCCCTTCTCGAACTCGCGCCTGGAGCCCGCAATGCTGGCAGCACCTCTGACGCACCACAGTCCGCGTTGCGGACACTGCTCGCCCGTGCTCGCCTCAGTACCGAGTGGCAGCGGCTTCTGCTCCGGCGCAGAGGTCGTCGTTTGCGCGGTCTTTGCTGAAGTGGTCAGCGGCAGGCCGGTGGCCGGGTCGAGATTTTTGGCCTGGCTCAGGCGATTGATGAGTTCGTCCGATGGCTTGTCGGGCGGGACCGCGGCATCCTGTTCCTTCTGCCACTGGAAGGTGCCGTCCCAGGGCGGCAGCTTCGCAGGGGGCAGTGGCACGATCTGATCGATGTCTGGCACTTTGGGATTGCGGCCGTCGTTGCGTGTCAGGAACCGCCAGATCAGCTTGTAGCGCCGCGACCGTTCGAGATCTTGGGAAAGGGAGAGGTAATGCAGTTCCTCAGCTGGCGGTGGCCCCTTAAAGGAACCCGCAAGAAAGAACGCCGACATGCTATCCCCAACTTGCACTCCCTTCTGAAAGGCCTCTAACGCTTCCGCATAATTGGATCGATTCTTGAGAACAAATCCCAATGTACTCGCTGCCTCTCCATGTCGTTGATCGGCGGCACACTTGTACATTTGCCTTGCGATATCGGGGGCCTTGTTCCACGGCTCCAGCAAGCCCCCTACGTAGAACTGTGCATCGGCGTTGCCCAGATCGGCAGCTTTGCGGAAATAACGCAGCGCCATCTCCTTGTCCTGTTTGAGTCCATATCCCAGTACGCGTCCAGCATGTTGTGTCCCATAACATATCCAACCGCCTTGTTCGGGACCTCGTAATCGACCAACACCATTTTCTGGTGATGCGTCGGCGCGGCAAGGCCCATGGCCGCCCCTCCGGCAGCCTTGTTGCCCGCGCCGCGCTGCTTGTCCGCACCGAACAGGCTGGTCCTGAAGGCAATCTCCAGCCGGCTCGGCAAATCGAAGTCCCGCGTCATGAACTCGACATTCTTCAGCGCCGCCACTTGCCAGGCCGAGGGGATGTGCCCGGCAATGACCGATGGGTCCATGACCACATTGCGAAACGTCAGCTTTCTCGGCTCCTTTTGCGACACGGACCAGTACCACCAGCGATCGAAGTCCTCGGCATGCCTGCTCGGGTGCGGTCTTGGCCTCATGTGAGCGGCGGGCCGGTGTGGCATGTTTGGCTCGGGGCCGAATCTGTTGTTGATTTCCGGTAGGCCGAGCACCTTCCCACCCCAACACAGCAAGCGCACCTTAACGCCGCGCTTGCCTACGTCCTCCAGCAATTCGCCAATGCACTTTGTTCCCTGGCCGCCTGCGCCACGCTTGAAGAACATGGACGGCTGGAAACCCCAGCAGATGATGTCCACGCTTTTCTCGGCACGGAAGATCGCGTCGTAGATGTCGCGAAATGCCGTCTCGCCGTTCACCAGCGGCTTGAAGGTGGCGGGCGCTGGGTTGTATTCGGTGCGCTGGACGAACCACGGCAGCGTGATCGTTGCACTGCGCGTGCATGACAAGGCAATAGGTACGGTAATGAACGGTTGTGTCATGCTTCCGATTCCGGATGGAACGTCGCGTGGTAAGCCCGCCGATGGGCTGCCCGGTCGGCTGCAGCAGCATCGCTGCCTTGCGCTGCCTCGTGAAAATGAATGCCAGCGTGATCGAACCGGGGCTGCGAGGAGCCAACATCTAGCGACGATATGCGCTCCCGAGCATCGAACGCTACCCGCAAACTGTGGTGCCGGGAATGCGATTCCGGCGTCAGTTGAGTGCAAAGCAAGGTCTCGCGCAGAATCAGAGAAATGCGATATCGCCGCCAATTGGTTTCCACTACCCTGCCCGCCGGATCGCAATCGCGAGCCGCGTGCCCGACGGGTTCGTTCGCGTGTTACCACTGCCGTTGGGAATTCGAAACCAACTATCGGGAACTGAAGCAAGCCATGCTCGGGGCCGAACTGGCTTTGCGTGTCCACCAGCGTAAGTGCATGCTTCAGGAAAACTTTGGGGGGCACTGATTGCGTAGAAACGGGGGCATCTGAAAATGGCCAAGGCTGCGCTGGAGGACCGCATCGAGCCCACGGACCCGAGCTTTGTTCTGGCCTTGCGCCTGATACAGAGCGAACTGATCTGGACAGCCAGCATGGCTCAGGCAAGCTGCCGGCCTATCCGCAGCGCATGCGCGTCAAACTTCAGTTGGCGATCATCCAAAAGCGACGGGGCATAAATGCCTCCGTGTGGTCAAAGCCCTGCCTAAGCGCTACAACGTCCGGCTCTTCAGACAGACCCTTAGCGGAACGGCATTACCCCGCGCGGGGCCGTTTGCCGTTCTTCGGCTATCCCTTCACGTGATTGACCAGAGCGCCGATCCCGGCGATCGACACCTCGACCACCGCGCCGTCCTTCATCGATCCGACGCCGAGCGACGTACCGCAGGCAATCACGTCGCCGGGCATCAGCGTCAGATCCTGTGAGATCCGGCTGACCTGTTCTTCGGGCGAGAAGACCATGTCGGCGAGCGGATAGTTCTGCCGCTCCACGCCATCGAGCCGCGTTACGACGCTGGCTGCGCGCCAGTCGAAGCCGGTGACGATGCCCGGCCCCAGGCAGCCGAACGTGTCGTAACCCTTGGCCCGTGTCCACTGCGGGAAGTTCGGGTCTTCGGTGATCAATTCGGCCGCGGTGACATCGTTGACCACCGTGTAGCCGAAGATGTGCGAGCCCGCCTCCGACACGCCCACATTGCGGCATTTGCGGCCGATAACGATCCCAAGCTCGCCTTCATAGACAATCTTGCCGCGATAGCTGGCGGGCCGCTCGATGGCGTCGCCTGGCCCGGCCAGCGAACTGGCCGGCTTCATCAGGAACAGCGGATGCAGCGGCACTGGCTTCTCGAGCTTGCGCGCCAGCGCGTGGAAGTTGTTCCATAGCGCGACGATCTTCCCCGGCTCGCACGGCGCCAGCAGGTGCAGTTCGTCGCGGGGCAGCACGGCGCCGGTGGGCTTCGAGCCGATGTAGCCGGGGCCATCGTGGACGATGACGCGATCGCCATCGACGAGGCCAAAGCCAGTGTCTCCGCGTGGGCTGCGGAAGCGAATCCAGGTTTGCTGCATGGGGGCTCCTTATGAAAAAAGAAGAAGCCCTCGACGTGGGCTGTCATGTCGAGGGCCTTGGCAATGGAAGCGCTGGCCCTCTTCCCCTCTCACGCCGGCGCGAGAGGGGAAGAGGCAGCCGTACGAACAACCGAACGCGTCAGATCTTGCCCGCCCCTCGCGCCCACTTGTACTTTGCGCCGAGCACCGCCACCGGAATCTCCGTCGAGTACGCATAGGCCGGCACGCCGTGTTCGTACAGGTATTCCGCGGCCTCCTCGACCTGCACGTCACCGGCCAGAGACGCGACGATCGGCTTCTCGATGCCCTTCGCGCGCATTTCCTCCTTCACCTCGACCACGAGCTTGGCAAAGACCATCGGCGGCGTGATGATCGTGTGCCAGTAGCCCAGGATGATCGCGTGGATACGCGGATCTTCCAGGCCGAGCTTGATCGTGTTCTTGTACGTGCAGGGCGGCTCGCCGCCGGTGATGTCGACCGGGTTGCCGGCCGCGCCGAACGGCGGGATGAACTTGCGGAACGCCGCGTCGAGGTCATCGGGCATCGTCATCAACGACAGTCCGTTGTCCACGCACGCATCGGACAGCAGCACGCCCGAGCCACCCGCGCCGGTGATGATGACCACGTTCTCGCCCGTCGGCGTCGGCAGCTTCGGAATGCCGCGCGCGAACTCGAGCAGGTCGCGCAGCGAGCGGGCGCGGATCACGCCTGCTTGCTTGAAGACGTCCTCGTAGATCTTGTCATTACCTGCCAGCGCGCCCGTATGCGAGCTTGCGGCACGCGCGCCAAGGCTGGTGCGGCCTGCCTTCAGCACCACCACCGGCTTCTTCTTCGAGACGCGACGAGCCACTTCGGCGAACGACCGGCCATCCTTCAGGTCCTCGCAATGCTGGGCGATGATCTCGGTGTTGTCGTCCTGCTCGAAGAACGTGAGCAGATCGTCCTCGTCGATATCGGACTTGTTGCCGAGCCCGACAATCGCGGACACCCCCATCTTGGCCGAGCGCGAGAACCCAATGATCGCCATGCCAATACCACCCGACTGCGACGACAGCGCGGCCTTGCCCTTGACGTCGTATGGCGTGCAGAACGTCGCGCACAGGTTCTTCGGTGTGTAGTAGAAGCCGTAGATGTTCGGCCCCATCAGCCGGATATTGTGTTTGCGGGCGATGGCGACGATCTCGTCCTGGCCCTCCACATTGCCGGTCTCGGCGAATCCGGACGGAATCAGCACCGCACCCGGAATACCCTTCTTGCCGACTTCCTCCAATGCCTGCGCGACGAACTTGGCCGGAATGGCGAAAACCGCCACATCGACATCGCCCGGCACGTCGAGCACGCTCTTGTAGGCCGTCATGCCCATGATCTCGTCGGCCTTCGGGTGGATCGGGTAGATCTTGCCCTGATAGCCGCCATTGATCAGGTTCTTCATGACCGAGTTGCCAATCTTGCCGTCCTCGGCCGATGCACCGATCACCGCCACCGTGTCGGGCCGCATGATCCGGTTCATCTGCCGCACGATCTCTTCCTGGCTCGGGCGGTATTTCTCCGGCTGCGGCGAGTCGTCGATCACGATGCGCACGTCGGCGGCAATCGCGCCGTCCTTGCTGGCGAACACCGGATTCAGGTCAAGCTCGGAGATCTCGGGGAAATCGCTCACGAGTTCGGACACGCGCTGGATCATCCCGGCCAGCGCCTCGCGATTGGCCGGGTCCGCGCCGCGCACGCCCTTGAGCACGTCCGCCGCGGCGATGCCATCGAGCATCGACAGCGCATCGTCATAGGTTGCCGGCGCCATGCGGAACGTCACGTCCTTGAGCACCTCCACCAGCACGCCGCCCAGGCCGAATGCCACCAGCTTGCCGAAGGACGGGTCGGTCACCGCGCCGATAATCACCTCCTGCCCGCCGCCGATCATCTGCTGGACCTGCACGCCAACTATCTGCGCGTTCGCGTTGTACTTCTTCGCGTTCTCGACGATCGTCAGATAGCCGCGCTCCACGTCGGCGGCCGAGTTCACCCCCACCAGCACACCACCGGCTTCGGTCTTGTGCAGGATGTCCGGCGATACGATCTTGAGCACCACCGGGTATCCCATCTTGCTGGCCAGTTCCACGGCGCCCGTGGGCGACCTGGCGACGCCCTCCCCCGGCACAGAGATGCCATAGGCATCGCAAACCAGCTTGCCTTCGGGGGCGGTCAGCGCATTGCGGCCTTCCTTCTTGGCGATTGCGAGAATCTTGCGTACAGCATCCTTGTCATGTGCCATGTCAGGTCTCCATCTGTTCAGGCATGAATGAGGGGCAGGCGAAAAACGCGGCCCGAATGGGCTGCGCAAGGCGAAAGCAGGCCCACCCGCCACGCATTGGAGATGCGGGCGGCCTGCGGACTTCGCCGGGATCGGTTGAGAGAGTGTGCGTTGAGGGTGTGGGGGCTACACTGCGCCGGCGGCCTTGAGCGCGACGATCTGCGACGGCGTGCGGCCGAGCCACTCGAGGATCTCTTCGGTATGCTCGCCAAGCAACGGCGAGCGCTCGACTTCCACCGGCGATTCTGACAGCGAGATCGGGCAGCCGAGTTGCACGTACCTGCCACGCTCCGGATGGTCGAGTTCGACCATATAGCCGCGCTCGTAGAGCGATCGGTCCTCGATCAGGTCCTTCATCGACAGGATCGGGCCGCACGGCACGTCGACGTCATTGAGCGCCGCCATCACCTCGAACTTGCTCTTGGTCCGCGTCCATTTCTCGACGATCGAGAAGCACTCGGCCAGGCACTTGAGGCGTGCCTCCGGCGTGGCGAACTGCGGATGCGTGATCAGATCCTCGCGGCCGCACAGGCGCATCAGCGGCTCCCAGCCCTGCGGCTGGATGATGACGTAGACGAAGTCGTTGGCGCCGCCGGGCGAGCAGCGCAGCGCCGCACCCGGCTGTCCGCCACCCGACGCATTGCCGGCGCGCGGCACGTAGTCCTGGAAATCGTCGTTCGGATACTCCTTGAGCGGCCCGGCCGACAACCGTTGCTGATCGCGCAGCTTCACGCGGCACAGGTTCAGCACCGAGTCCTGCATGGCGACTTCCACCCGCTGCCCGCGCCCGCTCTGCTCACGGTGCAGCAACGCGGCCAGGATGCCGACCACGCAATGCACACCCGTGCCCGAATCGCCGATCTGCGCGCCGGTCACCGTCGGCACGCCGTCTTCGTTGCCAGTCGTGCTGGCCGAGCCGCCCATGCACTGCGCCACGTTCTCGTAAGCCTTGCAATCGGCGTACGGGCCGGGGCCGAAGCCCTTGATCGACGCGTAGATCAGGCGCGGATTCAGCGACTGCAGGCGATCCCAGTCGAACCCGGCGCGATCCAGCACGCCCGGCCCGAAGTTCTCCACCAGCACGTCGCAGCGCTGCACCAGGTCTTCGAGCAGCGCCTTGCCCTCCGGCGTCTTCATGTTCAAGGTCAGGCTGCGCTTGTTCGAGTTCAGCATCGTGAAGTAGAGGCTGTCCGCGTTCGGAACATCGCGCAGCTGGCTACGCGTGATGTCGCCGCGACCAGGCAGTTCCACCTTGATGACATCGGCACCCAGCCAGGCCATCAGCTGGGTGGCCGACGGGCCAGCCTGCACATGCGTCATGTCCAGAATGCGGACCCCTTCCAGTGCCTTGTTGTTCATGGCGTTGTCTCCTTGAGGATTCTCTTGAGGCAATGTCGTGCTGGCGACCGGCCTTTACTTGTACATGGTCTGGTTCTTGGTGCCCGGCGCGTACTCGCGCGGGTCCACCCAGATGTTGATGACGGCGGACTTGCCGGTCTTCGCGATCGACTCGCGGCCGCGCTGCAGCGCACCTGCAATCTGGCCCGGCTCGCGCACCTCCTCGCCATATCCGCCCAGCATTTCGGCGAACTTGGAGAACGGCACGTCGGACAGCAGGTTGCCGACATTGCCACGGTCGTCGCCGTACTTGGCAAGCTGGCCGTAGCGGATCTGGTTCATCGCCGAGTTATTGCCGATCACGGCCAGGTACGGCACGCCGAAGCGGTTGGCCGTTTCCATGTCGAACGCGGTCATGCCGAACGATCCGTCGCCGTAGTAGCAAAGGACTTCCTTGCCCGGATTGGCCACGCCTGCTGCGATCGCAAAGCCGGTACCGACACCGAGCGACCCGAGCGCGCCCGGGTCCATCCACTGGCCCGGACGGCGCGGACGCACCGCCTGCGCGGAAATCGTGACCACGTCGCCACCGTCGCCGATATAGATCGTGTTGTCGGCCAGGAACTCGTTGAGTTCGTAGGCCACGCGATACGGGTGAATCGGCTTGTTCTCCGACTTGAACAGCGGCATCAGCTTTTCCGTGGCAACGGCTTCGGCTTCCGTCAACTGACCCATCCACTTCTTGCGCGCCAGGCGCTTATCGTTCTTGATCCGCCCACTGGCCGCCTGCAGCACCGCGCCAAGAATCGCGCCCGGATCGCCCACCAGGCCCAGATCGATCTCGCGGTTCTTGCCCACCGTGCGGTAGTCCATGTCGATCTGCACCAGCGTGATCTCCTTGCTGATGCGCTTGCCATAGCCCATGCGGAAGTCGAAAGGCGTGCCGACGATCACCAGCACATCGGCATTGGCGAATGCCTGCGAACGGGTGCGGTCGAAGTGATGCGGATCGCCCGGAGGCAGCAGGCCACGTGCGGCGCCGTTGAAATAGCCGGGGATATCGAGACCGCGCAGCAGGTCGACGGCTTCCTCATGCCCGCGCGCGGTCCAGACCTGCTGGCCATAGAGAATTGCCGGACGTTCGGCGTTGACGAGGATGTCGGCCAGTTTTTCGATGTCGCGCGGATCGCCGATCGACTTCGTCGAGGCGCGATAGTGGCCCGGGCGCGGGATCACGGCACGCGATACATCGACTTCACGATCCAGCACATCGCGCGGGATTTCCAGATAGGCCGGCCCCGGCGCGCCGTTGAAGCACTCGCGGGCAGCCATCGAGATCATGTCGGCCACGCGCTCGGTGCTGGGGATGGTGGCCGCAAACTTCGTGATCGGCGCCATCATGTCCACGTGCGGCAGATCCTGCAGCGATCCCATCTTGTGCTGGGACAGCGCACCTTGGCCGCCGATATGGATGATCGGGCTTTCCGAACGGAACGCGGTGGCCACGCCCGTGACGGCGTTCGTGCAGCCAGGGCCTGCCGTAGTCACAACGCAGCCCAGCTTGCCGGTCTGGCGCGCGTAACCATCTGCTGCGTGCGCGGCCACCTGCTCGTGGCGCACGTCGATGATGCGAATGCCTTCATCCACGCAGCCGTCGTAGATGTCGATGATGTGCCCGCCGCACAGCGTGAAGATCGTATCCACCCCCTCGTTCTTGAGGGCGCGAGCCACCAGATGGCCGCCGGATATGACGCCCGCGTCGCGGGACTTTTGCTTCAGCGTGTCTTCAGCCGTGGTGGTCTCGGGCCGGGTGGATACGACAGCGGACATGTCTTTGTCTCCTCGTTTGGACTGGATCGTCGGATCGCAGATCGTTGCGCTTCGGAAAGCAGCCGATCTTGATGACATACGGTATGTGATATACCACCAAACAACAAGAACAAAATGCTGGCCGCTGCCGACTTTCAACGACGCACCGCAGCAAGCTGGGCCACTCTCTTTGGCGTTAACCCGCAAAAAATGCCGATTTCCGATCAATGACAAGGCATTGATGCGATCGTCTTCTGAAGACTGGCGGTCACCCGGACAGCCTCCTCCACCTGCCCTGAGCATCAAATCCAGCTTGATTTTCTTTTTGATATATCACATACCATATTTCACGCCGTGCAAAACCGGACAGGCGGGCCCCGACCTGCGGCCACGGTGACAGACAAGCGAGGAGACACGTGAACATTCACGAATATCAGGCCAAGGAGCTGCTACGGCGCTACGACGTCGCCGTGCCAAACGGCTGCGTGGCATTTACCCCCGAAGAGGCTGCGCAGGCCGCACGCAAGCTGGGCGGCCCCATCTGGGTAGTGAAGTCGCAGATCCACGCCGGTGGACGCGGCGCGGGCCGGTTTGCCGGCGATCCATCCGGCAAGGGCGGCGTGCGCGTGGTGAAGTCCATCGACGAGGTGCAGGCAAACGCCTCGCAGATGCTGGGCGCCACGCTGGTGACCAAGCAGACCGGGCCGGCCGGGCGCGAAGTACGGCGGCTATATATCGAGGAAGGCTGCGACATCGCGCGCGAGCTCTATCTCGGCATGCTGATCGACCGCGCCACATCACGCATCACCGTCATGGCATCCACGGAAGGCGGCATGGAAATCGAGGAGGTTGCCGCACATACCCCGGAGAAGATCCTGAAAGTGGCGATCGATCCCGCCAGTGGTATCCAGCCGTTCCATGCCCGGCGCCTGGCATACGGGCTAGGTCTGTCCGGCAAGCAGGTAGCGGCGGCCACGCACTTCATCCTGTCTGCCTATCGCGCATTTACGGAACTCGATGCCTCGATTGTCGAGATCAATCCGCTTGTGGTCACGGGCAGCGGCGACGTGATCGCGCTCGATGCCAAGTTCAATTTCGACGACAACGCCCTTTTCCGGCATCCCGATATCGAAGCGATGCGCGACGAAAGCGAGGAGGATCCGGCCGAAACCGAAGCGGCCAGGCACGCGCTGAACTACGTGCGGCTCGACGGCAACATCGGCTGCATGGTCAATGGCGCGGGGCTGGCGATGGCCACGATGGACATCATCAAGCTTTACGGCGGCGAGCCGGCCAACTTTCTCGACGTAGGCGGTGGCGCCACCAAGGAGCGCGTGACGGCGGCGTTCCGGCTCATCCTGGCCGACCCCAAGGTGGAAGGCATCCTGGTCAACATCTTCGGCGGCATCATGCGCTGCGATGTCATTGCCGAAGGCGTGATCGCCGCAGCGCGCGATGTCGATCTGACGGTGCAGCTGGTGGTGCGCCTGGAAGGCACCAATGTCGAACTGGGCAAGACCATCCTGCGCGATTCGGGACTGCCGATCCTATCGGCCAATCATCTCGCCGACGCGGCGGAGAAAGTCGTGGCCGCAGTCCGGGCCCATCAGAAGAAAGGAGGCAAGTGAAATGGCCGTGCTAATCGACCAACATACGCGCGTGATCTGCCAGGGTTTCACGGGCGCCCAAGGCACCTTCCACTCGGAGCAGGCATTGGCCTATGGCACGAAGATGGTTGGCGGCGTCACGCCCGGCAAGGGCGGAGAGACGCATCTGGGGCTGCCGGTGTTCGACACCGTATCGGCCGCCGCCCATGCCACCGGCGCCGATGCGTCGGTCATCTACGTCCCGCCGCCGTTCGCCGCCGATGCGATCCTCGAAGCCGTGGATGCCGGCATCGGACTGATCGTCTGCATCACCGAGGGCATTCCCGTCATCGACATGGTGCGCGTCAAGCGGGCGCTGAGCGGCTCCGCCAGCCGGCTGGTCGGGCCGAACTGCCCGGGCGTCATCACGCCTGGCCAGTGCAAGATCGGCATCATGCCGGGGCACATCCACAAGCCGGGACGGATCGGCGTGGTATCGCGCTCGGGCACGCTGACCTACGAAGCGGTGGCGCAAACCACGGCAGCGGGGCTTGGACAATCGACCTGCATCGGCATTGGCGGAGATCCCGTCAACGGCACGAACTTTATCGACAGCCTGGAACTGTTCCTTGCCGATGACCAGACCGAAGGCATCATCATGATCGGCGAGATTGGCGGGTCGGCCGAAGAGGAAGCCGCGCAATTCCTGCGCGATGCGCGCACCCGCAAACCCGTGGTCGGATTCATCGCCGGCACCACGGCGCCACCGGGCCGCCGCATGGGCCATGCTGGCGCCATCATCTCGGGCGGCACGGGCACGGCGGAGGCGAAGATCGAAGCAATGCGCGAGGCGGGTATCCACGTGGCCGCGTCTCCAGCGGAGCTGGGCAATACGATGGCGGCGGCGATGCGGTAGGTTGGTCTGGCAGTTATCCCCGCTCCCGCGCTGCGGGAGCGGGGCCAGGGGAGAGGGGCTAGGGACAGCGGCTCGATCACCAACAAGTCGCGATCTAAACCTCCGCGCCCTCTCCCCTTTCAATCGAGAAAATCGCAGTGCTTCTCGACGTAGTCCGCCAGATCCAGCGAATGCTGGCGTACCAGCCGCTCGGCCAGTTCCGTATCGCGCTTCTCCAGCGCCTCGATGATGCGCAGGTGATCGACGATCGAGCGCGCGGCGCGGTCGCTCTGCGAGATCGTCATCTTCCGGATCGCGCGCACATGGACAAAGATATTCTTGATCGAGTCCATGATGATCTGCGACTTCGACAACTGCACGATCGCCTGATGGAAGGCGATATTGGCGTCGGAATATTCCTCGATATGCTCGGCCGGCGTGGCATCGCGGAAGCTGTCGAACATATGGCGCAGCTTGCCGATTTCCTCGTCGCTGGCGTGCAGCGTGGCTAGCCGCGCGGCCATGCTTTCCAGCGCGCCCCAGACCTGGATCATCTCGACGATCTCGCGCTTGGTCTTGCGCGTGATGTAGATGCCGCGGCGCGGCACCGTGCGCAGGAAGCCTTCCTGCTCCAAAAGGGTCATGGCTTCGCGAATCGGCGTGCGACTAACGCCGAGCGCTTCGGACAGCACGCGCTCGTCCAGACGGACTTCGTCGCGCGACTGGTAGATGTCGGCATCGGCAATAGCCTGCCGCAGCATCGCGTAGGCCTGGTCACGCAGGCTGGCACCCGCATTGATCGGCTGCAGTGAAAGGGTCAGGCCGGAAGTCGGCTGGACGTCGGTTTGGCTTTGGGCAGACATGAGTGCACTCGTAAATGGCCGGTGCCCCGGCGACCCAGATGGCCGCCGATGGCACTCGCCGATTCAGGACCAGGTTGGCGCGTGGCGCATGACGTCAAGTTTGGCATGACGCCATGCGTTTCGCGCATCAATCCCGCCGCGTGCAGCGAGTCCCGGCCTGGAAAGGGGCGAATCCGACCTTTCGTATATCGTATATCACATTGACCACAATGCCGATTGTCGCCGATTTCCGGCAGACCGTCCGCGTTTCAGGCTGCCTTGGCCATTGGCGCCGCGCCTGAAGGCGCTGCCACGGCCATCCGGTCACGTTGCTTGATCAGTCCGAGCACCGCGTCGATCATCGGTGTCGGCTGCCCGATCATTCGGCCCATCTCCTGCACCACCGTCAGCAGCGGGTCGATCTCCATCGCCCTGCCCGCCTCCAGATCCTGCAGCATCGACGTCTTGTGGGCGCCAACCGCACCGGCACCGTCGATGCGACGTTCGACGTCTACCCGGAAATGCACGCCGAAGCTCTCGGCGATGTGCTTCGCTTCGAGCATCATCTGGCGCGACAGCGCCCGCGTGGCCGGGTCCGACGTAATGATGTCGAGCGTCGCATGCGTCAAGGCGCTGATCGGGTTGAAGCAGAGGTTGCCCCAGAGCTTGAGCCAGATCTCGTCGCGGATGTTGTCGCGCACCGGGGCGTCCATGTCCGCCCGCGCCATCATCTCTGCCAGACGGGTCACGCGCTCGGAGCGGGTGCCGTCCGGCTCCCCGATCGGGAATTTCTTGCCATAGACATGCTTGATCACGCCCGGCGCGATGATTTCGGCGGCTGGATACAGCACACAGCCGATGGCTCGCTCGGGGCCCAGCCCATTCCATTGGCGGGCGCCAGGGTCGACACTTTCCAGCGTGCGCCCCGCGAACTCGCCGCCGTGCTGATGGAAGTACCAATACGGGATGCCGTTGACGCCGGTCACCACCGCAGTGTCCGACCCGAGCAGCGTTTGCATCAGGTCCACCACCCCAGGCACCTGGTGCGCCTTGAGCGTGATGAACACATAGTCCTGCGGGCCGAGTTCGCGCGGGTCGCTGGCGCAACGGACCTTGGCCACCCGTTCCTCGCCTTCGATCAGCAGCCGCACACCGTTTGCCTGCATCGCCGCCAGATGAGGCCCACGGGCGATGAAACTGACGTCCGCCCCGGCCAGTGCCAATTGCGCGCCCATATAGCCGCCGATCGCGCCCGCGCCGTAGATACAAATTTTCATCGGTTGTCTCCTCGATGGTTGTGATTGCTGAGTGATAGTTAGTTTTGATATATCACATACTATATTTCACAATCGCCGTTCGACAACCTCAATCTTTGCTGTACCGGCTACGCCAGCCTCAAGCTGTGCGCTACCATGTCGACAGTCGTCCGCTTGCGGGCCAGCGGCCCAAGCCCACCCCTTCAAGGAGTTCGCATGGAAACGCTGCTCGCACTGCTGCGCGATCCGGCCGCCTGGGCCGCATTGGCCACCCTGGTGGCCATGGAGATCGTGCTTGGCATCGACAACCTGATCTTCATCTCGATCCTCACCAACAAGCTTCCCGAGCAGATCCGCGAAAAGGCACGACGTATCGGCATCGGCCTGGCGCTGATCATGCGACTGGCGCTGCTGGCCACGATCGCGGTCATCGTGGCGTTGACCGAGCCGGTGTTCACGGTGCTCGGCAAGGGGATTTCCTGGCGCGACATCATCCTGATCGCCGGCGGCGCTTTCCTGGTCTGGAAGGCCACACGCGAGATTCACCAGCACGTGTCGCCCGAGGACGAGCACGAGAATGCCGAGAGCGCCCGGAGCGCCGCTCCCGGTTTCGCCGCCGCGATCGGGCAAATTCTGGTGCTGGACCTGGTCTTCTCGATCGACAGCATCATCACGGCGGTCGGCATGACCGACCATGTGCCAATCATGTTCGTGGCCGTAATTGCCGCAGTAGTGGTGATGCTGGTGGCCGCCACGCCGCTGGCGAACTTCATTAATCAGAACCCAACCATCGTCATGCTGGCGCTGGCGTTCCTGATCATGATCGGCATGACGCTGATCGCCGATGGCCTCGGCCACCACGTGCCCAAGGGCTATATCTATACGGCGATGGCGTTCTCGAGCGCGGTCGAGGGGTTGAATATGCTGTCGCGGCGACGGCGTGCCCGCGCGGCGGGCATCGAACCGCCAGCGCACTAGCCGCCGAAACGCATCAAACGCACGGCCGGGCGGGGATGCTGCGGAGGAATGCGGGCGCCGCCTACTCGATATGCTGCGCCAGCACCCTCGCCAGCCATTCACTGAATACCTGCGTTCGGCGGGACAACAAGCGTCGATGCGGATAGACCATTTGCACCGGCATAGGCGGCACGGGCCAATCCGACAGAACCTCCACGAGTTCGCCTGCCACCAGATGATCCCGGACATCGAAGGCTGGAATCTGGATCAAACCCAGCCCGGCCAGGCAGCAGGCGATGTAGGTTTCCACATTGTTGACCGCCACCGGCCCGTTCATCTTCAGCGTCCGCACCTCGCCTGTGTCCATCCATTCCCAGGGCGCAATGCGTCCGCTGGCTGGCGACGTGTAGTTCACCGCCTGATGCTGGTCCAGGTCCTCTGCCTTGAGCGGCACACCGTGGCGCGCCAGATACGCAGGGCTGGCGCAGTGGATCATTCGCAATACCCCGAGCGGCCGGGCCACCAGGCTGCTCGACGTCATCTCTCCCACCCTCAGCGCGCAGTCGACGCCCTCCCGCACCAGATCAATGGCCCGATCGCTCGAGCCCAGTTCTAGCGTCAGGCCGCGATGCCGTGCAAGAAAGTCCGGCAAGGCTGGCGCGACTAGCCGTCGCGCGATACGGCTGGGCATATCGACGCGCAAGCGCCCGCTGAGCACCGCGCCATGTGGCCGGAATTGCTGCTCCAGCTCCTCGCTATCCGCCACCAGCGCCATGGCGCGGTCGAGCAATGCCTCGCCGTCCTGGGTCAGGCTCACCCGCCGCGTCGTGCGGTTGAACACCCTGACACCCAGGCGGGCCTCCAGCTGCTGGACGGCCAGCGACACGGTCGGCCGCGGCAGTCCCAGTTGATCCGCCGCCAGCGTGAAGCCGCCGCTGTGTGCCACGCGGAGGAAAATCCGAAGTTGCTCGATCCGGTCCATGGGGTGCTATGGATATTGGTAAGAAAACATGGATAGTTCATTCGCTACAGGCAAGTTTATCCATGAAAGGTTGCTTATTACAGTGCTGGATACCCCTCACCCTCATCCCTTATCGGAGGTCTGAAATGTCCAAGCACAGCATCCAGGGCAAGGTTGTACTCATCGCAGGCGGCGCCAAGAATCTCGGCGGGCTGATTGCCCGCGACCTCGCGTCCCAGGGCGCCAAGGCCGTCGCGATTCACTACAACAGCGCGGCGACCAAACCCGAGGCCGAAGCCACGGCGGCCGCGATCGAAAAAGCCGGCGCCAGGACAATCACGCTGCAAGCCGACCTGACCACGGCTGCGGCCGTGGAGAAGCTCTTCGCCGACACGGTCGCCGCGATTGGTCGGCCCGATATCGCCATCAATACCGTCGGCAAGGTCCTCAAGAAGCCGATCGCCGAGGTCACCGAAGCGGAATACGACGAGATGACGGCCATCAACAGCAAGTCGGCGTTCTTCTTCCTCAAGGAGGCCGGCAAGCACGTCAACGACCACGGCAAGATCGTCACGCTGGTCACATCGCTGCTGGGCGCCTTCACGCCGTTCTATGCGTCGTACGCCGGCACCAAGGCACCCGTCGAACACTTCACGCGGGCGGCAGCGAAGGAGTTCGGCGAGCGTGGCATCTCGGTGACAGCCGTTGGCCCCGGCCCAATGGATACGCCGTTCTTCTATCCCGCAGAAGGCCCGGAAGCCGTGGCCTATCACAAGACCGCCGCTGCGCTCTCGCCGTTCAGCAAGACCGGCCTGACCGACATCGAGGACGTCGTGCCCTTCATTCGGCATCTCGTGAGCGATGGCTGGTGGATCACGGGCCAGACGATCCTCATCAACGGCGGATACACCACCAAGTAATCGAGTGACGCGGCGGACCCGCGTCCGCCGCGTGTTGCACACCCCATGTCCTGTCCGATTGGCAGGCTGTCACGAGTCTGTCATTCCCGCTCCCTAGACTGGCGCGCGACCACGTGTCGCCAAGCGCACACGTTCAACAACAAGTCAAAAAAGGGAATCGGACATGGGAAGCAGGGCGAGGACACCGGGACTTTGGGTTCGGCAGGGTATTGGCGCAACGATGCTGGTACTCGCGGCGGCGGCGCTGAGCGCGTGCGGCGGCGATGACAATGGCACGGCGAACACCGGCAGCAGCAACAACGGCGCGGGTAGCGGCAACAGCGGCACCGGCGGCACGGGCTCGGGTAACGGCAATGGCAACGGCGGCACGACGCAGCCTGCGGTGGTCAAGCCGCTGGCGGGCGGCTCGCTCTACGTTGGGGCGGTGAGCTTTGGCGATACCGTATCCATCGAACTCGACCAGCCGGCGGCCGGGCAACTGACGCTACGCTTCCTCGACTCCCGTTTCGGTCTGGCCGGCACACTGGTCGGCCAGTATTCGGTCGACGGCAATACTTACCGCGTGAAAAACCTCGCGGCCAGCTCGAACGATGTCCCTGCCGCCCTGGCCACGGCCGCGTCGACCGTGACCTTCAGCTTCACGCTCGATGACAGCGTGTTGTCCGGCGCGCTCGGCCAGGTACCGAACCTCGTCGCTGGCAATGGCGCGCTGTTGCAAGGCTATGTATCGGCCGCCAACCGTGGCGCGCAACTGGCCGACATCGCCGGTACCTACAGTTATATGCGCCAGGCCGGGGGCACCGCAATCGCGGGCCAGCTTGGCATCCAATCGGATGGCTCGGTGCGCGTCTGCGCGGGACAGAGCTACAGCGCGACCTGCGCGGGTGGTCAATCCGGCCAACTCTCTCCCGACGCCGACCAGGTCCGCTATCCGGGCGCATTTTCCCTGACGGTTGCCGGCGCCAAGGTGGGCCGCCTGTTCGTCGGTCGGCAGCAAGGCAGCGTCGCATTGTTCGTCGATGAAACCGGAGCCGGCTCCAGCAGCATCCCAGGTAGCTGGGTCGTGCGTTCCGCCGCGCCCGTGACAGCCAACGGCATCAATGGCGACTGGCTCTGCGCAGAGCCCGAACTCGACAGCAAGAACGTCGGTACAGGCCGCACGCGCCGGAACATTGTCTCGATCGCGGGCAATACGCTGGCTGCGGACAACATCCCGTCGGACGTCACGCTCACCTACAACAGCCTTGCCGGCAGCACGACCAACGGCCTGGTGTCTGGCTCGTGGCAGGAAACGGTCAACGGCCTGTCGCAAAGCGCAGGCCTGGCGTGGCTGCCGGTCAGCAACAAACTGGCCTACCAGTTGCGCCAGGTCCCGGGCTCCCAGCAACTGCTGCCTGGTGTCTGCGCCCCCCTGCCCGCCCCCGCACCGGTCTCGACCTACCTATCGGCCAAGGCCAACGACGTCATCCTCGTCACACTGGCCGATCTGCGCCCGACGCAACCCGCCATCGGCCGCGACCAGATCTATTACAAGCTGGGCCGCTACGCCGCCGACCCCGTGAAGCGATTTGACGACGTTTGCGAGGCCAACGGCCAGAACAAGACCAAGACGTCGGATGCCAACTCCCGCATCGATACGCTGGCCTCGTTCACCTGCACGAAGGCGATTGGCGATAAGCCGGCCGATATGAAAACGCTGGTGGTCGGCCCTTACGGCGAGCCTTACCTGACCGATGGCCATCACACGTTCACCTCGCTGTGGGAAGCCGTCAGCGGTGGTCCGCAAACCAAGATCTACGTGCGCGTGCAAGACAACCTGTCGACCCTGAGCCGCGCCGCGTTCTTCCGCACGCTGCGGGAGCGCAAGCTGGTCTGGTCGAAGGATGGTGACCGCCCGTCGTACCCGGCCGACCTTCCGCGTTCCCTCGGCCTTGGCAACGGGCTCAATGACGACCCGTACCGCGCACTGGTCTACTTCGCGCGCGACATCGGCTATCAGCAACTGGCGGACGCCACCGAGTTCACCGAGTTTTATTGGGGCGACTGGCTGCGCACGGTGGTGGACCTGAAGAAGGTGAACCTGAATGACACCCCCAGCTACCTGACCGCCGTCCACGCGGCCGCGGAGGCAATGGTTGCCCTGACGCCGGACACCGTGGTCAGCAATGGCAAGACGGCAGCTTCACTGGGCCGGCTCGATGCGCTGAACGAAACGGAATTCACGGCGCTGTCACAACCGCTTGGATCGGCAAAGCCAGGCAAACTGCCGTACGCGGTGGACTATCGCTTGAAGCTCACGCACTGAGCGACTTGTCGCGGAACGGAGAAAGCCGGCCCGAAGGCCGGCTTTTTCGTTTCGATCCGCATCCATTTGCGCTACGATCCGCACATCGACATTCCTCTGGGACGCTAGTCCATGGCGACATGCAACCTGCCTTGCGGTGACTTCTCCGTGTCCGGTTGATCGCCCCATGGCAAAGCCCATCCTGTCGGAGGACACCATCCATGCCTTGGCGGATGCCCAGCCAGACGCCGTCTTCCTCGTCGACAAGACCGGCATCATCCGGTACGTAAACCCCCGATGTCACGATTCGCTGGGCTTTGCGCAGTCCGACCTCATCGGACAAACCATGCTCGAACTTGTGGTCCAGCGCGACCGCGATCGCACCATCAAGGAAGCCAGCGAGGTGCTGGCCGGCCACAAACGCACTGGCTTCGAGAACCGTTACCGGCACCGGGATGGAAGTGACATCCACTTCTCGTGGTCGGCACGCTGGCTGGAATCACATCAATTGCGACTCGGCACCGCGCGCGATGTCACGATCCTTCGGCAGCCAGCGTGCGCATATCTCCTGCCGCCGGACCTGCTGGGGCTGCTCGATCCCTACGAGCAGGAGGTATTCCTGCTGCTGCTGACATCCGCCACCGAGATGCAGATTGCCAGACGCCTTGGCGTGGCGGCCGACGACATTCGCCGCCGGGTCGCCAGCGTCTATCGCAAGTTGGGCGTGCGCGGGCGCCTGGGACTGACCAGTCTCGGCATGAGCGTGCTTCAGACACCGCTGACGCCCTAGTCGGGCAAAGCAGGATTAACCGCGGCGTGATGGGGCGTATATTGCGCCTGGAGGTCCGAGGGCCGGCATGCGAGGTAGAATCTCCCTCTTCCCGGTGCCGTCTCTGTCCATTCCCGTTCCAGCCATGCTGGCAGGAACGCGCGACGGCCACCGGATGGCCCTGGGTTGTCTCGCATCATTAACCAGTTGATTGAATAGCGAACTTCGCTGCCTGTGGCGAAGTTGCAGATCCCCACTTCACGACTCCATGCTTCCTACGGACCTCGTCGCCGGCGCCGACGGCGATCAGAACGCCTCGCTGCCACGCTCCGAGCGCGCCTATCAACAGTTGCGATCGGCCATCCAGGCAGGTCAACTGCCGCCCGGCACCCGCCTGAGAGAAGTCGAACTCGCGGAATCCCTGGGCCTGTCGCGCACGCCAGTGCGCGAGGCGCTGTCGCGGCTCGAGTCAGAAGGGCTTGTTGTCAATGAACCCAATCGGGGCATGATCGTGACGCGCCTCGACGCCAGCATGGTCAGTGAACTCTACGTCATGCGAGAGGTGCTCGAGTCCACCGCCGCTGCGCTGGCCGCACGCCACGCCACCGACGTGGAGATCTCGCTGCTGCGCGATATCGTCGAACGCGACCTCTCGTTCGCCGAGGATCCCGACAAGCTGGCAATGAACAACCGCCTGTTCCACGAGACGCTGCACCGCTGCGCCCACAACCGCTATCTGCTGAAGACGCTGCGCTCGCTGCACGAATCCATGGCACTGCTGGGGCGCTCCACGCTGGCCGTTCCAGGCCGCGCGCGTGGCTCGTATGAGGAACACATGGCGCTGGTCCAGGCACTGGAAGCCCGCGACCCCGAGCGGGCCGAGCAGATCGCGCGGCGCCATATCCAGCAAGCCTACAAGGTCCGGCTGTCGCTCTGGATCGAAGAGCAGTCTGGCGCCTGACGTCGCATCCGCCTCGCAAAGCAACTGCAAAACAATAGCCCCGTCGCGAAACCGTGACGGGGCTATTGTTTTACGCCCTCGAAAAGTGTGTTCCGTGAGAACGCTTTCCTGGAACGATGGCGCTTGCTATCTTTTTCTCCGAGGCCAAGGATCCCTCTCTTCTGGCCTCACGTCACCCTCCGTGGCGGTTTTTTCATCATTGGCGCTGGCGGCATGAGGTTCCTGTTCGTCCGTATGTCGATGTCAGCGCAAGGCGCGGCAACGTTGCCGCGCCAGTTTTTTCGCTGTGCCAGCCAGATGAGGCCCCCATGCCAGACAAACCCATCAAGATTCCCGGTCCCGACCACCCAATCACCATCACCCGCCAGGGCAGCCGTGTGGTTGTAACAGTCGCGGGCAAAGTGATTGCCGATACCCGAAACGCGCTGACACTTCAGGAAGCAGCCTATCCGGCTGTTCAGTATGTGCCGCGCGAGGACGTGGACATGTCTGAACTGTCGCGTACCTCACATGGCAGCTACTGCCCCTACAAGGGGGATGCCGCCTACTACAGTATCCCCACCGGCGGGGCGCGCGCCGAGAATGCCGTCTGGACCTATGAGTCCCCCTACCCGGCCGTGTCGGCCATTGCAGGCTACATCGCGTTCTATCCCGATCGCGTCGACAGCATCGACATCACACCGTAAATCGCGCACAAAAAAGCCGACCCGCCACACACGATGCACGTGTGTGGCGGGTCGGCTCTCATTCCCACGCGGCGCCAACGCACCGCGTTTCGGTACCAACTACAGCTATCTACCCGCTACTACGTTCAGACTTCCCGGCCAATCAGCCGTTCGCGTAGGCAACCTTCGCCTTGCGCGCTTCCGCCTGCAGGCGGGTGAAAACATTCTGGATCGAGGCAATCACGCGCTTCACGTCGTTGCCGAAGCCCATGCTTTGGGCGCCGAGCTCGCGCTCGATGAGGTCACGTTCGAGTTGATCGGTCAGCTTGATATCGGATTGGGTGTTCATGGCGTCCTTCCTTTCAGGGATTACCCTTATGGGGTTTTCCCGAATTGTAGCAGACGAATTGTCGCAATGCAGCATTAGGTAATAGTGCGTATGGCTGCGATGAGACAGGTGCCATCCTGCTGATGCTAATTATCAAGATCAGCCAATTTCTAAGGCGAACTCAAAAGTTAACTTTTACGCACACAAAGGTTGAGGGGCTGCTGGCGTCGCGTGCGACCTTCCGGCCATCGATGGAAAACCAGGAAATGCGGGGCGAGGATGGTCACGCGGCCAGCCGCCGTGCCCGCATCCGCGCGCGCCACGCGCATTGGAGCCGCCGTGACCGTCGGGTCGGCCGTACGGGGAGCATAGGCGCCCGGGGTTTCCCCATGGAGGGGCCCTCTGGCAATGACCGTTGGTTTCCCTTCCCCGGTACCGGCGACACCGGAGGGCCAGAATTGCTACACAGATAGGGCGCGGTCGCCGTCACTCGCACCGAGCGTCCGCACCAGCTACGGCAGCAGCGTGCTTCGATAAGCCTCCCGACCCATTCCACCCGTCGGGCAGCCACACGTTGCAACGACGCACACGACGAGGATGCCAGTCCCGCCAAGTGCCGATGCGGGGAAGGCCGAGAAACTACGGCAGCGGGCGGAACATGCTTCCGTTAGGGCCGCGTGGCTCCAGTGCACGCGTGGGGACATGCGTGCGTGCTCCGGCTCCCTCAAACTCGACGATGACGGCGGTGGGGCTTGCAATGCGCGTGATGATCACCTGCGCGCCCCTGAACATCCATGTCGTTTCGATCTGGTAGGGGCTCTTTCGGTAGGCTTTGCGGCGTTGTTTGCTATTCATATCGAAGTCCGCTTAGTCTGTCCACGTCTGATTGTTGCGCCTTGACCGAACTGCAATGCGCGCCGAGCTGGTGACCGGCGAATCGGCCGCCCGTCAGGCTCCACACAAAAGAAAACCGGCAGTTTCGCGCAAGGCAAGATTGCCTGAGACGTCCGCCGGACTGGCAAGGTTCCTGCTTGACCTGCCGTTCGGAACTCAAATCGTACAGTGCGGGAAAAGAAGACACCTCATCCACTGGCGATTCCGAGATGGCTTGCGCCAGTTCCCTTCAACGAACCTCACAAGGAATCTTCCTGCACGCTTTCGATCCGACTCACCACGGCCTCGCTGAGCGGACGAATGTCTCCTGGCAGCATCCTTCAATGCGTGGCATATGAAGGCTCAGCCAAGTTCCGCGAAATTGCCGTACCACGCGTCGATCAGCGGACCGACGCGCACAGCACCGAACTCAGCCCGGCCGTTCAGCCAGTCCAGGACGATTTGGCGGTGTTCCTCCGTGGAGGAGCTGCGATTCCCCTCCGGGGATACAAATCCATCCAGGCAGTCATCTATTGCACCACCATAGGTGAGCTGGTTCGCTTCGATGCAATCGGCAATGAAGGCTTCGCAGGCAGCAATCTTTGCGTCCGCACCCAGTCCTACGGCAAGCTCCGCTGTGACGAGAAATCCGAGTTCCTGAAATTCCGCCACTCGCAGCTTCTTGCGTTGGCGACGGCTACGTCTTTGGCTCATGGGTATCGCTCCTTTGGACTGGTCGGCCGGCCTGAAAGACCGGCATCGTACCTCGATTGTCGCGGCAAGACGACCGTATTTTGACGGCATCCAACTGCGGGACGCCGACCGAGCCGATTGACAGTCCTGGCGCCTCAGTGTCACGCTCAGTAGCGCTTCAATCTTACTTGGGGAGGTCAGTCATGTCAGTCATGAGGACTCTACTGGCGAGCGCCGGTTTAGCACTGCTGTTGGCCCTGGCAACGGAACCAGGCGTCAGGGCTCAGGAGGCACCTGAATGGATGAAACAGACACTTCCCGACCAGGCACTGAAGCCGCACTGGGACGAATCTCGGGCCGTGATGAATCCCACGGGAGCTTTAGATGCGAAAACCAAGCAACTCATTGCCCTCGGTGTGGCAGCACAAATTCCTTGTGCATATTGCGTTTCCGCTCACACTAAAGCGGCAAAAGCCGCTGGTGCGACCGATGCTCAAATAAAGGAGGCCATTGCAACCGCCGCGCTCGTCCGTTTCAACAGCACAATGTTGAATGGCTCAGACGGCGGCACCGAGTGGTCGCCTCAACGTAAGTGATGATCGCGCCGGCCGCCGATTGACAATCCTCGCGTCGGCTGGGGCAACGCTACCGCGGATTTCAGCGATAGGCGGTGACTCCAGGTCCGCGAAGTGTAACTTCGCCTTTGATTACCTGCGTGATATTGCCGGCGCGTATCTAGTGCGCCACGCCGCGCGCTTCACGCCGTTCGACCACGCTCGGGATCGACACGATGGGCCCAATCCGGAAGTAGCCGCCCCACCTCTTTTTATCAACTCGTCGGCGGGCACGAGTAGACTGGTCAAGTGGGGCAATGTTTGGACATGATGCCTTGCTGGCTGCACGCGGTGCATGACAACTGCCACTTGCTCGAAGAGAAAGGAGGAATGTCCATGTTTCGTAAACTCGTGATTGGCACGCTAGGCGCCATGGCTGCCTTGTTCTCGGCTACGGCATTGGCGCAAGGTACCGCGGCGGACGCTAGGGCCATGCTTGAAAAGACGGTTGCGGCCATCACAACCGATAAGGCCAGGACGCTCAACCAGATCAACAACGGCGAGAATGGCTTTCTTGTTGGCGATCTCTATCCGTTCTGCTTCAACCTCAGCGACGGACGCCTCGTCGCGGTCGGCAATCCCAACGTTAAGGGGTTGCTCGGCAAGGATGCCAGGGAATTCAGGGACCCTACGGGCGACGTGTATGGACCAAGGCTCTATGACGCGGCAAAAGAGGGCCAGGTCAACGAGGTCGGCTACATGTCTCCCAAGGCCGGCGCTGACAAGACGTGGGTGCCGAAGGCGAGCCTCGTTACTGCGGTTGCCGGCCTGGGATGCGGCGTCGGTTACTACAAGTAGTGCGACCAAACCAACCGCCAAATCGGTGGCGAACTGCCGAACTCCGATGCCCGCACAATGCCATTGTCTCGCGTGACCGGTCAGTTCTGATGCCCTTCACTCCGCATGTGCGGTTTGCCATCGGCGCTGATCAGTTTTGATACCCGCCTTGGGTCATTCGCGTCGAGTTTGTCGTGCCTGCTACCTTGTCAGCTATCCACAGAACCGGTGCACGTGACAAGCCTGCGCGGAGACCGGATCCCTCTGGAAGCAGCCGTAGAGGTTACCCCGCGTCGAAGGGCAGTTCAGGGTCGTTCTGCGACGGCCGCCCCCCACGACCTTTGAATCTGAAGTCGAGAATGGTGGCGGCTTGCCACGAGCCTCGACCGCTGGTACGCGGAAAACGGCGTTGCCTGGCTCCTGAAGCGGCCATTCGCAGCTTCTTTCTTACTCCTTCATTAACCTCCAAAGCGTCGTTCGTCCGATCCCCAAGGTACGACTCGCAGCGGCGCGATTGCCACCGTTTGCCTGCAGGACTCGCATGATGTCGTCCCGAGTCACGGTCCCAGACGGCGCGTCGGTAACCTTGTGCCTGTCCGCTGCAACAGGCAGCGATTGCATCTCTCCAAACTCGGGAAACATGGCCTGCAGGTCTTCCCGCGCACTGCCTGAACCATCGCTCAGATAGATCGCCGCGCGCGCTACGACGTTTTCAAGCTCCCGTACGTTTCCGGGCCATGTGTAAAGCTCGAAGAGCGGCGAGAGGAACTCCAGAATGTGCTTCGTGACGGTGGCTGGCAGGTGGTACTTTGCTGCACTCCGTGCGAGCAGATGCTGCGCAAGGCCAGGTATATCGCTGCGCCGCTCACGCAAGGGCGGCAGTTCGATCTGTAGCAGATTGAGCCGGAAATTCAGGTCGGCGCGAAATGTGCCGTGCTTGACCAACTCGCGCAGATTACGATGCGTCGCGGCGATGACACGGACGTCGATTGGCGTTGCGCGACCAGAGCCGAGCTTCATCACTTCGCGTTCCTGTAATACACGTAGCAGGCGGCTCTGCAACGCGGCCGGCATCTCACCGATCTCATCGAGAAAAATGGTCCCCGTATGCGCGACCTCGAAGAGGCCCGGCTTTCCACCACGCCGTGCGCCGGTAAAGGCGCCCTCTTCATGGCCAAACAGTTCGCTTTCTATCAAACCTTCCGGCAGTGCCGCACAATTGAACGCGACGAATGGGTTGCCACGCCGACGGCTGGCATTGTGAATACCTTGAGCAACCAGTTCCTTGCCAGTGCCGCTTTCGCCTGTGAGTAGCACGGTAGCGTCGTGCGCGGCGCTGGCTCCCGCTAGCCACCGCACGCGTTCAAGCTCCGGGGAGCCGCCGATCAGATCAGCCAGGTTATGCCGCGCCACCAGATGCTTCGGCCGCTGATTGGTTCGCAACGAGCGGTCAATGCGTTGTGCGATTAGGGTGTCCTGTACAGTGACCACCGCTCCGGAGCGTGAGCCGTGCTCAACGATTGGCACGCAGTTGACAATCAGCGAGCGACCGCCGATCTGTTCGATGCGCTCGTTACTCGGCGAATCGGCATCGAGTGTTTCGCGCAGGTGCGGGCCGACCGCCCCCAGGAGCTGTGACGCCACGTCGCTGGAGCGGTTCAGGCCGAGCAGATCCAACATCGCCGGATTCACCACCTCAAGCTGCCCATCCTCGTCAAATGCCGCGACGCCGTCGCGCAGATGCGCGACGATGGTGTTGAGTCGCACGCGCTTTGACTCCTTCTGGCGACTCATGCGTGCCAACTCAATGGAGCGTTCGAACGCTTCCTCCACAGCGCCAATGGAATAGAGAAATACGCATTGCAATCCCGCCTGCAGCGCCAGATCGCATGCCATGCCGGGACCAATGATGACGGTGCAGCCTTCTGCAGCAAGCGTATCCACGGCCGCACGCACCTCGTCGATCGAACGGTATGCGCGCTGTTTCAATGCAACATTCAGCCAGCCGCTGAGGTTGGCCAGTTCCCTCGACACCGATTCGTGCAGCACCAAACCGATGGTCTCACCCGGCCACGCTGTGATGGCCTGCGTGATAGCGTTCAGCACGTCGAAGCCATTCACCTTGACCATCACCACGGGCACACTGAGATTGTCACGCAGATACGCGCCGTTCGAGCCGGCCGCCAGCACGACGTCAACCGTGCCTGCGTCGACATACGCCTGGAGGGCGGTCACGGCAGCCCCGTAGCCCGCGCGAATCGAGAAGAAACGCGCCAGCTCGTTGTAGCGAGGCGCGACGGTCTCACACAGCGTACTCATCCGGCTGATGCTGACCAGCGCGATGCCCGGGCGGAGCTGGTTTGGATGTGAAATGAGCGTTGACATCTTGGAGGCTCCTGAGTGGAACGCTTTTGGAACGCCCCGAGAAACATGTGGAACATTGTCGCATGAGCGTGTTCGCGGTATGAAATCTTGTAAGTCATTGTTTTTGAAAGAAACAACGGCAGGTGCGGGATCTTGGCACGATCCGTGCAAAAACACCGTCTCCTACTCTGGAGACACATCAAATGACTACCTTATCCGCCGCCCGCCGTGCGGCATTCCGCGCCAAGGTCAATGAACGCCAAGGGCTGCTGGTGGCTGGCGCCTTCAATGCAATGAGCGCCCGCATCGTCGAGGAAACCGGGTTCGAGGCGCTATACCTGACGGGAGCCGGCGTTACGAATATGTCGCTTGGCCTACCCGATCTCGGTTTCATCGGCCTGCATGAAATTGCCGAACACACTGCGCGGGTCCGCGATGCGGTCGCGCTACCATTGATCGTCGATGCCGACACTGGTTTCGGCAATGCGCTCAACGTACGGCACACGGTAAGAACGCTCGAACGCAGCGGCGCCGATGCGATTCAAATTGAAGATCAGGTGATGCCCAAGAAATGCGGACATTTCTCGGGCAAGGAGGTCATCGCGACGAGTGAAATGCTTGGCAAGATCCGCGCTGCCGTTGATGCGCGCGAGGACCCCAACCTGCTGATCATGGCGCGCACGGATGCCGCAGCGGTGCATGGCATGGAGGCTGCCATTGAGCGCGGCCATCGCTTCATTGAGGCGGGGGCGGACATTCTCTTCATCGAAGCGACCGAGTCACTTGCCGACGTCGAGCGTTTGCCCAAGCTGATCGCTGCGCCACAACTGATCAATATTGTGATCGGCGGGAAGACGCCAGTACAGTCGCGCGAAACGCTAGCCAGCCTTGGCTACGCACTTGTGCTGTATGCGAATGCAACGCTACAAGGCGCAGTGCTTGGCATGCAGAGGGCGCTCAGCACGCTGCGCACGAATGGCCGGCTTGACGAGGATGCGACGCTGGTGGCGCCATTCAGCGAGCGGCAACGCTTGGTCAACAAGCCTCTATACGACCGGCTCGATCGCGAATACGCAGCAAACGATCATTGAACGGGAGGGCCACGCCGGAAGAGTTTCCAAAAGGATCGTGGCTCCCGGACTACTGAACAGGTAGATTTCACCGCAGCGCACAGCACGTTGGGGTCAAGGTAATGGTTGGCGGCTCAGCGCGCCCACGCGCGGGAGGCCGGCGACTGAGACCGGCCATAAGCAGTCCTCCCTGGCCCCAACGCCGAACGTCGTCTGAGCGCCACCAGACCGTCGCCAGACTTGGCGCGCATTGAAGGAAGGCTGGCGCGCTTCGCATGTCCAACTGGGTCTTGGCGCCCTATACTGGGTCGACCTATTCCATAGCGCGAGCTCCACGAGAGTTGTCGATGAGCACCCCATGAGGCGCAGCCAAACTTTTTCCCTGGACATAGGGTGGCAGCCCTTGCTAAAGGACTTCGGCCTACGACCGGATCAGATTCTCCGCAGGGCAGGACTTCCCGAAGACATGCTTTCCCGCGGCGAGCGAAGCCTGACCACCGACGAGTGGTTCCGCTTCTGGCGTGCCCTGGAGACCGAAGCAGCGGACACCATGTTTCCATTGCGCATCGTCGAAGTGATTGCGGCGGAGTCTTTCGATCCGCCGCTGTTCGCAGCCCTTTGCAGCGCCAATCTGATGCAGGCGGTACAGCGCCTTGCCAAATACAAGCAACTTGTCGCTCCCATGAGCCTGGAGGTGGACGTGGGACCGTCGAGCGAGCTAACAGTCTCGCCCCGCTGGCTGTCGATTCAGGCCGATGTACCGTATTCCTTGCAGGTGGCCGAGATCGCGTTCTTCCTGCGATTGACCCGCCTCGGGACCCGCGAGCCCATCAAGGCATTGCGGGTGGTACTTCCCCGACTGCCGCCGAACGCCTACGTCCGGCGTTTCGAGAAGTTTTTCGGCGCACCTGTTACACCGGGGGAAAGTCCAAGCGTCACATTCTCTGCCGAAGATGCCTTGCGTCCGTTTCTCACAGTGAACGAAGGCATGTGGCGGGTGTTCGAGCCTGACCTGCGCCGCCGGCTCAGCGAACTCGACGCAACAGCGGCAACGGCGGAGCGCGTGCGCGCCGTCCTGTTGGAACTGCTGCCGAGCAACGCCGCTACCATCGAGAATGCTGCCGAGCGTCTGGGCATGAGCAAGCGTACGCTGCAGCGTCGCCTTGAAGACGAGGGCGAGAACTTTCGCGCTTTGGTCAACGCCACGCGAGAACGCCTGGCCCGCCACTATCTGGGGAATACCAAGATGTCCAGCGGCGAGATCGCCTTCCTCCTCGGCTTCGAGGATCCCAACTCCTTTTATCGCGCATTCCAGGAATGGACCGGGCAAACGCCTGACAGCGCCCGTCATGCCATGCACCTTAACTGAGGAAACGCACACCTTGTCCATGCCTATCGATCAACGCAACGTGGTGCTGGCCGGCGCCACCGGACTCGTGGGAGGCCTGATGCTTCAGGCTCTGCTGGCAGACCCGACCGTCGCGCAGGTGCACGCCCTGAGCCGTCGCCCATTGCGCGTCCGCCATCCCAGGCTTCAGGTCCATATTGTGGATTTCAGCCGGCTGCCCGCGCTCCCGCAGGCCGACGAGGTGTATCTGGCGCTCGGCACCACGATCAAGGTGGCGGGCAGTCAGGCGGCGTTCCGCGCTGTCGACCTGGAGGCCAATCTGGCTGTAGCCAAGGCCGCGTTTGCCGCGGGGGCCAGTCGCGCAGGTCTGGTCAGTGCGGTTGGCGCAAACGCGAAGTCCTCCACGTTCTACAGCCGCGTCAAGGGTGAACTGGAGGACGCCCTCAGGTCGTTGGGGCTGACGACGCTCGTGATCGCGCGGCCTTCGCTGCTGCTGGATTCCCGGGATGGCCTGCAGCAACCGCCGCGCATCGGTGAACAAATTGCCATCCCGATCGCGAAGCTGCTGGCCCCGCTGCTACCCGGAGCCTATCGGCCAGTGCATGCACGCGCAGTCGCGCAGTCACTGGTCAAGACCGTGCCGGCAACCGAGGGGATGGTCATTCTGTCTTCCGGCATGCTCGCCAGCATTGGCAGCGAGCCCTGAGCACGGCGGGGACCATGCCTTGACGCCGCTCGCGAGGCGTTTGGCGCTTTTTGCTTGAATCGTGACGCCGATCGCTAGAGGCCCAACGCCGCTCGATGCGTACAGTCAATGGCAAGGAAGGCGAACCGAATCCGGGTCGCCTTCCACCTCAACCCCATCAGGAAAAGTCACCATGAATTCCAAAGTTGCTCTCGTGACGGGCGCCTCTTCCGGTATTGGCGAAGCCACCGCACTCAAGCTTCTCGGCCAGGGCTACACGGTCTACGCGGCCGCGCGTCGCGTGGAGCGGATGCGCAGCCAGGCCGACGCCGGTGTCCACGTGCTAGCGATGGACGTGACGGACGACGCCGCGATGCGGGCAGGCATAGCGGAGATCATCGCCAGGTCTGGCCGCCTCGACGTCTTGGTCAATAACGCCGGCTATGGTGCCTATGGTGCGATCGAGGACGTGCCGCTGGAAGAAGCGCGTGCCCAGTTCGATGTCAACGTGTTCGGTGCCGTGCGCTTGATCCAGCTGGCGCTGCCACATATGCGCACGCAGCGATCTGGCACCATCGTCAACATCACCTCGATGGGCGGCAAGATCCACACGCCTATGGGTGCCTGGTACCACGGCACCAAGTTCGCGCTGGAGGCGATCAGTGACTGCCTGCGCATGGAAGTGGAGCCCTTCGGCATTGACGTGGTGGTGATTGAGCCGGGCGGGATCAAGACGGAGTGGGCCGGCATTGCAGCGGAAAACCTGCAGAAGGCATCCGGCACGGGCTCGTATGCGCCCCAGGCCAGCGCGGTGGCAACGTTGATGATCAACGAGGCCAACGGCAATCGTCAGTCGCCACCCCAACTGATCGCAGAGACTATCGCAAAGGCTGTCAATGCCGCTCGTCCAAAGACACGTTACGCCGTCGGCTTCGGTGCCCGGCCGATGATTTTCATGCGACGCCTGCTGTCAGATCGCGCGTTCGATAGTCTCATGCGCATGGCTGCCAGAATGCCCCACCGTGCACAGCGGCGCTCGTGCGGCGCAGCCAGTTGAGTGAGGACAGACGCGATTACGCCAAGGCGTTGAAACACGCGCAGCAGTTGCCGGCTCGACCCATTCCACGAACCCGCGTAGATGGCGCTAATGCGCCTGCATGCGCTGAATCACAATCTGGGACCCGCATTGCGCGCCTATCGTAGCTGTGTGGAGACCGCGCGGAGCACGCGGGGAACAGCGATCGGCGTTCGCGTCTATCTGCTGCGATAGCCCGAGTCCCGAGCAGCTCCGGGGTAATACAGGCCCTTTGGACCACATTTGACCGACAGCCCAGAAACGAGCCTGTCGTTGGGTCCGACCTTAAGGGGCGTCGGCCTGTCACCTAGAATATTCTCAAGGTATTGCGTAACCCGGCCGCGCCGCCAACGCAAACTACTGGAGACCGTTAGAGCCACATCTCAATCACTGACGGGTGGTCCATGGTGCTATTACTTCGCTATCTGGGAGTCTTGGGAATCTGCGCCTTGTTCACTGCATGCGGAGAGATTCCGTCCAGGCATGCCGCGTGCGGCGCAGATTCCTGTCGCCCTCGGCACGAGCACGAAATGCTGCAATCCGGCGAGGCGTCATGGTACTCGGCAACGTTCCAGGGGCATCTGACCGCAAACGGAGAACGCTACGATAGCAGCGCCTTGACTGCCGCCCATCGAACATTACCGCTCGGCAGCCATGTGCGCGTCAGATCGTTGGCTACTGGAAAATCGGTTGTCGTTCGCATCAACGATCGCGGACCATACGTCGACGGCCGAATTATCGATCTCTCTTATGCCGCGGCGGAAGCTTTGGGCTTGCCAGATGCGCGGTCGATGCGGGTGGAGATTGAGCGTTGATTTGCTTTGCGTGCGGATTCAACCAGCGAAGGCAACGCACTAAACGCGCGGCCCTCACATGATTGAGGCAATGCGGTGGTCGGGCATGCACGAGACCACCGCTTTACCACCTGCCATATCAGTCGATTCGCGCGCCCGATGCCTTGACGGCCTGTCCCCACCGCTTCTGCTCGCTGGCGATCGTCGCCGCAAAGGCGTCCGGCGACTGCCACGCTGGTTCGGCCCCCTGGAATTCAAGCTTGGCCTTCGTATCTGGGTCCGCCAGCACAGTACGCAGCGCGGCCGACAACTTGTCGACAATGTCCTTCGGCGTGCCGGCCGGTGCCAGCACCCCGTAGAAGCCCACCACCTCGAATCCCTTCAGGCCGGCTTCTTCCATCGTCGGCACATCGGGCAGCGCCGGCGATCGTTTGGCCGACGTTACCGCCAGCGCGCGTACCTTGCCCCCTTTGATGTACTGGGTGAACAACGGAATGGAGTCGGCCATCATCTGCGCCTGGCCACCCATCACGTCCGTCAGTGCCGGCGCGCTACCTTTGTAAGGGATATGAACGATGAACGTGCCCGATGCCTGCTTGAACATCTCCGGCATCAGATGCGAGATACCGCCATTGCCGCCCGATGCAAAATTCAGCTTGCCAGGATTCGCCTTCGCATAGGCGATGAATTCCTTCAGATTCTTTGCAGGCACGTTGTTGTTGACGACCATTACCAGCGGAATCAGCGCGGTACGCGCCACGGGGGCGAAGTCCTTCGGCATGCTGTAGGGCAGCTTGGGATAGATCGCATTATTGATCGTCATCTGGCCCGTATTGGCAATCAGCAACGTGTAGCCATCCGGCGCGGACTTGGCGACGTTGTCCGATCCGATATTGCCGGCGGCGCCGGCCTTGTAGTCGAGCACGACCGACTGCCCGAGAATGGGCTGCAATTTTTCGGCAAGAATGCGCGCGTGCGTATCGACCGGGCCGCCCGGGGGAAAGCCCACCACCATCCGGATTGGCTTCTCTGGCCAGGCCCCATGCGCGGCGCCCGCGGCAAACGCCAGTGGGGTCAGGGCCAGAGTGGCAAGGGCGTGCAGGACACGGCGGGCAACAGGCATCGTCATTTTTCTCTCTCCAGATACGGCCACGCTCTGCGAGGCGTGGATCGGTCCGGTATTGTGACGTTTATATGACATATTTGTGAAGTCCCTGAGCCGCGTCCCGACTGGCATGCCAACCACATGAGAACAGTTCCGCGTCTTGACTTGCGGGCCCGCTTCTGATCATTGGCAGCCAGCCCTAATAAACCAGAAGGAGTGCAATTTGAAAGTCAAACGTGTAGTGGCCAATATTGAAGTCGCTGATTTAACGCGTGCTCACGTCTTCTATCACGATGTTCTTGGCCTTGAGCTCCTGATGGACCACGGCTGGATTCGAACCTACGGCTCGCAATCTGAAATGACTATTCAAGTCAGTTTTGCAGCAGAGGGCGGATCCGGCGCGCCTGTGCCGGACCTGTCAATTGAAGTGGATAACGCGGACGAGGCGCACCGGCGTATGCGAGATGCAGGCTTTTCCATTGAACGTGGGCTAGTCGACGAGCCTTGGGGCGTGCGCAGGTTCTTCGTCCGAGACCCCTATGGAAAGCTGGTCAACATCCTCGCTCACACGTAGCCGTATGTGCAGATGCCAGCGTGGAGCGGTCATGAACTGTGAGGCGAAGCAGGCCGCGACTTCCGCTTAGTGCAGATGCCTGCCAAACAGAACGCTCCATCTTTCGACGCTCCACCTTTCAATATTCGTAGTTTTGTACTAGGTGGATTCCATCGATACCGATGTCGGAATTCCTCCAATCTCGGAGCGCGGCGAGAGCCCGCAGTCGCTTTGAAGCACCATATCGCAGCGCCGCACAGCGCCTGCGCCTCTCGCGGCGCTGCGATAGCTGCAGGCGTTCATAAGGTTCTCGAAGAGCGTGCGTCCTTATGATCTGCGCGAGCGAAACCGATGCGATCGCTCATATGGAACGTTCCAATGCGGGGCTGCCAATTGATGAATAGCCCATTGCGCTGCCCGCCGACACCGATGTAGGACGAATGCTGACTGCTCGCACAGTCTCTTGCTTGCTACGCTCAATTAAGCAGTCCGGGCTAATCCATCAGCGGGGCGTGCCCGCGTCGAAGGAAAGCAAGGAGATCGTCATGAGGAAACTGTACGCACTTATCACTCTCGCAGGCATGCTGTTGATCGCTGGCTGCAACACCATTTCAGGCGCGGGCAAGGACATCGAACGCGGCGGCGAGAAGGTGCAAGGCGCCGCGGAGAGCACAAAGCAGAAGATGTAGTGTGCTGGCAGGTCAGCGGCTTCGTCGCCAAGGAGAAAGACACCGTGAGCGAAGAACCATCGCGATCGTCTACGAGCGCCATACGCCGTGATCCGGAGCACTCGGATATGCAGCGCGCCGGCAGCGCCATTCCGGAGCACGCGCCCGTTCCTGCGGTGCTGGGACTAAACGTTACGACTCAATCGGCGACACGATGCTGCCTCAGTCTGACTCGCAGCTCGTTGTTGTCATCGACGAACGCTTCGCGCAGACGGTTGATGCGGATACGGTATGTGCAGAGGCGCACGACGGCATCGAGACATTGCGAGACACAGTACGTGACGCCGCAACGTGCACGATCCTGGAAACCGAGGCTCGCAACTGCCCCGGCATCAAGGCCGTTCACAGCGAGTTGCTCGCACGAAACAGGTCGCGGACGAGCAAGGGACAGCGACCAGCGCGGAGGCGCATGTGCTGTTCGGAGTGGTCGCGGCGATCAGCATGACTCTTTGCGCAGGAACTGATGCGAGATTGATGCGCAGACGGTGAGCACCAGGTCGGATCCGGCGAATAATCACCCGGCGAAGCCGGTTTTCAATTCGCCGGTAATGGACCTCCGCCGATTGCGTGCCGATCGGCATCTACTGGCGAACCGCACGGTATTCAATCGGAACGTCCACTATCTGGATTGATCCCTCAATTGAATGTCACTGTGGAGCCTTTGGCGAAGGTTCGCAGATGGCCGATACCCTTGTGGTGTTTGCCGTTAGTGCAGCAGGCGGAATACCGCATTGCACAATTTCTCGAAGCGACGCGCCCTGTCCCCGCGGGAACAATCTGAAGCACTCCTCCGAACGCATACCTCCAATCGCCAAAGCGCTACGGAGCGCGGCTGCTCGTCCGAGGAGCCATCGACACAAGGGGACAGCAGGATGCTAATGACCATCCATAGGGATGCGGGCTCATCATCCGACGGACGTGAGCCCACTAAGGTCACCATCGTCGCTTACTTTTTCTTTACAAATCACTCACTTGTGAAGGCCCTGAAAACTCGGTTCCCTGGTAATCGGGCAACTCTTCAATTGCTGGCGATCCGCCACTTTTCCATTTGTTGAGGAGAGATTTGTCCTCGTCTGCGCACCGACAGTCCCGGCGCGCGCAACACAACTTTGTGCTGGAACAAGCCTGATTGACCACTTCGCAGCGATTATTTGCTTCTGTAAGACATAATTGCGCAATTTGCAAAACAGATGATGACCGGCAATAACAGGCGTTAGCATTTTATAAGCAAAATTACGCACATGTGCGGATTACATCCCATGTTATGCTTGTTCGAACTCATTCAAAAACTAGGACAAATCAATGCACAAGAAGATTGCAACCCGAATGGCAATTGCTACCGCTGTCGCTGCTGCGTCGGTCTCCGCCACGGCTAGCGACATGAAAAACGCAGCGGGCGGTGCGCTAGGCGGCGTTGCCGGCGCGGCCGTCGGCAACGCAATTGGCGGCAGCACGGGCACCGTTATCGGTGGCGCCGTGGGTGGCGCTGCTGGCGGCGCCGCGACGTCAAATAGTCGTGAGCGCACGGGCGCCGTGATTGGAGGCGCCGTTGGCGGCGGTGCTGGCGCTGCAGCCGGTAATTCGATGGGTGGAACGACCGGCTCGCTCGTCGGTGCCGCAGTGGGCGGCGGCGCTGGTGCCGCACTGGGCGGCAACATCTCCCGCAACAATTCACATTCCAGCGAGAGTGGCCACGACAAGCACCATCACAAGCACAAAAAAAACGGCAAACATCACGATTGACCGTCAGCGATTGCGTCCGGCACAACCCCAAGCTTCAGTCGCAGTCGCGAACTAAGATCGCAAGCCATATTTCAGGAACGCTCGCTGAATCAGCTTCCCTCGGCTTGAGTGGCCGTTCTCGCGCAACCTTCAGCCTGATAGCGGCCTAGCGGCGATCGTCTCAAATGGGCTGGCTACCGCCTGTCGCCCCGGGGTTCTCCGACCGTCTGGGCAATCGGGCGCTTGCCGGCCGCGGATTCAACCGGTCAATGCAACACACTTAAGGCTTTGCGAGCTTGAGGGGTGCTGCAAATGAAACAAAGACGGCGGATCTACTACACCGAGACACAAAAGGCACTGATGTGGGAGCGGTGGCGCAAAGGTGACACGCTCGCGCAGATTGCCCGATCCTTACATGGATGACGCTTCGTGGTGGGACTCTGCCCCTCATCCAACCATTGGCCAATGACAGAGAAGGGTCGAATGCGTCAGTAGCTTGAAGTTGCACACCTGATCGACCGATGTTGTGGATTACGCACGCGCCCCGTTGTGCACGAACCGAAGTGACGTGCACGGCGGCGCCCGCGTCTCGCCGCGGTTTCCCGGTATGATCGGCTGGCACGCTGAGACATTCATCGAGGACAACACGCATGGACCAATCGATTCGTAGAGGCAGCCGTGGCGTCCGCCTGGCAACGCGACGCGCCTTTGCGATCGCGACGGCGCTGGCCGGTAGCGTGGCGCTTTCGTTGGCCCTGGCCCAGTCGCCGGTGCCGGGCGTGCTGCAGCCCGCCGGCATGACTCACGCGGTGGCCTCGCTCGAGGCATCGGGCGTGCAGATCTACGTCTGCAGGCGCGACGCCGCCAATCAACTGACATGGACCTTTCTGGCGCCACAAGCCGATCTCTACGACGCCTCCGGCCGGCTCGTCGTCAGGCACGGCGCTGGGCCGTCGTGGGAAGCGCTGGACGGCAGCCGGATCACTGGCAAGCTGCTGCAGCACGCCGCCAATCCCGACGACAGCGCGGCGATTCCAATGCTGCTCCTCTCTTCCACCAATGCGGGCGGTCCGGGCCTCCTGAGCACGGTGCACTATGTGCAGCGGCTTGCCACGCACGGCGGCGCGGCCCCCGCGCAAGCCTGCGTGCACGAGGGCGAGGAAGGGCGTAGCCCCTATCTCGCGGAGTACGTGTTCCTCGAATGAACGTAGTGCGAGTGCACGTGTACTGTGTGGCCGCGCTGTGCTGCCACTGGCGCAGCCGTCGTGAAAGCCGGATCGCTCGCGGTGCAGGTCGACCGATAGTCCACATCGACGAGTACTGAGGCAGTGCACTGGGATCTATCTTAGGCCGGACCGTCGATAGCCGACCATTGCGGTCTCTCGCAAACGTGTCGCAAATCGCTCACACTCGGCGCTGAGTTCCGAAGACACGTCGAGGTTCGACGCATAACTAAGCTTGGTAAGTCGGGCCGTCCCATCCGTCGAGGTACTTCGGCAACTCGTCCTGTATGTCGATAATCCGATGCCGGTAAAAAAGATGCATCGTTGGTCGCATTTCGTCGGGCACTTCACCGCCAGCGGCTCGGGCGAAAATGGTATTGGGAAGGACGCGCATGCCGAGCCGGTTCGTGCCAAACACCGTCTCACCGCAACCGGAGCAGAATGTTCGCGACAAGTCTTTTGACGGGTGCGAAAAGCTCGACACGCTACCACTGGCGACGGTGACTTGTTCAGCTAGCCACGCAGTCGCCGACAACATTGAAGTCCCGTAGAAATCCTGGCACGACCGACAGTGGCAATTAGCCCTTGCCTGAGGTTGGCCATTCAGCTTGATATTGACGGCGCCACACAGGCAATGCACGGAACACGGTACCCGAATCGATTCCTTTGCCATGCGGACCTACCTCGCCATGCTGTCGAAAGGACAGATATATAGCACGGACATGTGGCACCGCTTGAGAGGCAGGTCGCCGTACCGGTCGGCTCAGAACTTGTGCCGAACACCGACTACAGCCCCGAATTGATTGGCGCCAGGTTGTACGGCCTCGCTCGTCGTCCCCAACTGGCTGTTGAAGCCATTCACGCCCAGGCTCGATTTGCCCTTGTTAAGCACATACGACGCTACCGTATATAAGTCGGTACGTTTCGACAGCGCGTAGTCGGCCACCATGACAAACTGCCATGGGTTGCCGGATCGGGAGTTGCGAAGGTTCTGGTAATAGGCCGAGCCAGTGAATGAGAGCGCAGGTGTCACCTGATAGCCAACACCTGCCCAGGCCAGGTTCGACGCAGTGTTAGCCACTGTGGACCCAGGCAGGCTGGCACCGTTGAACGCGTGTGCATAACGGTAGCCGGCATAAACTTTGGCGTTGCCATAGGCGTACGTACCGGCCACCGCTGCCCGTTGCGTCAGGCTATTTGTTTGCAATGCCGTGGCGGCCGATTGGTTGATCTGATCGTAGACCGCCCCAATCGAGAACGAGCCGCCAGAATAGTTCGCGCCGAGAGAGTACTCGCGGCCGTTCGTGAAGTTGCCCGGAACTTCCTGGTTGTTGTAGTTGAAGCTATACAGTCCCGTCACGCTCAGGCCGCCAAAGGTGCCCATGTACTTGACAGAGTTGTCGGCACGCGCCGCTCCCATGAAGGGATCCTGCGCGCCGATGGAGTAGCGGCTCGAAATCGCCATCGGATCGTACGTCACCGCAAAGTCATAGAACGGCACCGTGTGGCGGCCCAACGTCAGCCTGCCCCATTGATTCTCGAGTCCGACGTAGGCACCGCGTCCGAACAGGCGACCGCTTTGGGTGCTCGTGCCGGTGTCGATGGAGAATCCGCTTTCCAGAACAAAGAGGCTCTTCAGGCCGCCACCCAGGTCCTCGATGCCACGCAGCCCCCAGCGTGATCCGGACTGGTTGCCTGATTGCAAGGCCACCAGGCTATAACCCTTGGCACCCGGTGCAACGGTTCCCGTCGATGCGACAGCATGGTTCAGGTACTCGATACCGGCATCAACAACGCCATACAGGGTAACGCTCGATTGCGCCTGGACACTGCTCGCAGTCAGCATTGCCACCGCAATAGCAAGGTACTTGCATTTCATTCAATGGTCTCCTCGTAAATGGGGACGGCTCCGTCCCAAAGAAGGGCGGCATACGCGCCGTGAATTCATTGTTGTTATGGCTCGATGGGACTTTGGAATCCCATGACAAAATTCTGACGCTGGTCCCTCATGACGAACAACCCCAGCCACGGTTGGACGCGCATAAGAGAAATTTATGGGCGCGGCAGCGTGCTACGTTGTAGGCTCGCCCCCAAAAGTCATGGCATCGGCCTTCGCCTTAGCTACCTATGCAACTGAATCCCCGCCAACTCGAAGCGTTCCGTAGTGTCATGGTGTCCGGCAGTATGACCGTGGCCGCCGAACGGCTGAAGATCAGCCAGCCCGCGGTGAGTGCGCTTATCAGGGACCTCGAAAAGAGACTTGAAATCCGTCTGTTCCGGCGTGAAGGCAATCGCCTGATTCCGGGCGCCGAAGCCCAGCGGCTGTTCCGCGAGGTGGACCGGTTCTACCAGGGTATGGAGCAGATCGAGCGTGTGGCGCTCGATCTGAAATCCGCTCGCATCGGTACCCTGCGTGTTGCGTCCATGCATACGCTGGGATTGAGCCTGCTCAGCGAATGCGTCAGGCAGTTCTCACTCTCCCGCCCCGAGTTGGCGATCTCGCTGGACGTCAGGAATTCTCTAGGCGTCATGGAGCTCGCCGCAGCGCACCAGATCGATATCGGATTCGTTCAGATGTCCGGCGATGAGTACCCCGGGGTCGATGTTCTCCCGCTACCAAGCGTCGCGGCGGTCTGCGTACTCCCGCGTGGCCATGCTTTGGCCCGCAAGAGGTCATTGAAGATTACCGACCTGCAGGATGAGGCGCTTATCTCGCTGAATCGCAATAGCCCGGTACGGATGCGACTGGAGATGGAACTCGACGCTGCTGGCGTGACCTGCAAGCGCTCGGTCGTCACATCGCTCGGTCACGTGGCATGCAGCCTGGTCGCAGGCGGACTTGGATTGACTGTCGTTGATCCCTTCACCGCGCGCAGAGTGCGAGATCCAGGTGTGGTCTGGCGTCCTTTGTCGCCGGCCGTACAGTTCCAATTCTCCATGGTTCTGCCCTCCCATCAGCCGCGATCGAAGGTTGTGGAAGACTTTATCAAGCTGGTCAAAGAACAATTCAAGGCAAGCGTCGCCTCGTCCTGATTCGCGGCGAACCGCACTAAAACCGCGCATAAGCAAAAGATTTCCTTATGCGCGTCCAACCGTGTCTGTAGTTGTGCCTCGCGGACCAAAAATTCATCATCGAGTCATGGAATCGGACTAGCAGAAGTGACCGCACCGCGGTCATTCGGCAAAGGTTCATTCCGATCGTTCGCCCGGCGCGATCTGCTAGCAGCGCGCCGGGCGAGGCCCCTGTCTGAACCGCTTTATTGCTGGGTAGAGAAGCGCCGTCCGCATCGCCAGGCGCCGATTGCCTCGCTTGTTACCATGACATCGACTCCCCACGAAACACTACTCGCCGAGGCTCGCCTGAGTTCGCCTCCTGCCTCCCGGTTGACGAAGCACTACGCACTGCCAGGACTCGAGCGCGAACGCAGGCAGTTTCAGGAGTTCGTCGCCGTTGATCTTGCCCATACGACCATGCTGGTGGAACAGGGCATTCTTTCGGCGGAGACCGGTCGGGCCATCCTGGAGCAGTTGCTGATCATTCGGAGAATGCAGCCCTCCGCGTTTCCCGTGGATGTGCGCAAGGGCAGCTTTCTGCTGCAGATCGAGTCGTATCTCTTCGGCGCCATCGGCGAGGATGTGGGCGGCCAGATGCACACCGGCCGCAGTCGCATCGATCAGGGCGCCACGGTACGCCGCCTGTACAAGCGCAACCGCATGCTGGATGTGATGGACCAGTTGAACGTGTTCCAGGAGGCGATTGCCGAACAAGCGCGCCGACACGCGCACACGATCATGCCCGGCTACACACATATGCAGCAGGCCCAGCCATGGGTGTTCGGACACTATCTGCTCAGCTTCAGCTCCCGATTGCATGACAGCTTCGAGCGTCTGGCTCAAGCGTACGGACGCGTCAACCGCAATCCACTGGGAACTGTGGGTCTTGCCGGCACGTCATGGCCGCTTGATCGCGAGCGAACCACGGAGCTGCTCGGATTCGACGGCAAAATCGAGAACTCGAAGCTTGGCCGCGAAGCTTTCGATGCCGCGGATGCCATCTGCGCACTGTCGTTCATCATGGCCGATTTGAACGATCTGGCTACCGACCTGCATATCTGGTCCAGTACCGAGTTCGGATTGGTTGAATCCGATGACAGCTACTGTGGTACGAGCAGCATCTTCCCGCAGAAGAAGAACCCGGTCGCGCTGGAAACCATCAGGAAGGCCGCCGGTCCTGCCGTGACGTGGCTGAGCGCGGCGCTGGCCACGTTCCGCGCGGAAGGGACCGGCGACCAGGCCATGCGTACCGTCGCACATATCGACGAGGCCTTGGCAACGACAGAAAGCATGCTCGATCTGTTCACTGGCGTCATGGAAACGCTGATCGTGCATCAGGACCACATGGCCGAATCGCTCAAGGGAAGCTGGTGCACCGCGAGCAATCTGGCGGACGTCATCGTGCGTGAACGACGTCTGTCCTTCCGTCAGGTGCACCACATCGTCGCCCGTGCGGTGCGCAACTGCGTGGCGCAAGGACTGCGTCCCGATCAGTTGACCAGCAGCCGTCTCGATGAGGCAGCTCTCGAAACGGTCGGGATCGCGCTGAATCTGGGCGACGCGGCGGTACGTGATGCGCTCGATCCGGTTCGCTTTGTCGAAACCCGGATTACGGAAGGCAGCGTCGGGCCGCAGCAGGTTGCGCGACTGCTCGAACGCGCGGCGCAAGAACGCGCTGCGGATCGCCAATGGGTCAGCGAGGCGCGCGGCAGACTGAGTCGATCGCAACTGGCACTCAATGAAGCCGTGAGCAAGCTGGTTGCCTGAGAACCAGCTTGACGCTTACGAAAAAATACCGAAGGAGACGCAGGTTATGTTGAAGTTGAAGTCCTTTGCCTTGTTTATGTCCCTCGCGGCACTCCCCCTGGGTGTGCGCGCAGAGACCTATCCCTCGAAGCCAATCATGCTGGTGGTGCCCTTTGCGGCAGGTGGTACGGTGAACATGATGGGGCGGCTGGTTGCCGAGCATATGGGGGAGCAGCTAGGTCAGCCAGTTGTCGTCGACAACAAGGCCGGTGCGGGCGGCGCGATTGGCGCCGGATTTGTCGCCAAGGCCACCCCGGATGGATATACGTTGCTGCTGGGCTCGATGGGGCAGGCCGTTCAGCCTCTGCTTACCAAACGGCTACCGTACGATCCCAAGAAGCTGGTTCCCGTTGCGTTGTTCGCAACCGTTTCGAATGTTCTGGCCGTATCCAGCAATGCTCCCGCGAAGAACGTCTCAGAGCTGGTTGGCTACTCGAAGGCTAATCCCGGCAAGTTGAACATGGCGTCCGCTGGAATCGGCTCGATCAATCAACTGATTGGTGAGCTTTTCATGTCCAGAACCGGAGCCAATTTCGTACATGTGCCGTACAAGGGCGCTGGCCCGGCCGGTGTCGATTTGCTCTCGGGGCAGGTACAGCTCATCTTCGCGAACCTGCCCAACGTGCTGCCTTATGCAAGGGCTGGAAAGGTTCGCCTGCTGGCAGTCGCCAGCGAAAAGCGTGACCCCGCCATTCCCGACGTGCCGACCTTTGCGGAAGCCGGTGTAAAGGATGCAGTTGTCGAGTCGTGGTACGGCTTGATGGCGCCTGCCGGTACCAAACCGGAGGTGATCAGGAAGCTGCAAGACACCTTGCTGGTCGTGACCAAAGACAAGCGATTTATTTCGCAGTTGGCAGAGCAAGGCGCACGACCGTACCCCGGTTCCAGTGCGGACATGACCCGACTCATGGAAAAGGAAGGGAAACGTTGGGGTGAAGTGATCGAGCACGCCAGAATCTCCCTGGACTGAATCGACACTCTGCCAAGGCGGACGCCGCCAGCGAAACACTGGGCAGTACTGGCCCTCCCTCGTGGAGGGCCCTTTTTCGGGGATCCCGAAGCAGCCGCTCGCGAACGAAAGAACATCGACACGGCGGCCAGCCACGCCGTGGGCTACACGAGTCCCGCGCAGTTCAGCCGCTAGTTCAAGCGCCTATTCGGTTCGACACCAGCGGCGGAGGCAAAGCAGACGCGCGCGCCGGGTGCTGCCCCAGCGCGCAGCGCAGGCCTTACAGGGCCATATCGGGCACCTTCTTCACCACACCCGGGTTCGTCATTGGGGCGGTGGCCGGGACAACGCCGTCCAGGCTTGGCGGAGCAATGGCCAGTTGCAGCGTTTCTGCCGTGGTCGCCCATTCCTTTGCCAGAAGCTGCGGGTTTTCGTTGAGCTTTTTTCCGTAGCTGGGCACGATCTCATGAATCTTTTGCTGCCAGGCCGCCGTTTTCATCTGTTCGGGGAAAACGCGCTCGAGCAACGACAACATGATCGCTGGCGACGTCGAGCCACCCGGCGAAGCGCCCAACAGCGCAGATACTGAACGGTCGCCCGACACCACGACCTCCGTGCCAAGCTTCAGTACGCCGCCCTTCTCCGGATCGTTCTTGATGATCTGCACGCGTTGTCCGGCTTCCCACAGACGCCAGTCCTCGTCCTTCGCCTCGGGCATGTAGCGGCGCAGCGCCGCCATCTTTTCTTCGCGGGACAGCGCCAATTGCTGCGCAAGATACTTCACGAGCGCAAATTCGTGAGCGCCGACTTGCAACTGAGGAATGACGTTCGACGGCGTCGTCGCCTTGGCCAGGTCGAAATACGAACCGTTCTTGAGGAACTTGCTGGACCACGTGGCAAACGGCCCGAAAAGGATCACCTTCTTGCCATCGAGCACGCGGGTATCCAGGTGCGGCACCGACATCGGAGGCGAACCGGTATCCGCAAGACCGTAGACCTTTGCCAGATGGCGCGACGCGATCTCAGGCTTGTCAGTGACCAGGAACTCGCCGCCAACCGGGAAACCACCATACTGCTTCGCCTCGGGAATGCCGGACAGTTGGAGCAGCGGCAATGCAGCGCCACCCGCGCCAATGAACACATTTCGCGCATCCACCGTCTGGATCTGGGAGCCGTCCTTCGTGTCGAACGCGGACACGCGCCAGGTGCCGTCCTCGTTCCGCGTAATCGAACGCACTTCATACCCGGTGGTGACTTTCACTCCCGAATTGCCGGACAGGTGCTTGTAGAACTGACGCGTGATTTCGCCCAGATTCACGTCCGTGCCCAGCGGCGAACGCGTGGCGGTGACCACCTCATCGGGCTTGCGACCTTCCATCATGACCGGAATCCACTCGGCGATCTTCGCCGGTTCGGTCGTCATTTCCATGCCGGCGAACAGAGGCGAAGCCTTGAGTGCCTCGACACGCTTGCGAATGAACTCCCGATTCTCCTGTCCGAAGACAAGATTCATGTGCGGCGTCGAGTTGATGAACTCACGCGGATTGCCCAGAACACCCTTGCGCACCTGATGCGCCCAGAACTGGCGGGAAATCTGGAAATTCTCGTTGATGTTGATGGCCTGGGTGATATGGACGTTGCCCTTATCATCCATCGGCGTGTAGTTCAGCTCGCAAAGCGCCGAGTGTCCGGTACCGGCGTTGTTCCAGCCGTTCGAGCTTTCTTCCGCGACTTTATCCAGACGCTCGAAAACCTCACACGTCCAGTTCGGCTCCAACTCCTTCAGATAGACGCCGAGCGTCGCACTCATGATGCCGCCGCCAATCAGCAGCACATCGACCTTGCGATCCGCCTTCGCAGCGCGGTACTGGCTGCCGAAAAAGTACGAGTATCCGCCCCATGCGGCTGCGGCACCGACGGCGGCTGCAAGGAATTTACGACGGGTGAAAGGCTTGCCGCCGCGGCCAGCCACGGTCTTGTTGTCCGTTTGAGTCATGGGAGTCACTTCAAATATGCGTGCAGCGTCGACAGACTGACCAAGCCGGACCTTGCCAACGTTGATTCAGACTGGGGGGGCGCTGTCTTGTCAGTGCACGGCGAGTCGGAAGCGATTCCACATGCCGAGCGATACGAAAGCGCGGATTGTAACGCACGCCGAGTAAAGCGCTAGGTGAAAACCCTAATTCAGAAATGAAGACGGATGATTTTTTGAGTAGTTTGAGTCACATACCGATACCGGCGAAAGCCCAACATCCGCAGGCTCTTGTCTAGCGTTACGCGACCGTGGCCTCATCCGGCATGGGCGGCAATGTCATCATGAAGCGTGCTCCACCCCATGACCCGCTGTCGAGGCGCACATCGCCACCATGAATGAGCGCCACGCGGCGCACGATCGCAAGCCCGAGGCCAAAACCGCCCGTATGGCGGTCGCGGCTCGAGTCCAGCCGGTGAAACGGTTCGAAGACACGCACACGATCCGCAGCAGGAATGCCAGGGCCATCGTCCTCGACCGTCAACACCAGAGAACCACCGGCGCCTGATGATGCACGCAGCGAGATTGAGCGGTGCGCGTAGCGCGTGCTGTTGCGAATCAGATTCAGTAGTGCCCGCGCCACCAGTTTTGGATCGCAGACATGATACGTAGGGGCACCGGCCACAGTCACTGCGAGCGTAAGCGTGTGGTCGGCAACGTCGTGCGAGACGCTCGCGGCAACGCTGTCGAGTAGCTCGCTGACTGAAACCTTGACCAGCGCCAAGTGCCGCTCACCCTGCTCGAGGCTACTCAACGTCAGCAGTTCAGTGACAAGATCGTCAAGCTCGCGCACGTCTGCCCGCAGCGCCTGTTGCCGCTTTCGCTCGCCAGCGTCCGGAGACTGCAGCAGCGCGAGGCCGAATTCGAGCCGCGCGAGAGGCGTTTTCAGTTCGTGCGAAATGCCATGCATCATGTCGCGCTGATGCTGGATCGATGCTTCGATCCGCCGGGCCATTTCATTGAACTGTTGCGACAGTGCGTAGATATTCGATTTCCTCGACAGCCTTGCACGCGTGGAGAGACTTCCCGCGCCAAAGGCACGTGCAGCAGCCTCAAGTTTGCGCAGGTCACGCCAATGGTAGTGGACCCAAAGCAGAACAGACATCAGGGTCGCGAAAGCGATCACCGCGTAAGCGAAGACCTGGATGCTAAGGTTCACGGCATCGTCGGGGTGGGCGTGGATGATCGTGCCGTCGGGAAGAGGCAGATAATATTCTTTGGTATTGCGGCTAAGCACCAGCTTGCCGGCGCGCAGGTCCGCCAGTTGTACCTCACCCACCAATGGGATGACATCACGCATCGTCATGACGCTGAAGCCTTCGCTGCCATGTGCCAGCAGTGCCGCAATCGCAGCTTCGCGCTCGGCACCGGAATGACGCTGCAGATAGTCCGCCAGCACAAAGGCATAGGTTCTCTCGCTGTCGCGCACGTTCTCGGTGACGCGACCGTGAAACAGTTGAGGGAACGAATGATTGACCAGCGTGATGGCAACGCCACCGCCCAGCAGCACAAACAGATACAGCTTGACCAGAGAACGAAGCACGTCATTCCTCCCAGGCAGATGGGCTGAACAGGTACCCGCGCCCCCAGATTGTCTTGATCTTCTGTGGCTCCTGCGATGCATCCTCGAAACGACGGCGCAGCCGCGAGATACCGGAATCGACTGTACGATCGATTCCATCGAACTCGATGCCGCGTAACTGTTTCAGGATGTCGTCTCGACTCAGCACGGTCCCGGCAGCACGCGCGAGGATCAGCAGCAGGTTGTACTCAGCGGTCTTGAGGTCTACGACCTGGCCACGCCAGGTGACAGTACGGTTGGGCGGCGAGATCGACAGTTCGCCGAACACAAGCGTTTCGCCTGCATCCGCCGCAACCGCGCTTTCGCGTGTCGCACGCCGCAGCAGCGCCCGGGCTCGCGCAACCAGTACGCGCGGCTCGATTGGCTTGACCACGTAATCGTCCGCACCTATCTCAAGGCCGGCAATCTGGTCGAACACGTCAACCCGCGCGGTCAGGATCAGGACCGGTACACGCGAAAAGCTGCGGATTCGCCTGCACACTTCCATGCCGTCCATGTGCGGCAACATCAGATCAAGAATCACGAGAGCCGGGTCGCGTTCACGGACCGCGGCGACGGCAAGGTCACCACGCCGAACAATCGTCACCGTGAATTCGTAGCCGCCGAGGTATTCGGCGATCAGCTCAGCAAGACGGTTGTCATCCTCGACCAGTACGACCGTCTGCTTGAGCGGTATCTCGTTCATCGTTTTCTCCCCGCTAATCGGCGAATTTTATCTGAACCGATGTGCGCAAAGTGCGTGCTGAACACTCGCGCAAACTTGAACACAATTGCGCACAATTGCCCGGACTTTCAAGACAGACATGCGCACAGGCCGTATCTAGACTTCGGCACTTCTTTCCCGAAAAGACGTAACTGTGCGCAATCCTCTTCTTTGTTGCTGGGCCCCGGTTCTTGCCATGTGCTGTGTCTCGGTCGCTCATGCAGAAAATCTCTATCTCTTCTCGCTTGCCACCGGCGTGGCGCCAAGATATGAAGGCAGCCGCGACTATAGACCGGTGGTTGGGCCCGTACTCGCAGCGCAATTTGGCAATGGCTTTTTCATCAGTTCTGCCGACGGCGCAGGGTATCGCAAGCAGTTTTCCAACGGCCTGTTCGTATCGGCAGCCCTTGGCTATGCCATGGGCCGTACCGACGAGAACCGCTTCAATGGGCCAGGCTCGGACTATCTGAAGGGGATGGGCAACATCCCTGGGTCACTGCTCGTGTCGGTGCAGGCGGGCGTGCGCTTGTTCGGCAGTTCGACATTCAGCGTGACGCTCGACCAGCCGGTCACGCATACGACACGAGGCATCAGCGGTCACGTCGATCTGACGATGCCGATCGTACATGCCGGGAACGACAACATCAGCGTAACCGGAACCCTGCATGCGGGCAGTGGCCGATACACACAGGCGTTCTTCGGCGTGACCGCCGCGCAAGCGGCAAGAAGTCGCTTCCAGCCGTACTCGGCCAAGGGCGGCTTCGACCAGGCAACGATGTCCGTTGCATGGACCCATATGTTCTCGCCGCGCTGGTGGTTGAACACAACCGTTGGCATGGAACGCCTGATCGGTTCATCGAGAAACAGTCCGATCGTACAAAAACAAGCCAATTGGTTCGGGCTGACGTCCATCACCTATCGGTACTGACCAGCGTGTCATATCGCTCTCGTTCCTTCGGGGCGCGAGCTCTTTCAAAGAGTCTGGCTCTCCATCGTCGCCCTGTGTACTCACAGGCTCGCTTGGGGTATCACGCGCTTGCGGTGCGACGGCCGACTATTAGCCCGGTATGACCTGGCGCTCATCACGCGCGGCAATCGAGTCGACGCACGGAAACAGAAAGGCAAACATGAATCAACAACATGAGTTGAACAGACGTGAAAAAGTTCGGTGCGCGCATTGGATCAAATGGTTCGCGCTTGGTACCGCATGCGTTGCGCTAAGTGGGTGCGGGGTAGCGGCTGCTCCGTGTCGCATCGTTTCGGCTGGCCTGAAGGCAGTGCCTCTCGTCGGTCACTTCGCCGCTCTGCCGACCGACGCCTGCGGTGCGGTCGTCGATCCCTGATGCTGTTGCTATCGCGATGGATCGGAAGACTTCCGTTTCAATGGAAGTGCCTGATTGTTGTGTCGAGGGATGCAAGACGTAAGTTCCTTTCGAGATCCCATGTTTTCGGTGATTACGTGATGGCGCTATGTATCGAGACCTTTAGATGGTCGGTCGCAATTTTCGTGCTGCCTTCGTCGCTGCGGTCCGGCGGCGCCAGCCTTCAGCGGAGCGATAAGCGATGACGGCACGCGTCGGCGCCTTGCTGATTCACGGCCTGGGCGGCACCCAACACGATTTCGGCTTGATGCATCGGCAACTGAAACGCTGCGGCATCGAAACCTATTCGCTCACCCTACCGGGTCACGGCACCACGCCAGACGCGCTGTCTTCAGTGCGCGCCGAGGATTGGCTCGACGCAGTAACGGCCAAATACCGCGAAGTCATCGATCAGCACGAGGTCGTGCACGTGATAGGCATATCCATGGGCTCGCTCCTGGCGGCAACCTTGTGTGCGCTGGAGCGACATGAGAAAGGCCGTCTCATCATGCTTTCTCCGCCTATCTATATCGACGGATGGAGCACCCCATGGTGGCGCGCCGCGCGTCACCTTGCCTATCGCCTGCCGCTTCTGCGTACGAAGATGAAGATCGAAGAGAGCGAACCATTCGGCATCAAGAACTCCCGCCTGCGCAACATCATGAAGACGAAGTTCGCGCGCGGCAACCACTTCCACTATAGATGGGTGCCGCTCGCAGGTATCCGCGAATTGGACCGGCTGCGCCGCAAAGTCATACGAAGCATGCCGCGCCTCGCTTGTGCAACGCTCGTCGTGCATGCACGGGAGGACGAACTGACCAGTCTGAGATCCGCCGATTTCATTGCGCGCACGGCGCCCGATGCGCGCGTGGTTGTGCTCGAAAACAGCTATCACATGATCTGTGTCGACAACGATCGCGAGCAGGTTGTCAGCAGCGTTCTGGATTTTCTCGATGCCGCGACTCAGGAGATCGACGTCGCAGTGGGAGTACACCCGTGAACGCCGCAAACAGTCGAACCATTCCTCGGCGGCTCATGAATGGCACGTGTGATGAAGACGTGCTCGCGCAGTTACAGGCGCAGTAGGAAGAATCATCAACATTGACATGAACAAACCCTCCGCCAATGGCGCGGTTAAGTTGACCCTCCAGATCGAGGGTCTATGCGTACTGATACTGTCGATACTCGCTTACGGAAAGCTTGGAATTGGATGGAAATTCTTCTTTCTGTTATTCCTCGTTCCGGATGTATCAATGATCGTTTACTTGCTAAATTCAAAACACGGACACTTGATCTACAACGTCGCTCACTCGTACTCTTTCCCGCTGCTTCTTTTGGGGACTGGCATATGTTTCAATGCTCCAACGTCGTTAGCAACGGGTCTTATCTGGACTGCGCATATCGGATTCGACCGAATGTTGGGCTACGGCCTCAAGTACTCATCAGGATTTCGTTTTACACATTTGGGCGTCATTGGTCGCCGCGGCGCGGCAATCCGACGTCGACGTGGTCGTCCATAACGCGGGCGGCGCGGTAATCGCCGCCATGGAGGAAATGCGTGAAGCCGATGTCATTCTCAGCTTCACGCCGATGGCAAGTACGAACTCCAATCTCCGGTGCCTGGAAGCGGCCCACCCATTCTGCCTTGGCCCGTTTCCGCCCTAGTCAAAGAGCCGGAACCGCACGGCGGGATCTTGCGCCACGCGCGGCGCGAGATTGCGCTCCCAGTGGAGGTATCGCTCCCATGCGGGAATGCGCTGGGACTCGGGCACGCGCATGATGGAACCCCAGTCATCCAGGAAAGGCGTGAGCAACCGATCATCTTCCGCCCCCGTTTCAAGCGTCTGGCCGGCGGCACGCCAGGCATCCGTGCCCCCTTGCAGCCATTGCAGCGCGTTCTCCGCCGTGGCGCTGCCATAGACATTGCGCGCGGCATCCAGCAAGTCTCGCGCGGCGAGCAAGGCCTGCCTGCCGTCGGGCGATGTCAGCACCAACCGCTGCCCGTTGGCCACCGCATCGGCCAATGCCGCGCCAAGCGCACGCTGCTCCGAAGCGGTCGCATAGGAAGCGCCGGGAACATGCCCGCGCAGGTAGTCGATGCTCGGCCCCACGTCCACGACACGTGCGCCGGCGTGCGCGATATGGTGCAAGAGCTGTGCGGCGCTAACTGGCTGAGGTTGCGCCGAAGACGCCAGCAACCGCATTGGCGGTTCGAGCACCGCTTCGAAGTTCGCCAAGTCGTGGTCGGGCCGCGCATCGAGGATGTAGACCTGCGCCTCGCCCAACTGCAGCAGCCAGAACGCGGTAATTGCCGATCGCAGGCGATGCGGCTCGTCGACCAGCACCACGCTGGCGTTGCGTACCGCCACCAGGTTCTCGAAGTGCATCAGCAACTGGCCGCCAGACACCGCCACTACACCGGGTCGTGACTTGGCGCCAGGCCGCAGATCGAAGCACTGCACGTTCCGCGTGGCCTCACCACGCCACCGCTGTACGGTGGCGGTATCCGCCACGGGCAAGGCGTATCGCTCGATCAGCGCATTCGCGCGCGCCACGGCGTCCGCCTCAATCAGGGGAGGCAGCACGTCGTCCGGCTCTGGTGCCTGTCGCACGTCGTCTTCGCCCTGAACGACCCAAGCCATGACACCATCCCCCACCCATGCCACCGGCACATGCTGGCCATGTACCACGCGCGTCGTCGCCGCGCCAATCACGCCGCGCGTCCGACTGAAGCAGTGCACTGCCCACAAGTGATCCGGTTCGCGCTGCGGCAAATCTCGCAGCGGCCATTCCGTGCCGGGATAGTTCAGCGCGCCTGGCAACGTGCTGAATTGATGCTCAGCCAGCGTGCGTACGTCCACCACGGTTGTCGGCTGCCCCTGATCCAGGCGCCTGGCCAACGCCTCTGGCGACAGTTCATCCACGCGGTAGTACTTGCGGACTTCCTCGCCGAACGCCTTGACCAAGGCGTTGTAGCCATCGATCAGGACGCCGCCACTCGCCGCCCATGCGGAAAGCCCACCTTCGAGTTCATGGATCTCCCGGTAGCCCAACCGCCGCAGGACAGCCGCAGCGCGCGCAACCTGTTCGGACGCCGCGCCTGCGCGCGGATCCGCGCTGGCCAGGACGACAGGTACGTCCCGCCGCGTCAGGATCTGCGGCGCTTCGAGCTCCAGCAGCGACAACGGCAGGTGCCGCGACGCGACGATGTGACCCGCCGCGAAATAGCGCCCTTCGGAGACGTCGAGCAACGCCAGCTCGCTTCCCTCCTCAAGCCACGCCTTCAGACGTGGCGGCGAAATGCTTGCCATCGAAACAACTCCCTTGGATATCGTTGCTTATCTCAATGCGATAGATGCAGCAAGACATCCAACTCAGTTTGGCTCGATGCCCACACGCTTGACCTCTTCAATCCACTGGACGGCCTCCTGCCGCGCGAATCTGCCGAGCTCCTCCGGACGACCGCCCACCGTTGTTGCCCCGATATCGGTGTAGCGCTTCTTGAACCCAGGCGCTTGAACGATGTTGTTCAGTTCGCGCGACAGTTGCTGGATGATCTGCGGGGGCGTTCCACTGCGGGCAACGATGGCGTACCAGGACGTCACTTCGAAATTCTGCAAACCAAGCTCCTTCAGTGTCGGCACGTTGGGCAACCATGACACGCGGCTCTTGTAGGCGACTGCCAGGGGCTTCAACTTGCCGCCCTGGATATAGGGCAGCGCAGTGGCCATCTCCGTGAACATGAACTGGATCTGTCCGCCCATCAGATCGTTGAGAGCCGGCACGGAACCTTGATACGGAATGGAGGTGAAGTTCGCGCCAGTCTCTGTCTTGAGCTTCTCGCCCGCCAGATGCGCATAGGAGCCGATGCTTGCCCCGAAATTGACCTTATTCGGGTGCGCACGCGAGTAGTCGATCAGTTCCCGCACCGAGTTCACCGGAAAGTTCGGGTTCACCACCAGCACCTGCGGGGTTAGCACCAGCAGGGAAACCGGGGTGAAGTCGCGATCCAGATCGTAGGACAGATGCTTGAACAACGCCGGCTGTACCGTCAGGTTGGAAGCGGGTGCCAGCAACAGCGTGTAGCCGTCCGCGGGCTGTCGTGCCACCCACTCAAAACCGATATTGCCTGCCGCGCCCGGGCGATTCTCCACCACGATCGTCTGCGACAGGCGCTTGCCTAGCTCATCGGACGCATCGCGGGCCACCTTGTCGGCAATGCCGCCTGCGGGATACGGCACGATCATCCGAATCGGCTTGCTGGGATAGGCATCCGTGGGCGCGGCATCCGCCCCTGGCAACCACGTTGCAAGGCACACCAGCATGCCGAATATGACCCCGTTAAACCCGATTCTTCTGCGCTGCTGATGTGAGTGCTTCATTGGAATTTTCGCTAGACGTGATGCAAACAGACATCTATTGGATGCCGAAGCGAATACCCAAGGGAACGAAGAAATTCGTGTATTCACATATCCGAATCTTCGTTGCGACGGCGCGGCCAAGCCTCCTACGATGGCAACTATTTCTCCAGACACCGACCGCGCCCTGCCCTCGTCCGTTACATGGTGAGCGTTGGCGTGATACGAACTTGCCCATCATGTCCCTTGTCACGCCCGCGAGCACTGGCCCAGCCACCAAGACCATCGAAAGCGCGCCGACAGGAAAGGCCCGAGTGCCGGCGACCGACTCCAGCACATCGCCGGCCCACTCGACGCGGCTACCCGCGCCGGAACGCTCGTCGCATGCCTGGGATCGCTATGAACTTCCCACCATTGCACTGGCCGCCGTACTTTATGCCGCGTGGGCCGCGCTGGTCTGGTGGCACGCAAGCATCCCCGGGCCGCTGCTGTTCCTGGCGGGCGGCTATGTCGCGCAGCTCCATTTTTCCCTGCAGCACGAATCCATTCACGCCATGCGGCACCTGCCGATCTGGTTGCGTACTGCCGTAGTCTGGCCACCCATCAACCTCTGGTTGCCGTATCCGTTCTACAACAAGGGACACAGCACGCACCACGTCAACGCCCATCTCACCCATCCCCAGAAAGACACGGAAACCGCGTACCACAGCTCCACTCAATGGCAGGCAATGAGCGCCACATGGCGCGCGATCTATCGCGCCAATCAGATCCTGCCGGTGCGTTTGATTTGCGGCCCCTTCCTGCGTCTGATACGGCTCGCGCGCAATGAGTATCGGTGCCTGATGGCAGGCGATCTCGGTCGTCTGAAGATCTGGGCGATACATGCGTTGTCCGCGACGCCCGTGCTGTACTTCGCGCTGGCGCTGGCCGGCATGCGCTGGTGGGAGTACCTGCTGTACTTCGTCTATCCGGGCATGATGCTCGGTCAGCTCCGGACGTTCACCGAGCATCGCTGGGGTGAACGTCCAGTGGAACGCACGGCTATCGTGGAATCCAACAGCGTTGGTGGTCTGCTTTACCTCTACAACAACCTCCACTATGTGCATCACCTGTTTCCCACTCTGCCCTGGTATCACATCCCCCGTTATTTCCGCGCGCATCGCGCCTCAGTACTACACGGCAATGGCGGCTTCTACTACCGTGGCTATGCCGAGATCGCCAAGCGCTTCTGGCGCACCTCAGTCTTCGACCCGGTCCATCCGCGCTGGTAGGCAACGTCGGACAGACGTCGTGCGCCAGTTTGCGCACTAACTAATGCCAAAAGCTTCATTCCCATGTCGGGATGTGTTGCCTAGCATTGCTGGTTGCTGCATGAAACCTTGGAATGACAAATGAATCAGGTCGGGCGCACGAAATCCTCGTCATCCGCAGATACCGAGTTGGAAGCAGATGTCCTGGTGATAGGCGGCGGTCCCGCAGGTACGTGGGCTGCGCTGGAGGCCGTACGCAACGGCGCCACAAACGTCGTGCTGGCGGAGAAGGGATACTGCGGCTCTTCCGGCGCGACGGCGGCGGCAGGAACCACGGTGTGGTACATCTCGCCGGACGAAGGCAAACGCGAGACCGCCATGGACAGCCGCTACGACATGGGTGGTCGGCTGGCGGACTATCGCTGGATGGAACGCGTCCTGGACCGCACGTGGCATGGCATGAATGAGTTGGCCGATCACGGGTATCCGTTCCCCGTCGATGCGACGGGCCGCTCACAGCGCGTGTCATTGCAGGGGCCCGAGTATATGCGGCTGATGCGCAAACGCGTGGTGCAGGCGGGCGTGAAGATTCTGGACCAAAGCCCCGCGCTGGAACTGCTGCAGGCTGACGATGGCAGCGTGGCTGGCGCGCGCGGTGTTCACCGCCAGAACGGCTCACAATGGCGAGTCAGGTCCAAAGCAGTCGTCATCGCCACCGGTGGCTGCGCGTTCCTGAGTCGTGCGCTCGGCTGCAATGTCCTCACTGGTGACGGATTGCTGATGAGTGCGGAAGTGGGTGCCGACATGTCTGGCATGGAGTTCTCCAATGCCTATGCCATCGCGCCCGAGAGCGGCTCGGTTACCAAGACCATGTTCTACAACTGGGCCTCTTTCACCGATGAAGCTGGCGAGGTGATTCCCGGCGCCGCATCCAAAGGGGGGCGCAGCGTGATCGCGCGCGAGCTAAATCGGCAGAAGGTCTACGCCCGGCTGGACAAGGCCGATGAGGCGACACGCCTGGCCATGCGCGCCTCGCAGCCCAACTTCTTCCTGCCGTTCGACCGTCAGGGCATCGATCCTTTCACGCAACGCTTTTCCGTCACGCTGCGACTCGAAGGCACGGTACGCGGAACCGGCGGGTTGCGTATCACCAGCGAAGACTGCGCCACCAGCGTGTCCGGCCTGTATGCCGCCGGAGATGCCGCCACACGCGAGCCCATCTGCGGCGGATTTACCGGAGGCGGCAGCCACAATGCAGCCTGGGCGATTTCCTCTGGCTCATGGGCCGGCCAAGGGGCGGCGAGGTTTGCACTCCAGCGCGGCACCAACCAGCGCGCGACGCGGGGCGCCGGAGTCGCGGCCATTTCTGGTGCCGGCCGCCAGACCATCAATCCTGCCGCGCTCACCCGAGCCGTGCAAGACGAAGTATTCCCATTCGACCGCAATTACTTTCGCCACGCCGACGTACTTGCACCTTCGCTCGGTCGTCTCGATGACGCGTGGCTCGGCGTGCGCGAGTCCGCGCCTGCGGCGGTGGAGCAGATGCTTGCCGCGCGCGAGGCAGCGGCCATGCTTGCCACTGCACGCTGGATGTACGCAAGCGCCCTCGCCCGCAAGGAATCACGCGGCATGCACAAGCGTTACGACCACTTGCAGCTGGATCCCACGCAGCACCACCATATCGTCAGCGGAGGATTGGACCAGGTCTGGGCCCGTCCGTTGGCCTATGACACTCAAGGTGGTCCGCGATCGGCGCAAGCCAGGGCCGAGCAGGAAGGTATTGCCGCATGATCGAACTCATTAGCGAAGGCCGCTGCACTGGCTGCAACATCTGCGTCCGCGTCTGCCCGGTCAACGTGTTCGATGCCGTGCCTCAGGCCGCACCGACCATTGCCCGACAGGCCGACTGCCAGACCTGCTTCATGTGCGAGGCCTGGTGCCCGGAGGATGCCATGTTCGTCTCTCCCAACGCCGAGGCTTCGACCGGCGTGAGCGAGCAATCGCTGGTGCGCGAGGAACTGCTGGGGAGCTACCGCAAGAACATTGGCTGGAATCGCGGATTTCCGGAGAAGCGGGGCGTAGACGACTCATATCAGCTCCTCAGTATGCCGGGTGCCCGCTGAGCGAGGGAGTCGCTCGCAGTCTGCGACTGCTACCCTGTCGCCGGACCAGGGACTGGCAAGGGCCAGTCCCGTTCCCTGGCTTCACTCAAGCCGCTTCGGCTTCATGCACCACCCGGCCTCCCACGATGGTGAGCGTGCTGTGCAATGCCTTCCATTCTTCGGGCTCCTGCGAAAACGGGTCATCCGACAGCACTGCCAGATCGGCCGCGTAGCCGGGATAGAGCGGCCCCTTCCAGTCTTCGTCGAACGTCAGCCGCGCACCTGCCACCGTGAACGCAGCCAGGCCCTGTTGCAGAGACAGCGCCTGCCCGGGCCCGATGGTACGGCCACTGACGCGCTCCTGCCTGCGTGCCGCCACCCAGAGAGTGAAAAACGGCTGATAGGGGATGTTGTCGGTCGCAAGGGAGTACGGTAGCCCCAGCTCCTCGAACGTAGCATGTGGCACTACGGCGTTTCCACCGTCAGTCTCGTCGAGATAGGCGCTGCCACCTTTCCAGAGGCAATACGTCGGAATAGTGGTGGCCAGAATGCCGAGCGACTTCAGCGCCAGCAAGTCTTCGCGACGCGCACGGGCAATATGCTGCATCACCCATCGGCGCCCGTTCAGCGGAAATCTTGCGTCCACTTCGCGAAGCACCGGAACGATCTCATGCAGACGATCGCCCACAATGGTGTTGACTCGCAAATCATGCTCGGCCGCGAGGAAACACAGGGCCCGATAGTCTGCCGGCGTCACGGCCTGCTCGACGAAGCCCGACCATCCGGTGTTCGGCAAGTCCTGCCGCGCGCAACAGGCCACGGCGGCGTCACCTCCATAGGCCAGATGGACGCCGCTCACGCGCAACCACGGGTCACCAAGACCTCGCCCACGGGCCACTGCCAGCCAATCCCGCATCGCACGTGCCGCCTCAGTCAGGTTGTCCCACGTTGGGCTCACCACCAGGCTGGTGCGCATGGTCAGCTCCCCCTCCTCCCACAACCGGCGATACACGGAGATTGTCTCGGGCGCCGAACCATGGCCTTCGTAGATGCTGGTGACGCCCTGCGCATGATAAAGGCGCTGTGAGATACGTAGCCCTTGAATCCGCTCGGCAAAGCCGAATCGGGGCACATCCGGAAGCAAGTCAAACTCAATCGTCGGGCGATTATTGTGTTCGACGATCTCACCGTTCAGTTGCCCCTGTGCGTCCAGCCCGATCTCCACGCCGGCGCAGCGTGACTGACTGGCAGGCGTGAGTCCGTTCCTCCGCAGCGCCAGACTGTTGAGTGCCGCGCGTCCCGGCGGCTTGCCCCAGTTGCCGAAGTGCGCCGGAATGTAGACCGGGTGATCCGGCGCGGCTGCGTCGAGCTCCTCGCGAGTGGGCATGCGCGCCTCCCGCAACTGTGCGGGCCCGCCGAAGTAGTAAGGCGGCGTACCCACCGGCATGGTGACGATGTACTGCCCTTTCGGCATCAATCGCGCCCGCTCGCGAACGACGTTCAACACGTCCGCCACGCTGCGGGCCTGTGCAAGCGAAGGGCGAAGCGCCTTCAGCCCTTCTCGCTCCATGTGCGCGTGGGTATCGTTGAAGCCCGGAATGACACACGCACCTTGCAAGTCGCGTACGGCTTCGGCCTGCTGCGCGAGCGCCACGGCAGCGTCATCCAGCGCCACCACGTTACCGTTGCGCAACGCGATTGCGTGGGCGCGCGGGTGCCGCGCGTCGAATGTATGGATCTGCGCGTTATGCAGGACGAGCAGACCTCGTGTCGCTCCCATGTCCTAGCTGACCGTGTGATACCACGGGAACAGCTTGCGCGTCACCAGAAGGAACAAGCGATCCGCCAGGAAACCGAACACGCCCAGCAGCACCAGTCCGATGAACATGATCTCCACCTGGAAAAGCTGATGTCCCAGCGACATCATGTAGGCAATGCCCTGTGTCGACCCGGAGAGTTCCGCGGCGACCAGCACGACCAGCGACACCGCAAGCGCCTGACGGACGCCGGCCAGAATAAATGGCAAAGCCGCCGGCAGTACGACGAGGAACAGCTGCTGCAACCGCCCCGCCCCCAAGGAAGCTGCCGAACGGAGGTACACCACGTTGGTGTCGCGCACGCCGATGAAGGTGGTAATCCAGATCGGGAAAAACGCTCCCCAGGCAATCAGCGCAACCTTGGGTGCCTCGCCTATGCCGAACCACAGCACTGCCAGCGGGACGACGGCCAGCGACGGCACTGAGCGAAAGCCATGCAGCACTGGTTCACTCACATACTGCAGCAAGGGAATGCGTGCGGTCAGCACACCCACGGAAATGCCCAGCACCAGAGCGATGACAAAGCCTGATATGGCACGCAACAAGCTCATGCCGATGTGCCCGAAGAGTTCACCTGACCGAATCAAGGGGATAGCGGCCTCCAGCACCTTGGACGGCGGCGGAAACAGCGCGGGATTGATCCACTCGAACACATGCGGAATCGCCTCCCATGCCAGGAGAAACAAGGCCACGCCCAGCAGATTCAGCGCGATGCGTCCGCGACGCCGGCTTCGCTCCTGTCGTTCGGAATCCTGCTGGAACCGCTCGGCCAGCGACGCCGTGTCGGCGACGGTGGCTGCCGCGCCACCTTGACGCCTGCCTTCCGCGCCCAGTTCGGGTTGCGCAATACTCGGGAAACTCATCCTGCACGCCTTTCGTAACCTTCCGCCAGCGCCGACTCGATTTCGGCATAGTGCTGCGCGAACTCCAGCGAACCGCGCTGGCGCGGGTACGGCAACTCGATGGCAATATCGGCCCTGACGCTTCCAGGGTGCGCGGCCATGACCACCACTCGCTGCGCGAGGAAGATGGCTTCATCGATGTTGTGGGTAACGAACAGCACCGACACGCCGGTCTCCTGCCAAAGACGCAGCAAATCATTCTGCAGCGACGCCCGCGTCATCGCGTCCACTGCGGCAAATGGCTCGTCCATCAGCAGCACCTGAGGCTCCACGACCAGAGAGCGCGCCACGGCAATACGCTGGCGCATGCCACCAGACAGTTCATTGGGATAGCGATCCGCCGCATGGGACAGATGTACCCGCTCCAACGCCTGCAGTGCACGCCGCTTGCGCTCCCCGGCATCCACCTTCAACGCACGCAAGCCGAACTCCACGTTCTGGCGCGCGGTCATCCAGGGAAACAGCGCGTACTCCTGGAACACGACGCCGCGCTCAGGGCCCGGCCCCCTCACTGGCTCACCGCGAAAGCGCACCGCGCCAGCGGTCGGCTTCACAAAGCCTGCCAGCAGATGCATCAGCGTGGTCTTGCCACAGCCTGACGGGCCGATCAGGCAAACGAACTCTCCGGCGCGAACGTCCAGCGATACCTCGTTCAACGCCTGTGTCGACGTGGAATCGCGTACCGCAAAGAACTGCGAGACGCGCTGGAACTGAATAAGCTCACCCATACACGTTCACCCCAGACTGACGCGGCTCGGGTTGATGGACTTCAACGTCTCGTCGTGGATCACGCTGCGAAACAGCTCCCGCAAGTCGCCTTTGGGACGAGGGGCAAGCTTGTTGTCGATGGCCCATTGAGCCTGGCTGACCAGATCTTCGACGAAGCTTTTGTTGAACTCCACCTTGAACTCGAACGTAGAGGTGAACTGGCGGATCTCTTCTGGCGTGCTGCGAACGCGGCTCGACACCTGGTCCGGCCAGGCTGCGTTGGTGTGGATATGGTTCTCCGCATCGAGCAAGGCATTGACTGCATCGGACAGCAGGGCCTTTCGACTGCTGAGCGTCGCCTGATTGACCAGCAACAACTGATGGCTACGGAAGTACTTCTCGTAGCCATTCTGGGTGAGAAACACCACCTTCCCGCCACTCTGACGCTGTGCTGCACTGCCAGCCAGTGCCGTCCAGGAGAAGGCGTCGATATCACCGCGTACCAGCGCGCCTACCAGGTCCGAAGGCGCGATATTGATCTGCGTGATGTCGCCTGGTGCCAGTTTGGCGAACTCCAGATACTTGGCCAGCGCGTACTGGCCCGACGTGCCAGCTGGGGTACCAATCCTCCTTCCCTTGAGACTTGAGGGGTTTCTGGGATCAATCCCACTGCGCTCGCTGGCGACGATTTTCATGTCATACGAGTAGCGGCTGAAGTTCGCGAGTACCGCCGGCTTGAGGCCCTGCAGCACGGCAAATACCAGTGGCGTATCCGTCGTCGTCGAAAAGTTCGCCGAGCCACCCAGCAAAGCCTGCATGGCGTCACGGCCCGTCGTGAAATCCTGGACGCGCAGGTCCACATTGCGCTTCTTCCAGTAGCCAGCGCTCTCGGCCACCGCTGTCAGGGCCCACGTGTAGCCAGCACTGCCTGTGGCTAGCGTCGCCTGTTCGCGCTGTTGCGCCAGCGACAAACCGGGCAGCACGCCTGAAACACCCGCCGCTACAGCGCCGATTCCCCGCAACAGCGAACGTCGACCTACGTTGACGTAGGAGGCCTCGAAGACCGAACTCATGTACCACTCCAAAGCAATTGCAAACTGGGCAATGTTAGGAATCCACCAGGTGGCACACAAGGAAGCATTTCAACTATCGAACTGCGGAACTGGCTCGTAGACTCAGCACATAAGACCGTTTCGTCGCACCGGGCAAGGCTTCTCGCCTAACTGCTCTCACTGCAGACATCCGCACAGATCGAGCGTGGCAAGGACGCAATTCCGGCGCGGTCATGGCAATTGCTCTGGCTGCAGTCAATTCACGCGGTCTTAGACCCGGCCAGTGGGTTTCGCTGATACCGACGAAATAGCATCTCGGGCGATGTCGGCGTTCGCGACGCCTGCACGCCGAACCCGTTCGGACTGGTACCCCTGGACAAGCAATATCTTGATGCCCTCGGTGATTTCCCGTCATGGCCGGATTGCTTTGACACCATCGATCATCGCTGTCCCTTCCTGACGCATCACCGGACATTGCCAGCTCAGCAGCAAGGGACTGCTACGGGTCGGTCAGGCACTGTCATTGGGAGACGCTGCGAAACGTGCTGGTGTCGTCCGGTCCGTCGAACCGTTCAGCGTTCACTGGCTGAAGGCGCCGGGTACAAGGCCAACGCAGGGGCCAGCATCGCGGCGGCGGTCAACGCGGCGCTCGACGGACTGGCGCGAACGCTGGCCGTGGAGCTGGCACCGATTCGCGTCAACGTCGTCTCCCCGGGCGTAGTCGATTCCCCGACCTGGGACTTTCTGCCGTCCGACGCGCGCGCCAGCGTGCTACACGGCATCGGCGCGGGCCTGCCGGTCGGTCGCGTGGGTACTGCATCGGGACTGGCCCAGGCGGGCCTCTTCCTGATTGCCAACGGCTTCGCAACCGGCACCGTCCTGCAGATCGACGGCGATTATGCGGAGTGAAGCCAACTAGATATCCGATGACAGATCCGCAAGACCCGCCTTGCGACAAACCCATCCGAGCAACCAAAGTCCCGCACCGGCCGAGTAAGCGACGATGCCCGCTCCGGCCTGATGCTGGTCTCCAAGCAGATAGTTCGCGCAGAGTCGCACCTGCTCGTCAACAAAGATCAACCCAACCGTTACGCCCATCCAGACCAGGTTGCCAGTGAAGAAGAGTAAGACGGGCCACGGCGAAATGCGGATTGCGAGCGCCATCGAGAATCCCGCCACGCACACCGAAACATCGCGCGCAATGCCCGTAGCCATCGACATTCTGGACAGGTCAATGGCAATGGGCACCATCCAGACGCCGTACGCAAATGTGCTCAGGGTACAGAGAGCGAGCCCGTAAGGCTGCATAGTGGCCATTAGGCTCCGGTGTCTTATGACATATAGCTCTGCGAAGGCCCAACCCGCCACGGCCAAACATGGCAGCAGACACAACATCAGCGAAGACATCGATGCCTCGACGACGTCACGGAGCGGGGGCAGCGCCGGAATCAGGCAAATCAGCAGAACGAGATGCCATGACTTCCTGCTCATCGCGCCGCCTGACGCACGAGGCTTCGTGCAAACAAGTACGCCTGCTGAAACTGCTCCATTGGATACGTGGCTAAAACCACACCATTCGCGGAAACCACGTCGAGTGCCCCGTTATGCGTGATGCCGCCCATCCCATCCGGTATCGCTATCACATCCGTCTGGCGTAGCAACGCCTTCAGTTCGCGCAAATCGTTTGCGGTGACTACCTCCCACTCCGGCAAGCTCGCCCGATAGGTTGTGGCGTACGCTTTCAAGTCGCCTGCCGTATCGCGTGCATCGAGTGATATCGATACAAGACCAAGTCGACCTGACAAGCCATCGGCCTTGACCTGGCGAGACAACTGCGCGAACTCGCCGCCCAGCGCGCTACATACGGTATTGCAGCGCGTGTAGATGAAATCCACGATATACACCGTCGACGGCGCGTTTCCGGAGAACAATTCGGCACCATGCCCTTGCTGGTTCCGCACCGCAGTCGCTGGCATTCGAAGGTCCAGCGACGCGATCCGCAGGTCACGTCGCTCGTCCAGTGTCCAGGCCGACAGGCCGTAGGTCAGCGCGTGCAGCCCGGCGATGCCCGCCGCCAGTACGGCACCAAGCGCCAGCCACGGCCTAGCCGCCGGGCCCGCCAAGCGCGGCGTCGCCATCAAAGGATCCTTTCATCCCAGCGGTGTCGGCACGCGATGCCGCAACGGTTTCCGCCGAAATTGCCGAAGCACTATTTCCCCACTGGGCGCGTACATGTGTCAGTACGGCCGCGATCTCGGCATCGGTAAGCTGGTCGGCAAAGGCTGGCATCGCCCCGTTATAGACTGCGCCCTTGACAGTCAGCTTGCCGGTCACGCCTCGCAATACAATCCGTGCGACGCGGGACTCGTTACCGTTGGCCCACTCCGATCCGGCCAAAGGCGGAAAGACGCCGGGCAAGCCTTGTCCATTGGCCTGATGGCAAGCCACGCAGCGGCTCTGAAAGATGGCGGCGCCATCGACCTTCGCTCCAGCGCCCTTCGAATTGCCGCGCAGGTCCGCCAGCGTGCGACGATCGCCCAGTTCGGGCGCCTGATTGATTGGCGCCGTGGCGATGTACCACGCCCCCCAAGCCACCAGGACAGCAACCATTGCCAGCACATAGCGCGGAATGGGCGCCTGGTTCTCATGCGGGTCTTCGTGCTCGCGCGCACGCGCCGCCTCGGCCTGCCGTGTTTCCCGAACATCGGTCATTGCAGTCTCCTGCCTTCAGCGCGCCGCGGCGCCATCGATCGGTGGCAATACAGGCCCGGTCCGGTTCAGAGACTGCAGGTATGCCACAAGATCCAGCGCTGCCGCAGTGGGAACAATTACCTTGCCAACTGGCGCGTAGCCTGGTGGCAAGGTGATGGCCTTCTCGCCTGCATCGGGAGCGTCCTTGGCATCGAACAGGTATGGATAGCTCGGCATGATGCTGCCGCTGACATAGGCACGGGGCTGGTACAGATGCCCGAGATGCCAGTCTGCGCTGGGCTGGCGCACCCCGATGTTCATCAGATCCGGCCCCGTTCGCATGGTGCCGAGAAGATGGGGGCTGTCGTAGTAGTAGTCGCCGGCAACGGCGGCTCGCCCCCAGCCACGTTTGGCATCGGGCGCGAAACTGCTGTCTCGTGGTTGCTGCGAATGACAGTAGATGCAGCCATTGGCGATATACACGCCGCGCCCACGCAACTCCGCGGTGGTGTACGGCTTCAGGCCTGGCGTTGGCTTTACGTCGTGCAACTGCAGGTACGGGATTACGACCAATGCGCTGGTGGCGATCGCCAGCATCGTCATGCCACCGGCAAGCAGTGCGCTTTCGTTGTTCATGTTCCCACTCCCTGCTCCGGCTTGCTGCCCTGGTGAAATAGCGCAGGGCGATCGCGGTTGGGACCAAGCCCAAAGATCGCGCATACGAAGTTCGCAACAAGAAAAAGGTGACCGGCCAGCATCATCGTGCCGCCCACCGATCGCGCCTTCAGATAAGGAATGGTCACCTGCACCGAATCCATGAACGGACGAGCGGCATCAAGCATGGCCATGCCTTGCAACCAGCCGCCAATGGTCAGACTGAGGAAGTAAACGCCAATCCCGCCGGCGGCCAGCCAGAAGTGGCAATAGATCATCCAACGGTATGGCCACTCGCGACCGGAGATACGCGGCACGATAAAGTAGATCGCGCCAAAAAACGCGAAGCTCACGAAGGCATAGAGGCCAAGATGCGCGTGTGCGACCGTGTAGTGCGTGAAGTGGGTGACGCGATTGACGGCTCGCAACGCCTCGAAGGAACCCTGAATCGAGCTCAGCGTGTACATCATGCCGCCGAAAGTCACGAACCGAAGCGTCGGGGATTCGATCAGCTGGCGAAAGTGGCCCCGTAGCGTCTGGTGCTGGTTGATCGAGAACGCGATGACCGGAATCAGCATCATCATGCTCTGCACGATCGAAAGTGTGATCAGCCAACCCGGTACCGGTCCGCCCACCAGGTGGTGCCCGCCCACTTGGCCGTAGAAGAAAGCCAGCGCCCAGAACCCAAGCAATGACAAGCCGTAAGACCTGACCGGCTGTCCAATGATCTTCGGCAGGAAGTAGTAGATCGAGGCAAGCGCAAGCGGTGTGTAGAACAGACCCAGCACGTTATGTCCGAACCACCAGTTCATGGTGGCCTGCTCCACGCCGAAATGGAGACCCGGAATGTTGGCAACGAGAAAGAGCACGGGGAACCAGAACAACGCGCATCCCATGTACCAGACGGAAACATAGAGGTGGTCGACCTTGCGATTCACCAGCGTCAACACAAGGGGAAAGCCGACGAACGCGCCGCCGATCACAAACAGGATATCGACCTGCCAGGGAATCTCCAGCCATTCGAGTCCATCGGAAATGCCCGCCGCGATACTGCCGATACCCGCGATCAACCCGGCATTCCAGAGCGCGGCCCCCAGCACCGCCCAGCGCCCGCCCATCAGCTCGGTCTTCAGCAGGCGCGGCAGCAAGAAGATCGCGATGCCAAGCCCCGCCATTGGTGCCCAGCCATAGGCCACCGCATTCAGATGAATCGTGCGTATCCGGCCAAAAGACAGCCACGGCACCGAAGCCAGCAGATCGGGTTCGTGCAGCTTGATCGACGCGGTCAGGCCGGCGACCGAAGCAACCAGAAGCCATACCATCGCGCAACAGATGAACAGGAACACGACTGGCGCGGATGACCGGTCGGCTTCTTCGCGCGACCGGTCGACGATTCCATGGCGCGCCGACGCTGGGTCTTCCGGGTGCCCAGCCTCCTCATCGGCGAAGATCACGCGTGCCGCGGCCGGCGAGGTATCAAACAGGCCCTTCCGCATACTCCAGATGAATGCCCCGAGGGCAAACACTGAAAGCAGAAACGCCGATATCAGGATGGCGACTGTATTCATGAAGACTCGCAGGCAACGCGTATCCGACGTGAATCCGCTGGTGAGTTCGAGGCGAACGATGAAACGTGCTGGTGCCGGAGCTTACGGCCGAATTCCGGTTACTTCACATAGCCACTTTTGATGCATTTTCAGGTAGCCATTGGAGCGGCACCAAACGCTACGAGGATCGGAGACGTTTCGGCCGATCCTGCGCTTCGCGGGTATCGCTGGCGGATGCGTCGCCGGGATCAAGCAGTTTCGTCAAATCGGCGCCGCGAGAGAAGCCGGCGCGAAGCGCGATCTCGGGCACAGTGAAGGTCTCGAATGCGCGAGACGCCAACATCCGACGCGCATTGGCGAGACGATGCGTGACAAGCAGGCTCGCAAAGGTGTCGCCGAACGACGCGAGCACACTGTGCAACTCGCTCTCTGCAATCTCCAGCGAATTCGCGATGTCACCGGGGCTCAGCAGGGACTCCGCGCTCCGGTTGGCAATGCAGGCGAACACCTTGTTGTAGAGCGCAAGCGCGGCGGACGAGGCCGCGATCGGTCTTCCCGTTGTTCCGCTCGCCATGGCGAGCATGGCGCCGAGATGATCGATCATCATCAATGCCGGCAACGGTCCATCGCGCAGCGCGTGTGGCGTCATTCCGGCCACGAACGCTGCCAACGCATGATCCATCTGGCCGACCTCGCCGCCGAGCGGCCGGCCAACCAACCGGCTCGGCTCCCGCACCCAGCGGCGCAGCCATGCTTCGGGCATCTTCACGTGGATGACCTCGTAGGCTGACGGCATTTCGATGAGATTGGCCCTTGCCGAGTCGATCAGGAATGCCTGCCCCGCCCGCACGCGCGTGGCGCCCGCGTGTTCCACGTACCAGGCTGCGCGTCGATTCACGATGAGGTGGTAGGTGTGCGCACCACTCCGCGCAAGCTCCGCGCGACCGCGCAATGACCGATGCGCGGATCCGCATTGCGACAGCACGTCTACGTCATCGATTTCGAGCATCGACATATGCGATGCGAGCGCACCCGTGTGTGTGGCCTCCACCTGCATTGGGACAAGGGCCGAGGACAACGCCGCGGCGAAGTAGTCAAGTCGTTGCGTTCGGGGAACGGCGTTGGTCGACCAGGTCACGATTGCGCTCACGATTTACTCCTCCTTCGGATCGTCGTGGGTCGAGGGGCCAGCGTGCGCGCGGCGGAGCTGGTTTGGCGTGTGTCCCACGCGAGCACGCACCACCCGGGAAAAATGGGCGGCATCGGCAAACCCCGCCCGCCGCCCAATCTCGGCGACGGTCAGCCTGCTGAAGCTCGATGATTCCAGCATCCGAACCGCATCCGCGCATCGCATGGCCATCAGTACGGCTCCAAACGTCGTGGACGATTTTGCGAAGTGGCGATGGAGACTACGAACCGAAATGCTTACCGCTGCAGCGACGTCGGCCGCGCACAGGGTCGCCTCGCGCGACTGTCCGGCCATGCAGTCGCGAATGCGATCCAGCACCGCAGCACCCTCGGTTTTGACTGGCTTCGGTGGAACTGCGCTCCTGCTTTGCGCAAGGAACGCCAGCAGCGATCCAATGTGGTCGCCAATGAATGAACGTGGCAGCGGATAGTCGGCGAGCCGTGCGGGTTCCAGACTCTGCAGGAATGCCGATAGCGCGCGGCCCCAGCTATCGTTCGCGTCTATCCTGGCGCCGACCAGGACGGACGGTGCGGGCAGCCACTGCCGAATCCAGGCTTCCGACAGTGCGACGTGAACGATGTTGAACTCGTTGCCGATTTCGAGATTGAACGGAATAGACGAGTCGCACATGATCACATCGCCGGGCCCCAGACGTTCGCGCGTCAAGTGCTCCAGTGTCCATGCGGATCGCGTGCTGGTAAGCAAGTGGAACGTTCGGCCCTCGGCTCTCGCGATATTGCCCCTGTCGGCAAAGCAACGGTGCGGGGTTCCGCGCTGGCGGATGACTGTCATGCCGCCCAGGTCGGCAGCGGACATGTCCACGCCAAAGGCACTCGGCGCGCTCCCGCTCAACTGGATCGGGAAAATTGCTGTTGCCAAGGCATGGGCGTAGTAGTCGTACCGCTGGCTTTGCGGAACATCGCTGGTGGACCAATTTCTGATCAACAGGGGCGATTGGGCACGCATGGCGAGACCTCATGGTCGGAACGGCCGCCTCTACCGGTCTGGTATCGGCGGTCATCTCATGGGATTTGATGCCAGTGTGCCCGCGCGCGACCAGCGCAACCGGGATATAAGTGCCAGACGTCACGATCGTCTGGCCGCTGCGTGCCAATCGGCCCAAAGGGGCCAACGAGCACAAAGGGGCCAACGAGGCCACAAGATGTCTCGCCGGCCTACGGCGGTGCCACCGGTCGTCTCCGCGATACGCCCTTCCATCGCAGGACTACGGGGCACTGTCCCGGGCGCTAGAGCGCTGCCTTGCCAATCGACGCGCCGCCATCCACGAACAGCGTCTGCCCCGTAATAAAGCCGGCAGGCTCGGAAAGCAGGAATTCGATCGCGGCGGCCAGTTCGTCCGGCTTGCCCAGACGCCCCATCGGCACCATGGACAGAAATCGCTTCTCCGCATCGCTGCCCAGTGGCGTATTGGCACGGAACATTTCGGTTTCAACAGGCCCCGGCGCGACCGCATTCACCGTGATCCCGGTGGGAGCGAGTTCGAGTGCCCACGTTCGTGTGAAGCTGATCATGGCGCTTTTGGCCGCGGCATAGACGGAGCGGTTCGCAACGCCCAGCACGACAAGGCTCGACAGGTTCACGATACGGCCCCAACCCCGCTCCCGCATATCCGGCAACAGCGCCTGGACAAGCTGAACGGCTGGCCGCAGGTTCGACCGAAACATGTCGTCCATGGCGTCTAGGTCGATATTGCCAAGTGGTGCAAGCTCGATGAACCCCACGTTGTTCACGACACCGTCGATCACGTGCTCGGACCTCAGTGTCGTCAGCGCATGTTCAGTGGCAACCGGGTCCGTGAGATCGATGGGCACCAGAATGCCGGGGAAACCGGGGTCGGCGTTACGCGCGACGCCGATCACTTTGTGCCCGGCAGCCGCCAGGCGATGGGACAAGGCCCGGCCGATTCCCTTGCTCGCACCGGTGATCAGGAAAGTCTTGTGTGACATTGCATATCCACGTTCCGTGCCAGAGCGCCCTCGCCCCGGCCGATTTTGTATCGATTGCTACGAAATTATTATAGATCGATCGATACAAAACACAACGAACGCACCGAGACCCCACATCACCAGTGTGGTTTCGGGCCGCGTACTCCTCTTCAACGCCGCAACTAGCCCTAGAATCCGGCGGAATCGCCATTCGCGCCTACAAGATGAACGCCCACATCAAGCTCCGCGGCCGCCGTGACCTGGCTGGTCAGATCTATCGACAGATTCGCGCCAGCATCGTCGACGGACGGCTCGCGCCAGGAGAACGCCTACCCTCCACACGCACGCTGGCGTCGGAGCTCGACGTCTCCAGAAAGACGACGCTCGATGTGTTCGAGCGGTTGATCGGCGAAGGCTATCTGCGGTCCCGTACCGGCGACGGAACCTTCGTGTCCGAAGAGATGACGCGCCTGGCGCCTACGCCGCCGCGCGAGCGGATCGTGCAGGCCACTGGAGCGGTGTGGGAAACGCTACCCGAGGCATTGCCCGCGAGCCGGAAAGACATGCCGGCACGCTTCGATTTCGTAGGCGGCGTCACCGACAAGCGCCTGTTTCCGTTCGACAAATGGCGCAAATGCGTTAGCCACGCGCTGCGCATCCAGGCGCGCGGAAACGGGTCCTATCACGACCCATCGGGCGATCAGGAACTGCGTCTGGCCATCTCGCGTTATCTGGCTTCGAACCGCGCGGTGGTCAGCAACTGGCAGGACGTCATCGTGACCAATGGCGCGCAACAGGCCATTGAACTGCTGGCGCGCGCGGTCATCCGGCCAGGCGATGTGATCGCGGTGGAAGATCCCGGCTATCCCCCCGCGCGAAGCGTCTTCACCGCGGCGGGCGCCAGGGTGATCGACGTACCGGTCGACAAGGACGGTTTGCGGGTGGATGCCCTGCCGTCGAAGGCGAGGATGGTCTACGTCACGCCTTCCCACCAGTTTCCGCTAGGCATGCCGATGACGCTCGAGCGCCGCCTTGCCCTGCTCGAATGGGCGCACCGGCGAGGCGCTCTCGTGATCGAGGATGACTATGACGGCGAATATCGCTTCGAGGGTCGACCGATGGAATCACTGAAGAGTCTCGACAACGCCGGAGTCGTTGCATACGTTGGCACGTTCTCGAAGACCATCTTTCCGGAACTGCGGATTGGCTACATGATTCCGCCGTCGTCCCTGGCGGCCACACTTCGAAAGGCCAAACAGGTCAGTGACTGGCATAGCAGCACCCTGATGCAGACCGCATTGGGCAAGTTCATGCTGGACGGATACTTCGCCAAGCATCTGCGCCACATGCACAGGGAATATGCCAGGCGACGCGCGACGCTGCTGGAGTACCTGCAGGGCGACCTGTCCGATTTCTTCACGCCGCTACCGTCCGCGGCCGGCATCCATCTGGTCGCGATACTGGCCGACGATACAAACGAAGCAGACGTCATTGCCCGGGCCAACCAGGCATCGGTGGGCCTGTACGGCATTTCCAGGATGTTCAATTCCCAGCCTTCGCGGCAAGGCATCCTCTTTGGCTACGGCGGCATCGGTGTGGACGATATGCGGAGTGGCCTGACCCAACTCGGCGAAACACTTCGCGCCACCCGGCGCTGATGGCGTGCCCCGAAAATTGGTCACCTCAAAATAGCCATAAATCGGTACTAAAAGGTCACCACTTCATTGCCTAAGCTTGCGTCTGAGGCGTGCCAGCCGGCACGCATATGAACAAGCCAAGGAAAAAGTCATGACCCAACGTCTCGATTTCTACAATGCCAACCCGAACGCCATCAAGGCGCTGCTTGGTCTGGAAAAGCGCATCAGCGAATCCAGCCTCGAGAAGTCCCTGGTGGAGCTGATTCGGCTCCGGGCCTCCCTGATCAACGGCTGCGCCTACTGCATCGACCTTCATACTGCGGACGCGCGCAAGGGCGGAGAAGACGATCGCCGCCTTGCCACGCTGTCCGTCTGGCGCGAAACACCCTTCTTCACAGATCGCGAACGCGCGGCGCTGGCCTGGACCGAAGCCGTCACGCTCGTATCTCAGGATCATGTGCCAGATGAAGTCTGGACCGCCGTGCGGCCGCACTTCGACGACGCGGAACTCGTGGACCTGACGCTTCTGATCTCGACCATCAATACGTGGAACCGTTTCGCGATTTCGTTCCGCAAGACACCAGCGTGAGGTCCGCCATGACAGCGCTCGCCATACGTCGCACTGCGCTTCAGGTGCCCCTGGTTGCCGCCATGCTGCTCTGCACCATGACAGCCGCCAGGCCGGCACTTGCGCACGAAGCCGGACACGAGACAACAACGCCGGTGATGAAGCAGGACATCCCCGAGGCCAAAGGACGTCACGTGTTCATGATCACGGTGGCCTACGAACCGGGGCAAGCCTCTGAACCACATCGACATCCGGGTTCGATCTTCGCCTATGTGCTTGACGGTGAAGTGGAATCCCAGCTCGATGGCCAACCCGCCCGCGTCTACAAGACGGGAGAAGCCTGGTATGAACCGCCAGGCGCGAAGCACCTGGTGTCCCGCAATGCCAGTTCCACCAAGCCTGCGAAGTTGCTTGTCTACGGGATTGCGGAGGGCAATACGCCGGTGAAGCTGCCGCTGGACGCTCGCTAGGCACCTGGACCCCGGGCATGCCGTTGGGCAGCTCGGCCTGATGTCGCGACGCTGCCGCCCGTCCTGAAATCCACCCCAGATTGACAGGGCGACGCGTCGCCCTGTCATCGCTTCTGTCGTTCGCGCATCGGCCTCCGAGGCCAATACAGCGCATCGGTTTTCGCAATCGAGCCGATTGAAAGAATCCATCGCAGCGCGCCTTGAATTTATTTGCCTAGGCAACTATTGTCCAGTCAGTTAAATGCGTGGACGGCGAAATCAGTTCTGGAATGCCCGTCCAGTCACTTTATCCACCACACCCATTGATGAGTCGGAAAATGGTTTGGCAATCACCCCAGGCGAAGCAGCGCGCCACACTGCTCGCGCTCTCAACGATAGTGGCCGCAGTACTTGCTGGATGCGCGAACTATGCGGGCATTCATAGCGACAAGGACATGGCACTGCCGACGCAGATTGCCACTGCGCAAAGCATGCCGTCCGAGGGAGGGCATTGGCCCGCCACGGACTGGGCATCGCAGTTTGGCGACGCCCAACTCAAGGCCCTGATCGACGAAGCCTTGGCGGGTAGCCCATCCATCGACAAGGCACGTGCCCGTATCGCGGCGGCCGTGGCATTCAGCGAAAGCGCCAATGCGAACACCCTCCCTCAGGTAGGCGCGGGGTATTCCTGGACTCGCCAGCGACTGACTGAAAGCACCTTTATACCGCCAGCCTTTGCCGGCACGTGGCAATCGGAAAACAAGGCGATCATCAGCGCGTCCTACGAGCTCGATCTTTGGGGCAAGAATCGCGAAGCCCTCCGCTCCGCAGTCTCGATGGTCCACATGACGGAGGCAGAAGCGGAGCAGGTAAAACTGACCCTGAGTCAGGCCATCGCCCGCAGTTACAACGAACTCGCCCGCTTGTACGCGCTTCTGGATATTGCGCGCGATGAAGTCACGCAACGCGAGGAAGTCCTGCGGGTTACACGCGGTCGGGTCCGGATGGGACTGGATACCGCCGTGGAGCAACAGACTGCCGAAGCAAATCTCGCGGCTGCGCAAGTTTCCGTCTCTGCCCTTGAGGGAAGTATCCAGCGTACCCGCTACCAACTTGGCGCGCTGCTCGGCAAAGGCCCGGACCGCGGGCTCGCCATCGCCAAGCCGGCACTCGGTGGCGCCGAAGAAATTCATCTGCCTGACAACCTTCCAGCAGACCTCGTGGCACGCCGCCCCGACATCGTCGCCGCGCGCTGGAGAGTGGAGGCCACCACTCACGACATCAAGGTGGCGAAAGCCGAGTTCTACCCAGACATCAACCTGAGCGCTGCCATCGGCCTCGATGCGTTCGGGTGGGGACGCTTTCTGCATGCGGCGAGCCGCACGGTCTCCGCCGGCCCTGCCATCCACCTGCCGATCTTCGACGGTGGCGCACTGCGCGCGCAACTGAAAGGACGCTACGCCGACTTCGACTTTGCCGTGGCGAATTACAACGACACCCTGATCCAGGCATTGACCGATGTGGCCACGCAACTGTCGGACATTCGCTCCGTCAACGCCCAGATCATCAACGCGGTCCGAGCCGACGAGGCCGCGCAACGCGCCTTGAAACTGGCGATGGCACAGTACCGCGCCGGACTGACCACGCAGTTGACAGTGCTGAATGCGCAGACCACGGCATTGGCCAGCAGCCAGACCGTGACAACGCTCCGGATGCAACGACGCGACCGCCAGATTGCGCTGGCAGCGGCCCTGGGCGGCGGGTACACGGCCGACGACACACAAAGCGCGGACACAACCCGGTGAGCCGCCACGCCACAGATACAGGTGACATGATGACCACGACCAACCCGAACCCCACTGACAATCCCAAGGCCGCGTCCAGCGCGCCGAAAACCCGCAAGCGTCTGCTGGCCCTGCTTGGGCTGGGCGCTCTGGTGGCAGCGGCAGGCTACGGCGCGTACTACTACAGCGTGGCACGCTTTCACGAAGACACCGACGACGCCTACGTCAACGGCAATCTGGTGCAACTCACCCCTCAGGTAAGCGGGACGGTGGTCGCCGTCAATGCCGACGACACGGAGATCGTCAGCGCGGGCGATGCGATCGTCACGCTCGACCCCGCAGACGCGCGCATCGCCCTGGCCAATGCCGAGGCAGCGCTCGGGCAGACCGTTCGCCAAGTGAGTGCCCTATATGTCAACAACAACACGCTGGCTGCAACTGTTCAACAGCGGCAGGTGGACCTTTCCCGGGCACGAGATGATCTGCGGCGTCGAACCGAAGCCTCGGAAAGTGGCGCGGTTGCGGCGGAGGACGTCGCGCACGCAAGGGACACCGTGAAGGCTGCCGAAGCCGCGCTGGAAACGGCGAAGCAACAGCTCGCCTCGAACCATGCGTTGACCGACCAGGCTAGCGTGGCCGATCACCCCAGTGTTCAAGCGGCCGCCACACGCGTGAGGGATGCCTATCTCGCCAATGCACGAAACACGCTGCCCGCACCCGTGACCGGCTATGTCGCGCGTCGATCCGTGCAAGTCGGTCAACGTGTTGCGCCTGGCAATCCACTCATGGCCATCGTGCCTCTCGATGGAGTCTGGGTAGACGCCAACTTCAAGGAGGTTCAGCTCAAGCACATCCGAATTGGCCAGCCAGTGGAACTCCACGCCGATCTGTACGGCGGCAAGGTGACCTATCACGGCAAGGTCGTGGGCTTCTCCGCGGGCACTGGTAGCGCCTTTTCCGCGCTACCCGCGCAGAACGCGACTGGCAACTGGATCAAGGTCGTCCAGCGACTGCCGGTGCGGATCGCACTTGATCCGGTGGAGCTGCGCGCGCACCCACTGCAGGTTGGCCTGTCTATGCAGGTCGATGTCGAGACCAGGGAGCGCGGCGGAGAACTTTCCCCCGCCAAGGGCGCAAGCACACCAATTCGCACCGCCTATCGCACCGAAGTGTTCGAGCGCTACGGTGCGGAAGCCGACAGCGAGATCGCTCGGATCATCGCCCGGAACAGCAACAGCAACAGCGACCTCGCCACGCGAAACGAAACGACCAGGAATGCGCGGCCGGCGGCTAGTCCTTCAGCACTCGCCAGGGCCTCGTGAAACCGTAGTCGCCAACGCTAACTGAGGGCATCATGGCAAATCCGATGACAAGCGAATTACCGCCGCCGCTGACCGGTGGCAAGCTGGCAATGGGCAGTCTGGCCGTCGCGCTGGCCACATTCATGAACGTGCTGGATTCATCCATTGCCAACGTCGCCATCCCGACCATCTCTGGCAACCTCGGCGTCTCCGTGGATGAAGGCACGTGGGTGATCACGCTGTTCGCGGCCGCCAATGCGGTAGCCATTCCACTGACGGGATGGCTGACCCAGCGCGTGGGGCAGATTCGCCTGTTCGTGGGATCGATTCTGCTGTTTGTCCTGTCGTCGTGGCTATGCGGCGTCGCGCCCAATCTCACTTTCCTTCTCGCGGCACGAATCCTCCAGGGAGCCGTCGCGGGTCCGATGATTCCGCTCTCGCAAGCAATTCTCCTGGGGTCCTATCCCAAGGAGAAAAGCGGTCAGGCACTCGCGTTGTGGGCGATGACCGCTACCGTGGGACCAATTGCCGGCCCGGCTTTGGGGGGATGGATGACTGACAGCTATTCCTGGTCATGGATCTTCTATATCAACATCCCCGTTGGGCTATTTGCTGCCGCAGTCACCTGGGCGATCTATCGTAGTCGCGAGACAACGACCCGTATTCTGCCGATTGACGCCATAGGACTAGCGGCCCTTGTCACCTGGGTGGCAGCCCTTCAGATCATGCTGGACAAAGGCAAGGATCTCGACTGGTTCGCTTCGCCGGTGATTATCAGCCTGGCCATTGTTGCCCTGCTCGGCTTCCTGTTCTTCGTGATCTGGGAACTGACCGAAGCCAATCCGATCGTCGAGCTGAGGCTGTTCAAGGGACGCAACTTCCTCGCCGGCACCATCGCAATATCGGTGGCCTATGCGGTCTTCTTCGCGAATCTGGTCGTGCTGCCGCAATGGATGCAGCAGTACCTCGCCTATCCAGCCGTCAATGCCGGCCTTGTCACGGCGCCATTGGGCATCTTCGCGGTGGTGCTTGCGCCGGTCCTTGGCAAACTGATGCCAAAAGCCGAGTTGCGCATTCTCTCCACCCTTTCGTTTCTCGGCTTTGCCGCGGTGTTCTTCATGCGCTCTCACTACACCACGGGAGTCGACACGTTCACGTTGGTTCTCCCAACGCTGCTGCAGGGCATTCCAACAGCATTGTTCTTTGTTCCGTTGACGGCCATCATTCTTTCCGGTCTCCCACCAGAGAAAATCCCCGCCGCGGCCGGACTGTCGAACTTTGCCCGCGTGTTCTGCGGCGCGGTGGGAACGTCGCTGGCGACCACTGTGTGGAACGACCGCGCCATACTGCATCACGCACAACTGGTCGAACAGGCAAACCCTGGTAATCCGAACTACAGTGCCGCGCTGGAGGCCATCCAGTCCGTGATGCACCTATCCCCTGGCCAGGCGACCGCCTACTTTGAAAGACAGCTCAATACCCAGGCGATCATGCTGGGCCTGAACGACATCTTCTGGATTTCAGCCGTCATCTTCGTCGCCATCGTTCCGCTGATCTGGCTGACCAAGCCAGCGCGTGGTGCGGCGTCCGGTGCGGCATCCGCTGCCCACTAGATGTCGTCAGTACGATCCCGGGTACATCCGAACAAATCGCAGGTGCTCGCCAAACGTACATTTGCTTGCGGATCAGCGCGCACCTGTATAACCTGACAACTACGATCCAATAACTCTTAGTTGTCATGTCATTCATCAGCACCGGTGTGGAATACGGGTTGCATTGCCTCCTTTACCTGTCGCGCTCACAGGCGTCGGTGGAAACCGCAAGCGTGAGGGATCTCGCGGAACTGCAGGGTATCCCCGCTGACTATCTGGCAAAGCTGTTCACCAAGCTGGCGAAGGCAAACCTCGTAGTCGCTACCGAAGGCATACGAGGCGGCTTCAGCCTGGCGCGGCCGGCAGACAAGATCACGGTGCATGACGTCGTCGTCGCCATCGATGGCGACAAGCCGTTGTTCGACTGTCTGGAGATCCGCGACCGTTGCGCGGTGTTCGAGGACGCGCCACCCGCCTGGGCCACTCGCGGCGTGTGCTCGATCCATGCTGTCATGCAATCAGCGGAGAAGGCGATGCGGCATGAACTCAGGCAACACACGCTATTCGACATTGCCAATCGCGCCATCGACAAGGCACCCAACAGTTACGGGACGCAGGTGGTCCAATGGCTGACGGCCCGTTCCGTCAACCGCCGCGGCGACAAGTCAGAGGAATCGTTGCCACCCGCGCGCAAGTCCGTACGACCGCGCAACCGTGCATGAAAAAATCGCCCTCCAGATGGAAGGCGATTCTCATTTGACAGGCGGCTCAGAAAGCGGCACGAACCACACCGCCATCCGCACGTAGTGCTGCGTCATTTGTCGCGGAAGACGCTGCGAGCAGACGTAGACAACCAGGTTCGTAACCTCTTCAGGGGTAGTGAATCGCTTGAGGAGCGACGTCGGACGTGCTTGTTCGAAGCATGTCTTCTCGAATGCTTCGAACGATTGGCCTTCCGAGAGCTTGTCGGACCCGGCAAGACCGCGGGAGCGCCCGAGCTACGCGGTCTTCGCCACTCCTTCAGGAACAACGAGACAAGACGATTCGTCTTGCCCCATTTGATCGTTACGCCACCACGATTCGACGCGGGTCCGCCGAGGCCAGTGCCTCGGCGCGATCCGCGCTTGGCGGATAGATCCACTCGGTGTTGATCTTCGTCTTCAGCGCCTTGGCCTCGGCACCAACCAGCTTCACCTCGCGCTCCCAGCCCTCCGTGTACACCGCGCCCCAGGGGCCCAGATCCAGGCAGGTCACATACTTTGGCTGGCTGTATGGGATTTGCTCGTCGCCAACCAGGTCCGCGGCCACGTTGTGTCCGGCGGAACGCCCAAGGTTCATTGCATGCTGGCATGACATCATGGCGTAGTTGCCGGCATCGTCAACGGCTGCATACGCGACGTCGCCCGTCGCATAGACCGTCTCGAGCCCCCTGACCTTCAGATAGTTATCGACGTGCAGACGGCCAAAGCCGTCGCGCTCGGCAGGGACTTGAGCCGTGAGCTTGCTGGCACGCGCACCGGCGGTCCAGATGACCGTCAAGGCTTCGATACGCTCACCGCTCTCCAGCGTCACGCCGGCCGCATCCACGGCCGCAACACCCGACCCGAGCTTCCACTTGACGCCAAGTTCCGTCAGCGCCTGGATGATGACTGGTCGAGGTCCGGCACCCAGATCCGGACCGATCTCGCTGGCTCGCTCCACGATGATCACATTGACCTGTGCGTCGTCTCCCAGAACCTCACGCAAACGTGCTGGCATCTCCGCCGCCGTCTCGATACCAGTGAAGCCTCCGCCTGCAACCACGACCGTGTTTCTGGCGATGCTAGCCGGACGGGTTGCCAGCTTCTCGATGTGGGCTTCCAGCGTTTTGGCGGAAGCCACCTGATCGACGTTGAATGCATGTTCATCCAGCCCGGAGATCTGCGGCTTGAACAGACGGCTTCCAGCGGCCAGCACCAGTCGATCGAAACCAAGCACGACGGGTGATGTCCCCGCTGCGCTGCTGACCTCCACCTGCTGATTCGCCACATCGATCCGCTCAACGTAACCCTGTACGAACCGGACGCCGACAGCCTTGAATATCTCCTGCAGCGGCGCCTTCATTCCGCCTGGATTCTGCTCGTAGAGGCGCGGCCGTACATGCAACTCCGCCTCAGGCGCCACCAACACGATCTCGATATCCGTGCGTCCGACTTCATCGAGCAGCCGGGCCGAAGCCAGCGCGCTCCACATGCCGGCGAAGCCGGCGCCAATCACAAGAATGCGTTTGGACATTTGCAAACTCCTGCATCAATCCCTGGTTTGAGTGATTCGGCCGCGCCTTCATCGCGCGCCCGCTTTCTTCAGCAATGACAAGCGTCAACTGCAATACTACGATTCTATGAGTCGTAGTTTTAAAAGCAAGGAAGAATTCGAAAGCCCGGGGTGTGCGTGCGGGAATCACCATCGTCCTTGCACCGTCGCCGCGGACTCGCTAGCATTACTGCCCCTTGCAGAGTCGTAGTTTATGGAGGGAGCGCGGCATAAGTCCCCAAAGAGACCGGCAGATAGCCCGCATCGCGGCACTAGCCAGGCAACGAGGCGCCAGCGGATGACGCTTGCCTAGCCAGTCCGCCGGGACAGCAGCGTAAGTCCGACCTCTGCGAACTTGAAATGCATCAGCCCGTAGGTCGGGAAATCAATCAAGATTCCCTCGGACGCATGTCGCCTCATGAATGACTCATATCCCGGGCTATATTCCGCATTGGTAAAGCTGCACACGACCACGCCGGTTTCACGGTCACCGAGCATCACCACGTCACCAACCTTCGCGTCCAAGCCATTCAGATACTGCATCGCCACCTCCGAAGCCATGTTCGATCGGCGCCAGATCCAGACGGTCCGCAGGGCAAAAGCGAAAGATGCTTATGCTGCACATATCGCGCGAAGTCCCTGATGCAACCGGCTAAGGGCGCCGGCTCGGCACCCGTCAATCGGCAATTGCAGAGTGCCCTTGATATGCTTTGATGGATTGACTATTCATGACAGCAACACAGAATGCGTGGACGCTACGTGCCAGCCACGCCGACGACGGTCCATGAGTGGGGGAAAAGGATGGGGAACGAGCTTGGGCAACTACAACGCTGGAGCACCGATCTGGTCCCAGCGACGCAAAGACGTGAGTACTTCCAGGCCGCCACTGAGTCGGCCATCATCCCGTTCCAGTTCGAAACGCCCTATTCGCCCGATCTGAGCGCGAAGATCGAGGCTCTGGCGCTCGGTCCCGTTACCGTGATGCACGTGGCAGGCTCCCCCCATATCGCGCGGAGCACGGCCGTCGAGATCTCACGACAACGCGCACGCTGCCTGAATCTGGTGCTCAGCCGAAACGTTCCCTGGAACCTGAGCTACCAGTCGAGAGTTTCGATGCGCCCCATGGATTCATTCATCACGGATTCCGTGCAGGCGCTAAGCCTCGATATCGCTTTTGACTACGACTTCATCAATATCGGTTTCGATCCGCAGTGGCTAAGCGAGTGGGTCCCTCAGACAGGCGCAGTGGTCGGCAGGCAATTTGGCGCTGACTCGCGCTGGGCAGTGGCGCTGAACACATTTATCGCCGCATTGCAGCCCACCACAATCCTCAATGCGCCGCTCCCGCCCCGACTGATCGTCGACCAGCTTGGAGCGTTGATTCTTCTGGCGTCGAGCGGACCGGATCAGGTCGCCACACATAAACACGAGGTCTCGAAGCCGCTAAACGAGAGAATCGTCGACTGCATTCGTTCGCGATGCACCGAGTCCACGTTGATCGCGCCACAGGTGGCAGCAGACCTGGGGATTTCGGTGCGATCCCTGCATCGCGCACTGGCCGCTCAGAACGAGACCTTTGGATTCCTGCTGATGAAGGCCCGCATCGATATCGCCGTGCGTCAGTTGTCATCGCCGGCGTTCAATCGCCTCACCGTGGCGGCCATTGGCCGCAGGTGCGGCTTCACGGACGACTCTCACTTCACGCGCGTTTTCCGTCGGCATGTGGGCGTGACACCGCTGGCCTTGCGCCGTGCTCGGCTTGCATAGCCGGGATCCAGCTGGCTCAACATATCGTTTGCAGATCACTGATCGAACCCTCTCCACATTCCTCAAGCTCCACACGAAAGATCGTCCTTGAATTCTGTATCGATCAATCTAAAATACGTTCCATATCATTCGATACAGAATTCTGCTGCCATGGCACGACCCCGCCAATTTGACGCCCAAACCGCACTTTCCGCCGCGCAGGACGCGTTCTGGGCCAAGGGCTACCACGCCACCTCGACCCGCGAACTGACGCAGGCGATGGGACTGACGCAACCTAGCCTCTACAACGCCTTTGGCGACAAACGCACACTGTTCCTGCAGGCGCTTGAGGACTACCTGAACCACACGCTCCGCGAACGGATTGCGCGACTGGAAGGCACCCTTCCCCCGGCCCAGGCGTTAGAAGCATTCTTTGCCGAAAGCATCGAACGTGGCGCCTCCGATCCGCAGCATCGGGGATGCATGCTGATCAATACGGCGCTCGACGCATCGGCTGACGACCCTGAACTGGCGGCGATCGTTGCAGAGGAACTGACCACACTCGGCCACTTCTTCGAACGCACCATTCGCGCGGGCCAGGCCGACGGGAGCATCGACCCGACACTCGCTGCCAGGGACGCTTCGGCCACGCTGCTGTCGGTACAGATCGGCCTGCGCGTGATGTCTCGCGTCATGCCGGATCGCGCACTGCTCGAGGCATCCGTCAGACCCGTACTGGCCCTGCTCAGACGCAAGCCGCACGTCGCGACCTGACTTTTCCCTGAATAGCGCTTCGTCTCTACGCGCGGCTACCGCCTGCGTGGGGCGGCGCTCGCCCAGAGGTATCACCCCATGTCACAGAACACTGTCACCACGCCAGTCCCAGGCACCACGGACCGTGCGCTGGATGCGCGTGCGCTCCACGCGGCGCTGGCCGGACTCTGCGCAAGCCTTGTCGCTATAGGTCTTGCCCGCTTCGCCTATACGCCGCTGATTCCCTCGTTGATCCAGGCCCACTGGTTCAGCGCCGCAGACACCGTGGCACTCGGCGCCGCAAACTTCGCCGGGTACCTCGCTGGCGCTGTGATTGGCCGCCCACTGGCGACCCGGCTGTCGAACCGCCATGCTTTACGTCTGCTGATGGTGCTGGCCACCGCGGCATTCTTTGCGTGCGCAGTACCCGTGTCGGTAAGCTGGTTCTTCCTCTGGCGCTTTCTTTCTGGCCTGACGGGCGGCGCCATCATGGTGCTCGTGGCTACTGCGATCCTGCCGCATATGCCGCCGGGCCGGCGAGCCTTCGTTAGCGGGATGATCTTCCTGGGGCTTGGACTGGGTATTGCAGCATCGGGCACGCTGGTACCAGAGTTGCTCAAGCTTGGGCTGGGACAGACGTGGCTTGGACTTGGTGCCGTGTCATTGCTTCTGACTGCTGTCAGCTGGAAGGGGTGGCCCTCAGCCGATGTGCCAACCGGCATGCCAGCACCAACTGCGGCAGGCCACCGCCCCGCCGACCATGCACAGGGTTCCAGCCATCCAGCATTGCGCGTGTTGTACTTCCAGTACGCCGCAAACGCGCTGGGATTGGTGCCTGCCATGGTGCTGTTGGTCGACTACGTCGCGCGCGGTCTTGGTCAGGGTGCATCGGCCGGCGCGGGGTACTGGGTACTCTATGGCGTCGCAGCTATCGCAGGCCCACTGCTCGCGGGCGCCATAGGTGGCAAGCTCGGATTCAGGAACGCCTATCGGCTTGCGATGTTGCTGCAAGGCCTGGCCGTGGGACTGCTGGCCGCCTCCCACCACACGGTAGCCCTGTGGCTATCGACCATCGTCCTCGGCACCTTCACGCCAGGCATTGTGCCGCTTGTCTTGGGCCGAGTGCAGGAGATGTTGCCCCACGACGCCACGGCCCAGCGCGCCGCATGGAGCCGTGCCACCATAGCGTTCGCGCTATGTCAGGCGCTGGGTGGCTACGGCTATGCGTATCTGTTCGCGCAATCGCATGAGAACTACAGACTGATCTTCATGTGCGGCGCAGTGGCCATGGCGGTGGCATTTGTCACCGACTTCGCCGTACGGCGACCGAAGGCCGACTGACGCCGCGGCTTCAACGTCCTACTTCGTTCCAAGTGAGCATGGCCGAGCATCCATTGACAGTCTTTTGCCGACGCCCCCCCGTGGGGCGCGCCATCTTCACGACTGGCTCCACAGTCGCCCCCGGTCCGTCGCACACCAGTCACGCAACATCCAACTTCTCCAGCCAATCAATCAGGTAGTCATACATCGCCGACAGCGAAGCACCCGCCGACTGGATTTGAGCCGGAGAGCCGGTCTCCAGCAGATCGACCATCCGATTGAGCAACCCGCGCAGGTATGGCTGCTCCATCACGGAAATCGCTCCGCCGGCACGATGACACCACTTGCTCAGCCCTGCAGGCGTCGGCGCCGCCAGCTGCGCATGCAAGGCGTCGCGATCCTGTGCCAGGGATCGCGAGAAGATCTCGCGCACGTCGCGCTCTGCCAACATGGGCACCAGTTGGGACCGCAGCCCGACGGTATCGATACATTCCGGACGGAACTCCCCGGATTCCGACGTCCGATCGGCCGATGATGCTTCCGGAGACGAAATTCACGTCTTGGGCAACGGCGCTTCCGGGCCTCCTTGCAATGCGGTCTCGATCGTCTGCCATAGCGATGCCAATGTCGCCGGCTTTACCAGGAACGCGTTCATGCCCACAGCCAGGCGCAGACGCTGGCTACGCCCATAACTGCGGCAGCAACTGCAAAAGCTGCGCAAGGCCGCTACCACACGCGGCACCGGCAGCGCGTGGCCCGAGTTCGCAAGATTGACGCACACCAACCGAGCCCTCATTGCGCTCCCGTTGCTCGATAAAAAACCCAGGCTGTCACGGGGAGCAACAGCCTGGGGCGGAAGTCCGGCAGACGGGATCAACCTGAGCTTGCCCCCGCAAAACGAATCCCTTGCTGAGGTTAAACTGAAGCAAGGAGAGATGTGATGACAAGCAAGACAAAGCGGGCGCAGTACACGCTGGAATTCAAGCTGGAAGCGGTACGGCTGGT